>Ga0326597_10000615_pt1 | contig 62066 bp, 74 predicted proteins | sample RVTome_12_FD_203789 | JGI IMG/M metagenome (GOLD analysis project Ga0326597, IMG submission 203789) | Soil microbial communities from uranium-contaminated site in the Upper Colorado River Basin, Wyoming, United States - RVT100D185 | ecosystem: Environmental > Terrestrial > Soil > Contaminated >...
TCGCCTTCGATTTGATCGCGACAGCGAATACCACGAGCCCAAGACCGACCACGCCAAGTGCAGAGATCGACAGGAACTGGTTCAATACAAGAACCGCCAGTGCCGCGAAGGCCAGGCGGTTCTGTGGATCAAAAAGAGATTTGCGTGCCGTTGTAAGCATGGTTTTCGATCAAACGATTTCCCGAGTGCTAGTACACGATCGTGCCACCGGTAACGGGGAGATTTTTGACGTACATTCCATCAATGAGGGTCGCGACGCCGTCTGACCAGACAAAGGATTGTGGCAGGCCACCGACCGTGGGATCTTCAGCATCGATCCCAACACGAATGACGTCGTTGTTTGACGCGCTCGCTCCGTCTGTATCAACAGACAGACCATACGTGGTCGTGGTTCCTGCGGGAACCGTCTCATTTACGCCAGCGACCGCAATATCCACCGGGAGCGCATCCGTCCCACAAGTGATGAACTGGCTTCGGAGGGACCAGCTTCCACTCACTGGAGTAGAGGGATCTGTCACGTCGTAGAGGTTCCATTTACTGCTGTCGCCAAGATACGCCGCCCCAGCACTGTCTCCACAATCGTTCCAATCAGATCCAGCGTTGTCTGTGGCGGTGATCGAGAAGCTTACTTGGCTCCAATCAACATCACCCTTGCTATCCGCAGAGACATTAAAACGCAAGACTTCATTTTGTCCCGGATTCGCTCCACCGCTTGGGGAACCGACAGCAAGCGTGAGCGTCGGTTTGGTTTTGCGAAGAGTCATCGGGTTTGCAGTGATGTATCCAAGCCGATCGATGGCGCTGATTCGGTTGCCGGAAGAGAGACCTGTGGCCTCGAAAATTGTGAGAGCGGGATCGTCGGCGGCAAGATTGAGCTGGAACTGATCGCCTGAACCTGGATTTGCAGTACTCACGAGATTCGTGTTTGCAAAGACGTCAACGACTGCCCTGCCATCCTCCGGAACGAGGATATCGACTCCAGAGAATGTCGCTACGTTTCCAGAAAGAACGGCGACATCCGTGCTCTGACCTCCGGTTGAATTCGGATAGCTGATGGAAACGCTTGTGAGCGCTGTGTCCTCGCCAAGGGTCGAGGGAGATGCGCACGCGCTTGTTTCGCCGCCCGGCTGAGTGAGGCAATTTTGGAGGCGCAAGTGCGTGATGGCGAACGCTTCGCCGGTGGCATTAAATCTAAATTTTGCAACCGGCACCATGGTTGAATTTCCGAGGACAATGCCAGCTGATGGAGTGCCTCCGTCAAGCGAAACAGAGAGTTCGCCACCGCTCGTAACGGTTACATTTACAAGCGAACCGCGTGGGTTCAGTCCCATAGACTTTCTCACCCTCAGGGACCTATCGTTCAAACGTATTTTCTCCGCGGAGATGGTTTTTCCCGTTGCTGCTTCTTCAACTACGACCGAACTAGGGAGCGGTAAAGTGACGGCGTAGATGTCCGAGTCGCCGTTTTGAGCAGAAACGTTTGCGAAATTGCAACGCACGAGCAGTTTGGTGGACTGGGAAGCGGGAAGCGTGTGCGACATGCCGTCAAAAGCAAGTTCCCCTGCCGTCCCGATCGGTTCTGGGCCAGCGATAAGCGCGCCGCTAGATGATTCGTGCAGACTGCACGACGTGATGTGGTCGCGTGCCGTCACATTATTTTGAACAGTGAGGAAATTTGCGTCATCATCAGCGATCACAGTGAACGTCATTTCCTTCAGAACTTGGTCGCCAAGATTGGATGCAGACAGGGTGAACCCATACACATTCACATCCGCTTGTCCCGAAACAACCGTTTGTGAACTTGGCGGTTGGGATGTTTCAAGTGTGAGAATAGGAATAGGTTTGCGAAGCATGATGGCGCCTGCCGCAGCGATAATCGCGGCTCCGATAAGCGCAACGCCGACGATCGTTTTGGTTGAAGTTTTCGTTTGTGTGGTGGTTTGGGGCATAGAGGAGATTAGTTTTCTTGATGACGAGCGTCGCGCTTCGCTTCTTCAGTTGAATGAATGACCCACTGGTCGACCACGGACTGGATATCTTCGATTGTGACCGTTTCCGAGCTTTCTTTGGATGCCGCATGCAAGGTTCCCATCGCGGCCGCATGTCCTGGTCGGCTCGCTTCGATCGCGGCTTTGGCAGATGCTTCGTCGATGAGATCGATCGCTTTGTCCGGCAAGTATCTTCCTTTGATTTTTTCGTCGGAAAGTTTTACCGCCGCTTCGATCACCTCGTCCGGAATCTTTACCTTGTGGAACTTTTCGTATATCGGCCGAAGGGACTTGAGCATCGAGATCGCTTGCTGCTGGCTCGGTTCGTCGACGAGCACGGGCTGGAAGCGTCGATCAAGTGCGGCATCGGGTTTGATAAAACGCTGATACTCATCCCAAGTCGTCGCTCCGATGATTTGCAGTTCTCCTCGCGCAAGCGCCGGTTTGAATACGTCCGAAATGTTGAGCGAACCTTCCGAGCCGCTGATTTGCACCAGCATGTGAATTTCGTCGATGAACAGGATCGTGTTCGCTTCTTCTTTTTCCAAGGATTCCAGCAATTCGCGCAGGCGCTTTTCGAGTTCGCCGCGGAACTTGGTGTCGCTGACGAGATTATTCACGTCGAGCTCGAGCACGCGCCGGTTCTTGAGAGATTCCGGTACATCCCCGTTTGCGATTCTTTGCGCGAGTCCGTAGACGATGGCGGTTTTTCCAACGCCTGGCTCGCCCAGAAGCAGGGGATTGTTTTTTTGACGGCGCAGAAGAATGTGGATGGTCCGATCGACTTCTTCATCGCGACCCTCAACTGGATCCACTTTCCCCGTTTCTGCAAGGCTGGTAACGTCCTTCCCGAACTGGGTAAAACCGTTTGAAGGTTTCTGTTTTCCCGGGCGCGATATTTTTTGTCCGGGTTTGTAAAAAAGAAAAATACCGAGGATGGCAAGGACAAGTGCGAGCGTCCACAAAATTGAGAGATCCATATACATGCAGTATACCAAAAAAGAGGCCGAATGACCTCTTTTTATTCGATCGTTCCCGGTGGGATCGGACTTGGCGCGTCCGTTTGGAGGGAAGTGTCCCGTCCGAGATTTTTTTCTTTGTCGTTTGCCTTTAAGGCGTCTTTCAGCGCTTTTCCTGCCTTGAACTTCGGAACAGTAACTGAAGGGATTTTTATTTTTTCTGAAGGATTTTGTGGGTTGACGCCCATGCGACCGGCACGGACTTTTGAACTAAAGGTCCCAAAACCGGCAATCGTTACTTCATTTCCATCCACGAGTGTTTTGGTGACGGTACCTTCAAAGGCTGCCACAAAATCTTCGCCCATTTTTTTGGACACACCCAATGTTTCTGCGATTTGCGTCGCGAGCTCCGCTTTGTTCATACAGTTCGCATCCAATGTTGTGGATAACATAGTTACTGTAGCGAAATTTGAGAAGGGTTGCAAGGAGAGAACAAAAACCCGATCCACAGGTTGGATCGGGCAATCGCCGCCACCATGATGCCGCAGGGAACAGCGCGACGAGTCGATGGCCCGGAGGCATTATGGTGGCGGCGATCCAATTGTTATTTCGCGTACTCAATCACGCGGGTTTCGCGGATGACGGTGACTTTCACCTCTCCCGGATAAGAAAGCTCGGCTTCGATTTTATTGGCAACATCTTTTGCAAGCTTGTAGGCGGCAAGGTCGTCAATACGTTCTGGCGTGACGAACACGCGCACCTCGCGTCCCGCTTGGATCGCGTACGATTTTTCAACGCCCTCAAACGAGCTTGCGGTTTGCTCGAGTTGTTCCATGCGTTGGATGAATTGTTCGAGGCTGTTTTTTCGCGCTCCCGGACGTGCGCCCGAAATGGCATCGGCGGCCTTCACAATCGCCCCTTCAATCGTGCGCGGCTTATCCTCATGATGGGCGATTGATTGGTAGCAGAGTTCTTCAGGGAATCCGAATTTTTTCATGATGTTGTACCCGATTTCCGGATGCGCTCCCTGCATGTCGTGGTCGACCGCCTTTCCAATGTCGTGGAATAGTCCGCCCTTCTTGCAAGTAAATACGTCAGCTCCAAGCTCTTCTGCCATCATGGCTGAGAGTTGAGCAACTTCAATCGAGTGTTGAAGGACATTCTGGCCGTAACTCGTTCGATACCTCAGGCGTCCGAGAATGGAAATGAGTTTTGGATCAATCGAAGAAACCGGAATGCCAAGCGTGTACAAGGCTTCTTCTCCAGCCTTTCGGATTTCTTGCGCCAAGTTTTTCTTCGCATCGTTCACCGCCTCTTCAATGCGAGCCGGATGAATGCGGCCATCCTTGATGAGCATTTCAAGCGCGCGCTTGGCGACTTGTCGACGCACAGGAGAGAAGCCGCTGATCGTAATCATCTCCGGCGTGTCGTCCACGATAATTTCCGTTCCGGTTAAGAGTTCGATGGCTTTGATGTTTCGTCCTTCTTTTCCAATGATGCGACCCTTCATTTCATCCGACGGCAAATCGACGCCTGTCGTCGTCGTCTCAACGGATTGTGAGGCACTGTATCGAGTGATGGCCAGCGAAAGGAGCTTACGGGATTGACGTTCGAGCTCGTCTTCGCTGATCTTTTCGAGTTTGCGAATGCGGCTCATGAGCGCTTCCTGCGCGTCTTGCTCGACGTTTTGGAGCAGACGCTGTTCTGCATCTTCGCGCGAGAGTCCGGCGACTTCCTGGAGTTTGCTGGTCTGCTCGTCTTTAATCGCGTGGATTTGTTCCTTTACAACCTCAATTTCACCCAACTTCACGTCGAGTTCCGACTTTTTCTCCTCAAACTCAAGAAGCTTCTTGTCGAACATTTCTTCGCGCTTCTCGATGCGACGCTGAGATTCTTGAAGGTCTTTCCGTCGTTGTTGTTCGTCCTGTTTCGCGTCCTCGATGATTTTTAAGGATTTGTCTTTTGCATTCAGGACAGATTCCTGTGCGGTTGTTTTTGCGTCCTGGAGCATTTCCTGGGACTTTGATTTTGCGTCCGCAATGAGCTTTTCTGCTTTTCCTTCCGCGCTCGTCATGGTCTTTTGGGCGATGGTTTTTCGGATCACATATCCGATTCCCGCTCCCAGCAAGATTCCAGCCGCCCCGGCAAGGATGATCGTGGTTGATAACATAAAACTTCTCTATTCCGAGAAGCCAAAAAGGCGACCTGTGCCGCCGCTGCTCTGTGATTGTCCGATGGTCGACCAAAAAAGCGATGGGGTTATTCCCCGCACTTTTCTAGAAAAAACGTGATTCTACGGTCGAAAGTCATATAACATTTCAGATCCATCTTCTCCTGTCACAAGCAACAGCTGCCTCCCGGTAATACATTCAATTATTACAAAATTACTCTAGCAAAGAGCGGGAGTTTTGACAAGACGGAGAACTAGGCTTCGGGGAGTTGTTCAAGGAGTGTTTTGACGGGAATGAGGCGTGTTGACGCATCGTGGTGCTCAAGCTCTTCGAGTGTTGCGGCCGCTTGCAAAGTGAATGGGCCGATTTGGGTTCGTTGAAGGTTTCGGACGTAGCCGCCGACACCCAGGACTTCTCCGAGATCTCGGGCAAGGGCGCGAATATAGGTTCCAGATCCGCAAGTAATGGTTGTGTGAAGTTCGGGCCATGCAAAGGAGTCGAGCGCAAACTTGTCCACGCGAACCGTTCGCGGCTCCGCTTTGATCGGCTGGCCTTTGCGTGCCGCCTCGTACATCTTTTTTCCCTTGACCTTGATTGCCGAGTAGGTCGGCGGGATTTGTTCAATGGTGCCAACAAAGGTTTCCATGGCATCCCGAATGTGCTCCTCACCAATCACCTCAATTCCTTCAATCACCTCAATCACCCCTTCTGTATCGTCCGTGTCCGAAGTAGCACCAAGGACAAAAACAGCTTGGTACTCTTTATCAAGTCCGACAATTTTTTGCATTTCGCGCGTGGCAGTTCTTCCTACACCGACAATAAGCAAACCGGTTGCAAACGGATCGAGTGTTCCGGCATGTCCAACGCGACGTTCACCGCTCAGTCGCCGGACGCGGTCAACAACGTCGTGCGAAGTCAGTCCGGCAAGTTTATCAATAAGAAGAAATCCTTCCATAACAGACAGCTTAATAACTGGTTGTGATACAATAGTTCTACTATGAACGAAGGAGAACGACAACCTCGCGTCCTTCTTGTGGACTCAGATGACTTGCTCGTGAGTTTACTGAAAGAGCGGCTCGAGTTCGACGGCATCTTGGTTGAAATTTGTGCAGACGGAGCGCGAGCTCTTTCTGATGTCCAGCGTTTTGTTCCTGATCTTATCGTCATGGATCTCATGCTTCCGTCGCGGAGCGGTTTGGAAATTCTTTTTGACCTGAGGAACGATCCGAATTTTCGCCGATTGCCTGTGATCGTTCTTACACATCTCCATGGCCGGGAAATAAACAAGCAAGCAAAGAGCCTTGAGATTGTTGAGTTTATGAACAAAACAGACCACACACTGGCACAGATGGTGGAGAATATCGAATCGCACGCAAAGGTGCGGGTGTAGACTCTGGCAGGTAAAGACATTTTACCGATTTTAAAAGGGCTCTTGTTGACGCAAAGCCCTTTTTTCGCTACACTACCGGCCACTTACTCCCTAGAGCGAAAATCATGAATATCACCGAACTTGCAAGACGGCTCCGCGTCACACCCGAAGAACTTCGAGAAAAGCTCCCGGAGCTCGGTTTTAGCATTGGCCGTCGCGCGATCAAGGTTGATAGTCGCATTGCCCAGCGTATCCAAGAAGCATGGTCGGAAATGCGTCGAAAGGAACGGTTGGCGAAAAAGGTTGAAGAACAAAAAGCGTTGTCTGAGCGTCGAAACCAACAACGAGATCCTTCCGAACTCAAAGAAGTTCACATCCCGAGCATTATTACGGTGCGAGATTTTGCTTCCCGTATCGAAACGCCCGTCCCTCGGCTCATGCAAGAGTTGATGCGAAACGGAATCATGGCGTCTTTGAATGAACGGATTGATTTTGATACGGCAATGATTATCGCACAGGATTTGGGTTTTCTTGCAATAGAAGAAACGGGACAACAAAAAGAAGAAGATACCGAATCGTTTGAAAAAATTCGAGATTCCCTCCAAGCCGAAGACGCGGCAAACTTAGAAAGCCGGCCTCCGGTGATCGTTGTGATGGGACACGTGGATCATGGAAAAACAAGACTGCTCGATGCGATTCGGACGACAAATGTGATCGACACCGAGGCTGGTGGAATCACCCAACACATTGGCGCCTACCAAGTTGAGCGGAATAACCGTCACCTGACGTTTATCGATACACCGGGCCACGAAGCATTTACGGTTATGCGTTCTCGCGGCGCAAAGGTTGCGGACATTGCGATTCTTGTGGTCGCAGCGGACGACGGCGTGCAACCACAAACCAAGGAGGCCATCAATATTATCAAATCAACGAAACTTCCTTTTGTTGTCGCCTTGAACAAGATCGATCGAGCGGAAGCGAATATTGATCGCGTAAAAGGGGAGTTGGCCGAGCAGGGTCTCACAGCGGAAGATTGGGGAGGAAAAACAGTCATGGTTCCTATTTCAGCAAAGGAAGGCATGAATATTGATCAGCTTTTGGACATGATTTTGCTCACGGCGGATCTTGAAAAAGATCGTATTCTTGCAAACCCAAACCAAAAGGCCATCGGCACGGTCATTGAATCTCATGTGGATCCAGGTTCCGGACCTGAAGCGACCGTGCTCGTGCAGAATGGAACGCTCCGCGTAGGAGACGATTTGGGTGTGCGCGACACGCAGTATGGCCGTGCTCGTGCCATGCAAGATTGGAAAGGAGACAACATCAAAGAAGCTCCTCCTTCAACACCGGTAAAGATTCTTGGATGGAAAGTTGCTCCGGCCGTAGGGGACATTATGCAGGTTCCAAAAAATATCAAAGACTTGAAAAAATTCCGGTCAACGGATATGAGCGCCCAGGCGACAGAGGAAGTGGCGGCCATCAAACAGACGTCACACGAAGAAGATGCACAAGCCAAACATACACTCAACCTCATCATCCGCACCGACGTGCTCGGATCTCTTGAAGCAATTCTCGGCATGCTCGATAAAATCAGGCATAAGGATGTCGCGGTGAAAGTTGTCGGAAAAGGACTTGGAAATTTGACGGACTCAGATGTGTTGAATGCCGAAGCTGCGGAAGCGATCCTGATCGGTTTTAACGTTGAGCCGATGATTACCGCAGAAGAATTGGCACGCGACAAAGAAGTGGACATTCGAAAGTACAATGTCATCTACAAATTGTTCGAAGACGTGCTTGAAGATTTGGAAAAGTTGCTCCCGTCGGAAACGATCATTACGGAAATTGGAAAACTCGAGGTGCTTGCGAACTTCAAAAAGACAAACAACGGTTTTGTTATCGGAGGGAAGGTAACGGACGGGAAATTGCTTCCGGGGGCGAAAGTCCGTTTGAAACGCGAAGACGAATACATCGGGGAAGGCGAGATTCTCACGCTTCAGTCCGGCAAGTCAGATGCCAAAGTCGTGAAGTCCGGACAGGAATGCGGCATGCAGTTCAAAGGAAAAACAAAGCCGGAACCTGAGGACGTCATGGAGGTGTATACGCAGGAAAGAGAAAAGCGGTTCCTCGATATCGAAGGAATCTCCAAGAGATAAATTATGCACTAGGCCTCCCAGAGGCTTAGTGTTATTATAGGGGTCCAGCAAAATGTAATCGATTTTTTTATGTCAGATTTAGAACTTTCTCAAGATAATTTCGACTCAGCGGTGCTCCAATCGGAGAAGCCTGTTCTCGTAGATTTTTGGGCGCCTTGGTGCGGACCTTGTCGCATTATGGGACCAGTGATTGAGGAGCTTGCTTCTGAAATGACCGAAGCCGCCCTTCGAAAAGTAAACGTTGATGAAAATTCAGAACTTGCACAGAAGTACAACATCCTCTCTATTCCGACCTACCTTATCTTCAAAGGAGGCCAGGTTGTGGATCAGTTTTCCGGTGCGATGCCAAAGGGAGATTTGAAGGAACGAATTTTGAAGCACGTGTAGGGGAAGGCGTCAAAGGCAACAAGGTGACGCTATGAAACCCTCGATGTCCTTGAAAGCTTTAACGTCCTCAAGTTATGCAACCTGAAAAACTCATTATTATTGGATCTGGACCCGCAGGACACACTGCGGCGATTTATGCGGCGCGCGCAGAGCTGAAGCCTCTCATGATTGAAGGCCGAGAACCGGGCGGCCAACTCATGCTTACGACAGACGTGGAAAACTGGCCGGGAAATCCAGAAGGGATTTTGGGTCCCGAACTTATCGGCGAGCTCAAGAAGCAATCGGCTCGATTTGGCACGCGGTACATTTCAGACAATGTCGAAGAAGTCGATTTTTCTCAGCATCCATTCGTCGTAAAGACATCCGATCAGGAATTTCGCGCAGAGGCAGTGGTGATTTCAACCGGAGCGAGCGCGATGTGGCTGGGTGTGCCGGGCGAGCAGGAGTATCAGGGTCGCGGCGTTTCTGCGTGCGCAACGTGTGACGGATTTTTTTTCAAAGAGAAACATGTGCTCGTGGTTGGCGGAGGAGATTCCGCGATGGAAGAAGCGAATTTCTTGACGAAGTTTGCGAGCAAGGTTTCTGTGGTCGTGCGCAAGGATGTGCTGAAAGCGTCAAAGATCATGGCCGCGCGAGCCGAGAAGAATCCGAAGATTGAATTTTTGTGGAACTCGGAAGTGAAGGAGATCAATGGGGACGGGCAAAAAATGACGGGCGTGAAGCTCTACAACAATAAAACCGAGGAAACGAGCGATGTTGCCGCAGACGGCTTGTTCGTCGCGATCGGCCACAAGCCGAACACGGATATTTTCAAAGAAAAAATTGAGCTCGATAAGGTTGGCTATGTGGTTGTGAAACCCGGGTCGACGCAGACAAGCGTGGAAGGAGTGTTTGCTGGTGGCGACGTTGCGGATCACAAGTACCGCCAAGCCGTCACCGCCGCCGGGACTGGCTGCATGGCCGCCCTCGACGCCGAACGCTGGCTCGCAGGGAAAGAATAAAAACAAACAGCTCCGCGCGGAGCTGTTTTTGCTTTTCCATTGACTCGTTTGCGGCGGAAAGGTATACTGGCGCTCGTTCCGGGATTGGCACGCATGAGCGCGCTTTTCTTTCTTCGGAATTCAGAGGGAGACAGGATGTCCCAGGAAGGGATGGATTCGCAATTGGCATCTGAAACGGTTTGCGACATGATCGGCATTGCCGATTGGCTCGCTGTTCCCGTTCGCGTGCGCAAGGTCATGAAGGAATGTTTCATCGACCCCCCCGAATCCATTTTGATGCCGCAGGTTTTCGCCACGGTTATCGAAGTGACGATCCTTCCGGTCGTCAGAACGAAGATGACGGAGATTAGAAGGGTAGATTTCAGAGGAACGGAACACATACCTCCAACGGATTTGGCCGCTGTGCTCTCGGTGATGCTCGTGATGTCCCGATCGAACCGGCGGGTGTTGTTCACCTTCGAAAAAAGTGAATACGTCTTCTGCGTCCGTGCAGGGGAGTTCATTGATCCGATTTTTCTCCTCGACGAAACCCAGGATTAAGGTCTCCTGGGGTAAGCGCTGCCCGTCCGCCTGAGACGCAAGTCAACTGAGCGGCTGGGCTTTTTTTATCCTCCGACCGCGCATTGCAAGAAGAAAGGAAGGCGCGTAAGCTGAAACAAAATATATTATTCTTTCTATGCAGAATCCATTCGAAAATGCGCTCGCTCAGTTGGATCGAGCCATGCAGCATGCGGAATTTTCTGATGAACTTAAGGCGATTATCCGTCACCCGAATCGGGAAATTCGTATTTCGATTCCCGTAAAAATGGATGATGGTTCGCTTCGTGTGTTCGAGGGGTACCGCGTCCAGCACAACAACGCGCGCGGGCCGTACAAGGGCGGGATTCGGTTTCATCAGGATACGGATATCAGCGAGGTAAAGGCGCTCGCGCTTTGGATGGCGATCAAGTGCGCGGTCGCGAACATTCCGATGGGCGGCGGGAAGGGCGGCGTCACGGTGAATCCGAAGGTACTTTCGCAGAACGAACTTGAACGATTGAGTCGCGGATTTGTGCGCGGTCTTTCGGACGTGATCGGGCCCGAGAAAGATGTGCCTGCGCCGGACGTGAACACAAACGGTCAGATCATGGCTTGGATGGTAGATGAGTTTGAAACGTTGACAGGCGATACAGGTGGGGCAACGTTTACGGGCAAGCCGCTCGACAAGGGCGGATCCGAAGGTCGCGATCAAGCAACCGCGCAGGGCGGATTCTATGTGTTCGAAGCGCTTCGCGAAAAGCTCCGTCTTCCGGAAAAGTGTCGCGTCGTCATTCAAGGATTCGGGAATGCGGGACATCACGCGGCCGAGCTTTGGTCAGCGGCCGGATATACGATTGTCGCGGTGTCGGATTCCAAAGGCGCGATTGTTGCGCCGGCGGGACTTGATATTGCGCGCGTGATTGCACATAAAAAAGAGACCAGATCGGTTGTCGGATTCGAGGGAGCCGAAACCGTCACGAATGAAGCCTTGCTTGAGATCGAATGCGATCTGCTCATTCCAGCCGCGCTTGAAAACGTGATCACGGAAGCGAACGCCGGCGCGATCAAAGCGAAGGCCGTACTCGAGCTTGCGAACGGCCCGACAACGCCTGAAGCCGACGATGTGCTTTTTGGAAAAGGAATTGCGGTTGTGCCGGATATTCTTGCGAATGCAGGCGGCGTGACGGTTTCAACATTCGAGTGGGAGCAGAATCTGAACGGCGAGCGTTGGAGCGAGGAAGATGTGCTCGGAAAACTCCAGGCGAAAATGCAGGAAGAGGCGCTTGGGATTCACGCGAAGTCCGCCGAGCTGAAAACGGATTTGCGCCGCGCCGCATTCGTGATCGCGCTCGGGCGAATTGAAGAAGCGATGGAGAATATGTAAAACAAAGACCGCTGCCATTGACAGCGGTCTTTTTTTGCGCTACTTTTCCGTATCCGCTCTTTGTAGTATCTTCAACGGAGATTCCGGCATGAAGGATAGAATTTTGCTGAGCGAAGCCTCGCTTGCCGCGGCGCTTCAGGGACGGCAAGAGCCGGACCCGAGGAAAGAAGAACCCGAAACGACGGACTTCAAGGGCGAATACTTCACACCGCTCTCGGACGCCGAGGTGCCCAAGCGGTACCGCTCGACGCTCGCGAAGTACCGCCAGCTCGCACGCGAGCACGGCTTTGCGACCACGGCCGTCTGCCACCGCGTCCGCGCCGGCTACACCTTGAAGCGCCACGCCCCGAAGGCCGGTCCCTGCCACGAGCGGTTCCAGTATCTGCAGGGCTGGGACTTCCCGGATGAGCCGACGGTCGACTCGTACGTATTCTGGATCCCGCTGATCCTCGCGGGGAGTACGTACAAGTCGACGCACGACCAGCGCGCCCTGCTCGCGAAGCTTCGCACGCGCCTCGATCTACCGGTTCCCCACCTGAGAGGCTTCGGCAAGGTTGCTCTCGTGGCCGGGCTCATCTTGACGCACTTTGAGGCCACGGGCGAGCGCAGCGCACTCGTCGCTCGAACGGATACCTGCATCGTGGGCGGCCGCCGCCTCAGCCTGTCCTGGCACGAGGGCGCCCTCCGCTGCGTCCGCTGGGACGTCGGCGACGGGCCGTTCGGGGACGTCGGCGTCTTCGCCCTGGGGGTGGAGGTTCTCGGATCCTAGGGCACTCGACACGTCGCTCGCGACCGACGTGTCTCGGCCCTTTGCTCTCGGCTCTCGGACATTCGTTCGGGGGCTTTTTCTTTTTCAATACCACAAATCCCTCGTCATCCTGAGGAGGCCAGTTTCTGATCGATGCCGGCGTAAGGATCTCAAATGCAGAGATCCTTACGCCCTCGATATAACGCTCGGGCTCAGGATGACGCTTTTTATCTTGATTTTTTTGTTTCAGACATGTACAATCGGCATCCATGGAGGACAGACGTGATCCATTCCAACACAGGATGGGCGGCATTTTCCCTCAAAGGAGAACGTCGACGACAAGAAGATGCACTGGCCGTTCATGAGCGGTGGGGGCCTGACAAAGGATTCCTCGCGTACGTCATTGACGGGCATGGTCCGCAAGGGAAGTATGTTGCTCGGTTCGTAAAGCGGAAGCTTCCCGGGTATCTACTGCGCGAGGGTTTCAACGTCGGGCGACAGCATCAGGCCGTACGACAGACGTGCTTCAAGCTTGACCGTGAAATCAAGACCTCGTACAAGCGAGGCAACGAGCGATTCGACGGCGGCGTGACTCTCTCGCTGCTCTACCTTTCCCGACAGACCCGCTTCATTGCAACGGTTGGTGATTCCCCGTGTTATCGATTCAACGGTGACTTGGAAAGAATTGCTCCGTTGCACGCACTGCACAATGTCGACGAGTCGGTGCGCGTTACTCGTTCTGGTGGCCGTATTCTCAATGGACGAATTCTGGCTTGGTACATGGACAGGGGCGGGATCAACGTGACTCGAACCATCGGTGATCCGGCTTATGATGATGCCTGCGAGGAGATCAGCGAGCATGAACATCTCATCCCGGTTCCGTATATCTCCGACGACTTTGTCCTGCAGGACACCAAGTGGCTACTTCTCACTTCTGACGGATTCATGCGCGCGCTGGATGAAGCCGGTGTGATCAATGCGTGGATTCGAAACGCGTTTCGTTGGGAGAGTGGATCGGCCTGGGATGTATCGAACCGCTTTCGGGAACGAATTGTTACGTCACTTCCGGCGGACAACACAACCTATCTCATGGTGGATCCTCATCTGTTCACCACTCCTTGAGTCGAACGTCTCGGCTCTTTTTTCTTTCCCGCGCCTGTGTTACGATCGCCTTCGTATGGCACCATTTAATCACCAAGAAATTGAGAAAAAGTGGCAGGAAGTTTGGGAACGAAATCCTGCCGAATCTTTTGAGAAGAAAGGGCTCGAGGAGGATTCTTTGTATTACCTGACGATGTTTCCCTATCCGTCCGGCTATGGTTTGCACGTCGGACATGTTGAATCGTATGCGGCCGTTGATATTTTGACGCGTCGTGAGCGCATGCGCGGAAAGAACGTTTTGTTCCCGATGGGTTTTGACGCATTCGGACTTCCCGCAGAGAATTACGCCATCAAGACAGGCATTCATCCGGAAGACACAACAAAAACGGCGATGGACACGTTTCGTTTGCAGATGAACCGTCTCGGGCTTTCTTTTGACTGGTCACGCGAAATCTCGACCGCGGATCCGGATTATTATCGGTGGACGCAGTGGCTGTTCCTGCAGTTTTTTAAAAACGATCTTGCTTATCGCGCTGAGTCGAACGTGAACTGGTGCACGAGTTGTCACACCGTTCTCGCGAATGAGCAAGTTGTGAATGGAACTTGCGAGCGCTGTCATAGCGAAGTGATTCAAAAAGAACTTGAGCAATGGTTCTTCCGTATCACCAAGTACGCCGACCGCCTGATTGAAGGCCTTAAAAAAATCGATTGGCCAGAGAAGATTACGGCCATGCAACGTAACTGGATCGGACGATCGGAAGGTGCAGCGATTGAGTTTGTCGGATGTAAGCAAGGGGAAGAAGAGAAGGAATTTTCTCTTTCAGTGTTTACGACGCGGCCGGATACGCTCTTCGGTGTTTCCTACATTGTGCTTGCGCCGGAACATCCGCTCGTTGACGAATTGACAACGGAAGAACATTACGAAGAGGTCGTGGCGTATCGAGATGCGGCGAGAAAGAAGTCTGAACTCGAGCGTACGCAACTTGAAAAGGACAAGTCCGGTGTGTTTATTGGTTCCTACGCGCGCCATCCGCTCAGCGGAGAGCTCGTGCCGATTTGGACGTCGGATTATGTGCTTGTGAATTATGGTTCTGGCGCGGTCATGGGTGTGCCGGCGCACGATGAGCGCGATTTTGTCTTCGCGAAAAAATACGATCTTCCCGTCAAACAAGTCATCGCGCCGGTCGCAACGGAATATGATGGGGCAGGTGCATTTGTTGAGCCAGGCCTCCTTGTTAACTCGGGAGCATTCGACGGACTCACAAGCGAAGACGCGAAGCAAAAAATTACCGACGCGCTTGAAGTGGATGGACGGGGGCAAAGGGAAGTGAATTATCGCGTGCGCGATTGGCTCATTTCTCGTCAGCGCTACTGGGGCGCGCCGATTCCGATTATTTGGTGCGAAGATTGTGGGCCTCAGCCGGTGCCGGAAGAAGATTTGCCCGTGGTTCTTCCTCGCAAGGTGGACTTCAAACCAACCGGTGAGTCGCCGCTGGTTTCTTCCGAGGAATTTCACAAAGACGTTACTTGTCCGCAGTGCGGAAAAGACGCTCGCCGCGAATCAGACACGATGGATACGTTCGTCGATTCATCTTGGTACTATTTGCGCTTCGCCGATTCAAAAAACGATACAGAGTTTGCCAGCAAGGATAAGCTGAAGTTTTGGTGCCCGGTTGATCTGTACGTCGGCGGAGCAGAACATGCTGTGCTTCACCTTCTCTACTCGCGCTTTTTTGCCTATGCGCTTCACGACCTCGGCTATCTCGATTTCGAAGAGCCCTTCCTGAAGCTGCGCAATCAAGGAATGATTCTCGGTCCGGACGGCGACAAGATGAGTAAATCGAAAGGGAACGTGATCAATCCGGATGACGTGATTGCACAGTACGGTGCGGATACGATTCGCATGTACGAAATGTTCATGGGTCCTTTGGAAGACGAAAAGCCGTGGGATACCAATGGCATCACCGGCGTGCGCCGATTTTTGGATCGAGTTTGGAGACTCACGGATCTGGTTGGAGACAGCAAAGACGGAGAACTCACGCGCGAACTTCACAAGACGGTCAAGAAAGTAACGAACGATTTGGATGACATGAAATTCAACACAGCGATTGCCCAGATGATGAGCTTCACAAACGAAATGTCCACGCGAGAGATCATCCCTCGCGATGTTCTTGAGACGTTCGTTTTAGTGCTTGCGCCGTTCGCGCCGCATGTGTCAGAGGAGATGTGGCAGCAGCTCGGTCACAAGGAATCTGTGTTTGAAAGCGCCTGGCCAAATTATAACGACACGCTCACGCAAGACGAACTCGTAGAAGTCGCCTTCCAGATCAACGGAAAACTTCGGGGATCAGCAAAACTTGCGCGGGATCTTTCCAAGGAAGACGCAAAGGAACGTGCGTTTGCTCACGAGAATGTACAGAAATTTTTGAAAGAGCGAGAAGTTATTCAAGTGATTTACGTCCCGGGTAAAATCGTAAACATCGTGGCGAAGTAGTATGTCAAAGATTCCAGATAGCGCGAAGAAAGTTTTTAGCGGCGTAATTTTTGACGTGTGGCAGTGGGAGCAGGAAATGTATGACGGGACACACGCAACGTTCGAACGCGTGAGTCGGCCGAGCACGGTTGAAGTGATTATGACTGTTGGCGATAAAATTGTGATCCAACGCCAGAGCCAGCCGGATCGAGCCGAGCCGTTTCTTTCGCTCGTCGGCGGAAGAGTCGAGGTGGGAGAAGATATGCTCGAAGCGGCGAAGCGCGAGACGCTCGAGGAAACGGGATATGTTTCGGAGGATTGGGAACTGGTGAGTGCGCGTCAGCCGAGCGGAAAAATCGATTGGACGATCAGTTTATATGTCGCTCGGAATGCGAAGAAAGTTTCGGAGCAGAATTTAGACGCGGGAGAAAAAATCGAACTTCTCATGCTCACGTTCGACGAGATTCTCACAATGGTGAATCGAGGAGAACTTCGTCGTATGGATCAGAGTGCACGTATTGATTTGATTCACGCTTTTTATGATCCTGAGATTCGGAAAAAATGGGAAACGCTGATTTTTAAGCGATAAATAGCGGCCACCGGGCCGTCTTTTCTTATTCCACCGACTTTGCTAAAGTCTCGCTGTATGAATATCGTGATGATTGGAACCGGATATGTTGGGCTCGTAACCGGCCTTGGATTTGGGAGGCTCGGCCACCGAGTAGCTTGCGTTGATGTTGATCCAAATAAGATTTCAAAACTTGAATTAGGGGAAATCCCATTCTTCGAAGAGGGTCTTTCCGAACTTCTCAAGGAACTCCAAGAGAGCGGACAGGTGGTGTTCACGACCGATCTTGCGAGCGTGATCGGCAATGCGGACATTGTGATGATTGCGGTCGGCACGCCGCCGGGGCCATTTGGCGAAGCAGATCTGTCTTACGTTTGGGCGGCTGCAAAAGAAATCGGTGTGCTTCTTGATCATGAGGCCATTCTTGTTATGAAAAGTACGGTTCCGGTTGGAACCAATCGGAAGTTCCTTTCGATTGTGAAGGAACAGATGGAAAAAGCCGGCCGAGCCGAGCTCACGAGTCTCATGAACATCGTTTCGCTTCCTGAGTTTCTTGCCGAGGGTCGTGCGCTCCAGGATTTTATGAAGCCGCACCGCATTGTAGTTGGAACGGAAGATGAAGTCGCGGGTCGTGTGATCGATTCTCTTCACGATGGACTTGAAGCGCCGCGCATGTTCACGAGCCTTGAGAACGCCGAACTTATCAAAATGGCTTCCAACGCTTTTCTTGCGACGAAGATTTCGTTCATCAACGAGATCGCGAATATTGCTGAGCGGACCGGTGCGGATGTGCGAGAGGTTGCAAAAGGAATTGGACTTGATAAAAGAATTGGGAATCATTTTTTCCGAGCGGGCGTTGGGTATGGCGGTTCTTGTTTTCCAAAAGATGTTTCTGCGCTGCATCAACTTTCTGGAACGTGGGGGTACGAGTTTAAATTGCTTTCCGCCGTGATCGAGGTGAACAACCGTCAACGCGATTTGTTTTTCAAAAAAGTCGAACATGTTCTCGGAAATCTCCGCGGCCGTAAAATTGCCGTTTGGGGTCTCGCGTTTAAAAACGGAACAGACGACATTCGCGAATCTGTCGCCATCGACATGATCCAGCGCCTCTTTTCCCGCGGAGCAGAGGTCGTTGCGTATGATCCGATCGCCACAGAAAATGCCCGGCAGGTTCTTGCCGACCGCATCGAATTTGCCCCAACCGCCGTGGATGCATGCACGGGTGCCGATGCACTTCTCGTCCTCACCGAGTGGCCGCAATTTCGCGACGTATCATTTGATGCCGTTCGAGAACGTATGTTTGAACCGCGAATTTTTGATGGCAGGAATATTCTTGCGGATTTACGGCTGGACAAGCGAGGTTTTGAATACTACGGAGTCGGGGTATGTCCTTCCGGCGCATCATAATGTCCCCATCCGAATCTTTTGCCGCTATTGCAGTGGCATTTTGTGTTGGGATTCTCGTCGGGCCGGTATTCGTTTTCGGTCATCACGTAGTTTCATCATATGATACAACTGCGTTATTCGAGGTATTGCTCGCGGCAGCGATAATTCTCTCTGCGCTCGCGGCGGTTTTTCGATCTCGAAAGTTTCGCTTTGTTCTGTTCTTGGTTGCCGCGTTCCTTTTTGGTGTTTCCCGGTATGGACAGGCCTTTTTCCCTGACCACGTCCTCACCGTTCAAGATCGTGTCGGGCCGTCTATTCGCGTATCCGGTGTGGTGTCCGGAGAGGTGGAACAACGCGTCGGTTCCCAACGGATCGTGCTGGATCATGTGCGCGTGGCCGATGACCCTGCAGAAGGGAAAGTCCTCGTTCGATTCGATATGTATCCGGAAATTTCAACCGGCGACAGTTTGGTGTTTACTTGTCGGCTCGAGCAACCGGAACCTTTTGCTTCATTTAGGTATGATCGTTACCTGGCGTCAAAAGGAATTCTCGCCACATGTCCGTTCCCTCAAAATTTAGACGTCAGGCCGGCAGAGACTCGCGGCTTGGTTGGTTCGGTTCTCGAAGGGAAAAAGGCCGTTGTAAAAAAGTTGCAGAGCATTGTTCCAGAACCGCACGCGTCGTTTTTATCCGGTCTCCTTTTCGGAGGCAGCTCTTCGTTATCCCAAGACTTGAAAGACAGCTTTTCCCGAACCGGAACTTCGCACATCCTTGCGGCGTCTGGTTTTAATGTTTCCTTATTCACCGTATTTTTTCTCGGGTGGATTCTTGGAACGCGACTCAAGCGCAAACAGGCACTTGGCGCAGTGGCGCTTGTTCTTTTCATCTATGTCATCATGGCAGGAGCAAGTCCGGCGGTCGTGCGAGCTGCGATCATGGCATCGCTTTTGCTGGTTGGAAAACTTGTCAGCCGACGGGCGTCCATGCGAAATGTCTTGCTTTTTACCGCCGCCATTATGCTCCTCGTCAATCCGCTCATCTTGCTTGACGACGTGGGTTTTCAATTGTCGTTCGTGGCCACGATCGGTTTGCTGTTTGTTGCCCCGCGTCTTGACCACCTCTTTCCCTTCCTTCCAAAACTATTCGGAATTCGGGAGTCATTCATCGCCTCATTGGTCGCCATTGTTCTCACGCTTCCCATCGTTCTGTGGCACTTCGCTTCGGTTTCTCTTGTCGCCCCGATTATTAATTTGCTCATTCTTCCGATCATTCCATTCTTAATGGCGATCATGTTTATCGCTCTGGGAATTGCATTTGTGAGCCAGAGTCTCGGGACGTTTGCCGCGATTCCTGGCTGGGCAATTTCGTCACTCATCCTGCACGTCATCGGCTGGTTCAGTGCTCTTCCGTATGCTCAAGTTGAATCGGAATATGCGCCCGTCGCTTCCATTGTTTCAGCCGTTATGATCGTCCTTGTGTATCTTTTTTCTCGCCGGCGCTATGCCCTTGCACACCTCTCGACATGACCGGTTCCGCCGGGTAAAGAGATATCGTCGCCGTTTTTTTGTGTTTGTGCTTGTTGCGATGGGTTTCGCTTCGGCGCTGGGCTTGCTCATATCGGAAACGCATCAAACGCTCGCGGCCAAGGAAGGCCCGCTTCGAGTTTGGTTTTTCGATGTCGGACAGGGAGACGCGATTTTTATTGAAGCGCCAACAGGTGAGCAGATGTTGATTGATGGCGGGCGGGATCAAAGCATTTTGAATAAACTTGGCAGTGCGATGTATCCTTGGGATCGGACGATCGACGCGATTGTCCTTACGCATCCGGATGCGGATCATATAACGGGGTTCATCTCTGTTCTTGAGCGGTACCAGGTCGGAACGATTCTGGATTCCGGAGCGACCGCAACGACTCAGACGATGCGACGGCTGGAAGAGGGGATGGAGAGGGAGTCGGCAGATCGACGGTACGTTTCTGCGGGAGATACCCTCATGTTAGGCAATGTGCATCTGACGGTTTTGGCTCCGGAGAAAACACACGTGGGCGAAGTCGTAAAAGATCGAAATAATGATTCGGTTGTTTTGCTTGTTGAGTACGGTTCTACAAGCATTCTTCTTACCGGCGATGCAGAAAATCCGGCCGAGCACATATTTGCAGATGCGGCTGGCAACGTCGACGTTCTAAAAGTCGGGCATCACGGGAGTTTAACTTCAAGCGGTGTAGATTTTCTCGCAACCGTTCGTCCGGAATTTTCCATTGTTTCTGCAGGACTGGATAACAGCTACGGTCATCCTCATCCTGTTGTTCTCCAGCGTCTTACGGACATCGGTTCGTTGATTTTTCGAACAGATTTGGACGGCGATATTTTATTGAGGTCATGGGGCGGTGAGCCTGAGCTTCGCGCGGCGCCCTTGCCTTTTTGAGAAATTTCGGTTACCTTTAGCCCGAACATAGCTATTCTTTTATGTCTGATATCCAACAAACGCTCGTCCTCATCAAGCCAGACGCTCTGCAACGCGATCTTCTTGGTGAAGTGGTTGGCCGTTTTGAGCGCAAGGGGCTCAAAATCGTGGCCATGAAGTTTATTCGCTTGAACGACGAAATGCTCGAGGAACATTACGCCCATCTTTCTGAGAAACCTTTTTTTGCCGACCTGAAAACATTCATGATGCAAACACCGGTCGTGGGGATGGTTCTCGAAGGTCTCGATGCCATCGAATCGGTTCGTAAGATCGTGGGTGCAACAAACCCTCGCGAGGCCGATGCCGGAACGATTCGAGCCGACCTTTCCATGAACGTTCCCTCAAACCTGGTCCATGCCTCTGATTCAGCCGAAGCTGCACAGGAAGAAGTAAAACGATTCTTTCACGAGGGAGAATTGTTTTCCTACGAGAAAATTACCGACCGATACATTTTCGGCGAAGGAGTTTAACATCCCGTTTATCCACAGCCTGTTGACACGGTTTTTCAAGCTGGTACATTAAATAGAGTATGAGTTTACATCAGATTATTACCGTCACTGCTACGTACTGCCTCGATCTTCTTCGCGGCGTGATTGGCTTTGATATGTTCGTCCCTGTGCGGGTGGCTCGTGATCATCGATGTAAATAGGAACTTCCTACAAACACAGATATCAAAAGCCATCGCACGCGCGGTGGCTTTTCGCTTATTGGGCGAGAAAAGGATTTTTCTGAATCTTTTTCCCGCTCCAGAAGCGGTGCTCTTCAACGATTCAGAAACAAGGGAGATATCTTGCAAGAGCTGCAGAAGAAGTTCGATCAGTTCTCGGCCCGAGCACGGAAATGGGTGCTGGCAGGCGTGATGACGCTCAGTGAGGCCGAATACCTCACCGAGCACGACACGAATCCAGAACTTCCGGGCCTGAGTGATTCGCAAATCGCTGGGTGCATGAAGCGTCGGCACGGCAAGCATCATCGCAAGATGGTGAAGAAGTGTCCGGAGATCAAAGGGCTTCTTCACAGCTTCGACGAGTTCACGGTGGAACTCGCGCAGCTGAATGAGCGTTTGCAGGAGGCATTCCTCCGCGGGCAGCTCACCTTCAGACAGGCGCGCTTTGCGCACCTGCGTCGACTGCGCGGGATCGTACTCGACCAGTTCCTGAAGATCGAACCGCCTCCTCTCGAAGCCCAAAAGAGCTCGCGCCATGCGTTCAAGCTCCTTGCGGATCAGGCTTTTGAAGCGAAGCAACGCGCAGACCTTCTCGCCAGGATCGAACTGGACAAATCGATCCCGCCATACGACCTCGCGTGGATCAAGAAGCACGGTACCCCTCTCAACGCCATTCGCATCTACCACGAGATGCACGCACGTGGGCTGGAACATCCCTTCCCGCCTGGCCGCTGACCACTCAGGTCACGGCTTTTTTCTTCCTGTTGTCGCGAAGACCATGTGTATAACTCCTGGATAACCCTGTAGAAAACTCCGGGGACAAAACGGGGAAAAACACGTTGAAAATGTCTTGTTTTTGTTGAGTAAAGTTGGTACGGTTAACATGCCTCTAGGAAGATGCGCATGTCCAAATAACAAAAACACATTCGGTCCGTGAACGGAGCTTCGGCTTCCAGCAGGACCACGGCGTCGTCGCTCAAGAACGACATGGTGGGCTCGACAAGCTCCCGTCATCGTATCCTTGAACGAATAGGCCCTCTGTTGCAGTATTTCACTGGACTGCGTTTCTTCCTGAGGCGCCAGAAAAAAATACCACCCCGCCATCGGGGTGGTTTTGGATTCATGGAAAGTTTGTTACACTTTGTTTGGACGCTTGCTTCAGCGCATCAACACACCGAAGCACGACCTAATATTTTTTATCTTCGACTTCGTTCTATGCATATTTCCGGAATGCTTCTTGATACAGTCGGTGTTGTCATGATTGCCTTTGCTGCGCTTCGTGTACACCACCGTGTTCTCAACGAACGAAAAATCGATAAGCAGGTTTATGCAGACATGAAACGTGAACAGAAAATAGGAATCGCAGGCGTTATTTTTGTGATTATAGGAAATCTCATTCAAATTATTTAATCGACGTTTATGGAAGCAGTATTTCTCTTTGGAAGAATTTTATTCGGAATGTTCTTTGTGATGAGTGCGTTTAACCACATCTTCGGACTTAAGAAGATGTCTGGGTACGCGTCGTCCAAAGGTATTCCCTCGCCGAAGCTCGCGACATTTGTGACCGGTTTGCTCCTGCTCGGCGGCGGGCTTGGCGTCGTGCTGGGTGTCTACACACAGATCGCGCTTGTGCTTCTTATCGTGTTCCTCGTCCCGGTTACGTTCCTCATGCATCAATTCTGGACGCTGAAGGATCCCATGGCAAAAGCCACGGAGCAGGTGCAGTTCATGAAGAACCTTGCTTTGTTGGGCGCTGTGCTCATGATGTTTCTCATTGAGACGCCGTGGCCCTTTGCGCTTTCGATTTAATGTAAGCCCGGATATCTTTTACAAATTTTGACCCAATTTTTTCACACCGTTTAAAATTCTGGCCCGCTTTGTTCGATATTTTGTTCGAGATAGTCCTGGAATTGCTCAGATTCGCGAAGGAGATCTACGCCAAAGGCCGCCACAATGCGGGAAAAAGCAACGACCAGAATTGTGGCGATGATGGACGCTCCGATTGCTGTTCCGACACCAAAAAGGATTCCAACGAGAAGTCTTCTCGAGAGGCTGTTTTGTTTCGCGACGTTGCTCGCAAGTCGTCCCGTTTCTTTCGCGAGCTCGCGAATAGCACTTTCCTCGGGTTCCGGATTCGATTTTACTTTTCGCTTTGTCGTTGGTGTTGGCATATGTAGCTTCATGATACCATGAGAGCACAATCGTTTGAAACTATGACAAAACCCACCTTCGTTTACGATGGCGAATGTTTCTTCTGCAGGTTTTGGGTTGCGCGTTGGAGAAGCCGCGTGGGAGACGCTGTTCGATTCGTTCCGTTTCAAGATAAAGAGGCTCGACCTCCGGGAATCAATCTTGCCGTTTTTGAAGAATCTTCTCAGTTTTTTATGAGTGGTTCGCGTTGGTCAGGAGCAGAAGGTGTGTTTCGAATGTTGGCACAGGGCAATACATCAGGGCTTCTCTTTGCCTATGTCCACATTCCGGGATTTCGTTTTGTTTCTGAGAAACTTTACACACTCACCTCTTCCTGTCGCGTGTGTGCGTGGGAGATCACAAAAATGCTGTTTCCCTCAGCGAAATCGCAGGAAAATTCGCGCAAAACATAAGAAATTTTTTCACCCCTTAACGCGCTTTCAAAATCGTGGCATACTATGCGACGAATTTTTTAAACAACATTTTATATGGAAGTCGTGAAGAAATTGCGGGCCGTTTCTCGAAAGCAGCTTTCCCGGATTATCGTATTCTCATCTATTTTTATCCTTGCGGCTCAGATGGTGCAGGCCTCTGGCGAAAGCACCGGACACGTGGATGCCGGCCACGGCGCGGCCATCACGATTCTTTGGATCGCCGTCATTCTGATTGCGGCAAAGATCGGTGGACTCGTGGAAAAGTTCGGACAGCCTTCCGTGCTCGGCGAGCTGGTGATCGGTGTGGTTCTTGGAAACCTCGTTCTTCTTGGGCTCGATGTCTTTGAACCGATCAAGCAAGACGAGATCATCACGTTTCTTGCAGAACTTGGGGTGATCATTTTGTTGTTCCAAATCGGACTCGAATCGAATATTCAGGAGATGAAAAAAGTGGGGATGAACGCGTTTCTCGTGGCGATTATCGGCGTGGTTGTTCCGTTCATTTTGGGAGCGTATGTTGTCGGGCCCTGGCTCTTACCCGGCCTTACGGATAACGCATACCTTTTCCTTGGCGCTGCGCTCACCGCAACGTCCGTCGGCATCACCGCGCGCGTGTTCCAGGATCTGGGCAAACTGAAAACGCCCGAAGCGCAAATCGTCCTCGGCGCAGCCGTGTTTGACGATGTGCTCGGTCTCATCATCCTTGCGGTCGTGTCCGCAATCGCGACGCTCGGCAGTGTGAGCCTCGGGATGGTCGGACTCATTGTCGCGAAGGCTGTGCTGTTCCTCGTCGGCGCGATCGTCCTCGGCCAGCTTTTCGCTCCAGTGCTCGGACGAATGGTTTCGAAGATCCAGACCGGGATCGGCATGAAGTTCACGCTCGCGATCGCTTTTGCGCTGATCTTCGCCTACGTCGCCGGCCTTATTGGTTTGGCTCCGATCATCGGCGCATTTGCGGCCGGACTGGTACTCGACCCTGTTCACTTCCGCTATTTCAAAGATCCGAAAGTCGTGAGTGACGTAAAGGAAGCGGTAAAAGACGCGGATGAGGCGGTGCGTAAACAGATTCATGAAGCGATTGAGCCGCACACGCATCGGCACGTTGAAGATCTTATCGAGCCGCTCGCGTACTTCTTGGTTCCGATCTTTTTTGTCGTGACCGGAATGAGTGTGAAGCTCGAAACGCTGGCGGATACCAAAATCCTCGGCGTTGCGCTCGCAATTACAGCGGTTGCGATCGTTGGGAAGTATGTGGCCGGACTCGCTGCGGGAAAGGTGAACAAGTCGATTGTCGGTGTGGGAATGATTCCGCGTGGGGAAGTGGGACTCATCTTTGCGGCGATCGGACAGGGGCTCGGAGTCATTTCAGACTCGCTGTTCTCGGTCATTGTGATCATGGTCATCATCACGACGCTGATTGCGCCGCCGATTCTTGCCGTCATGCTCAAGCGCCAAGAGCGATACGAAGCAGTCGGCGCATAAGAATAAAAACAAACAGACCGCGTTGTCGGTCTGTTTTTTTATCTCTTTGCAAGTTTTTTTGTCTGTTGTACAGTACAAAGACTATCTATGGGATCCGCCATACAAATTTTTCTCATCTTTTTGCACACACTCATCGCTTGGTTCGGGGTGGAGTGGTTCTTTAATCGATTTCATCATCTGAGCCGCGCGTCATTTGTCCTCTGGCATTACATTGTTGTCTTCATTTCGTTTTTTTTGGTATTCCTCGTCTTCTTTAACTTTTTTGCCGCCATGTCCATTATGGCCACAACCGTCCTTTCCTTCATTTCCATCCTCATCATCGAATTCATCGTCTTCAGGCTTCTCTATTCAGGAGAAGTCTGGTTTTTTAATTTTGTTGATTGGTTTATTCCAGTGGGACTCGCCACGCTGGCTGTCTCCCTCGCTGGGATGCTTTCCTAAAAACAAAACACCCCGACAAACGTCGGAGTGTTTTTTTGTTATGCAGCGTATTCTTGTCCAGGCGGAGCGGGTTCATCGAACTCATTCCACTTTTCTTCAACGGATTCAAGAGCCTCTTCTTTCACATCTCGCGCGCCCATGACGTAATCGACAACCAAGCGTTTCACGGCTTTGTCGATGTCCATTTTATCTACGGCGCTTCCTTCGTGATAGACACCGTGCTTATCTTGGTATCCAATAATTTTTTCCGCACGGCTTTTAATGAATTCCGTTATGCCATCGAGGACACCCTGAGGAATTTCTAAGTTTCCCGTTGGTGTGACATAGAGTTCTGTTTCACCAGAACCCTTGGCTTTCTGTGCGGCAGCGAGGTATTCAGCAACCTTTTCTTCCTTTGTTGCAAGGTTCCATCCGTCGACGCGATTTTCGTATTTTTCTCGAGCGAATCGGTCCGTGGTTTTTTGTTCCTCTTTTGCGGCTTGGCCTCGTTGATAATCCGGTGAGGGGGCAGGTCGAACCATAACATGTTGATGATTGGGTAATTTCTGTGCTTAATATAGCATAAAATTTGTGTTTTGTCAACGAGAAGACCACGTTTTTGGCTTGACAAAGCCAAAAAAATATAGTAGATTGCAACGTCCTGGGGAGGAAGATATGGACGCCATTGTACTCGTAGATTTCAAACAGAGCACGGTTCTGGCTTCGTCGGATCACGGGAAGCAGGATTCAAGGATCTTCACCGATCCGACCTCGCGCATGCGCCTGGCTCTTTGCCAGATGCGCCAGAAGAACGGCAACCCGATCCCGGTTGCGGCGCAGCGGATTCTGATGGCGCGCATCCTGCCGCCTTACATCGCGATCGCAAGCGACGCGAGCGATATCCCGAACTTCGAGATGATGGTCGAGAGTCTCCGGCGCGGAACCTGGCAACGCGCTCAACGCGAGCTCTACCCACTCTCTGCAACCATCAAGATCACGGGCGCGCTCACGGCCCAGCTCTTCCGAGAGTTCGGCCATCCCGGAGCGGATCAACGGAAGTGGGATCGCCACCAGTCCTTCGAGGTGATTGCCGAGATGCTCATCTCGCTCCTCATCGCTCCGTGCGATGTTCATCGACTCTCTGCGATCAAGTAGCTCCTCCGAGCGCTTGTTCGCTCAGCGGCCTTGCCTGGTCGCCCGCCCGAACGACTGTTCACGCAGTCGGGCGGGCTTTTTTCTTTGCCGCGCGCTCTATTGACGCATTTCCCTGGACGTGTAGAGTGCTCGCGCATTAAACTAGAAACGTTATGGATGCTTTTCGCATCAGTGGCGGCAAGCCTTTAAATGGGGAAGTTCTCGTTTCCGGGGCAAAAAATGCCGCGTCAAAAATGATGATCGCGTCCCTGCTCACAGACGAGCCGGTTGTTTTGACGAATGTACCTCGGCAACGTGAAACTGTTATTACGCAGGAGATTTTAGAGTCTGTCGGCGTACAGGTAACTTGGCTTGAAGATCATAAGGCTCAACTCCACGCCAAGAACATTTCAACTTTTTCTGTTGGAGAACTTTCCGAGCGCAATCGCATTAGCGTATTAGCCCTTGCGCCGCTCTTACATCGCACGGGCGAAGTATTTGTCCCGCGTGTTGGAGGGGATGAGATTGGGCCACGGCCTGTGAATTGGCACTTGGATGCGCTTCGCAAAATGGGAGCGGATGTGGAAGAGTCAGACGCTGGTTACTCTGCAAAAGCATCGGAGCGGCTTCATGGTGCGTTGATCGAACTTCCGTATCCGTCGGTGATGGCAACGGAAACGGCCATCCTCGCCGGCGTCCTCGCGGAGGGACGAACGGTGATTCGCAATGCCGCTCGAGAACCGGAGATTGTCAGTCTCATCATGCAGCTGCAAAAAATGGGAGCAATGATTCAGGTAAACGCGGCTCGATCGATTGAAATTGACGGAGTTGAAAAGTTGCACGGTTGTGAAGCGTATGTCATTCCTGATCGCATCGAAGCGGCGTCGTATGCTTGCATGGCGCTTGGCACACGTGGCGAAATTTTTGTGCGCGATGCCCGTCATGTGCATCTCATCACGTTTTTGAATGCCGTGAGACGGATCGGTGGGGAATTTGAAATTCAAGATGACGGCATTCTGTTCCGCGGCACAAAGGAATATCGTGGAATCAAACTTGAAACGGATACTCATCCTGGCTTCATGACAGACTGGCAGCAACCGTTTGTCGTTGTGCTCACACAGGCAAAGGGAACGAGCGTGGTGCACGAAACCGTTTGGGAACGCCGTTTCGGATACACGGACACGCTAAAAAACATGGGCGCAGAAATTACGCTTTTCAGTAATTGTCTCGGAGAAATCGATTGTCGTTTCAAAGACCAAAACTACAAACACTCGGCCGTGATTACTGGGCCAACAAAACTGCATGCCGCAGAAGTTGATGTTCCGGATATCCGCGCCGGACTTGCTTATGTGCTCGCCGCTCTTGTTGCGGAGGGGACGTCAACACTCACGGGAATTCATCACTTGGATCGGGGATATGAACGGCTGGAAGAAAAGATGAAAAGTATCGGTGCGGACATTACTCGCATAGCGAAGGAATAAATTTGGTATACTATTGGTACATGTTTTTAGAACTTATCATTGCAAATCCTCTCGTTGCCATCGCATGGCTTGCCGCTATTTTCCTTTCCCTTACCGTGCATGAATTTTCCCATGCGTGGGTGGGAAAACTTCGGGGCGATAAAACCGCCGAGCGCGAAGGTCGACTGACACTCAATCCCATTGCGCATATCGATCCGGTCGGACTCATTCCGCTTCTCTTGTTCGGATTCGGTTGGGCAAAACCGGTTCCGTTTAATCCGTACAATCTCAAAAATCCAAAATGGGACTCTGTTGCCATTGCCCTTGCCGGACCGTTTTCAAATCTTGTGCTGGCCGTTTTGAGCGCGCTCTGCATTCGATTGCTCGTGGGTTCTCAAGTCGTAACGTCGCTCAACCTGCTCATCATCTTTTTATTCCTCATGCTTCTGTTGAACCTGTTTCTGATGTTCTTTAATATTGTCCCGATTCATCCGCTCGACGGCAGCAAATTGTTTTTTGCCATTTTTGATAAGCCAAAACATGCGGCCCTTCGTCAGTTTGTGGCGATTCGGGGACCGCAAATTCTGCTCGCTATGGTCGTGATCGCGCTTGTGACGAATTATGATATTTTCTTCTTCGTGAGCGCCCCTTCGTTTGCGAGCTGTGACGTCCTGCTTGGCGACACGTGTTTGGGCTTTTTTTCGGCGATTTTCTCCTCATTTTAAGTTCTCCACCCGGTTTTTAGAGGCTCTTTTTCTTCCGATACAGCCAGCCGTCCGCCATCCTTGACGAAAAAAGGGGCGGATGTTATATTTCTCGCGATATTGTTAATAAAGAAGCAGGAAGCAAGGATCAGGAATCAGGGGAGAATCCCCATCTTCCAACTTCTATCTTCCATCTCCCAACCTATGCCTACGATTAATCAACTCATTCGAAAGGGTCGCAAGTCGTCGAACTCGAAAAGTGCTTCGCCGGCGATGCAATATACCCACGACTCGCTTCACCGAAAGCGAACGACGCTCCAAAAGGGAAGCCCGTTCAAGCGTGGCGTGTGCGTGAAGGTCACGACACTTACGCCAAAGAAACCAAACTCTGCTATCCGTAAAATCGCCCGTGTACGTCTTTCAAACGGAACGGAAGTAACAGCTTACATTCCAGGAGAAGGACACAACTTGCAGGAACACTCTATCGTTATGATTCGCGGTGGTCGTGTGAAAGATCTTCCTGGTGTGCGATACACGGTCGTCCGTGGCGTGTACGACACACAGGGCGTGGAAGGACGAAAACAGAGTCGGTCCCGTTACGGAACCAAGAAACCAAAAAAGTAAAAATCACTTAGACACTTAAATTAACCTCCGATCAAAGTACCTCGCGCATGGGGGAAGATCTTGGCCGGAGACGAACCAATTATAATTATGCGTGGAAAGCAAGCGAAGAAACGTCAGATTCTCCCTGATCCAAAGTACGGCAATCAACAGATTGCCAAATTTATTAATTACATCATGCTCGATGGGAAAAAATCGACGGCCGAGCGAGTTGTTTATGATGCCCTTGAAATTGTTGGTGCGAAAACCAAGCAAAGCCCGCTCGACGTGTTCGAGACAGCGATCAAGAACATCATGCCGTCGCTTGAGGTAAAAAGTCGACGTGTTGGTGGAGCAAACTATCAGGTCCCAATGCCGGTGCGTGGCGACAGACGTCATGTGCTTGCGTTTCGTTGGATCATCGCGGCTGCACGAAACAAAAAAGGACGTCCCATGGCAGAAAAGCTTGCAGCAGAATTTATGGCTGCGGCCAACAATGAAGGCGATGCCGTAAAGAAAAAACAGGACGTCCAGCGCATGGCAGAAGCAAACCGCGCGTTTGCTCACTTTGCGCGATAATATTAATAAAGTCGTAAAGTGAAAAAGTCGGAGAGTCGTAAAAGTGACCCTTCACGACTCCAAGGCTTTACGACTCCACGACTCTACGACTTTACGACTCTTTATATGCCTCGAGACTATTCTCTTGAAAAAACACGAAACTTTGGAATTATTGCGCACATCGACGCTGGAAAGACGACGGTGTCCGAGCGGATTCTTTTTTACACGGGAAAGAAACACAAAATTGGTGAAGTTCATGAAGGAGAAGCGACCATGGACTGGATGGAGCAAGAACAAGAACGCGGAATCACGATCACTGCAGCGGCAACCACTTGTTTTTGGAAAGACCACCGTTTGAATTTGATTGACACTCCCGGCCACATCGACTTCACCGTCGAAGTGAAGCGCTCAATGCGCGTGCTCGATGGAGCCGTTGTTGTATTCGATGGTGTGGCAGGTGTGGAACCGCAATCAGAAACAAACTGGCGTTATGCGGACGAGTACATGGTTCCTCGTATGTGTCTTGTGAATAAAATGGACCGAACAGGCGCGGACTTTTTGAAGAACCTTGATTCCATTCACGCACGCCTCACCACAAAAGCTCAACCTATCCAACTTCCGATCGGGGCTGAAGATCATTTCCTTGGGATTATTGATTTGGTGAAGAATAAGGCGTTCTACTACATTGACGATGAAGGTCGAGAAATTGAAGAGCGAGATGTTTCGGAAGACATGAAGGCCGAAACAGATGAATGGCGTCAAAAACTCATGGAACGCATTGCGGAAAATGACGAGGCGCTCATGGACAAGTATCTCGGAGGAACAGAACTCACAGAAGAAGAAATGGTCGCCGGTATCCGAAAAGCTACGCTGGCGGTTGAAATGGTTCCGGTTCTTTGTGGATCTGCACTGAAGAATAAGGGCGTGCAGCAGCTTCTCGATGCGGTGGTTGCCTACCTCCCAAACCCACTCGACGTGAAAGACGTGGAAGGTCACGATCCGGAGGATGAAGAAAAAATCATCAGCCGAAAGACAAGCGACAGCGAGCCGTTTGCCGCGCTCGCGTTCAAGATTGCCGCTGATCCGTTTGTCGGAAAACTTGCGTTCTTCCGCGTGTACTCAGGAACGATCAAAGCAGGTTCCTACATTCTCAACTCCTCAACAGGAGATCGAGAACGCCTTGGGCGCATTGTGCGACTTCACGCGAACTCGCGCGAAGAAGTGGATGAGGTTTATGCAGGTGATATCGCTGCGGCGGTTGGACTCAAAAATACATTTACGGGAAACACTCTTTGCGATCCGGACCAGCCAATTATCTTGGAATCTATTACGTTCCCAGAGCCGGTGATCTCGATCGCGATTGAACCAAAAACAAAAGCCGACCAGGAAAAAATGGGTGTTGCGCTGAATAAGCTCGCTGAAGAGGATCCAACGTTCCGTGTCCGTTCAGACGAGGAGACGAACCAGGTGATTATTTCCGGAATGGGAGAATTGCACCTCGACGTTATCGTCGATCGAATGAAACGCGAATTCAATGTGGAGGCAAACGTTGGTCAACCGCAAGTTTCTTATCGCGAAACGGTTCAGGGAGATGCAGAGGGGGAAGGGAAGTTCATCAGGCAGTCCGGTGGTCGTGGTCAATACGGTCATTGCAACGTGGAGCTCGAAAAACTCCCAGCCGGATCAGGAATTGACTTTGAAGAAAAGATTAAAGGAGGATCCATTCCGAAGGAATATTTCAATGCGATCGAAAAAGGTGTTCGCGAAGCAGCCGAACGCGGCGTGCTCGCTGGTTTCCCCCTTCTCGACGCAAAAGTGACGCTCGTGGATGGAAGTTACCACGAAGTTGACTCTTCGGAAGCGGCTTTCAAAATTGCCGGATCCATGGCGTTCCAAAATGCGGCAAAGAAAGCCGGCCTTGTCTTGCTTGAACCAATGATGAGCGTCGAAGTTTCCATGCCGGAAGAGTTCATGGGTACCGTGGTGGGAGACTTGAATGCCAAGCGTGGACAGATTCAAGAAATGGCTGAGCGTGCTGGAGCGAAAGTGGTGACCGCATTCGTTCCGTTGGCAGAAATGTTTGGATATGCGACAACGCTCCGTTCAAACACTCAAGGACGCGCCAGCTACTCCATGGAATTCGATCACTACGAACCCGTGCCGAGCAATGTGGCAAAAGAAATTATCGAAGCTCGAGGCGGCGGCGGAAAATAAGCAAATGAAAACGACCGCCCCGACGTTTGTCAGGGCGGTCGTTTTGTTTATGCATTCAACTTGCTCAGGACTTCCCCGATCTTGTCTTTTACCTTATCAATGTCGTAGCTGGTAATCATTTTATTTTTCACTTCGTGAGCATCTTCCTTTGATTGTTTGGCATGGTCGTGAGTTCTGTTCAGGAGACTTTCCATGTTCGTGATCCGTGCATCCATCTCGCTCACGGTCGCTCGGATTTCATTTAGCGCGTAGAGAATATTTTCTTCAGACATAGAGTTTATTCGTTCATATATAAGTAGAGCTGATGTCCAGAACTTACCGGAGTGAATCCGGGAATTTTGTATCCGTTTGAGACAATGCGAGCGCCTTTTGGAAGTTCGTTTTTTAGTTTTTTCGACATGCGGCTCATGGCGAAGGGAATTTGAAACATAAAGACAACATCAAATTCTCCAAGGTCTTCTTTCCAAAAAGATCGTTTGATAAATTTTGTCCGAGCCCCAACACCTTTGAGTTGCGCGGAAAGACGTGACTGTTTGACGAGTCCTGAATGAATTTCATATCCCACAGCTTCTCTCGCACCTGCTTTTGCCGCCTCGATCACGATGCGCCCATCGCCTGAACCAAGATCGACGATGCGATCAGTGGTCTGCAAGTTTGCAATGCGGATCATCTCTTTTACGCGAGTTTCCGACGAAGGCACGTACGGTCCGCCGAAATTGAAATAGGGGATGAGGAGCATGACCAGCCACCAAAGAGCGAAAATATCGAGGGCAATGAAAAGAGCGGCGAGGAGAATAAAGCTTGTTGTGATAGAATCCATAGGTGTAAATAGAAGTCGGAAAGTGATAGAGTCGTAAAGTCGTATCGTTATACAACACTTTACCACTTTTTCACTCCACCACTCCACCACTCTATCACTCTATCACTTTCCCACTCAACTATGCCCTCTCTTATTCCAAAAGCCGTTTTGAATGCCTACGACATCGGCGTGGTGCGATCGATCAAACAGAATAACATTGGCCTCATCCACAGCACCTACCACGTCCGAACGGATCGCGGTGTCTTTACTCTTCAGAAACTTCATCCGGTTCTTGCAAGTGAATCGATTGGAAAAGACGTGTATGCCGTAACCCGTCACTTGAAGAAGTCCGGCTTTCTCGCGCCGGAACTTGTTCGAACCCGTGACGGAAAGAACTTGCTTACGAGCGGTGGCCGCAAATGGCGCATGCAGACGTTTGTTCCGGGAAGGGTGTATGAAGTTGTGCGTGATGCAAAAATGGCACGCGAGGCGGGGGTCATGTACGCGCGATTTCACAAAGCGCTCACGGACCTCGATTATACGTTCAAGTCGCCGAAGATTATGCACGAGACGGAAAAGGTTTTTGGTCGTTTTGAAAAGACTCTGAGCAAGCATCGCGATGACGCACGGATGAACGAGGTGGCAGAAGAAGTGTTGTTCATAAAAAAAGAATTGCCAAAATTGTTTCTTCCGAAGGATCTTCCGCTTCGCGTCATCCACGGCGATCCAAAAATTTCGAATCTTGTTTTTGATAATCACAGCCGCGGGAAAGCCGTGATTGATCTCGATACCTGCAACCGACGACCTTTGCTTGTGGAGCTCGGCGACGCGTTTCGGTCTTGGTGCGCGAAGGAAGAGAGTGATCCAAACAATACGTTTCGTCTTCCGATTTTCCGAGCGGCATGGGGAGGATACTGGAGCGGAGCAAAAGATTTTATGCTCGCAAAGGAACGGAAGCTCGTTCCAAAAGCCATCGGCACGATCACCCTCGAACTCGCATCGCGATTCCTTCGCGACTACTTTGAAGACAACTACTTTGGTTGGGATTCGTCACGGTATGCATCGCGCCGAGATCACAACCTCGCTCGCGCCCGCGGCCAAATCGCGCTTTACTTGGATCTCAAGAAAAAAATGAAAGAGGTAAAAGAAATTGTCATGAAATCGAGCTAAGCACGACAGAGAACAAAACACCCCGACAAACGTCGGGGTGGTTGTTTTTGCGTAGGAAGGAAAGGTCAGATCGAGCTGATAACCGTGTTACTGAATCTCATCCATTTCTTCAAAACCTGTGCGTTTGTCTCCTCAGAGATCCTTTTCTACGCCATCTGCCACAAGCAGGCAGGAATATCTAGATATTGCACAAGAAAGAAAGATACCAGAAAACCGGGGAATTGTCAAGGGGCTTTTAGACCGAATGTGTAGAAAACCCAGCAAAAGTGGGGTTAAATCCGCTTCTTTTGAGGGCTTTGTAAACGATGCGTTTGAGCGCTTGGACATCAGGATTGCGGTCGCCGTTTTCTCCGAAAACATTGAAAGAATACACACTGAAGCCTTCTTCCGTTGTCAGGTGCAGGGTGCGGATGGACAGCAAAAAGGAGATTTCCTCATCAGTTGTCCCATAATAGTTTTTTAAGATATGCGCGATTTCGTCGGCGAAACGTTCGAACAATTGAGCCTTCACTTCTGATGCGAGGCGTGCTTGCATTTCAACGGGCGTATTTTCGAGACTTTGCGATTTGGCGCGTTCAGCTTTTGCAAAGCGCGAGAGCATCCCTTGATCAACGCGATCCCATTCGTCCGCACCTATTTTTTTTGCCAATTCCGGATACAAGCCTGCCGAGAGAATATCTTGCACAGACGGGATTCCCCGGTCGCGGAGGGTTTTCTTTTTGAGATAACCTTGAATCGAAATTTCAGGAAAGCCAAGAAGGAATCCTGTGAGACCGAGCGTTCGATTCGGTTCATCCGGATTTGTGACAAGCGAAAGGTTCCCGTCGAGTGTGAGCCGCTCATCCCATCCGAGCTGAGTGGCCAGATGAAATTGTTCATTCAAACGTCTGCGCACCAAAGTTCTGTTCACAATCATGCCGTTTCGCATAGCATAGCCATCGATGCCTGAGAGAATAAGTGTATCGGTGACCGTGCGCGTATCTCGGATCGGGGAGGTGAGCCAGGCCATTGGTTTGATTCCGAGAGCCATGGCAATCACATCTCCCATGTCGGCACGCAAAAACATCGCGTCCTCCTCCTGGGCGTGTTTGACCGTTTCAATCAATTGTTCTGCCAGCGCCTTTTTGGAAGGAACAGATCCTCCGGTGGATTCTGTTTCGTGGCGTTCAAGTGAAGCCGGTTGCATAACAATTTTATTGTAGCAAAAAATGGGCGATTCTCGCTGTGCATAACAAACAACGACGGAAAAACCTACGATCGTAGGAAATCGCGTTGAACAAAAAACCCGGATGAGTCGTCATCCGGGGGCGAGCTCGGCTCGCTAGTCGTCTTCCACTTAGTGGTACGGATAGAGCAGGACCGTGAAGGTTCCCTGGTGGAACCGCCAGTCCATGAGCCCGCGATCCGTGACGTTGAGCGTGCGGAACGGGTCGTCGTCGCTTCGGCGATTCAGCTCGCCGTACAGCAGACCGTAGGCGTCGCCGATCGGCCGGCCGCGTTCGTTCAGAAACTGCAGGCTTGCTCGGCGGTTCTCTCGAACTGGAGCGACGAGAAGCGTGTCGCCAACCTTGCGCAGGCGCGTCACGTCGCCGAGGGCGCTGTAGGCTTCGATCTCGATGCCGTCCTCGCGGTTGAACACCATGAGGTCGATGTCGGCACCCACCAGCAGGGTGTTGTCCGTGGCGACGAAGCGCGTCTGCTGGTAGTTGAAGTCTCCGAGGTCGAAGGTCACGCCGGTGCGCACGTCGTGAAGCGTGGACTCACTGGTCACGCCGTGGTCCAAGTTCCGGGTCGTTAGCACGTAGGTCGTGTTGGGGGCGTCGATCTCGGAACCTTGTGCGTCGATCGGGAGCCGCTTGGACTTGCCGTCGAAGGTCTGGAGATAGTAGCCCTCGAACTCGGATCCGGACATCTGGTAGCCGTGCGCAGGGTGAATGCGATTGCGGCGGACGCGCCTCGTGAGGAAGCTAAGCGTGCCGTCTTCCTCCTCCCACGGGCCGCCCCAGAGGTAGTCGCGATGCTCGTCGGTGTTCTCGAGCACGACGGTCTTACCGTCGTAGCTCAGGCGCTGTGGCCGACCCCGATCATGCGAGCGATTCTCGAGGACCACTGGTCCGCGCGAGAGCATGACCATGCGGCCGGTGATCGGCCTGTGGCAGACGAGCTCAGCGTCCTCCTCGTAGTAGTGGCCGATGAGCGTCGAGTTGCAGCCGGGCTCCTGCCAGTAAATCCGCACCGTGCTCTTGCCATCCTTCTCGTACTTCCTGAGCGCGCAGTAGCGCTGCTGGCCCGAGAACCAGAACACGGGTCGGCCGGGAGACTCGGGACCGTTGAAGGTCAGGGTCCAGTGGGAATCCCACCGGACGCACCAGATCTTCTCGTCCAGAGTGTAGACGACCGCCGGGTCGCTGCTGCCTTCGGGGAAGAACAGACTTGTGACCAGGCCGTGCTCGCCCATCGTGAACAGCGTTCGCGCGGGTCTGCCCAGGCCGTCGAAGCCGATGCAGACACGCTTGTCGCCACTCCACATGATCGCGACGTAGGCGATGGTGCCGTCGCTTGCGATGGCCGCGCGCTCGATCTCTTGTACGCCGCCCAGAGCGTACTTGGCGACCACGTTCTCCTCGAGCGAGATGAGCTGGCGACTGGCCAGCTTCAGCACCTGGTCGAGAAGCATGCCGTCCCCGGTCATGCCGGGCTCTCCCAGCTTGACGAGGATTTTCTGCAATGTCGATTGACTTTCTCCCATTTCCCTCTCTCCTGCGCGATGCAAGGTAGCTTTGACGCTCGGGGCACTGGCCGCGAGCATCGTAGAGCTTACATCGGGCTTCTCCGCATGATTGCGGTGGGGCAAGTAAAGCCGTTTTTCCGAGCTTTGTCAACGCTGAAACCCGGTTTCAGCACATCGTTTGTCAACACTATCCTCGACTTCTTGACATTTCCCATTTTCCGACTAAGATAACCGCAATATGAATGATCAATTTCGTCGCATTTTAGACCTTGTTCGGGCGACCGGTGACCGCATGGTGGTTACCGATCCAAACGGCAACGATCCGATCGTTGTCATGGACCTCGATAGTTACGAAGAACTCCTCGGTCTGGAACTTGCAGAAGAATGGGATATTCCGGAAGGGTTTGACGAGGAAGAAGAGCTTGACTTTGAGGAAGAGGTTTCCCGGCCTGAACGTGCGGACAATCCTCAAACGATCTGGGACACGATGAAATCTGCTGGAGAATCTGGTGAAACTTGGGACCTTTCCGAACTTAATCCGCAAGAATTAGCCGATTTAGAGGCGAAATTCCATGATTATGCCAGCAAGGTAAAAGAAGTTGGTGACAGCCCGGCACCTGTGGAGAGTTCGGGGACAGTTGAAGCTCCCGCGGAAGTTCCAAAAGAAGCAGAAGATGATTTCGGGGAAGAGCAGTTTTACCTCGAACCAATTGAATAAAAAATTTGGCTAGATTTAGCTAAAAAAGATATCCATATTCGGGGAGACTTGCGGGACTTGCATCAAATAACAACCTTTGTTATACTTCCGCACGTCTTTCCGAACTATCGGATCAAGCATTAATTACTTATTTTTTGAGCGGTTTTAGCCCTGGAGGGGTCTCAGGATCCCGGGCGAGCTCATCCTTCTACACTTATGGCAGAAGCGTTTCAACGCAACAAGCCGCACGTGAACGTGGGTACCATTGGTCACGTTGACCACGGGAAAACCACCACGACCGCGGCAATCCTCGCGGTTCTCGGTGCCAAGGGGATGGCAGCCCAGTCAAAGGGCGTCGACGACCTTGATAAAGCGCCTGAATCAAAGGCACGCGGTATTACCATTGCAACGGCTCACTGTGAGTACGAGTCTGAAGCTCGTCACTACGCTCACGTGGACTGTCCAGGTCACGCAGACTACATTAAAAACATGATCACCGGTGCCGCCCAGATGGACGGTGCGATCCTTGTTGTTTCTGCTGCGGACGGCCCAATGCCACAGACGCGCGAGCACATTCTTCTTGCAAAGCAGGTTGGTGTTCCAGCGATCGTGGTCTTTTTGAACAAGATCGATCAAGTAGATGATCCAGAACTTGTTGACCTCGTTGAGGAAGAAGTGAAGGACCTTTTGAAGAAGTACGACTACGACGGCGACAACACGCCAATCATCCGTGGATCTGCTCTCAAGGCACTTGAGAACCCAACGGATGAAACAGCGATAAAGCCAATTCTAGACATCATTGCTGCTCTTGATGCGCACATTCCAGAGCCAGTTCGTGAAGTCGACAAGCCATTCCTCATGCCAATTGAGGACGTGTTCTCTATCGAAGGACGCGGAACCGTGGTTACCGGTCGTATTGAGCGCGGTATCGTGAAGCTCAACGGAGAGGTAGAAATCGTTGGAATCAAGCCAGAAACAAGCAAGACCGTTGTGACGGGTATCGAAATGTTCAACAAGATGCTCGACCAAGGTCAGGCTGGTGACAACGCAGGACTTCTCCTTCGCGGCGTGAAGAAGGAAGATGTGCAGCGCGGAATGGTGCTTGCCGCTCCTGGATCTATCACTCCTCACACAGAAATCGAAGCGGAAGTATATGCGCTTACGAAAGAGGAAGGTGGACGCCACAAGCCATTCTTTACCGGATACAAGCCACAGTTCTACATCCGAACAACCGACGTGACAGGTGATGTTACCCTTCCAGAGGGAACAGAAATGGTCATGCCGGGTGACACAGTGAACGTAAAGGTAAAGCTCATCCAACCGGTTGCTCTTGAAGAGAAAATGTCTTTCGCTATCCGCGAAGGTGGACGAACGGTTGGTGCTGGAGTTGTAACAAAAATTATTAGTTAATCCTGTGGGGGCGGCGCGAGCTGCCCCTGCTGTCGTTCCTTCTTCAAACCTGTGCCCGATTCAACAAAAAAAACTGAACAGGAAGACAAGTCGCGAATCCGCATTAAGATTCGCGCATACGATCACAAGATCATTGACCAGGCGACTCAGACGATCATGCAGACGACTGAGCGCTCCGGAGCAAAGGTCCTCGGTCCCATCCCGCTTCCAACCGAGAAGCGAAAGTACACGGTGAACCGATCCACCTTCGTTCACAAAGATTCTCGCGATCAGTATGAGATGCGCATTCACAAGCGACTCATCGACATCAGTGAGCCAACCGATAAAACCATCGATTCGCTCATGAGTCTCAACCTTCCTGCGGGTGTCGACGTCGAAATTAAGACGTAATCCCAGAAGAAGCCCGGGCAATGCCTCGGTGCCTGCCGCGCAAAGAAGCGCTTCAGACACGGAGGCACTGCCTCAATCCAGCGACAACGAACTTGGAAGAAAGATCCCGCGTAAGAAGAACGCATACAGGGGAAAACCTTCCCGGATTCAAACATCGCCTACGGAGAACACGCCATTCATTTAAACCAACGCAACAAGTCCTTCGCAGAATGAAGGCTAGAAGCCGGCCATGAACCGTAAGGTTTATGTTCGACTTCTAGCTTTTCAATTACGCTAGATATTCTGAAACCTATGGCATTCATTATTGGTCGTAAAATCGAGATGAGCCAGCACTTCAATGAGGATGGAAGTGTCACGCCGGTTACGCTTGTAAAGGCTGAACCGAACGTGGTCACCCAAATCCGCACGGAAGATAAAGATGGCTATGTTTCAGTCCAGCTTGGTACAGACGTTACCGGTAAAACGCTGAAAAAAGCGCAAGCAGGTCATACAAATGACTTGCCAGCGGTCAGCACGCTCCGTGAATTTCGTGTCGATGAGACAGATTTACATCGCGGGGACAAGGTGGACGTGTCTGCATTCGAGCCGGGCATGAAAGTTGATATTGTCGGCGTGTCAAAAGGACGGGGGTTCCAAGGAGTTGTGAAGCGTCACCACTTTGCCGGAAGTCCTGCGTCTCACGGACACAAAGATCAGCTTCGCATGCCGGGAAGTATTGGTTCACACCGACAAGGTCCGGTTCAGCGCGGAAAGCGCATGCCAGGCCGCATGGGAACGGACCGCGTAACGGTCAAAAACTTGCAGGTCGTGTCTGTTGATCCAACAAGCAATATTTTGGCGATTAAAGGAGCTGTTCCTGGACCGCGCGGTGGCGTGATCTTAGTTCGCAGCCATGAAGCAAAGCATGTATGGCAAAGGTAAGTCTCTACAATCTTGAAGGAAAGCAAACCGGAGAGCTTGAGCTCGACGCAACACTTTTCGATGTGAAGGCAAATCCAGCCTTGGTACACGAGGCGGTTGTTGCCCAGCAGGCAAATGCACGCGACGTTTTGGCGCATGCGAAAGATCGGAGCGAAGTGCGCGGTGGTGGAAAAAAGCCTTGGAAGCAAAAGGGAACCGGACGTGCTCGACATGGTTCACGCCGATCCCCAATTTGGATCGGTGGAGGAATTACCTTCGGACCATCCAAGCTTCGAAACTTTGCCAAGAAGTTTAACCGAAGGGCAAAACGCCAAGCACTCGCAATGGTACTTTCAGACAAGGTTACAAACAGCTGTTTCGTTGCGGTTGAAGATTTGAAAGTGGAAGATGCAAAGACAAAATCTCTTGCAACGATTCTCGGAAAACTTCCTGTCGCAGGAAAAAAGACGGTCTTACTGGTTGAACCGGAAAATAAAACCGTTGCCCGCGCAGCCCGCAACCTCCCAAACATCTCTACGCTTCCTGCGGATAGCTTGAACGTTGTTGATCTCCTCTCAAACGAATGCGTCCTTGCTTCAAAGGAAGCTGTTGATGTCATTGTTAAGACCTACGCGCGAAAGTAATATGGCTATCTTCAAACGAAAATCCAAAAAGGATGAAGACAAAACTGCGGAGGTGGAGAAGGTGGTAAAGACAGAAGAGAAAGCGGTGGAAAAGACATCCACAAAGAAGGTGAAAGCTCCTGCGAAGAAACCGGCCGCAAAGAAAGGTGCTCTTCCAGACGATCTTCGTGGAGTGATCTTGCATCCGCTTGTGACAGAAAAAGCCGCAACACAAACCTCTCTTTCCAAGTACGTTTTCGTCGTTGCCACAAATGCCAACCGTATCCAGGTTCGCAATGCGGTTCGACACATGTATGGAATCAAACCCGAATCGGTGAACATTCTCAAAATGCGCGGAAAACGCGTTCGCTTCGGACGATTGAGCGGAAAGAGAAAGGATTGGAAAAAGGCGGTTGTCACATTTCCAAAAGGAACAACTATTGACGCCTACGAAGGTGTTTAGTGGATAACGCAGCCGTTAGCTGTTAGCCTTTAGCTCTTAGTCCGTGTACTGAAAGCTAAATACTAATAGCTAAAAGCTGCTATTACGAAAATATGGGAATTAAACGCTACAAACCAACTACCCCAGGTCGTCGCATTTCGAGCGTCGATGCGTTTGATGATGTAACAAAGACATCGCCGGAAAAAAAGCTCACAAAGCACCGGAAGAAATTCGCAGGACGCACGAATGGAAAGATCACTGTCCGACATCGGGGCGGTGGCGCAAAACAACGCATTCGCGTGATCGATAGCAAGCGAAGTAAGTTCGACATCCCAGCGAAAGTCGCGGCGATCGAATACGATCCAAACCGCGGTGCTCGCTTGGCACTTCTGCACTACGCAGACGGAGCAAAGGCCTACATGGTCGCTCCAAGCGGATTGAACGTCGGCGATACGGTCGTTTCCTCAAAGCAAAAAGGAGAAATCAATCCGGGGAATCGATTCAAACTTGAACACATCCCCGTTGGAATGCCGATCTACGATATCGAACTTCAGCCAGGAAAAGGCGGACAACTCGTCCGCGGGGCCGGAACATCTGCCCAACTCATGGCTGTCGAAGGATCGTATGCGACCATCAAACTTCCTTCGGGCGAAGTGCGCATGCTCCTAAAAGACTGCATGGCCACGATTGGACAATCGTCTAATCCGGACAGGCGGCTGATCCGTTGGGGGAAAGCTGGACGCACACGCCATCGAGGCTGGCGGCCAACCGTCCGCGGAAAAGCCATGAACCCAGTCGATCACCCTCATGGTGGTGGAGAAGGATCCAACCCAATCGGCTTGAAACATCCAAAGACACCGACAGGAAAACCGGCCATGGGTGTAAAGACTCGTCGAAAGAAAGCATCGGATAAATTGATAATCAAAGGACGTCGAAAAGGCCGCTTCAGCGGTGGACGACGTTAACCCTCGTTATGTCTCGAAGTTTGAAAAAAGGTCCATTCGTGGATGAAAAACTTCTGAAGAAGGTTGCCAAGCTTTCGCCTGGTGACAAGACGGTGATCAAAACATGGTCACGCGCATGCACCATCGCTCCAGAGATGGTCGGGTTTACCTTTGGTGTGCACAACGGACGTGATTTTATCCAGGTTCGTGTCGTAGAAAATATGGTTGGACACAAACTCGGGGAATTTTCCCCAACGAGAAAGTTTGTCCGGCACGGCGGTAAGATGCAAAAAGCGTAATCTATATGGAAGTCAAAGCAAAAGCACGATTTATTCGCATGTCACCTCGGAAAATCCGATTGGTGGTTGATGTGGTGCGCGGTCTGCCCGTGAGCCAGGCTTTGACGCAGCTTAAATTCATGAAAAAGCATGCTGCGCTTCCTGTGACCAAACTCCTGGATTCAGCCATTGCGAATGCTGAACACAACTTCAAAATGAAGAAAGAACATCTGTTCATCAAGAGCATTACCGCAGATGGCGGGCCAACGCTTCACCGATGGACGCCTCGAGCGCATGGTCGCGCAACAGCGATCCGGAAGAGAACGACGCACATTTCGCTCGTGCTTGATCAGGTGCCAGAGTCCAAGAAAAAAGAAGCCACATCCGACAAAAAAGCACCGGCAGCCAAGCCTGAAAAGAAAACGGAAACGAAAACCTCGACAGAAACAAAGGTAAGTAAACCAACCGCTAAAAAATAACGCATATGGGACGCAAAGTACATCCAAAAGCTTTCCGCCTGGGCGTCATTCGACCTTGGGACGCGGCATGGTTTGCACGGGGAAAAGATTTCCGAGCGCTCTTGCAGGAAGATGTTCGCATTCGGGAATATCTGCTGAAGCAATTGAAAGAAGCAATGGTGGATCGTATCGAAATCGAACGATCACGCCAGAAAATCTCCATTCACATTCATTCTGCAAAGCCGGGAATAATCATCGGCAGGGCAGGAGCTGGCATCGAAGAGCTGACGAAGAAACTCAAAAAGGATTTCTTCAGCGGCCGACGTATAAGCCCGGTTATCAATGTTAAGGAAGTAAAGAGACCATCCCTCAGTGCGAGGATCGTCGGTCTCCAGATTGCCGCTGACATTGAAAAACGCATGCCGTTCCGTCGCGTGATGAAAAATGCACGTGAGCGCGTCATCAAGGCAGGTGCAAAGGGAGTAAAAATTTCTGTCGCTGGTCGTTTGAACGGCGCGGATATTGCACGAACCGAAACGATTGCCGAGGGCTCTGTTCCTCTCCACAACCTTCGTTCCGACATCGACTTTGCCCGCATTCGGGCGTGGACGACGTACGGAGTGATCGGTATCAAAGTGTGGATCAATCGCGGAGAAGTTTTCGAAGAAAATAAGGAGGAGAAAAAATAAAGAAACGTGACTCAACCACTATGTTGATTCCCAAGAAAGTAAAACATCGCAAATGGCACAAAGGCCGCCGACGCAATAAGCGATTGGCGACCCAAAAGACCACACTTGCTTTCGGCTCGTATGGACTGAAGGCCATGACCGGAACGTGGATAACTTCACGTCAGATTGAGGCCGCTCGTCGAGCAATGACTCGGTCGGTGAAACGTGGAGGAAAAATCTGGATCCGCATTTTTCCTGACAAGCCGGTCACGGCAAAGGGTTCGGAAATGCCGATGGGTAAGGGAAAAGGTGCGGTTGACCACTATGTCTGCGTCGTACGTCCGGGAACAGTGATGTTCGAAATCGACGGCGTGTCTGAGGAACAGGCCATGGAGGCTCTTTCACTCGCAGCCTACAAGCTTCCTGTGAAGACAAAAGTCATTGATCGATCAATCAATTAGCTGTATGGATGTTCGAGAACTTCGAAAACAATCTGCTTCATCTCTCGCAAAGATGCTTAAAGAGGCGCAAGACCGCCTTCAGGAACTTCGCTTTGAGCTTTCAGCCAACCAGTTGAAAGACGTACGTGAGGTTCGTGAGGTACGGGCGGGGGTCGCTCAAATGAAAACGATCCTTCGTGAAAAAGCAGAATCAGAGGTTCAAGGTTCTGAAACATCAGCTGCATAACGTATGACAACACAACCAACAAAAACACGACGCCGTCTCACCGGAGAAGTAGTCTCCGACAAAATGGACAAAACCATTGTTGTTCGTGTTGACCGAACAATGGTCCATCCGATGTACGGAAAACGTTATGTGCAAAGCCGAAAGTACCACGTCCACGATCCAGAGAACACTCACACGATCGGTGACAAGGTTACCATCGTTGAAGACCGTCCACGTTCGAAGAATAAAACGTGGCGTGTGGTAAAAGAAACGAAATAATATGGTTCAACATCGATCAATGCTTAAAGTTGCGGATAACACAGGTGCAAAAAAATTGCAGGTGATCCGTGTTTTAGGTGGGTACAAGAAACGATATGCTGGACTGGGGGACATTGTTACGGCAGTGGTAAAAGAAGCTGTCCCACATGGAACTGTGAAGAAAAGTGACATCGTTCACGTTGTGCTCGTGCGTACTTCAAAAGAGACACGACGAAAGGATGGTACCTACATTCGTTTTGACGAGAATGCGGCAGTGATCGTTGATAAGAAAAACAAAGAACCGAAAGGAACGCGCATCTTCGGGCCGGTTGCTCGCGAATTGCGTGCGCATGGATTTAATAAAATTGTTTCCCTCGCCCCTGAGGTTCTCTAATATGAAAATCAAGACCGGTGACAAAGTCCGCGTGCTTGCGGGAAAAGATAGGGGGAAGGAAGGAACAGTGATGCAAGTCTTTCCAAAACTCGACCGCATTGTGGTTGAAGGCGTGAATATCGCGACTCGCCATCTTCGAGGTGGCCAAGGCCGACAAGGCCAAAAGATTTCTTTCCCTGCTCCGATCCATGTTTCTAACGTGCGTGTCGTATCTGAAAAAAGCGGGAAGAGTGGTCGTGTGGGCTACAAGTTCCTCGAAAAGGACGGCAAGCAGAAGAAAGTACGCGTTCTAAATTTCAAAGACGGTTCTGAAGACCTTGCATAAGACATATGGCATTCAAGGAAACCTACAAAAAAGAGGTTGTTCCAAAACTCAAAGAGCAATTTGGGTACAAGAACATCCATGCCGTTCCTTCTATCCAGAAGGTTACCCTTAACGTTGGATTGGGGAAAAACATGAAAGAAAGCAAGTACCTTGATACGGCAGAAGCGACGCTTCAGAGAATAACTGGGCAGCAGCCAGTAAAGACGAAAGCGCGTAAATCCATTTCCAACTTCAAAGTGAGACAAGGAAACGTGATCGGAATGAAGGTTACTTTGAGGGGAAAACGCATGTGGAACTTCCTTGAAAAGTTGATAAAAGTCTCCTTGCCACGTGTGCGTGACTTCCGCGGACTTTCGAGTGAAGCCTTTGATGGGCAAGGGAATTATTCTCTCGGATTGGCCGAACACATCGCTTTCCCAGAAATCAGGCCGGATGAAGTGGAAGTGATTCATGGATTGCAGATAACGGTGAGCACGGACGCTAAGTCAAAAGAAGAAGGACTGGCCCTGCTCACTCACCTCGGATTCCCATTCAAGACCGACGAAAAATAATATGGCAACAGAAAACCAACGAGCGAAATCACGAAAAACACCGAAGTTTTCCTCGCGCTCCATCAACCGATGTTGGCGCTGTGGGAGGAATCGGGGATACATGCGGGAATTCGACCTATGCCGTATTTGTTTTCGCGAACTTGCCAATCAGGGAGAGATTCCTGGTGTGACCAAATCAAGCTGGTAGAAATATGATGACAGATCCAATTTCAGACATGTTGACACGTATTCGCAATGGCCTTGCTGTGAAAAAGCAAGAGGTTGTTTTGCCGCACTCAAAAGCGAAATTCGCGATTGCGAAAATTTTGGAAAAAGAAGGGTACCTTGCGGGTGTTGAACGAACAACGGTCGGAAAATTTCCTGCCCTTAAACTTCAGCTTAAGTACGATTCAGGCCAACCGGCTATTAGTAAGATCAAACGTGTAAGTAAGCCTGGTTTGCGCGTCTACGCAAAGTCCACTGAACTTCCGCGAGTTGTTTCCGATTTCGGAATCGCTATTATCTCAACTCCGAATGGCATGATGACAAACAAAGAAGCACGTGTACGCCACTTGGGTGGAGAAGTAATCTGTGAAGTTGTATAAATGATATGTCACGTGTAGGAAAAAAACCCATTCTCATCCCGGAAAAGGTTGAGATCAAGATCGATGGACAGACAGTGGCGGTCAAAGGACCCGGCGGCGAACTTTCAGTTACTCTGAACCCGCTTGTGCAGGTTTCCGAGACTGAGCAGGACGGAGGAAAAGCGATAAACGTTTCCGTATCTGACGAAGGCGACAAGAATGAGCGATCGCAGTGGGGAACAGCTCGCTCTCTGATTGCAAATATGATTGTCGGCGTGACGGACGGGTTTAGCAAAACCATGGAAGTCAACGGTGTCGGTTTCCGTGTCGCATTGTCCGGTCAAAAACTCACTCTCAACGTAGGTTTTTCTCACCCGGTTGAGTTCATGCTTCCAGAAGGAGTGAAAGGAAGCGTCGAGGGAAACGTCATCACGATTTCCGGTGCGGATAAACAGGTCGTTGGAGCAACAGCTTCGAAAATTCGGAAAATCAAAAAGCCTGAACCGTACAAAGGAAAGGGAATCAAGTACAGTGATGAAGTTGTCAGACGGAAAGCTGGAAAGACAGCCAAAGGAGAATAATCAAAGGCCAATATGGATACTAAGCGAAAACACAATCTGGCAGGCCGTCGCGCGCATCGGACACGCGTTCGTATTCGAGGTACGGCACAGACTCCACGCCTCAGCGTGAAGCGAAGTTTGCGTCACACCTACGCGCAGTTGATCGACGACGTGAGCGGAAAAACGCTGGCAGCTGCTTCGGATAAACAGGTGACCGCGAAAGGAAAGCCTATCGAGGTTGCCAAAGAGGTCGGAAAGTTATTGGCACAAAAAGCAAAAGAAGCCGGCGTAGAGGCCGCTGTGTTTGATCGCGGTTCTTATCGATATCATGGCCGCGTTGCCGCTCTCGCCGAGGGAGCACGCGAAGGGGGCCTCAAATTTTAGACATATGGCTGAGCAAACCACTACAAATGCAGCAACGACTGCCACAGAAAAACCAGCCGCAACTGCCTCTGCAGGAAAGTCGCGCAATACGCGAAATTCACGCGACACTCGAAAGGGTTCTAAGCGAGGAGCGGGAAAGCCTCGAGAGCCACGGGAGTTTGAGCAAAAGATTCTCGACCTCGCCCGTGTTACGCGTGTGACAGCCGGAGGGAAACGAATGTCTTTCCGCTGCGCGCTCGTTATCGGAGACAAAAAGGGACGTGTTGGTTTCGGTATTTCCAAAGGAGCCGACGTTCAGATTGCCGTGGAAAAGGCTTACCGACAAGCAAAGAAAAATATTGTGACGGTTCCGCTTGTTGACGAGACGATTCCATATCCGGTCAACGTGAAATTTGGTGCGGCTGTCGTGATGCTTAAACCAGCTCCAAAAGGAACAGGACTTAAGTCGGGCGGAGCTGTGCGAGTCATTTTGGAACACGCCGGTGTTCCAAACGCGGTTTCAAAAATCATGAACTCCAGCAACAAAGTTAACCTTGCGCAAGCGACCATGAAGGCAATTAAAAAATTGCATCAACTCGCTCCACAAGAATCTGCCAAAACGGGAAAGAAAAAAGAATCCGTTGAAAAGCCCGTACCGAAAAAGTCGGACACGGCAGAATAATCCAGACATATGGCACTTACATTACACACCATTCACCCGAAAAAAGGATCCAAGAAAACCCGCAAGCGCGTCGGTCGCGGGGATGCTGGTACGGGAACCTACTCCGGACGCGGGTCAAAAGGACAGCGTTCCAGGTCTGGAGGAAAAAGCGGACTCAAGCTTAAAGGGCTCCGTAAGATTATGCTTGCCCAGCCAAAAAAGCGTGGGTTCACGAGTAGCCGCACGCCTGCAAGTATCGTGAATGTTTCGGACTTGAATAAGATGTTTGCCGATGGTGCAAAAGTGACACCCGAAGCGATCCAAAAGAAGGGGTTGGTTGAATCAATTACTTCTGGAGTGAAGATTCTCGCAAATGGAGATCTTGCCGTAAAATTGAATGTTGAAGGATGTAAAGTATCCGAGGCAGCAAAAGCGAAGATTGAAAAAGCGGGCGGAAAAGTCCTTTAGTGGTATAATCGTTTCTGACTATGGAAACATTGAAACGCATTTGGAAAGTTAAAGAGGTGCGAAATAGCCTCCTCTTTATTGTTGCCATGCTTGTTGTTTTCCGTTTTGCGGCGCACATTCCCGTTCCGGGCGTGGATTCCGCAGCCCTGCAAAATATTTTTAACGGCAACCAGTTCTTTGGGCTGTTAAATATCTTCTCCGGCGGTACACTTGATAACTTCTCTGTTGTTGCGCTTGGCGTGGCTCCGTACATTACCTCGTCCATTATCTTCCAGCTCCTTGCGATGATTGTGCCAAAACTCGAGGAGATGCAAAAAGAGGAAGCCGGTCGCAAAAAGATTAGCCAGTGGACGCGTATGGCCGTGGTTCCGCTTGGTGTGCTTCAGGCATACGGACTGATCATTTTGCTTGGGCAACAAGGAGGGAACCTAAATGTTTTCACGAATCCAAGTGTTTTGACGACCGTTATCGCTATCACTACCATGACAGCCGGTACCGTTTTTCTTATGTGGATCGGTGAACTTATTTCAGAAAAGAATGTTGGAAACGGTATTTCCATTCTGATTCTCGCCGGAATTATCGCAGGACTTCCAACATTTCTCAGTCAAGCGCTTGCTGTTTACGACCGAAGCCAGCTTGTCACGTTGATCCTCTTTTTGGCGGCCACGATCATAACGATCGTTAGCATTGTTGTTATGAACGAGGCGCAACGAAATGTTCCTGTGCAATATGCCCGTCAAATACGCGGTGCGCGTTCTGTCGGTGGTGTGAGTTCGCATATTCCGCTTCGACTGAACATGGGCGGCGTGATTCCGATCATTTTTGCTATTTCAATTATTTTGTTTCCGTCTGTCATTGGTCAGTTCTTCCTAAATGCCAAGACGGCATGGATTCGTGATGCAGCTCAATGGACGATCGAAATATTTCAAAACCAAACGTTCTACGGCGTTGTTTACTTCCTCTTAGTGTTTGTCTTCACGTATTTCTATACGGCGGTCATTTTCCACCCCGATCAAGTGGCGGAAAATCTGCAGAAGCAAGGGGGATTTATTCCGGGAATCCGTCCAGGAAAACCAACGGAAGAATTTCTCGGTTTTGTATCGAATCGCCTTCTACTTGTTGGAGCGACCTTTCTTTCCCTTGTTGCGGTTTTGCCGCTCATCGTACAGGAATTTACAGGGAACGCGAGTCTCGTGATCGGTGGAACCAGTATTCTCATCATCGTCGCAGTTGTGATCGACAGCATCAAACAAGTCGAAGCACAGATTACGATGCGCCAATACGACATGTAAGATTTCAGAGGCGGCCTTCGTGGCCGCTTTTTGCATTCTCGAGACTCGACGAAATAGTTGATTTTGTTATAATGACGACGTCGGGCACGCCGGGCAGGTCACAGACCTGCCCCTACATATTTATGGAAAATCAATACAAAATCTTTCTTATGGGGCCGCAAGGGAGCGGAAAGGGCACGCAAGCGGAGCTTTTGAGCCAGAAACTTGGTATTCCGGCGTTTGCGATGGGACAGCTTTTGCGCGACGAGATTGCCGCCGGATCTGATATCGGTATGGAGGCAGACGCGATTATGAAGGCAGGAAATCTTGTTTCCGATGAGATGGCGGCAGAGGTTCTCAAGAAAAGGCTTTCACAACCCGACACGGAAAGAGGATATATTTTAGACGGCTACCCACGAAACGCCGAGCAGGCGAAGGCTTTTAATTTCGACAAGCCGACGGATGTTGTTGTCATCGATGTACCCGATGAAGAATCGTTGAACCGATTGGGAGGTCGACTTACCTGCAAAGTTTGCGGGAAGGTATACAGTGAATCGGACGGGTTCGAGGAGGGCGATGCGTGTTCGTGCGGCGGAGAGTTATACCGACGCGATGACGACACACCAGAGGCAATCGCAAAACGTCTCGAGATTTATCACCGCGACACCAAACCTATTATCGACCAATACCAGCAACAAGGTGTGGTGAAGCACGTGAGAGGCATTGGCTCTGTTGAGGAAGTCCACGATCGCATTTTAGAAACCCTCGGCATGGAATAAAGGGTATGTCCTTAAAAAAAACTCCACAAGAAATTGAAAGCTTTAGAAAGAGCGGCGCGCTTCTTTCTCGGGCACTTGAGGCAGCCGTCCTTGCGGTGCGTCCGGGGATTGTTATTCGCAAACTCGATGAAATTGCAACGAAGGTGATTTTGGATGGGGGTGGAACGCCATCATTCAAGGGATATCAACCACATCCGGAAGACACACCATTTCCATCGACGGTTTGCATTTCGATTAATGAAGAAATCGTTCACGGACTTGGAAACCGAGATATTGCGCTCAAGGAAGGCGATATTGTCGGCCTTGATATTGGTTGCTGGCTTGAGGGAATGTGTACGGATATGGCGGTCACGGTTGGGGTAGGTGAAGTGAGCGAAGAGGCAAGAAAGCTCATGGACGTTACAAAGGAATCGCTTTACGAAGGTGTGAAGGCGGCGAAGGTTGGAGGTCTTATTTCGGACATTGGTGCGGCTGTGGAACATTACGTAAAGCCTCACGGTTACGGAATTATCCGTTCGCTTGTCGGACACGGAGTCGGCCACAAGGTTCATGAAGAACCGCATGTGCCAAACTTTATTTCTGATAAGTATCCGCGTGTGGAGATTGTCGAAGGCATGTGTTTGGCGATCGAGCCGATGCTTGCACTCGGCGATTGGAAAATTAAGACGGCTGACGATGGTTGGGGAATTATTATGGCAGATGGTTCTCTTGGTGCGCACTTCGAAGTATCGATTGCGATTACGAGCGAAGGAACGGAAATTGTCACTCCACTTCCGGTATGAGAATTCTTGGGATCGATTACGGCGATAAAAAAATCGGACTTGCGTTTGGAGATTCGCTCGCGCGAGTGGCTGTCCCGCTTGATGTCGTTCCGAATATCGGCGAGGAAACCGTCCATGTGTTTGCAAGGCGCGCGAGCGCAGAAGATATTGATAGAATTGTGGTCGGCGTGCCACTATCTACGGGCGGACATCACAGTCCGGAGCAGTTGCAGAAAACCCGAGCATTTATTTCCGCCCTCGAAAAGGTTGTGTCTATCCCCGTAGTAGAAGAAGACGAATCCTATACAACGGCCGAGAGTATTCGTTTGCAACGGGAGGAAGGCGCCGAGGCGGATGAGGACGCGCTCGCGGCCATGCTTATTGTGCGGGCGTATATGGAGAGGATGTAGCATGTCCGTTCTTTATCATGCAACCGGCATCGTCCTTTCCCGCCGCGACCACAAAGAAGTGGATCGCGGTTATTCTGTTTTGACGCGCGAGTACGGCAAGATCGAATTTTTGGCGCGTGGAGGCCATAAACCCCTTGCCAAACTCACTCCACATCTTGAGATGGTGGCGGAAGTTGACCTTTTGGTCGTTCAAGGTCGAGTGTATCAGACTGTTGCAGGCGTCGATCGGGTTCGTGCTTTTTCACATATTTACACAGATCTGCCGAAACTTTTACTCGCGCAAAATGCCCTGCACCTGGTCGATATTGGAACAAAACCTCAAGAGCAGGATTCGCTTCTGTACGATCAACTACTCGCTTGGCTCGAATTTCTTAATAGTGCTCCCGCGCTCAGCGAAGAGAGAAGTGGATACGTGCTCGGTTCCTTTGCTTTGAAATTGCTGGCACTCACGGGTTATCGGCCAGAATTGCATCGATGCCTTTCTTGTGAAGACATAATTGCTGAAGGGGATTATCGGTTTCATGCGCTCAAAGGCGGTGTGGTTTGTGCGGCGTGCACGAAAAAAAATGAGCATCAGTGGTTTGCTGCGCGAGCGATTCAAGACGAAACGCTGAAGCTGATGCGCTTCGCCCTGAGTGAGCGATTCGAAGATCAGTTGAAGCTCCATCTTCCTGGTGAACTTCTCTCTGCTTTTCACGATGCCGTTGAGTCGCTCATCGTTTCGCACTTTCCTGCCATTCCGGCAAATTCCCTGCGGAGCTCTTGTCGGCTTTTTCAGGATGAAAAAAAGCCCACGGCAAGCGTGAGCAGGGTATCTTAGGCAGCGGTGCCGAGATTGTGAAGCCAGTGCTTCGGGTTCCCCGTGGCCTTGTACCACCGAGCCTTTTCGAGCGGGCCTGTCATCTCGACAAGTGCCGTGAAGTTCGGTGCTACTTCGTCGAGGTCGACGAGGACGATGCCGGGGTTCATCCGGACGAGGTGTCGGACGAGCAGATCGGCGTGGCCAGCAGTTGCGAAGCTGCTGATCAGCTCTTCCATGCAGCGCGGATCTTCGGTCTTGGTCGCCAGAAGGATCAGAACCCAGAGACGCGTTTCGCTCGATTCGATGAGCTGGCGGAAGATGAGTGGACAGAACGTGCTGTCCTCGATCTGCTGCATGAGAACGCGCGCTTCTTCGTGGGCCGTGGACGGATCTTTTTCGATCCGGCGAGCCATGTCGATGAACGCGAAGACGAGCGCGTTGAATTTCGTTCCGCCCGCGTACGGCCGGAGTGTCATTACGCCGGGCAGTCGAGTGGAAGAGAGGAGAGAGTGAGTCGGGTCGGCGGTGGTCATGGGTCCCTCCGGGGACAAGCGGCCTGTGGTAGGTCGCTGTGGGGTTGGTGGCTGAAAGCCGAAGGAAGTGTCTCAGATTTCGTCCATTTTGTCAAGGTTTTTAGGCCTTTTTTTGTTTTTCCTGTGGTTTGTTGATCTTGCAAATCCGCTCCATTTCGCCTAAAATACGCACGTATATGGAATCAACATTTATCTCGAAGATCAGCCAATTTGTCGGACAGGAGGTTGAACTCAAAGGATGGGCTTTTAATTTTCGCTCAAGCGGAAAAATTTTTTTTCTCCAGTTCCGTGATGGTTCGGGACATGTTCAAATTGTGTATTCAAAAGCCGACCTTCCAGAGGATCAGTGGGAAGCGCTCCAGAGTCTTCGTCTAGAATCTTCGGCCGTTGTCACCGGACGCGTTAAAGAAGACAGCCGCGCCCCGTCTGGTTTTGAGCTTGATGGGATGTCCGTCAAGATTATTCAGCTCGCCCCGGAAGATTATCCGATTGGAAAAAAGGAACACGGCCCGGATTTTCTTTTAGATAATCGTCACCTCTGGCTTCGATCAAAAAGCCAATGGGCCATCCAACGCATTCGCAATACCATCATCAATGCCACATTCGAGCACTTGAACGAGCTTGGGTACGTCAAATTCGATTCTCCGATTTTGACGCCGACATGCTGCGAAGGAACAACGGAACTATTTGAGCTCGATTATTTCGATGTGGGCAAAGCTTATCTTTCTCAGTCCGGTCAGCTGTATCTTGAAGCCGCTATCATGAGCTTGGGAAGGGCATTCGATTTTGGGCCGGTATTCCGCGCAGAAAAATCAAAGACGCGCAGGCATCTCACGGAATTTTGGATGATGGACGCGGAAGCGGCATTTGTTGAGCACGCAGCGAACATGGATATCCAAGAAAGTCTCATTGTTCGAATCGTACAAGATGTGCTTAAAAAAAATGCATCAGAGTTGAAAATTCTTGAGCGGGATATCGAACCTTTGAAAAAAGTTCAAGCGCCATTTATTCGCATGACGCACAAGGAGGCCGTTGCAAAACTTCGCGAACTCGGAAGCGACATTGGCGAAATGGATGACCTCGGAGCAGATGATGAAACCATGCTCACAAAGGAATTCGACAAGCCGATTTTCATTGAAAAATATCCCGCTGCGATCAAGGCTTTTTATATGAAACGGGATCCACAGGATCGAGATCGGGCTCTTTGCAGTGACTTGCTTGCGCCGGAAGGCTATGGCGAAATCAGCGGAGGTTCCGAGCGTGAAGATGATTACGAAACTTTGCTCGAGCGCATTCGTGAACACAATTTGAACGTCAAAGATTTGGAGTGGTATCTTGATTTGCGCAAGTATGGGTCTGTTCCACATTCTGGATTTGGGTTTGGCCTCGAACGTATTGTTACGTGGATTTGCGGCATTCATCACGTGCGCGAAACCATTCCGTTCCCCCGCATGATTCATCGATTGAGACCGTAGTATGAGACGTGGAGAACTTCCCGTTCTGGCGCTTCAGCAAGAAATGATGATGCGCGAGGGTGAGCGTCGCAGCTGGCTTCTGGAACGAAAACATCAGGCGGAAGATGTGCTTGATTTTTTGGTTGATCACATGAAGACGAAAAGAGATATTTCCGATCGCGAGCGCGGTTGGCTTGAAGCCGAAGTGCAAGGCCTGCTTCTTGGACTCAAGAAAAGTCTTCTCATCAACTCCACTTCGGTTCCTCTTGAGAACGTGCTCGGTCTTGAGCAAAAATTAAAGGAGATCGATGAGCAGCTGGTGGTCGTGGGGGATTTTATTCTCGATTCGAGCCGGATCAACGAGTTCTTGCTCAAACATCGAGCACTTGCCAAGGATGCGGGTTGGGAAGATCTTGAGAAACAAAAAGAACGCATTCGTTCGCTCTCTGAAATTATGCGCACGCAAAAGCCAATGGACATGCTGGCGCAGGATCATCTGGCCATCGGAACACTTCTTGGCTATCCGGAAGAAGCGGTGCGAGGCTTTGCCAGCGAGATCGCTGTTCGACAAGCCTCAGGTGCGCCAGCGCCCGAAACCCTCGACATGCCGGAAGCCGAAAAACAACAAACGTACATAGACGAGTTTGGTCTTGACCCGGCAGACGCAGAACATCTTGCCAGCAAACAGCGGAGAGAACTATACTTGAACAACATGCAGGAACCGGCTTTGCAGGCGGCAACCTACGGCGGCGATCAAAAAGATTGGGACGAGCTCGACTGGTTGGCGAAGGACATTAATCGGTATATCTAAATTTTATGCAACGTACTTGGAACATTGAGACGACACAAAAGCAGGGAGAGTCAGTTCGGTTGAACGGCTGGGTTCATTCAATTCGCCGCATGGGCGACAAGCTCGTCTTTGTGGATTTGCGCGATGGATCTGCGATCGTGCAGGTCGTCTTTTATAAACCGGATCTCGACGTGACCACTGCGGCACTTATTGACGAGATTCGACCCGAATGGGTAATGGAAATCGAAGGCGTCGTGAACCCGCGAGGGGCAAAGCAGGTGAACGAAGATTTGCCGACTGGAACCGTGGAGGTTGGCGCAACAAAACTCACTGTTCTGAACCGTGCCAAAACGCCGCCGTTTGAAATTGATAAGGATTCATCAAACGTAAATGAGGAGACGCGTTTGAAATATCGGTACCTCGACCTCAGAACCGAGCGAATGCAGAAGAACATTCGCCTGCGCGACGAGATCATTGCGTTCTTCCGTAATCACATGCGAGCAAATCGTTTCGTGGAGATCGAGACGCCGATTTTGATGAAGGGAACTCCCGAAGGGGCACGAGAGTTTATTGTTCCGTCGCGATTGCATGAGGGTAAATTTTACGTCCTTCCACAATCACCTCAGCAATTCAAACAGCTCTGCATGGTGGCGGGATTTGAACGGTATTTTCAAGTTGCAAGATGCTTTCGCGATGAAGACCAGCGCGGCGATCGTCAGCCGGAGTTTACCCAGCTCGACTTTGAGATGTCCTTTGTTGAGCGAAATGACGTTCTGTCGTACACGGAAAATATGTTTATCAAGATGGTGGAAACGCTCTTCCCGGAAAAGCATATTACGACAAAGCCGTTCCCGATTTTCACGCACGCCGAGGTCATGGAAAAGTTTGGAACGGACAAGCCGGATCTTCGCGAGAATAAAGATGACCCAAATGAATTAGCATTTGGCTGGGTCATCGACTTTCCCATGTTTGAAACGCTTGAGGACGGAACGATTCAATCGAAACACCATCCGTTTTGTTCCATTCATCCGGAGGACATGGATAAGCTAGATACTGATCCGATGAGCGTGCGTGCAGATGCGTACGATTTGTTCTTGAACGGATATGAATTGTCGTCCGGAAGTATTCGTATTCATGAACGGGAATTACAAAAGAAGATTTTTGGTATTTTGGGAATTGGTGAGGAAGAACAAGAGGAACGGTTTGGGCACATGCTTGAAGCGTTCACTTTTGGAGCTCCGCCGCATGGGGGGTTTGCCCCGGGGATTGATCGCATTGTCATGCTTCTTGCCGGGGAGCCGAATATTCGAGAGGCGATTGCGTTTCCAAAAACGGGTGATGCGCGGGATTTGATGATGGGAGCGCCAACAGCGCTGGAGGAGAAACGTTTAGAGGACGTTCATATTCGAATCGAACAAAAAAAGAGCTAAGCTAAGCCAAAGAATTCGACCGACTTGGTCGAGTTTTTTCATTGTCTCGCGGCGGAAAGTTTAGTACAATGAGAGCGTGCTATGAATTTTGAGGTGCAATTGCAACAATTTTCCGGCCCGCTTCAACTCTTGCTTGAAATTATCGAGAAAGAAGAGCTGCCGATTACAGATGTCTCGCTCGCGAAAGTCACGGAAGACTATCTTGCTCACGTGAATACCCATGAGGTTCCAACCGAGGAACTCGCGGATTTTTTGATTGTGGCAACCAAGTTGCTGTACCTCAAGTCAAAAGCGATCATGCCTCTCCCGAATCTCGAAGAGGAAGAGGAGGAATCCACACTTGCTCAGCAGTTGAAGATGTATCAGGAATTCGTACGCGCGTCGCGTCACATCGAAGCACTGTTTGGGGGTTCAAATAAAATGTTTGGACGAGAGAAAGTGAAATTTGTCCGAACAGAAGAATTCAGAGCGCCTGAATCTCTCACCTCGTCCGTTCTTCGCGATATGTTCTCGGGGTTACTTAAGCGTCTTGAACCGTTTTTTACCTTGCAAGAGGCATCACTCAAACGCGTCGTGTCCGTTCAACAGCGTATCCGGCAGATGCAGGATGCCTTGCTTCAGCGCTCGCGTATGACGTTCAAGGAAGTCATTAAAGGAGCGGGAAGCAAAGTTGATGTCGTGGTAAGTTTCCTCGCTCTTTTGGAACTCATCAAACAGCGGTCTGTGAGTGCCATCCAATCGGATGCCTTTCAAGACATAACGATTGTTCACGCAAAGTAATATGATCACTACGGAAATTGAATCCTTGTTGTTTTCCTCTTCCAAACCACTGGCCGTGGGCAAACTCAAAAAAATGCTGGGAGTGTCAGAGGAGCTTGTGGAAGAAGCGGTGGGAGACATAAAAAAACGTTTCAACACAGATGCGTCGGGTATTCATGTATTGCACCACGAGGGCATGGTCCAATTTGTCACCAACCCGAATCAGGCCGAACTTGTTTCGACGCTATTCAGGCAAGAGGTGAGTGGAGAACTTACCCGCCCGTCTTTGGAAACTTTGACGATTATTGCCTACCGAGGGCCAATCACAAAACCGGAGATTGAACAGATCCGGGGAGTAAACTGCAGTCTTATCTTGCGGAATTTGCTTATGCGCGGCCTTGTGGACGAACAAGACGATGTTGAGCGCCTTCAGCCGGTCTACACCGTTTCCGCGGAATTTGTAAAGCATCTCGGTTTACATTCCGTCCAAGAACTTCCAGATTTCGAAGACCTTCACGAAAACGAAAAGATCACTCAGCTCGTAGAAGAATTAGATTCCGAAGAAGAGACGGTATGATTCACAAGCTCATGACACAATTGGTTTTGGCGGCCAGCCTGCTCCAAATCTATCCGTATGATGCTGGCGCTGTCGAACAGAATCTTGCTTTTCCGGAAGCGGAATATCGTTCGGCTGTCGATATGTACGAAATCGTCACACTTCTGAACAAGCCTTTACCGATTTCAGCAGATGCGGTTCGTCAACCGGTCAAAGTTGAACCAACATCCATCGGAGTGGTAACGAGCGCTGTGAGTGCGATTGTCGTTGACCGGGAAACGAGCACGGTTCTGTTTAAAAAGAATAGTGATGTTCCCAGGTCGATCGGTTCGATTACCAAACTTATGACGGCTCTCGTCTTTTTGGAAACGGATCCGGATCTTTCCGCACCGGCAGCGATTGAAAGCGGAGATTTGCGCTATGGCGGCAGGCAGCATCTTCGCGTGGCAGACGACGTGACAGAACGCGACCTTTTGCTTGCAAGTCTTGTCGGTTCGGATAACTCCGCGACGGCGGCGCTTGTGCGGCTTAGCGGAATGACCCGCGGGGATTTTATCGCGCGCATGAACGAACGTGGCGCACAAATGGGCATGCAAAACACCACGTTTGTGGACTCCACCGGACTTGATTCGGATAATCGTTCTGTCGTTACGGACGTTGTAAAGTTGCTCGACGTCGCCTTGGAGAACGAAATCATCCGCGAAGCAACGCAGCGGGATTCCGTTACGATCGTAGGCGATTCTGGAAATGCGTATCTCGTTGAAAGTACCGATGAGCTGCTCGGCACCTTTGTGAATCGCCCGCCGTACAAAATTGTGGGTGGGAAAACCGGATTTTTGCCAGAGGCCGGGTATTGCCTCGGAACGATTTTTTCTGAAGACGGAGGGCGGGAGATTATCGTTGTCGTTCTCGGGTCGCAATCAAAAGAGGGGAGGTTTCATGATGTGAAGGCCCTTGCCGCATGGGCGTATAAAGTCTACGACTGGCCGGATCAAATTTAACTTTATGATCAACTCCATCATCCAATTCATGTCGGGATTCCCGCCCGAGTTCATTACGGCGGTACTTGCGATGACGCCCGTTGGAGAACTTCGTGTTGCCATGCCTGTCGGAATCACGGTTCTTGGCCTCGATCCATGGGTTGCTTTTTTCTCTGCGATTCTCGGCAACATCGTGCCGCTCACTGTGGTATTTCTTTTCCTTCCGCGTATTATTTTTCTGGCCGAGAAGCATTCTGTGTGGGTAAAAAAAATGTTGGACAGGTATTTTCATTCACTTGAGCGCGATCATAAAGAGAAATACGATAAGTACGGCGCCCTGGCGCTCGTCCTTTTTGTCGCGGTTCCACTTCCCGGATCCGGAGTGTGGACGGGATCGGTACTTGCGGTGCTATTTGCCGTTGAGTGGAAGTACAGTGTTCCGGCGATTCTCCTCGGTCTGTTGCTTTCCGGACTGCTCGTTCTTGGCATCACCCAAGGAACGCTTGGGATTCTTTCAAGATAATTTTTTGTCATGCGAATCGGAATTGACGGCACAACGATCTGCGATGCCACTGGTGGTCGCGGGGCAGGAATCGAACATTATACGTGGTCGATTCTTTTTGCGATGGCGAAGGCTGCACCTACCCACGAGTTTGTTGTTGCCGTGCCATCTCACTTTTCCCCCATTTCACAACGGTCGTTTTCTTCCCTAAAAAATATTCGCTTTATTCGTCCCATGCTTGTACGTGTTCCCTTTTTTTCTCGACACGTCGGTATTCCGACGAGGATGAGGTTCGCTGGAGTTGATGTCCTTTTTGCCCCTGCGGGACAAGTGCCTCTTGGCTGGAGAGGGAAGTCTGTCGTCGTTGTGCACGATCTTTCCATCTACGCCCACCCGGAATGGTTTCCAGACGAAAAGGCGAAAAACTTTTCGACGAAAGTTGTGGTGCCCAGGTCGATGCAGCGAGCGGAGAAAATCATCGCGGTTTCTGAATTTACGAAATCTCAAATCAAGCAATTTTTTCCAGAGGTGGAGGATAACATTCATGTGGTGGCCGAAGGCGTTTGGGTTCCAGAAGGCGTTTCTCAAAAAGATTTTGGTGAGTATTGCGCGCCGGATCATCATATTGCAGATGACGTGGTTCTTTCTATTAGCACTCTGGAACCGCGAAAGAATCTTGAGGTCGCCATTCATGCGTTCGATCGCTTTCTCACCATGCATCCAGATCGAGCCAAAACGACCAGGTATGTTATCGCCGGAAAACAAGGCTGGAAGGCAGAGGGAATTCAAAATGCGATACAGGATGTGAACACAAAATGGCGAGATGTCGCCCGAGATGGCGTCGCCCTGCCGTTTGGCTATGTTAGTGAAGAAGAAAAGTGGCACTTGTTGCATCAAGCGTCGGTGCTTTTGTTTCCTTCGTGGGAAGAAGGATTCGGTCTGCCGATTCTTGAAGCGCAGGCCGTCGGAACGCCAGTCATTGCCGGGGCGCGTGGGGCCCTTCCGGAGGTTGGCGGCGACGCGGCGCTATATGTTGAGCCGGATGACATCGAGGGCATGGCACTGGCGATTGCGCAATGCATCTTGCTTCCCGAAGCGGTGCGGTCACTTTCCGAGGAAGGAAAACGGCACGCGGCGAAATTTACATGGTCGCGCGCAGCAAAAGAAACGTTGAAGGTGATTGAGGCGGCTTAGAGCGGCCGAGTATAGACGATTCGCTCAGCAACGAAAAATGACGGACACGCCGTCATTCTTTTTATAGCTTCGTCTGCAAGTACGCGATGAGGACGATTTGGGCGAGGATCGCGTAGTAGAGCGGTACGTCGCCTTTGCGCTTGATGAAGTAGTCGTGAAAGGCGAAGTGGAGTGTGTTGAACCATCTGAGGTATTTTGTTTTCGTGACTTCGTACAGGCCGATGATGAGGTCGGGAAGGACGGAGCCGGCGACTCCCCACGAGAAGGCACGGACGCTTTCGATATCGCGGGTGTTCGCCAAGACGAGAACGAGAAAGAGTGCGGCGGTGGCGTCGATCGCGACGAAGGCCAAAGCGGTCTTCTGGTTTTTTTTGTGGATTTTGTAGTTGTCTGCCAAACCGGAATCGCCATGCGGAATCATGTCGATGAGGAAATGGGAAGCAAATCCAAGCGTGAATCCGAGTGCAGGATCTCCTGCCGCATGTCCGATAACCGCTCCAAGAGCAGCGTGTGTCGTAAGAGTCATAGTCGCGAAAAGTATAGCAGGTTTTTAAGCAAATAAAAAATTCCGTCACCGGGACAGGATGTTGGTGAAGACGTACACGGACGACTCTTGCGGCCGGGCTTGCGCCGGCCTGTCACCCTCGGCAGAGTAAGGGGAGTATCTCCCCTTACCATCCCCTCGTTCAAATCCGTCCCTTCTCCAAAAAAAACATCCCTCACAAACTGAGAGATGTTTTTGGTTGCGGGGACCGGATTTGAACCGGTGACCTTCGGGTTATGAGCCCGACGAGCTGCCTGACTGCTCCACCCCGCGCGGGAATAATACGGAAAATCAATTAATTTGTCAAGAAAACCATATTGAGTGTCAACGGGAAGTGAATTTTTCCTGTTGCCAGGGAAATGAATATTTCCGGTTCGTTATTTTAGTCAGCCACAAGGGTTTGGACGCACCGTTTGAGTGAGGGTCGTACGGGTCGTGTCCGCTTGAGG
>Ga0326597_10000616_pt1 | contig 61987 bp, 55 predicted proteins | sample RVTome_12_FD_203789 | JGI IMG/M metagenome (GOLD analysis project Ga0326597, IMG submission 203789) | Soil microbial communities from uranium-contaminated site in the Upper Colorado River Basin, Wyoming, United States - RVT100D185 | ecosystem: Environmental > Terrestrial > Soil > Contaminated >...
CGGTCTCTGCCACCAGGTCCACGTCCTCGGGCTTCAGGACCTCGGTGACGATGGCCAGCCCCGTCTCCTCCCGCGCGGCCGCCAGCAACCGGAGCCCCTCCTCTCCCAGGCCCTGGAAGGCGTAGGGTGAGGTCCGGGGCTTGAAGGCCCCGCCGCGCAGGATGGCGGCCCCGGCCTCCTTGACCGCCCTGGCGGTCTCCAGGATCTGCGTCTCGTTCTCCACAGAGCAGGGGCCCGCCATGACGACAACGCGGTCGCCGCCGATCTCCACGTCCCGGACCTTGACCACGGTGGGGATCGGCTTGAACTCCCGGCTGGTGAGCTTGAACGGCTGGAGGATTGGGACCACGCTCTCCACGCCCTCCATCGCCTCGAGGGACTGCAGGCGCGCCTTGCCCCGCTCGTCGCCGACGGCGCCGATCACGTTTCGCTGCGTGCCCCGGATGACGTGCGCGTGGTATCCCAGCTCCTCGATGACCTGGATGACATTCTGGAGTTCCTCTTCCCGGGCAGTGCCTTTCATGACGATGATCATCTCCTTCCGCCTCCTCCTGCAGTGCGGCCAGGGCTGCCCCGGGCCAGAGAAACGAAAGGGCCACGAGGCGTTGGCTGCCCCGTGGCCCTTGGTGTGTTGGATGCGATGTGGTCTAGCTCATCCGACGCCTCGAGCCAGGCGGGCAGACGCCCGGAAAGCTAAACCGAAAGTAATAGTTCCCGAGGCTGTCGAGGTGCATTGGTTTACCCTTTGGCTCGAGAGGGTCGCATGTGTACCATCCTCCCGGGATTCCTGTCAAGGAATTTTTCCCCGCCGGCCTTTCACGTTGACACTCCAGACGGCATTGGATACGTTGCGGGGCATGTTTCCCCACTGTCGCTGGTTCCCTGTTTTTCGATTTTCAGGACTGGGTGATCATGCTAGTCTACCCACCTGAGAATTCTTACCTTCGAGGGTCCAAGATGGCCGATGATTTCGTCACGGTGGACTGGGTAGAACCGGGCGCCGTCCGGCTGATTGATCAGACACGATTGCCCGGCGAAGAGATCTATATCGAGTGCCGGACGGTCGAGGAGGTGGCCGAGGCGATCCGGACGATGAAGGTTCGCGGGGCGCCGGCCATCGGGGTGACGGCGGCCATGGGCCTGGCCCTGGGTGCCCAGACCATCCAAGCGGAGGCATTCAAAGACTTCTCCCGGGCGCTGGAAGGGATGGCAGCGCTCCTGAGCCGGACGCGCCCGACGGCCGTGAACCTTGCCTGGGGGCTCCGGCGGCTTCTGGAGCTGGCAAAAAAGTCCAGGGACCTCTCGGTCCCCGAGATCAAGGCCGCTCTCATCGCCGAGGCCCGGAAGATCCGGGAGGAGGACATCCAGAACAATCGAGCCATGGGTCAACACGGGCAGACTCTGATCCCCGATCCGGCGCGCATCCTCACGCATTGTAATGCCGGCGGCCTGGCCACCGCCGGCTACGGAACGGCGGTGGGGGTGATCCGCGCCGCAGCCGAGGCGGGCAAGCGGATCATGGTGTGGGTGGATGAGACGCGGCCACTGCTCCAGGGAGCGCGCCTGACCGCATGGGAGCTGGTGAAGACCGGCATCCCCGCGACGCTGATCGCCGACAACATGGCGGGGTCCCTGATGGGTCGGGGCCAGGTGGACGTGGTGGTGGTGGGGGCCGATCGGATCGCCCGGAACGGGGACGTGGCCAACAAGATCGGCACGTACAGCGTGGCCCTGCTGGCCCGCGCGCATGGCATTCCCTTTTATGTGGCGGCGCCGATCTCGACCCTGGACCTCAGCCTGGCCGACGGTTCTCAGATTCCCATCGAAGAGCGGGCGCCAGAAGAGGTGACCCACCACGGTGGGCGCCGGCTGGCCCCGGAAGGCGTCCGGGTGGTGAACCCTGCCTTCGATGTGACGCCTGCAAGTTGCGTGGATGCCATCATCACCGAGCGGGGCATCGCCCAGCCTCCGTACGATGTGAGCCTCCCGCGCCTGGCGGGCGAGGCGTGAGGGGCTTCCGAGGCAAGCGGCTCTATGGCCAGGCCGCGGACACCCACCGGGGGAAGGGCAGCCGCCCGGCTTCAAGTAACCGGGGCACGTGTGAAGGTGGCGCGATCCAAGCGGCGCCGTACCTGGGCCATCCGGCCTGCGACGCGCCCGCACTCCACACCGAAGGGCAAGAAGGGCTACGACCGTCGCCGTGACCGCCAGGTCGAGGACGATGAGAATGCCGAAACTTAACCGCCAAGACGCCAAGAGCGCCAAGCCCTGGACATACCCTTTGGCTAAAAACATCAGAATCCTGAAAACCTCATGAGCGTGATTTCGCGATCTCCAATCCAGAGAGGGAACCATCACATCCTTGGCGTCCTTGCCGTCATGGCGGTTCATGCTCTTACCAGCATCAGGGTCAAGTTGTTTTTCGTCGGCCTGCTGGTTGCCTGCCTTGCCGGTCAAGCTGCGGCCGGTGAAGCCCCAACCGCATCGCCGGAGACGGTCCTGGCAGACGCGTCCCGGGAGGTGGCGGGAGGAAATCTCAAAGCCGCCACTGATCTGTTGCGCAGGCTGGATGCCGACGCCCTCCCAGCCCCGGTGCGACAGCAGGCAGACATCCTGCTGGGGATCCTGTTGGTGCGCCAGGACCAGCATGACGAGGCGGTCCCCTACCTCGAGCGGGCAGCGGCAGCGTACTCCCTGCTTGGGGATTACGCCTTGGCCTACCTGGCGACAGCCCACCGGCGCGCCGGCCGGCTCACCGATGCCGCAGCGACCCTGCGGCACCTTCTGGATCAGCACCCGAAGAGCCTGTTCATCGAGCGGGCGAGCCGGAACCTCCCACGGGATCTCCTGGAAGCCGGGGATCTTCCCCAGGCAGAGGAGACCTCCGGAAAGTACCTGGCAGCCTTTCCCAATGGGCCCGGACGGGCCGAGGTCTGGGTGACGCTGGGCGAGGTCCTGTTGCGCGCCGGCCGCACGGAGCAAGGGGAGGAGGTGCTGCACCGTCTCTGGCTGGAACTCCCCGGAAGCCCGGAGAGTCTGCGGGCGAAGGAGATCCTGAGCACGATTCCCAGTGCCCGGTCGTTTTCGGTGGAGGAGCAATTCCAGCGCGCACGGACCCTCTACCAGCTCGGCCGGTACGGGGAGGCCCTGGTAGAGTTGGCCCCCTTTGCAGCGCCCGGCGATCCGAAAGAGGCCCAGGCGCGCCTGCTGCTCGGGATCGCCGCATTCCGGGCGCGGCAGTACCCTCAGGCGGTTCAGTGGCTCGAACCGTTACGGGACACGGCGGGTGCGGATCGGCGGGAGATCCTCTACTGGCTGGGGCGAGGGGCCGGCCGGGCGGGGGATTCCGCAAAGTTCACCCAGTACATGACCCTCCTGGCCGACACGACGCCGGACACCCGATGGGCGGAGGAGGCGCTGTACCTCCTGGCGCAGGCAGCCGTGGACAACGGCGAGGCGGTGCAGGCCCGCGCCTATCTCACGCGACTCCTCCGGGAGTACCCCACCAGCACGTGGAGAGACGTGGCGTGGTGGCTTCAAGGCTGGCTCGCGTATCGGGATCGCGATTTGAAGGCGGCCCTGGCCGCCTGGGGACGGCTCGTCGTGGAGGAGCCGGCGTCGCGGCTGCGCATCGCGGGGCTTTACTGGCGGGGCCGTGTCCATGAGATGACGAAGCGCCCCCAGGAGGCCGTCGACGCCTACCGGCTGGTCCTGCAGTTCGCCCTGGACCGGGACTATTACTGGTTCCGCGCCCGGGAGCGATTGGTTCGCCTGGGCAAGAAGGTGCCGCAACTAGCGGCCCTTCCGCCGGCCAGCGGCAAGCAGACACCGGGAGTCGACACCCTTCGGTTCAAAAAGGCGCGAGCCCTGCGGGGCTTGGGACTGGAGGACGAAGCCACCGAGGAATATAGCGAGCAGATCCGGACCCAGCCTGAGAATCGGGGGGCCCTGGCAGAAGCGTGCCGGGCCTTCCTGGAGCTGCAGCGGTATGATAAGGCCGTGTGGCTGGCGGGACAGATCCTCCGCCCCGTCTTCGTCCAGGCGAACGGCCAGGTGCCCATTCGCGACTTCTGGCAGTGCCTGTATCCACTCGGGTACTGGGTGCTTGTCGAAGAACAGGCCAGGCAACAGGGTCTCAATCCCTACCTGGTGACGGCCCTGATCCGCGAGGAGAGCGCCTTTGCCCCGCGGGCCACCTCCCGGGCCGGGGCTCGCGGGCTGATGCAGCTCATGCCCCAGACGGCAGAACAGGTCGCCCGTGGGCATCGCCTGCCATCCAAGTCGAGTGCGCCGCTTGAGGCCCCAGAGGTCAACGTGCGTCTCGGGGCGATCCACCTGGCGGAGCTGCTTCGGAACAACGGGGGAAGCCTGACCCTGACCCTGGCCGCATACAATGCGGGGAGCCAGCAGGTTCGGCACTGGATAGAACGCTATGGGTTCACCGACGAGGAAGAGTTCACGGAGAACGTGCCGTACACCGAGACTCGGAATTACGTGAAGCGAGTCCTGGGGAGCTTCCAGCGGTATTCGGCGCTCTACGGTGGAAACAGAACGGAGAGCCGAGAGCCGAGGGCCGGGCCACGGGGCGGGGACCCAGCCGACGGACCGTCGGTCCGGGGTCGGCAGGGTGCCCGACCGTCTGTGACGCAGGAACAGGAGGGCGGGAAGGAACCCCAGAGGACGAAGGCAGAGCCGAGTCCAAGAATACAGGAGGGAAGTGACGGGGGATGTGGGCCAAGCGGGTGCCAAGAGCCCTGACCATCGCGGGGTCGGATTCGGGCGGGGGCGCGGGGATCCAGGCCGATCTGAAGACGTTCACGGCGTTCAGGGTCTTCGGCCTCTCGGTTATCACCGGTCTCACGGCCCAGAACACGCGGGGAGTCCAAGGGGTGGAACTGCCCAGCACCGACTTCATCCGGACCCAGCTCCGCTCGGTCCTGGAGGACATCGGGGCGGACGCGGCCAAGACGGGGATGCTGGCCACGGGAGAGATCATCCGCACCGTGGCGGCCGCGGCGCGGGAGTTCCGCCTGCGGAATCTCGTCGTGGACCCGGTGATGATCGCCGCCAGCGGCGATGCCCTGATGGATCACGAGGCCGCCCCCGTGATGCAGGAGCACCTCTTTCCCCTGGCCACGGTCGTGACGCCCAACCTGGACGAGGCCACCCTCCTCTGCCACCGCAAGATCCGGACGATCGAAGACATGGAGGAGGCGGCCCGGTCCATCCACGCCATGGGGCCAAAGTACGTCCTGGTCAAGGGGGGACACCTCCCCGGGGAACGGGTCGTGGACCTGCTCTACGACGGGCGGGAGTTCGTCCGGCGGGAGAGCCGGCGGGTCCAGGGAGAGTTTCACGGGACCGGCTGCACGCTGTCCTCGGCCATCGCCGCCGGGCTGGCCAAGGGCCTGCCCGTGCGGGAGGCGGTGGCCAGGGCCCAAGGCTACGTGGAACTCGGTCTCAAGACCGCGCCTGCCGTGGGAGGGGGGCGGCGACCGTTGAATCACTTCCCCGAGGGGTTCACGCCGCCGGAGAACCCGGCATGAGGACCACGCCCACCTGTCTGACCTGCGTCCTGGGGGACGTCTACGCGGCGGCCCAGCAGCTGACACCCGATGTCGGCATCCAGCTCAAGGTGGCCAAGGACTGCATGGAATTCCTGGCACAAACCTTCGGCCACGAGCGAGTGCCGTCGTATTACATCACCGAGGTTCACCGGATCCTGAAGCGGGATACCGGGATCGCCATCCCGTTCGAGGAGAGCCGGCGGCAATTGAACCAGGTGGGACTCCAGATTGCCGAGCGGCTCCAGCAGCAGGCGGAACGCCTTCAGGGGTTGCCCCGCTTCCGTTTCCTGGCGACCTGGGCGCTGGCGGGGAACAGCCTGGATTCCCGGACCGTCGGCATCGGGTACGGCTTCGATCCGGAGAGGACGCTTCAGCACCTGCAGGGCTACGTGGACCGGGGCCTGGCCCGGGACGATCTGGACATGCTGTACCAGCGCGTCCAGGCCAAAACGCCCATCCTCTATATTCACGACAACGTGGGAGAGATCGCGCTGGACAAGATCTTCATCCAGGAGCTGCGCAGGCACGGATGCCATGTGACATCCGCTCTGCGGGGCGGTCCGATCACCTCTGACGCCACCATGGAGGACGGTCGGATGGTCGGGCTGGATACGGCCGGGGATCGGCTGATCCAGGCCGGGCCGGACACGCTGGGCATCTCGTGGGAGGAGGCGTCTCCGGAACTCAGGGAGGCGATGCAGAAGGCTCCGCTGGTCATCGCCAAGGGACAGGCCAACTATTACGTCTTCTCTGAACACCGGGCGAAGTTGCCGGGGGAAATCTTCTGCCTGTTCACCATCAAGTGCCAGCCGGTGGCCGACGTCATCGGTGTGCAGCCCAGGCAGGCAGTGGGCATCTTCCTGTGAGGTCTCCCGGCGAGGCCGGGGGAGGTGAAACCGTGCTGACGGGCAAGCGCATCCTGCTCGGGGTGACCGGGAGCATCGCGGCGTACAAGGCGGTGGAGCTGCTCCGCGAACTGATGAAGCGGGAGGCCGAGGTCCAGGTGGTGATGACCGAGGCGGCGACCCGGTTCGTGGCGCCCCTCAGCTTCGAGACCCTCTCGCGCCAGCCGGTGCTCCTGGACATGTTCACGCTGGCCTACGGGTCGCAGATCGGGCACATCGCGGCCACGGCGCGGGCGGACCTGTTCGTGATCGCGCCGGCGACGGCCAACACCATCGCCAAGCTCGCGCATGGCCTGGCGGATGATTTCCTCGCCAACATCTACCTGGCGAGCCGCTGTCCCGTCCTCGTGGCGCCGGCGATGGACAGCGACATGTACCAGCACGCCGCGGTCCAGGAGAACCTGGCGCGGCTGCGCGGGCGGGGAATCCACGTCGTGGGTCCCGCCAGCGGCGAACTGGCGTCGGGGCTGGTGGGTCCGGGACGCCTGGTGGAGCCGGCGGAGATCGTCGAGGCCATGGAGAAGCTGCTTGTGCCCAGTGGAGATCTGGCCGGGGAGGTGGTGCTGGTGACGGCCGGTCCCACCCGGGAGCCGCTGGACCCCGTCCGGTATATCTCGAATCGCTCCTCGGGCAAGATGGGCTACGCCGTTGCCGAAGGGGCCGCCCGTCGCGGGGCGCGGGTGATCCTGGTGAGCGGCCCCACCGCGCTCCCCCCGCCGCGGGAGGTGCAGGTGGTCCAGGTGGAAACGGCCCAGGAGATGTACGACGCGGTCCTCGCACACCTGGAGGCCACCACGGTGGTGATCAAGGCGGCGGCGGTGGCGGACTACCGGCCCAAGCAGGTGGCGCGCGAGAAGATCAAGAAGGACGAGAGGGTCCCCGAGGTCACGCTGGAATCCACCCCCGACATCCTGGCCGAGGTCGGGAAGCGCAAGGGCCGCCGGATCCTCGTCGGCTTTGCCGCCGAGACGCACGATCTGGTGGCCAACGCCAGGAAGAAGCTCCAGCGCAAGAACTTGGATCTGATGGTCGCCAACGACGTCAGCCAGCCCGGCGCCGGCTTTGACGCCGACACCAACGTGGTGAAGATCTTGGATGCAAAGGGGGGCGTGGAGGAGCTCCCCCTGCTGCCGAAGCCCGCGGTGGCCGACCGGATCCTGGATCGGGTGGTGCAACTCGTGGGGAAGCGGCGGTAGGGAAGGGCGATGGCCAGCGATCCCCGGCAGGCATTGCGCGAGATCGTTGCCGACGTGCGGGCCTATCTCGAGGCCCAGCAAGAGCTGGGTCTGGAGTATGCGGGCGTTGAGTGGCCGGAGGCACCGCCCCCGGCTCGCCCGCTCACCCTGGCCGAGGTGCGGGAGGAGCTGGGGGAGTGCACCCGGTGCAAGCTGCACCGGCACCGCACCCAGATCGTCTTCGGCGTCGGCAATCCGAAGGCCGGCCTGGTCTTCGTGGGCGAGGCGCCTGGCGCCGACGAGGACGCTCAGGGCGAGCCCTTCGTCGGGCGGGCCGGGCAGCTCTTGACCAAGATCATTCAGGCCATGGGGCTGCAGCGGGAGGACGTGTACATCTGCAATATCATCAAGTGCCGCCCGCCGAACAACCGGACGCCGGAGACTGAGGAGATCCTGGCCTGCCAGCCGTTCCTGGTGAAGCAACTCCAGGCCATCCGCCCGAAGTTCATCTGCGCCCTGGGCGGGCCCGCGGCCCAGACGCTCCTCCAGACCAAGGAGCCCATCTCGCGCCTGCGCGGGAAGTTCTACGACTTTCACGGGATCCCGCTCCTGCCCACGTTCCACCCGGCCTTCCTGCTGCGGAACCCGTACGAGAAGAAAACCGTCTGGGAGGACATGAAGCTCCTCCTCCGCGAAATGCAACGCGCCTGACTCCTAAAACTGGCAACTAGGCAATCAGGCAATCCGGCAATCCGGAGGGCCAAGTTGCCAGATTGCCAAATTGCCCAGTTGCCAGAGCAACCCAGCAGGTCGCCATGATGAGTACCCCGCCTCTCTATGTGGACGTGGTCTTTCCCACGTCGGTGGACACGCCCCTCACCTACCGCGTGCCGGAGGAATTGCGGGAACTGGTCCTGCCGGGGAAACGGGCCCTGGTCCCGCTCGGCGCGCGGACGGTGAGCGGGTATCTGGTAGGCACGCGCGACCGCTCACCCGTGCCGCAGACGAAGGATCTGCGCGAGATCCTGGATGCCGAACCCCTCCTGGATGCGCACCTCCTGGAGCTCACCCGCTGGGTGGCGGAATACTACCTGTGCGCCTGGGGCGAGGTGATCCGGACCGCCCTCCCGCCCGGGATCGATATGCTGACACGGCAGGTGGTCCGGGTGACGGCAGCGGGGACCGCCGTCATGGATGGGGGAGGGCTCCTGGGTTCCGGTGAACGGGAACTCCTGGCCTATCTGCGGGTGCGGGGCGAGGCGCCGCTCTCCGCCCTGACCCGCCGCTGGCGGCGGGCTCGCCCGATGGCGCATAGCCTGGCGCGGCGCGGCCTGGTCGAGATCTCTGGAGAGGTGCGGCCCCCCCGCATCCGCCCCCTCACGATCCCGCAGTACCTTCTTGCCCCGGGGGTGGATGCCGAGACTGCGCCGCTCTCCCCGCGGGCCACGCGGCAGCGCGCGATCCTGCGGGCGCTGGCGTCCGCCAGAGGCGGACTGCCGCGGGGCGAGGCGGCGGTTGGACCTCCGGCAGCCCTCGCGGCGCTGCTGCGGCAGGGCCTGGTGCATGTGAAGGAGGTCGAGATCACCCGCGACCCCTTTGCCATGCCGGGGCCCTGCGGGTCGCTGGAGTCTCCTCTCCAGCTCACCCCGGCCCAGACAGAGGCGGTGGTCCTCGTCCAGGGGGCCCTGCAGGACCGCCGCTTCCTCCCGATCCTGCTCCATGGGGTGACCGGCTCGGGCAAGACGGAGGTGTATCTCCAGGCGATCCAGCACGCCCTGGCCCAGGGCCGCCAGGCGTTGGTCCTGGTGCCCGAGATCACCTTGACGCCGCTCACCGTGCGGCGCTTCCTCGCGCGCTTCGGGGGCCGCGTGGCGGTCCTGCACAGCGGCCTGCGGGGTGGAGAGCGCTACGATGCCTGGCGGCGCATTCGCCGGGGCGAGGCGGACATCGTGGTCGGCGCCCGCTCGGCCGTGTTCGCGCCGCTGCCGCGCCTGGGTATCGTCGTGGTGGACGAGGAGCATGATCCTTCCTACAAGCAGGAAGAGGCACCGCGCTATCACGGACGCGACGTGGCTATCATGCGGGCCAAGCTCTTGGCGGTGCCGGTGATCCTGGGATCCGCGACGCCGTCCCTGGAGAGCTACGAGCGGGCCCAGGCCGGTCGGTACCGGCTGATGCAGCTTCCGCAGCGGATCGAGGCGCGGCCGCTCCCCCGGACGGAGATCGTGGACCTGCGGCGGGTGGACGGGGGCGAGCGGCTGCTCACGCCGCCCCTGTGCGCGGCACTGGAGGCGTGCCTCGCCCGGGGGGAGCAGGCCCTGCTCTTTCTCAACCGCCGGGGATTTTCGACGGTCCTCGTGTGCCAGGAGTGCGGGGCCGCCGCGGGCTGTCCGCACTGCAGCGTCTCGCTCACCTTTCATGCGGGCCGCGGCCGCCTGCGCTGCCACACCTGCGACTTCGAACGCCGGCCGCCGGAGCGCTGTCCCCAGTGTCACGGGAACCGCTTGCGGTATCTCGGCTTCGGGACCCAGCAACTGGAGGCGGCCGTGCGCGAGCGGTTTCCCAAGGCGCGGGTCGCCCGCATGGACCGGGATACCGCCCAACACTGGCAGGCGGCGGCGCGCATCCTGGAGAGCCTGGAGCGGGGGGCAATTGACATCCTGGTGGGGACCCAGATGATCGGGAAGGGGCACGACGTCCCCAACGTTACCCTGGTGGGGGTGGTGTCGGCCGACATGGCCCTGCACCTCCCGGACTTTCGCGCGGGGGAGCGGACCTTCGCCCTGCTGACCCAGGTGGTGGGGCGCGCGGGGCGGGGGGACCGACCGGGCCTCGCCATCATCCAGACCTTCAACCCGGACCACTACATCCTGCGTGCCGTCCAGGCGCAGGCGTATGCCGCCTTGTGGGACGCAGAGAGTCCGCTGCGACGGGAGCTGGGGCTCCCCCCGTTTGGCAGGACCGTCCTGGCCGTGGTGAGCAGCCCGGCGGCCCCGGACGCGCAGGCGGCGGCATTGGAAATGGCCCGGCTCCTGCGCGCCGAGGGAATGGGTAGCAGTTCTCTCAGCGGACCAGCCCCGGCGCCGCTGTACCGTGTCCGTGGGCGCTACCGATGGCATCTGTTGGTGCGCGAGCAGGAAACGGCTCAGTTGCATGCCCGAATCCGCAGGGCCGCGCGCCGCCTCCAGGCATCGGCGGTCGGGCGGCGCGTCCGGCTGGATCTGGATGTGGACCCGGCTTCCCTCTGCTAGCACGCCTAACCACCCCCCTTGGCTGCAATGCCGGCACGTGCCGTGCCCATACAGTACTTTCCCTGACCTAAGACCCCCAACCGGGAATTCCTTTGACTTCGAGGAATCGGTTGTTATAGTTTTATAAGTTTGCGAATCCGTGGGCCTCACCCGGCACGGCGGTCAGGATGGCACCGACACGGACAGAGGGCCTTGGAATGGAACGGGAGGGGCAGGCAGCCGGGGGACCCCCTGCCGCGGCAGGGCAAGCCCTTGCAAAGGCGCTGGAGGAAATGCTGGTCGGCCTTCGCCGAACCTCGAAGGACCTGACTTTCTATCCCCCAGAGCATCCGCTGCTGCTGCGCTCGCTGGAGCGCACGACCGGCCAGGTCCACGCCCTGGTGGCCGACCGTTCCCCCCTGGCCCTCACGGTCAGCCGGTCGGGTTTCACCTTCGAGGGGCGGGCGGTGGGCGCCGAGAACCGGCAGCTCGCCACCATGGCGGGCGAGTTCTTCGTCAAGCGGATCCAGAAGGTGTTCTTTGTGAAGGAGGTCACGACCGAGGAACTGGTGGCCTTCCTGCGCATGATCACCAGCGACCCGAAGCAGATCTTCCAGGACGGGGGCGCTTCAAAGGTCCTGGCGGCGCATGGCGTTCACCGGATTCAGCTGAATGAGTTCGATTTTCGGCGCCTGAGCGTGGCCACGAAGCCTGCGGCGGCGGAGGGGGGGCCGGGCACCGCCGCGGACAGCGGCACCCAGAAGGCACCGCCGGAGGCGGGAGCGCAGGGGACAGAGAAAGGAGGAGATTCAACCACGGCAGCCGCGGTTGCGGACAAGACTGGGTCTGCGGGGGCCGCCTCCTCCAAGGGACCGGAGGCGGCGGAATCGGAACGTGCGACGGAGGCCGAATTCTCCCCGCCGGTGAGTCCCCAGAAGGATCAGACGGTCGAGGCGCTGCTGGAGCGGCTGGAGCGCGAGGCGGTCGAGGGTGGAGTGGCGGGATACGAGTGGGCAGCCTCGCGCCTGGAGGCGGCATCCGCCCGGGCAGCTCGAGAGAAGGTCCTCGCGGACCTCCTGCCCATCCTTCAGGCCTTCCTGCGCCACCGGCAGGCCGAGGACATCAAGGCGGCACTAAAGGAACGGGCGACGAAGGCGGTGGAGACCATCGCGGCCGAGCACACGGTTCCGTTTCTGGTCGAGCACCTGGTGGTTGAAGGGGGAGAGGCAGCCGACGTATTGTCCTCGGTGATCGTGGCCCTGGGTGCTCGCGCCATCCCGCTGCTTGTGGAGCGCCTGGCCACGACCGCCGATCGCGCGGCACAGGACCGCCTCCTCGACGTTCTGGCGCGGTACCTGGTGGTGGACCAGCCCGCCCTGACCCAAGCCCTGCAAGAGGCGGGTCGGGACCGGGCGGCCCAGCTGGCCCCGATGCTCGGGGAGATCGGCGGGGAGGCCAGTGTGGGTCTACTGCTCTGTATCCTGCGGCATCGGGAGGCGCGAGTGCGCCGCGAGGCCGTTCGCGCCTTGGGGCGGATCGGCGGTCCTGCCACCCACCGCCCATTGATCCAGGCGCTGCGCGAGCCTGACCCGGGCGTCCTGGAGGTGGTGATCGGAACGCTCGGGGCGGCGAAGGTGAAGCAGGCTACCCCAGCGCTCATCCGGTTCGCGGGACAGCGTGTCCTGGCAGGCAAGCCCTTCGCGATGCGCAAGGCCGCCCTGGCTGCCCTGGGCTCCATGGGGGATCCGGGCGTCGTCCCGGTTCTCACCACGGTGCTTTACACCCGGACGTGGTTCCAGCGGGCCGCGGGGGACGAACTCCGCCAGGCGGCGGCCATGGCCCTCCTGGGGACGGCGCGGCCCGAGGCGCGCGCGGTCGTGGAGAACGGCGCCCGATCGCGACGGGGGGACGTGCGGCGCGCATGCAGCGCGGCACTGCGGCGGGCCACAACGCCGCCGGCGACGAAAGACTGAAGCCGCAACAGGTAACACAGGACGTCAGCATGGACATCCACGTTGCCCTGGACTCCCTGCTCCGCAACCTTCAGGCCGGTGCGAAGAGCGTCGGCATGTATCCTCCCACCCACCCGACCGTGGCACGATTCATCACCCGAATCGGGGAGGATCTGGAGAGCATCCTGGCCGAGCAGAACAGCTTGGTTCTTGGCGTGATGGACCACTCGCTGGTTGTGCTGGGGATTCCCTTCGCCGGGACCGACGCCATGTCGGCGGCCTTTGCGGTGCGGCTGGAGGAGCGGGGCATCGGCAGTGTGGAGTTCCAGCGTGGTTGCCGCGTGGAAGACGTGTCCCAGTTCGTCCAGGTGTTGGGCCAGCAGCCCGATGCCTTCAAGCGCCTGGGCGGCTTGGAGGAGATCCTGCCCCAGCGGGGGGTTCAGGCGATCCGGCTCTCGCAGCAGGTGCCGACCGAGGCCGAGGAAGAGATTGCTCCGCCCGTCGCGGCCGAATCGGCCGGCCCGAAGGACCGCCGCGAGGGTGAGGGAATTCTCGGCTGGTGCCTGAATACGTATCGCCAGGCGGTCGGGTCCGCCAAGCGGATCCTGACCGAGGCCCGGATGGGAAAGTTCCCGTCCCTGGCCGAGGCCCAGACGGCGGTCGCCGGCCTCGTGGATGGGGTCCTGCAGGATCAGAACGTCATGGTGGCCCTCACCATGATCAAGAGCTATGACGAGTACCTGTTCAACCACTCGGTGAACGTCTGCGTGCTGTGTATCGCCCTGGGACAGGCCCTGGGGCTGGACAGCGAGACGATCAAGGAAGTGGGCCTGGGCGCCCTCCTGCACGACATCGGGAAGGTGCACTGGCCCGAATCCCTCTACCAGAAGCCGCGTGGCCTCAGCGACGAGGAATGGGCCATGGTGCAGCGCCATCCCCTGGACGGCAGCGAGATCGTGGAGAAGATGGGCGGGGTGAGTGCCACGGCCCGGGAGGTCATCCTGGAGCACCATCTGCGCTACGATCGCAAGGGGTATCCCGTGGTGGATCCCGAGAAGGAGCCAGGCTTCTTCGGGATGCTCGCCCAGATCGCGGATGCCTATGATGCCATCACGACCGCGCGGGTCTACCAGAATGCCTTCGAACCAAGCAAGGCCGTTGCCCGGCTGCAGAGCCTGAGCGGGACGGTCTTTGATCCGAAGCTCCTGGAGGTCTTTGTCCGGTTGGTCGGGATTTACCCGGTGGGGAGTCTCGTGCGGCTGAATTCCGGCGAGCTGGCCCTGGTGGTGAAAGCCAACCCGGCTGACCCGTCCCGTCCCTTCGTCCGCCTGCTCTTCGACCGGAGCGGGCGGCGACTGGCCGAGGAGCACGACGTGGACTTGACGGAGCTGGATCCGGAGACCGGCCGGTTCCGGCGGACGATCATTATGGCGGTGGATCCCGCCAGCAAGAACTTCGACGTGGCGAAGTACCTGACCGCGAAGGGTGAGGTCGAGGCGGCGGCCACCTCAAGCGGCGGGTAGGTCGCCTCCCACCTCCAGTTTCCCCAGGGCCGCCGCCGCCCGGCGACGCACGCGCGGATCCGGATCTGCCAGGAGACGGGTCAGCCCTTCGGTCGCCTTGGGGTCTCCGAGCCGCTCCAGCGCCTCGACCACTTTCCCCCGGAGTTCGGGATCGGGATCCTGCAGTTGCGCCAACATGGGCTCGGTCAGGCGACGGTCCTCGAAGTGCTGCAAGGCATCCACGGCGACCATCCGGACGTCGGGGTGCGAGTCATCCAGGAGCTCCACCAGCGGTCCCATGGCCCGGGGATCGCGGCGCGTGCCCAGGAGGTGCGCCGCCGTCGCGCGGAGATCGTGGCGGGGGTGGCGCAGCACCCCGATGAGGCCGCCCAGGGCGCGATCGTGCCGCAGCTCGGCCAGGACGTGCAGGGTCTTCAGCACCGTGGCGGGATCGGGGGAATCCAGGGCGGCCAACAGGTCGTCCAGCAGGCGGTACGTGTCCAGGCGCTCCAGGCTTTCCGCGGCGGCCTGGCGGACGGTCGGATCCTCGTCGTTCAGGCACCGCATCAACGCCTCCAGAACCGTTTCGTTTATCTCGGGCATGAAATCCGCCTCCCGGTGATCTGCGAGTCCAGCCAAGGGCCTGCGGTTGAGTTGCGCCCGGAAGTGTAGTAGGATACACGAGGCTCTGTCAAGGTAAGGGAGCCCGGGGGAAGCATGCGGCGATTCCGCCTGGCAGTCGCCCAGATCGCGCCGTTTTTGGGGGATGTAGAAAAAAACCTTGCGCTCCACGAAAAGATGGCGCGGGAGGCCATCTCCCAGTCAGTCAACCTCCTCGTCTTTCCCGAGCTGAGCCTCACCGGCTACTTTCTCAAGGACCAGGTGCCCTCCGTGGCCTTGAAGGCGGTGGCGCCGGCACTCGAGCCCCTGCGAAGCCTCAGCCACCGGCTGGCCATGGTGGTGGGCTTTGTCGAGGAGGGGCCCGGGCACCTCTTCTACAATGCCGCCGCCTACCTGGAAGGCGGCGAAATCCGCCACATCCACCGCAAGGTCTATCTCCCAACCTACGGCATCTTCGACGAGCAGCGGTACCTGGCCGCGGGAGGGCGGATCCGCGCCTTCGACACTGCCCTGGGCCGCGCGGCCATCCTGATCTGCGAGGACCTGTGGCATCCCGCGACCGCGGGCATCGCCGCCTGGGACGGGGCCGAGATCTTGCTCTGCCCATCGGCCAGCCCGGGACGCGGCACGGGCCGGGACGGCCCGTTCCAGAACGCCCGGACGTGGGAGCAGGTGATCCGCGCGTACGGCGATCTGTTCACCTGCTTCGTGGTGTTCGCGAACCGCGTGGGGTACGAGGACGGGGCCTGCTTCTGGGGTGGCTCGGAGGTGGTCGGCCCCACGGGGGACAGCCTGGCCAAGGCCCGCTACCTCGAGGAGGAACTGCTCGTGGTCGAGGTGGAGGCAGGCGCCCTGCGCCGGGCGCGGGTGGCCAATCCCCTGCTTCGGGACGAGCGGCTGGAGTTGACCCTGCGGGAGCTGCGGCGAATCATCCGATCCCGCGAGCAGGAGCCGACGGGCGCGGGCGGGGAACCGTGAGAGAGGCTATGCACGAGCTCCGGCTCCAGTGCGACACCGTTCAGCAGATCCTCACCGGCTTCATCGACAACGAGGTGCGCAAGGCCGGGTTCGAGCGCGTGGTCGTCGGCCTGTCGGGCGGGGTGGACTCGTCCCTGGCCGCATTCCTGGCGGCCGAGGCCTTGGGTCCCCACAACGTCTGGGGCATCCTGATGCCCTACCGGACCTCCAACCCGGAGAGTGCCGCCCACGCGGCACTGGTCGTGAAGACGCTGGGGATCCAAAGTCTCAGCGTGGATATCTCCCCCATGGTGGACGCCTATTTCGCCGCCTGCCCGGATGCGGATCACGTCCGGCGCGGCAACAAGATGGCCCGCGAGCGGATGACCATCCTCTTCGACCACTCCGCCCGGCTGGGCGGCCTGGTCTTGGGAACCAGCAACAAGACGGAGCTGCTCCTGGGATACGGCACGCTGTACGGCGACATGGCTTCGGCGGTGAACCCCCTGGGCGACCTGTACAAGACCCAGGTGCGCCAGCTCGCCCGCCACGTGAAGGTCCCCACGGTCATCGTCGAGAAGCAGCCGAGCGCCGACCTGTGGGCGGGCCAGACGGATGAGGCGGAGCTGGGGTTCACCTACGAGGAGGTGGATCGGGTCCTGTATCTGCTGGTGGACCACCGGTACGAGGTGGCGGATCTCGTCGCCGAGGGGTTCGACGAGCGCTTCGTGCGGGCCGTCCATCACAAGGTCCAGGGCTCGCAGTACAAGCGGCGGCTCCCCGTGATCGCCAAGGTGTCCTCTCGGACCATTGACCGGGACTTCCGGTACCCGCGGGACTGGGGACGCTAATCACTGTCAACTGGTCAACTGGTCGATTGGTCAATTAGGAAGGGCGTGTTTTCAGTGACCAGTGGACCATTTGACTACTCGACTATTTGACACCGAGGTCAATTGGTCGATTTGTCGAGTAGTCAATTAGTAAGGGCGCGTTCTCGGGGACGACTTGACCATGTGACCAATTGGCCGATTGACAGAGATGATCGTCGGGATTCCGAAAGAGATCAAGGATAACGAGAGCCGGGTGGCGGCGATCCCGGCCGGCGTGCAGGCCCTGGTGGCCCGCGGCCACAAGGTCGTGGTGCAGAAGGGCGCGGGGGCCGGCTCCGGGATCAGCGACCAGGCCTTCGAGGCGGCCGGCGCCAAGATCGTGGGCACAGCGCGGCAGGTCTTCAAGGAGGCCGCGCTGATCCTGAAGGTCAAGGAGCCTCTGCCGCCGGAGTACGACCTCCTCCGTCCCGACCAGATCCTCTTTACCTACCTTCACCTGGCCCCCGATCTGGAGCTGACCAAGGCCATCCTCCGGCGCAAGGTCGTCGGCATCGCCTACGAGACCGTGGAGACCACGGACGGCCGTCTCCCGCTGCTGGAGCCGATGAGCGAGGTGGCCGGCAAGATGGCGGTGCACATCGCCGCCTACTACCTCGCCCGGCCGCTGGGCGGGCGGGGGGTCCTTCTGGGGGGCGTCCCGGGAGTGCCCCCGGCGACCGTGATCGTCCTGGGCGGCGGGATCGTCGGATACAACGCGGCAAAGGTGGCGGCGGGAATGGGGGCGTGGGTGTATCTCCTCGAAGTGAACCCTGTGCGGATGCGCTATCTCGACGAGATCCTGCCCGAGAACGTCACCACGCTGATGTCCAACCGGATGAGCCTCGAGGAATGCCTGCGGCGGGCCGACGTCCTGATCGGCGCCGTCCTGCTCCACGGGGCCAAGGCCCCCATGCTGGTGACCCGTGAGATGCTGAAGCACATGCGGCCCGGCGCCGTGATCGTGGACGTGGCCGTGGACCAGGGCGGCTGCTGCGAGACCACCCGGCCGACCACCCACAGCGACCCGGTGTACGTGGTGGACGGGATCATTCACTACTGCGTGGCCAACATGCCGGGTGCGTACGCCCGGACCTCGACCTTCGCCCTCACCAACGCGAGCTTCCCCTACGCCCAGCAGATTGCCGACAAGGGCTGGCTGCAGGCGGCCCGCGAGAATCCTGAGATCGCCAAGGGCCTGAACGTCATCCGCGGGCACGTCACCCACCAACCCGTGGCCCTCGCCCACCACCTCCCCTACGTCCCGTGGACCAAGGCCGCGGTGTAGGGGCGACATTCATGGCGCCCACCTCTCACCTCCCAGGCAAGATCCTCCGTAAGGGGCGGATCCGTACGGAGTTGATCCGTTGTGAACACGCCCATTGAGCGATCCTCGGTTCGAACGAAATTGGCGGGTGCCCGGTCCGTTGTGGTCTTGACCGGGGCGGGGGTGTCGGCGGAGAGTGGCGTGCCGACGTTCCGCGGGGCGGACGGGCTATGGCGCCAGTACCGGGCCGAGGACCTGGCGACGCCCGAGGCGTTCCGGCGCGACCCCAAGCTTATCTGGGAGTGGTACGACTGGCGCCGGCAACTCATCGCCAGGTGCCAGCCGAATCCCGCCCATTATGCCATCGCCTTTCTCGAACGCCAGGCGCCGGAGTTCCTGCTGATCACGCAGAACGTGGACGGACTGCACCGGCTGGCAGGCAGCGTCGGGATGGTGGAGCTTCATGGGAATCTCTGGCGAGTTCGGTGTCTTCAGGATGGGAGCATCACAGACAGGCTCGACATCCCTCTGGAGACCATCCCCCCCCGGTGTGAGTGCGGCGGCCTGCTTCGGCCCGATGTCGTCTGGTTTGGCGAGGCGCTCTCGTCGGACGCCCTGCAGCATGCGTTCGAAGCGGCAGAATCCTGCGATGTGTTCCTGGTCGTAGGCACGTCAGCCGTCGTGCAACCGGCTGCCTCCCTCCCCATGCTGGCCCGGAATAAGGGTGCGTACGTGGTCGAGGTGAACCTTGAGCCTACACCGCTGACCCCGATCGCCCACGAATCCCACCACGGCAAGGCCGGCGAGATCCTTCCCCGCCTTCTGGACATCCATTCCGCATTCGGGTACCCCCTGGGTGATCCGCAATCCGCATTCGGAGATCCGTGTTCACAATAAGGCTGGCAACTGGCAGAGAGGCCCGGATTCTGGCCGGGCACCCGTGGATCTACAAGAGCGAGATCGCCCGGGTGGAGGACGAGGGAGAACCCGGCGCGATTGCCCACGTCCGGGACAGCCGCGGTCGGTTCCTGGGTCAGGCGATGGTGAACCTGAAATCCCAAATTGCCGGCCGCCTCGTCACCCGGGACGAGGAGGCCATTGACGCCGCCTTCTTCGAGCGCCGAATTCGGGACGCAGCTTCCCGCTGTGACCGCTCTGTTCGGGGAGCGGACGCGTGTCGCCTGATCCATGGGGAAGCGGACCATCTTCCCGGCCTGATCGTGGACCGGTATGCTGACCTGCTGGTGATCCAGATTCTGACGGCCGGGATGGAGCGGGTGCGCGACATGCTGTTGGAGGCCCTGCGCGAAGTGGTCAAGCCCCGTGCCATCTTTGAGCGGGATGATGCCTCGCCGCGCAAGCTGGAGGGGCTGGAGCTGCGCAAAGGGTTCGCCTGGGGTGAAGGCGAGACGGGACTCTGGATCCAGGAGGGCGAGCTGCACTTCTTCGTGGAAGTCGCAGAGGGCCAGAAGACGGGATTCTTCCTGGATCAACGCGAAAACCGGCAAGTCGTGAGGGGGCTCGCAGCCGGGCGTGAGGTGCTGGATTGCTTTTGCTACTCGAGTGGATTTGCCCTGAACGCCGCCATCGGTGGTGCGGCAACTGTCATGGGCATTGACATGTCAACCGACGCCATCACATGGGCAGAGAGGTCGGCGGAGCGAAATGGGCTGTCGTCCCGGTGCACGTTCACGATTGGGAATGCGTTCGATGCGTTGCGGGCCTTTGATCGGGAAGGACGCCGCTTTGGGGTGCTGATCCTGGATCCCCCGGCGTTCACGAAAGGGAAAGAGGCTGTTGCGGGGGCTCTGCGTGGCTACAAGGAGATCAACCTTCGCGCCATGAAGCTGCTTGGCCCCGGGGGAATCCTCGTGACCTGCTCCTGTTCCTACCACGTGGATGCCCCGACGTTCCTGGACATGCTCCGGACAGCCGCCGCCGACGCTCATCGAGAGTTTCGCTTACTGGAGTTCCGGACCCAGGCCAAGGACCATCCGGTGCTGCTGGCGGCGAAGGAAACGCAGTATCTCAAGTGCGCTATTCTGGAGGCACTGAACTGAGCATTTGCCTTCAGCTTCGAAAGGGATGTGTGCATTGGCGGGGCACGTTATTCCGACACCGACCGCTGATAGCTGAGCGCTGATGGCTTCTTGCGAGCCGGATCCGGATGCGTACCGCGAGCATTCCCTGGCGATGTGGGGTCTGTAAGAAAGAGCTGAGAGGATTGTGGGCGGTCCTGACGCGCCGACCATTTCCAGTCTGCTCCCAGTGCCGGCTCATGGTGCATCACGGCTGCCTGACCCAGCAGGAGCCGCCCGTGTGCCGCATCTGCGCCGAGAACCGGACCGCAACGCCCGTCCCGCCCTCTCACGACTGACACCGGTGCGGTCGTATGGTAAGGTCTGGCGGCTCGGTAATGAGAACCCACGAAGGAGGATCGCATGAAGACTCCGCCCTCGATGGCTGGAATCTCCCCCCCCATTCCGACGCCCTTCGACGCGGTGGGGGAGTTGGACCTGAAAGCTCTCGCCGCCAACCTGGAAAAGTGGAACAAGTTCCCCTTGGCCGGATATGTGGTCTTGGGCACCAACGGTGAGTTTCCGTACCTGAGCGAAACGGAGAAGCTCACGTATTTCGAGGCCGCCCGGAAGTCCATCCCCTCCACGAAGCTCTTCATGGCCGGCACGGGGTGCGAGTCCGCCCATAGCACCGTCGCCCTGACCAGGAGAGCGGCCGCTTTAGGTGCTGACGTTGCCATCCTCATTACGCCGAGCTATTACAAGTCCAGGATGGACGCGGCTGGGCTCTCCCACTATTACATGGCGGTCGCCGATGCGTCTCCCATTCCAGTGAGTCTCTACAACATGCCGGCCAATACCAATGTGGACATGCCGGCCGATCTCATCATCAAGCTGTCCCAGCATCCCAATATCGCGGGGCTGAAGGACAGCAGCGGCAACCTGGCCAAGCTGGGTGAGATCATCCGCGGGGCCCGGCCCGGCTTCCAGGTGCTGGCCGGGTCGGCGGGGTTCCTCTACCCCGCACTCTGCCTGGGCGCCGTCGGCGGGGTGCTGGCCCTGGCCAATATCGCCCCTCAGCAATGCTGTGACATCCTGAACCTCTACACGTTTGGCAAACACGAGGATGCGCGCGACCTCCAACTGCGCATGATCGCCCCCAACGGCGCCGTCACCGCCCGATTCGGCGTGCCGGGACTGAAGGCGGCCATGGAGCTGGTCGGAATGGTCGGCGGCTCACCCCGCAGCCCCCTCTTGCCCCTGACCGATGCCCAGAGGGAGACCCTGCGCAGCATTCTGGTCGAGGCGAAAATCATCTAGGACAGGATCCATTTATCCGCAGATTACGCAGATTACGCAGATGGATAGGTCCGGAAGGTGTGGCTGGTCAGGGGGTGAGGCTGAGTGCCGAAGGCCGTCCGCTGATCATCCAAGAGGCTATCCGAGGCAGCACCTTGGCGTCCTTGGCGCACCAACGGCGATGCCGTTGATTTCGGCGGTTGAAGATCAATGGCGGGGTTAAACCTTCAGGAGGCAAGGTTGTCCAATGGGTATGAGGGCAAAGACTGCCCCAGGAGGTGACACCATGAAAGCCATCCGGACCCTTGCCTTGATCCTTGCCATGGGTGCCGCCGCCCCGAGCCTGGTCTGGGCCCAAGCCGGCCCGCCGCCGACCCAGGAGCGGCCCATGGATCGCCCAATGAAGCGCGAGTTGCCCCCTGAAGCGCAGGAACTCCTGAAGCGGCAGCGGGAGGAGATGCGGGCCATGCGGAAGAAGCACATGGAGGAACGCCGAGCGCTCCGGCAAAAGCTGCACCAGGAGCGGAAGGAACAGGGCTTCCCGCCGGCCCCGCCCGAGAAGAAGTCGCTGTAGTGCTTCTAGCAGACTGCTGAAAAAGGCCCATCTGCGGAGACCCACCTTCGGTGGGTACCCCCGCGCTCGCGCGGCGCTGCGACGTACAGACCAAGTACGCCTCGCACCTGCACCCATCCTGCGGATGGGTACCCGGCGCGCCGCCTTGCATCTGGACCTTTTTGAGCAGCCTGGGCAAAAGAGAGTTTTTCAGCACCCTGCTAGGGCGATTCTCTGCTGCCAGGTTTCACGGAAAACCGGAGACGATTGCGACCAGAGGACCCCGAGGCGCAGGAGAACCGGCCTCTCCCCCTCATCGGGCTACGTTCTTCTCGTCCACCTGATCGGCGAAGTTTATCACACACGTGTACTCGTAGAACTTGTGAGGGCCGATGGCGACCCCGGCAACCCGATAGGCGGGCTCGAAGACGTTCTTCCTGTGGTCCCGACCGGGAACATCGTCGTCCACGATGAGCTGGATGACTATTGAGCGCGCGCTGATTGGACCAAATGTGATCCCCTCGCCGCTGATTGTCCTCGGGGTACCGTATCTGGCTATCCGATCTGAAGGTTGACTGCTGTCCGTGCCTATATGTCCGGTCATCCCCCGGGGTCCCAGGTCTTTGGCGTGGTCCCGCGCCGACAGCGTCAGAGGTCGTGAATCCGACAGGGTTGGAACGGGAGCGGTGTTCTTCAAGAAGGCTATGGCCTCGTCCACGGCGGCGAATCCCTCGACCGTCTTGATCTTCCTGCCGTCTACGACAGCAATCAAGGGGCCTTTGAAGTTCCGCTTGTGTTCGTCCAGGTACCTCGCATATTCGGCGGGTCTGGTTCGTGCCAGATTCAGCTCCTCCAGCACGGCCCGCTCCTTCGGATCCATCTCGCCCGCTGCGTTCCCGTCAGGTGCCGCAAAGGCTATTGCCGACAGCATGAGACCCGCGGCAATCAGACACCTCCGTACTGCTCCACGACGACCACGCATCCCCCCTAGCATGTGTTGCGGCGTTTCGCGGAGCTGCAGCAGCGGCTTGTCTGCCATCCCACCTTCCTCCTTCCTCGTCCGGGGGCCGTGTGCGCTATCCGGCCCGCCGGGTCTTTTCAGTCTCGGCCCAATCGTCTTCCCGTGAAGCTGCGCGGTGGAACACCAGCCTCACGTTTCCCCCCTCATGTGAGTTGATACTGCAGCTGGTGCAGCCGATGATAGAAGCCGCGCCTGGCCAGCAGCGCTTCGTGCGTGCCCTCTTCCCGGATCTTTCCCTTGTGGATGACCAGGATCCGGTCCACGAACTGGATCGTGGAGAGGCGGTGAGCCACGATGAGGGCCGTCCGACTCTGGAGAAGGATCTTCAGGGCATCCTGGATGAGCCGCTCCGTCTCCGTGTCCACCGAGCTGGTGGCCTCGTCCAGGATCAAGATAGTGGGATCGAAAGCCAGGGCTCTGGCAAAGGAGAGGAGTTGCCGTTCGCCCTGGGAGAGGGTAGATCCGCGCTCCTGCACCTCTTCCTGGTAGGTCCGTGGCAGTCGTTGGATGAATCGGCTGGCGTGGACCCGTTCGGCCGCCTCCTGGATCTTCTGCGGGGTGATCCAGGGGGCGCCAAGGCCGACGTTGTCGCCGATGGTTCCCGAGAACAGGAAGACATCCTGCAGGACCAAGCCGATGTGCTTGCGGAGGGCGGTCTTGTCCCACTCGCGGACGTCCACCCCGTCCACCAGGATCCGGCCGCGCTCCACGTCGTAGAAGCGGCAGAGGGCAGAGATGATGGACGTCTTGCCGTGGCCGGTCGGACCCACGAGGGCGATCTTCTCCCCCGGCTCCACGCGGAAGGAGATACCGCGGAGGACCGGCTCGCCCGGCACGTAGGACAGCCAGACATCCTGGAACTCGATCGCCCCCCGCACGGCCTGCGGGTGCCGCATGACGGCCGGCGTGGTCAGCGTCGCGGGCTCGTCCAAGAGGCGAAAGATCCGCTCGCTGCTGGCCATGGCCGCCTGGAAGATGTTGTACTTCTCCGCCAGGTCGCGAATGGGCTGGAACATCCGCTGGACGTACTGGATGAAGGCCACCAGGACGCCGGCCAGAAGCGTCCCCTGCAGGATCATCCCACCCCCCCGCCAGAGAATCAGGCCGACGGTGACGGCACTGCAGACTTCCACCGAAGGAAAGAAGATGGCGTTGTAGTACACGCTGCGCAGCAGGGCGTCCCGGTTCCTGGTATTGATGTCCTTGAACTTCAGGTAGTTCCGCCGCTCCTGGCCAAAGACCTGCACCGTGGCCATGCCGGAGATGTTCTCGTTGAGATACGCGTTCAGGCGGGCGAGGATGCGCCGGCTCTCGCGGTAATTCTCTCGCGCTTTGGCGCGATAGACGTTGGTCGCCAGGGTCATCACCGGCAGGAGGCTCAGGCCGACGAGTCCCAGGCGCCAATCCAGGAGCAGCATCGCCACGGCGATCCCGGCGATCATCAGGGTATCGCCGAGGAAGGCCACGACCCCGGAGCTCAACAGCTCGTTGAGGTTCTCGACGTCATTGATGACCCGGGTCATGAGGCGACCCACCGGGTTCCGGTCGAAGAAGGCCAGATCGTGCCCCTGAAGGTGCCCGAAGAGCTGCTGCCGGATGTCGTGCATCACACGCTGGCCGACGTACTGGGTCGTATAGGAGTAGGCGAAGTGAAAAAGGAAGCTCAAGACCACCGCGCCCACGTACAGAAGGGCGACCCGGTTCAGGCCGGCAAGGTCCCCGGCGGCGATGTGCCGGTCGATGGCCACCTTGACCAGGTATGGTCCCAGAAGCTGGGTACCGGTGTATCCCGCGAGGAATCCGCAGGCCAGGAGGACCAGGAACCGGTATGGTCGGAGATACGTCAGCAGACGGAGGATCAGCCGGGCGTCGTAGGCCTTCCCCAGAACCTCGTCGTCAATGTGAACGTTGGGCCCGTGCATGGTTACCCGTTGTCCTTCTCGGCCAGGGCCTCCAGCTCCCTCACCAGGAGCTGCTTCTGGTACAGGCGGTGGTAGTGGCCCTCGCGGGCCAGCAATTCCTGATGGGTGCCGCGCTCCATGATCTGGCCGTCCTTCAGGAAGACGATCTGGTCCGCGTCCTTCAGCGTGGAGATCCGGTGCGAGATGAGGATCGTCGTCCGCCCTTCCATCGAGGTCTTCAACTCGCTCAGGATGCGCTCTTCCGTCTGGACGTCGACGCTGGAGAAGGCATCGTCCAAGATGAGAATGGACGGGTTCCGGATCAGGGCGCGGGCCAGGGCCGTCCGCTGCTTCTGGCCCCCGGAGAGGCGAACCCCCCGCTCGCCCAGGAGGGTGTCGAACCGGTCCGTAAACTCCTGGATGCTCGGCAAGAGCGCGGCGACCCTGGCGGCCTCCTCGAGGTCCTGGACTGTGGCGTCCTCCCGACCGAACAGGATGTTCTCGCGGATCGACTCGGAGAAAAGGAAGATGTCCTGGGAGACGAGGCCGATCGAGGTCTTGAGGGTGGAAAACGGGATCGTCCGGATGTCCCGCCCGTCCAGGAAGAGGCATCCCTCGGGCGCCTCGAAGAGCCGCGGGACGAGGTTGACCAGGGTGCTCTTGCCGGCCCCCACCTCGCCCACGAGGGCGCAGCGACTCCCGGCCGGGATCTTGAGCGAGGTGTCCTGCAGGACCCAGGGGCCCTCCGGCGTGTAGCGGAACGACAGGCCGCGAAACTCGATCTCGCCCGTGAGCCGCTTGGGCGACCCGTCCTCCGGCACCAGGTGGCCGGGAGCCACCGGCGTTTCGAGGATTTCCACTAGCCGGCCCAGCGCAGAGGAACCCCTCTGGTACAGGTTGACCACATACCCGATCGCCATGACCGGCCAGGTCAGCATGACCAGGTACCCGTTGAACTGGACGAACTGGCCAATGGTAAGTTGACCCAAGAGGACGCGCCGCCCGCCCAGCCAGAGGACGACGGCCGCGGCAATCCCCGAGAAGACAGCCATGAGGGGCCAGAGGGCGCCACTCAAGCGGGCCGTGACCAGGTTCTTTCGCATGTACTCGGTGCTCAGGTCGGCGAATTGCCGTTTCCGGTTCTCTTCCTGCGCATAGGCCTGGACGACCCGGATGCCGGCCAGGTTCTCCTGCACGAAGATGCTGACGCGCCCCAGGAACTGCTGCACCTCCCGGTATCCCCGGTGGATGCGGTTGCCGAACCGCAGGACCAGCAAGGTGATGCCCGGAAGGGACAGGAGGGACCAGAGGGTCAGCCAGGGGTCTATCCCGATCATCAGCGGCAGCGCCGCCAGGATCAGGATGGCCCCGTCCAGTGCCGCCACACCGCCGATGCCCAGCATCTCGCGGACCGAGGCCAGGTCGTTCGTGAGGCGGGACATCAGGTCGCCCGTCTTGACATGCTGGAAGTAGGGAAGTGGCAGCCGCTGGAGATGGGCGAACAGGGCGTTCCGGAGATCCCACTCGATGTGGCGGGAGAAGCCGAAGACGTTGGTGCGCCAGAAGAAGCGAAACACCCCCTGGCAGATGGCGGCCAGGGCGATCAGCAGGGGGAAACGCAGGAGATCCCACCCGTGATCCCGCGCCGTGGATAGACCGTCCAGGGCCAGCCGGGTGAACCACGGGATCAGAAGGTGCATGGCATCCGTGACCAGCAGGGCCAGGATGCCCAGGAAGAAAAGGCGCCGATGGCGGCGCAGGAATGGCCGAACGTGCTGCAAGAGCTTGCGGATGGCGCGCCTCACATCGTTTGAAAAACAGGGGGGAATCGGCTCGTCATTCTGCTATGCGACGGCGGAGTTTGCAAGGGGTTCTGCACCCCGACCCGCTCTGGCCATCAATGCCCAGCTGTTCCATTGATTCATTGACAAGGAGGGGTCGGCGGCACGTATGTAGTTGACGGACAAAAAGAGTTTTCGGGCAGGGATGGCGTCGCAGGACTTGGGGCCTGATCCCGGTGCAGGTGGAGTTGGCGAACCTTGGCGCTCTTGTCCCGCGTCCCGCGGGATTGGCGGTTAGAGTTTCTGCTCAGTGGATGGCGAAGGCGAGGCCGAGCGCATAGGTTATGGACCCGGCAATGACGGCGACCATGGTCATCTCCAGCCCGCTGATCCACCAGGGGCGGGTGGTCACCAGACTCTTGGCCAGGCCCACGCCGAAGTGGGCCAGGATGCTCAGGGCCGCCGCCCAGAGCACGGCGGGGGTTCCCCGGGTGAAGAAAAAGGGGAGGACCGGAAGGATGCCCCCGACGGCCGTTGAGGTCGTCGCCGAGAGACAAGCCTTCCAGGGGTTCGGGAACGTGGACTCGGAGAGGCCAAGCTCCTCCTGCACCAGCGTTTTGAGGAAGTGGTCCGGCTTCTCCTGCATGCGGGCGACCAGGGTCCTCGCCTCTTCCTCCGTGAAGCCTTTGAGCTGGTAGAACAGCTCCAGCTCCTGCCGTTCCTCCTCGGGGTTTTCCTCGATTTCGGTTTTCTCCCGGGCGATCTCCCCCTCGTACACCTCGCGCTGGGACTTGGCCGCCAAGTACGCGCTCGACCCCATGGAGAGGGCGCTGGCCAGCATGCCCGCCAGCCCCGTGACCAGGACGATATCGCTGCCGCCGGTGTACCCGGCCATCCCCGACACGATGCCAAAGACGGCGCCCAAGCCATCGTTGATCCCATAGATGGCGTCGCTCACCCAGCTGGCTCCCTTGACGTGTCGTTCCTTCCTCAGGATAGCTTCCAGGGCGGTTCGGGGGCTTGGGGGGCCGGCCAGGGCCCGGAGGATCCGCGCGTGGTCCTTCTCGTCGGCTGCGGTCTCGCGTAGGATAGTCTGGCTCTTCTCATCCAGGACCGATTCCAGGGCCTGGTAGGCAGCGATGTCCTGCTCTTCATTCGCCTCCAGCTTCCGGAAGATCACCTCCGGGCTGGCCGCGTGTAGGGTCAGGCCCAGGGTGGGCTTCACCGCGGATGGGTCCGGCACCATCCCACCCAGCTCCCGGATCCGCGCCGCCCACTTCTCGGCGTGTCCCACCTCGGCTGCGGCGAGCTTCTGCAGGATGTCGCGCCGCCGGGAATCTCGCTCGCGCTCGGCAAGGAGACGATAGGTCACCGCCCCCTCCATCTCACGATACCAACTCTTTTCCAGGGCGCGAAGCAGTTCTCGCGTATCCGCCATGCGTGCTCCCCGCTTCCCTCCCGGATGCGAACGCCGGTCACGGATCCCGGCCAGTATATCCCCAGAGCGGCCACGTGTGGACAGGAATCTTCGGAGGGCGAAGGCCGGCCGTTCAGCCGTGGTGCGCTGGAGGACCTTCAGTTCCCGGGGGCCACGGCTAGACATACTTTTGCAGACCAACCAGAAGTGCTACTATCTCTTCCGTAAAGAGCTTCGCATCGAGCGCCACTGGTCCGAGGCGAGCCACCGTCTCAGCGCGAATCTCTATCTGCGCCGCGCGGTCACCGCAAGATGACCGTTCCATCCGCGCGGCGGAACTGACAGGCGGAGGTGTTACCTAACGTGTCCGAGGACAGTCCCGCGACCAGCTCCAGCAAGACCAGTGAGGCGAGCCTCACGGCGTACGCAGACGACGAGGTCGCCCTGCGAGGCCGGATGGCCGGCGGCAGGGTGGACGCGGAGTCTTTCCGGCGACCGGTGGCGCGCTGCGAGATCTCCACGTGTCGCGGGATGTGCTGCTACGACGGCGTCTACGTGAGCCGGGAGTCCGCGGCCGTCATCCAGCGGGTCGCGAAGGAGCACGCCGAGTTCTTCACCGGTCGGGGCCTCCAGCTCCCCGAAGAGGTCATCGTTGAAGGCGACTGGTCAGGGAAGAGGGGCGGCCTGAAGACGGCGTGTACGCCCCGCGCGTTCTCCGGGGCGGTCGAGGGATTCCCGCCTCACTTCAAGGATACGGCGTGCGTGTTCCTGACGGGGGATGGCCGCTGCTCGTTGCAGCTGTTGTCGGTGCATCTGGGCCGTCATCCCTGGTACTACAAACCGGTGAAGTGCTGGATGCATCCCATCACTCTGGAGGGCGAAGATCACGCCGTTCTCCTCCTCCACAGCGAGCGGACGGACCCCTACCGATTCCCCGGCTATGCTGGATTCGTGTCCCGGATTTTCTGCGGAAGGACCTGTTCCGGCGGCTCGCCCGCCTCTGCCGTGTTGGCGGACGAGTTGACCTTCCTCTCGCGGATTGTGGGGCGGGACCTGCTGGCGGAGGCCACGGGCGCGCCCACTTCCCTCACGAGGCCTGACGAAGAGGCACAAACGTGAAGGGGAGGAGCCTCTTGGCCTCATCGAACTTCCTCTGGAGCTCCTCCCAATCGCCTGCGCATAGGTCCACCAGCGCGTACCGGTAGCTCTCATCGTCCTGCAGCTCGTCGGAAAGCCGCTCGCCTTCCCGCACCAGGATCTCGACAAAGGCGCCCGGGAATCGCTCGTCGAAGCGACGAAGGTCCTCGTGCGATGGGACCCGCGTGACATGGCCGTCCTCGAATCGCCGCAGGACGAAGCTCGCCGAGACGCCGTCAGCCTTCCGCCCGGGCGACCAAATTCCTCTCCCGCCCGGGTCCTTTCCCAGGGCCATATCCAGTTGCATCGCATACATGTCAATGCCATGCAGCATGCGATACAGGGGGGCGAACTGGGATGCCATTCGGCCGTTGACCTCGATGATCCAGGTCGAGTCGTCCTCTTGCCGGTAGAAGAACTCGATGTTGAAGAAGGTCCGATCAAGGCCGAGGTGCCGGATGACCCGCTCCGCGATGTGACCCATCCGCTCCTGCACGAGCGGCGGGAGGCGCGACGGGTACTCGAACCGCGCGAAGCTCAGGGTACCGGGGAAGAAGACGGAATCCACCACGCCCAGCAGCACGACCTGGCTCCCGTACGCGTAGCCGTCCAGGGTGACCTGGTGCCCCGCGAGCAGCTCTTCGAGGAGCAGGGCCGAGGCAGGAACGGCCCGGTACCGCCCGTCGAGGGTGGAGACCCCGACCAGCGCATCGAACATCCTTGCCACCGAGCCGAGGCGCAGGGGGGCCTCCGCGCGGGCCTGGGCGAGATCCTGGAAGGTCTCCAGTCGCCGCGCCAGGATGGAGAGGTAGGATTTGATGGGCTTGACGAAAACCGGGAACGGCATGGGGATGTCTGACGGCGCGAGAGGTCGGGAGATGTCCACGACATGGAATCGCGGGGTCGCCTCGGGCGCCACCTCCTGTTGCCGGAGGCGCGAGAAGTACTTGTGTTGGCAGAGAAACAGCGATTCGAAGGAGGGGAAGGGGAAATCGAAGGCCTCGGCGACCAATGCTGCCAGCATGCAGGCCGGGAAGTCATCAATGCCCACGACGGCCCGGAAGTCCGCGCGTCGGCCCCGGATCTCCTGGATGGTCTCCGTCAGGAACCGCACTGCGTCGAAGCTGGGCTCGTGGGTGGCCTCGTCTGTGCCCCGAAACTCCAGGGCGTACTTCCCCTGGATCTCCGGACGGGCAAAATGGGTGCGGTCTCGGGAAGTGGGACAGATCACGAGCACGCGCCCGCCCAAGCCACTCAAGGGACCCTCCTCCCATCGAGGACGGTGTTTCGCGCCGATGCAGGATCAACCCAGCAGGGGGAAGCGAAGGGCCACATCTCTCTGCGCGAGTTCTCGTACCATGGTCGGGGAAGATGCTGCGCGGAGCTATAGTTGAACATGCGTCAGGAGCCAACCCTTACATCAGGAGCTTCGTGTTCACCGACCGATCTCGCGTTGACTTCGCACCGAGATTGGAGCCCGCCTCCTCCTTGACATGGGGCCGATGTCCGGGCATGCTCCCATGGGGCTGGCTCAGAGTGCCGTGGAAGGGGGGCCGGAGATGCTGGACGACAAAGCGTTGCGGGATGACGTGCTGCACCTGTTGCGCGGCGGCAATGCACACGTCAGCTTCGAGAAGGCGGTAGCCAACCTGCCCGAAGACCTCAGGGGGAAGAAGCCGCGCGGGATACCATACTCGCCCTGGCAGCAACTGGAGCACATGCGGATCTGCCAGTGGGACATCCTCGAGTACATCCGCAATCCACAGCATAAGTCTCCGGAGTGGCCGGAGGGGTACTGGCCGGAGGGGGCGTCACCGGCCCGGAATGCGTGGGCCAAGAGTGTGAAGGCCTTCCAGGCGGATCGGCAGGCCCTGCTGGACATGGCGGCCGATCCGTCCACGGACCTGCTGGCGCGGGTCCCGGCCGATCCAGATGGCCCGACGATTCTGCACGAGCTGCTCCTGGTGGCCGACCACAACGCCTATCATCTGGGGCAGTTGATCGTCCTCAGGCGGCTGTTGGGCGTGTGGCGGGAGTAGGTTCTTCACGTCCCTTCCAGGTAAGGATACCTGCCTCCGTTCGCATTGTTGGCCTCGGTTCGGGACGGGTGTTGGGCAGGGGCAGAATCGAACGGCCGACACCGGAGTTTTCAGCCCTGTGTTGTCTCTCGGTATCGTGTCGACCACTCGTGACACCAACAACTTAGGCAGGGATCCATTGTGGATGGAGTGTGGTGAAATGAGGGGAGACGGGAACGTGCGCACTGTCAGAGCGCGCAGGTCCTGAATCCCGCGAAGATGTTCCGGCGATGGCGCTTGAAAAAGTTCCGCCACGAGTTTCTGATGAGCCGCGATCGGGTCGTCCAGCAGCCGCCCTTGAGCACTTTCTTCTCCCCGAAGTACGGCTGGGAATACTCCTTGTACGGGTCGCATACGAATCCCGGGTAGGGCTCGAACGTATCGGCCACCCACTCCCAGACATTGCCGATCATCTGGCGGCAGCCGAACGCACTGTCGCCCGCAGCCAGCGCTCGCACATCCAGAGTGCCCCCCGCCCGGTAGTTCAGGTTCGCGCGCTCGGGCGTCGGCGGGTCGTCGCCCCAGGGGAAACGGCGCTTGCGGCCCGTGATGCCGCGGCCGTCGGGGGTCGGCTCGGCGCTGGCGGCCATTTCCCACTCGGCCTCCGTCGGCAGGCGCCGCTTCGCCCATCGGCAGTACGCCTCGGCCTCGTACCAGTTCACGTGCACGACTGGGTGCCAAGGCTCCAGTGGGACGACCTGGTCGAAGCGCCGCTCGAACCAGCGCCCACCCGTCCCGCGCGACCAGAACAGCGGGTGCTCCACACCCTCCCGACGCCGCCAGTCCCAGCCGCGTCTGTCCCATAGCTGGCGGCGGCGGTAGCCGTCGTCGTCGGCAAAGGCTGCGAACTCGGCGTTCGTGACCGGCGTGGAGGCAATACGGAACGGTTTCACCTCCACCGGATGCGCCCACTTTTCGTTATCGAAGACGAACGGCTCATCAGGCATAGCGCCGAGCAGGAAGGTGCCGCCCGGCACGGCGATGTCGTAAGGCTTGTAGGCGGGATCCGCGGGCGGGTCTCCGCAGGCAGGGTCGAAGAGCGAGAGCTTCGGACGCGCGTAACCGAGCGTTTGGAGGATGAGCGTCAGGTTCTCCGTGTGCATGTCCTCGTGGAGCGCCCCAAGCGTGTAGAAGTACACGTCCTGCGCGCTGGGCTCGCGCGACTCGAGCCGTCCGATGCTGTGGTTGAGGACCTCGCTGATGTAAGCATGGGTTTCCCGGCGCGACGGATACTCGTGATCCCAGCGTAGCTTGTAGGAGACATTGAACGAGTCGTACACCCCGTCGGAGCCCGGCAAGAGCGTCCCGGCGTGGTCGAGATGTCGCAGGATCCAGTACTCCTGGAACCAGCCGACGTGTCCCATCTCCCAGATCGGAGGCTCGAGAAAGTGAGCCTTCCTGCCGAGCATCTGGGACTCCGCAATTCCCTCGATCAGCTCGAGTTCTACCCTGCGCGCGTCCCCCAGCGCGTCGATCAGCTCCTCGGAAGTCACCTGTGTTGGAGATCCGGCAGCGCCCACGATGCCTCCCCCCTACGACAACAGGACCACGGAGAACCAGTCCTGCTCGTCCGTCCACCGCTTCTCGACGCGGAAGCCGCTCTCGGCGGCGATCGCACCGATCTGCTCGTCCGAAAACTTGTACGAGTTCTCCGTGTGAATGCGCTCGCCCGCTTCGAACAGGTGCGTCTCGTCCAGGACCCGGACCGCCTGGGCGCCCTTCGACACCAGGTGCATCTCAATCCGACCGGCCGCGGCGTTGTAGAACGAGAGATGTTGCCACTGCGCGAGGTCGAAGTTCCCACCGAGTTCCCGGTTGATACGTGCCAGCAGGTTGAGGTTGAACTCTGCGGTGACGCCCTGGGCGTCGTTGTAGGCGGCATGGAGCAGCCCGTGGTCCTTCTGCATGTCGAAGCCGACCAGGACCTGGTGACCGCGCAGCGCGGAGAGGAACCGGACCGACTCCGCGTGATTGAGGTTGCCGATGTTGGAGCCGAGGAAGAGCACGAGCGAGGGGTCGCGGGGGATGAGCGCGCAGGCGCGTTCGAATTCGGCTCGGATGGCCCGGATGGTCATCCCGGGATACGCGTGCGTGAGGTGCCGCGCCGTCTCCTCCAGCGCCCTCTTCGAGATGTCCACCGGCACGAAGGTCATCTTCCGGCGGGTTCGACAGAACGCGTCGAAGAGGAGGCGCGTCTTCGCCCCGTAGCCGCATCCGAACTCGATCACGGTGTCGGCCAGGGGGAACTCAGCAGCGTGCCGCTCGAGAATTGCGAATTCCGTGCGCGTGACGTAATACTCGGGCAGCGTGCAGATCCTTTCGAAGAGTTCCGACCCGCGGGCGTCGTAGAAGAAGCGCGGTGGAATGCTGCGCGGCCGTCGGCTGAGGCCGGCACGCACCGCCTGCGCAAAGCCGTCGGCGATGGGCAGCTCGATGATCGAGAAGCGTTCCGTGCCGTCCGAACGGTAGACCATGGAACCGGCGAGCCGTCAGAGGTTGGGTCGACGACGTGCATCATGTCCCATGAGTCCTACGGCGTCAAGTCAAATGCCGCCTGGGGGAGCGACCGAGGACTGATCCGCGAGGAAGGGTTGAGACCGAGGCAACCGTGAACGGATGTCCCTTGGCGAGCCTGATACGGCGGCCACGGAATGCACCAAGCGGGCGTCCGGCTGATGCGCCGGAGTGCCCGCATATCAGGCCGTGGCACCGGATGGGGAAGGCATGTAGGGATTGTCCCGGCGTCCCAGGCTGCGGTCCTATAGGATTGAATTCGGGCCAAGGAAAGGCTAACGATGAAAAACCTCGGTGAGTGTGTTAGAGTACGCGCATGGACAGTGGTCCTCGGCCGTCCGCCGGAGGCGGAGAGGCCCCGAGGTTTCTGGCCGATGCGATGCTCGGCCGGCTGGCCAGGTGGCTGCGCATTCTGGGGTATGATGCGGAGTATTCCGCCGGTGAGGACGACGACCTTCTGCGCCAGGCCCGCGGCGAGGGCCGAATCCTCCTGACCCGGGATACCCGCCTCCTCCGCCGCCAGTCTCTGCCACCGCATCTACTCATTCACAGTGATCATGTGATGGAGCAGCTCCGCCAGGTGATTGCGGCCCTGCGCCTGGATCCAGCAGCGCCGCCGTCTCGCCGGTGCATCCGTTGCAACGCAGTTCTCGAACAGCGGTCCAAGGACGAGGTCCTCGGCCAGGTCCCCGAGTTCGTCTGGAGCCGCCACTCGGCCTTCTGGGGATGTCCGCGGTGTCAACGCATCTACTGGGCGGGCACCCATCGCCAGCGGATGGAAGAGGCGATCCAGGCGCTCTGCCGCTGATCGGCGTGGGCGAAGGGCGTTCGGTCGTTCGAGTGTTCGGTCGTTCTCGAACCACCGAACCACCGAACTACCGAACAGTCGAACGCATTTGGGTTGACCGGGTTGTATGTTTAAGCCATTGCGCGTGATTTTCATGGGGAGTCCGGCCTTCGCCGTGCCATCGCTCGAACGGCTGTTGGCCGACGGGCATGCGATTTCCCTGGTGGTGACCCAACCGGATCGGCCGGCCGGCCGGGGACAGAACCTGTGCCCGCCGCCGGTGAAGGTGGCAGCGGAGCGGCGTGGCCTTGCCGTCATTCAGCCGGAGAAGCTCAGCCAGCCGGATGTGCTGCCGACCCTCGCCGCAGCCCAGCCCGACGTCATCGCCGTGGCCGCCTTCGGCCAGTTTCTCCCCAGGGCGGTACGAGAGCTGCCATCGCTCGACTGCGTGAACGTGCATGCCTCACTGCTCCCGAAATACCGGGGGGCGGCGCCGATCGCGTGGGCGCTGATCCGTGGCGAGACACAGACGGGCGTGACGATCATGCGGATCACGGAGGGGATGGATGCCGGCCCCATGGTGCTCCAACGGCCAATCCCGATCGGGCCGGAGGACGACGCCGGAACGCTCCACGATCGTCTGGCGGAACTCGGTGCCTCGGCGTTATCCGATGCCCTGGCCATGCTGGCCCGCGGCGAGGGCGTGTGGCTCCCGCAGGATGACGCCCGGGCAACCCTGGCGCCAAAGCTCCGTGACGAGGATTGCCGCCTGGACCTGGCGGGGGACCCGGTGGTATTCGTGAATCGGGTTCGCGGGCTCACGCCGGCCCCCGGGGCGTATCTTCTCTGGGGCGGGCAGCGTCTGAAGGTGTCGCGGGCTCAGGTCTCCGCGGATCGCGGGCCGTCCGGGACGATCCTCAGGTTGGACGGCCAGGCGATCGTGTGCGGGACGGGGGCAGGGTCGGTAGCCCTTCTGGAGGTCCAGCCGGAAGGGAAGCGTCGGATGACGGGCGCAGAGTTCGCCCGGGGTCAGCGCCTTCAGGCGGGAGAACGCCTTGCCTAGGCCGAACGTCGCGAGCCGGGGAATCGGGCAATCGGAGAAACGGGGGGCAAAGCGAGTTCCCCCGTCTCCTGGCCGACGCGCCGCTCGGGCGCCCCGGCCTGGACAGAAAAACGCCCGGGCGATTGCGCTGGAGATCCTGCGGCGGGTCGAGGCGACCGACGCCTATGCCAACCTGCTCGTGGATGCGCGACTGCAGAGGAGTCGGCTTTCGGGTCCGGACCGTGCCCTTGTGACGGAGCTGGTGTACGGCGTCCTCCGCTGGCGGGGGAAGCTGGACTGGATCCTGGCGCGGGTGCTGGACCGGCCGGTGGACACGCTGGATTCCTCCGTCCGCCATGTCCTTCGCCTGGGAGCCTATCAGCTCTGCTGTCTCACGCGGATCCCCGATTTCGCCGCGGTGGACGAGGCGGTCTCCCTGGCGCGCCGGACCGGTGGGGCAAGGCACGCGAGCTACGTCAACGCGGTCCTGCGGGCCGTGGCCCGCTCGCGAAGCAGACCGGAGCCGGACCCCGCCTCGGACCCCGTCGGGTACTGGAAGACGGTCGGATCGCACCCAGCCTGGCTGGTCGAGCGGTGGATCGCCCGGTTGGGGGCCGACGAGGCGGGCGGCCTGATGGCCGCCAACAACGCGGTTCCGCCCGTGACGGTGCTGGTGAACCCGCTCAAGGCGCAGGACGAGGAGGTCCGGCAGGCCTTGGAGAAGTCGGGTTCCGAGGTGGGTGCGGGGCGATGGGTCCCCGGCGCCTTCTGCCTGCGGGGGGCCGGGAGCGTGGGCAACCTCCCGGGCTTTGCAGACGGATGGTTCATCCCCATGGATGAGGCGGGAGTCTTCCCGGTCCTGGCGCTGGACGTCCAGCCGGGGGACCGGGTGCTGGATGCCTGTGCCGGGGGCGGCGGGAAGAGTGCGCTGATCGCCGCGCGCATCGGTTTCCAGGGTGAGGTGGTCGCGCTGGACAACAGCCCCCGGGCCCTTCGACGTCTGGAGGCGGCACGGGCGCGGCTGGGCCTAGCCAGCGTGAAGCCGCAGCTCGGCGATGCGCGGAGTGCCGGCGCGGAGTCGCGCGGCCACTTTTCCCGGGTCCTTCTGGACGCCCCATGCACCGGCCTGGGGACCATCCGCCGACGGCCCGAGATCAAGTGGCGCCGCCGCCCGGAAGATTTGAAGCGAGCCGCCAGCCTGCAGCGCGAGCTCCTGGCAGGCGTGGCCGATGCGGTGGCCCCCGGTGGTCTCCTGGTGTACAGCACGTGCAGCCTGGAGCCCGAGGAGACCGATGCGGTGATGGCCGACTTCCTTGCCGTGCATCCGTCGTTTCAGGTCGAAGACCCCGGCCCCGCGTTCTGCGGGCGGGGCCACCTCGTGGACGGCGAAGGCTATCTCCGGTCCTGGCCCCACCGGCACGGGACGGACGGGTTCTTCGTCGCGCGCCTCCGCCGGAGACACTGATGCCGCGCCTGCGCCGCGAGCCGTCGCGCGTGTACCTCTTCATCGCCCGCCTGCTGAAGGGCGCAGCCGTCTGTATGAGCCTCCTGGCGTTGGGCCTCATCTCGGCCTTCGTGGCCATGCAGGTGGTCATGGAGAAGGACCGGGTCGAAGTCCCGGGTGTGGTGGGCCTGGATTCGATCGCGGCCGGCGCGCTGGTCCGGGAAGCCGGTCTGAGCCCGCGGGTCGTTGCCGAGGAGTTCAGTCAGCGGATTCCCAAGGGGCACGTCACCAGCCAGCGACCGCCGCGGGGGACCCGGGCTCAACTGGGAAGCGAGGTCCGCCTGTTCCTCAGCCGGGGGACCGATCAACTCGAGGTGCCAAGCGTGGCGGGAAATAGCCTGCCCCAGGCGCAGCGCATCCTGGCCGAGGCGGGCCTCGCCCTGGGGGGCGTCATACGGATCCACTCGGACGTTCACGCCCGCGAGGCGGTCATCGCCCAGGACCCGCCCGCGGGCGCAACGGCCACCCGCGGGGCGACTGTCCGGTTGCTGCAGAGCCTGGGCCCATGGGAAGAGATCGTGACGATGCCGGACTTGCGCGGCCGGGAGATGGTCACGGCCCTGAATCTTCTGAAGGAACTCCAGGTCGAGGCCCAAATGAGTTTTGTCCAGGCCGTCTCGCGCCAGGGAACGGTGGTGGCGCAGAACCCACCGCCGGGGGCGAAAGTGAAGGTCGGCGGCCAGGTCCAGATCACCATCGGTGAATGACCCGGCCGGGCGACGCCGGCAAGGGACAACGTGCAGCAGGGGGGCGTGGGAACACGTCCCGGAGGAGGTCCCATGGTGAAGATCGCCCCATCGGTGCTGTCCGCGGACTTTGGCGCCCTGGCCGAGGAAGTGGCCAAGGTGGAAGCCGAGGCAGACCTGTTCCACGTGGACGTGATGGACGGGCACTTCGTGCCCAACATCACCATCGGCCCGCTGGTGGTGCAGGCGATCCACCGGCGGACCCGGGTCCCGCTGGATGTGCACCTGATGATCCAGAACCCCGAGCGGTACATCAGCGCCTTCGCGCAGGCGGGGGCCAGGTATCTCACCGTGCATGCCGAAGTGTGCCCGCACCTGCATCGCACGATCCAGCAGATCCGCGAAACGGGCGCCAAGCCCGGCGTGGCCCTGAATCCCTCCACCTCGTTGCATACGGTGGAACACGTCCTGGACCAGGTGGATCTGATCCTCCTGATGTCGGTGAACCCGGGGTTCGGGGGGCAGTCCTTCATCCCGTTCGTCCTGAAAAAGATCGAGGAGCTGGGGCGACGCCTCCAGCGGCTGGACCCCCGCCCGGAGCTCGAGGTGGACGGCGGCATCAAAATCGAGAACTGCCGGGCCGTGGCCCAAGCGGGTGCCACGATCCTGGTGGCCGGATCCGCCATCTTCGGCGCGCCCGACCCTCGGGCGGCCGTCGTCAAGATGCGGGAGCAGGTGGCATAACCGGCCAACAGCGTTCGACGGTTCGGCAGTTCGATTGTTCGGTGGGTCCGGAGAACTACCGAACGCCCGAACCTCGTGAAGGACCGAACGCAGTTGGTAGGGAAAGAGCCATGAGTATCACGGTAGATGCGAGGACGGACGCGCTGATCGTGGTGGACGTGCAAAACGACTTCTGCCCGGGCGGTGCCCTGCCGGTGCCGCAAGGGGATCAGGTGGTGCCGGCGATCAACCGGATCCTCGATCGCACCGGCTGGTTGACCGTGGCGACGCGCGACTGGCACCCGCAGGAGCATTGCTCCTTCAAATCGCAAGGAGGCATCTGGCCCGTTCATTGCGTGGCAGGGACGCGGGGTGCGGCCTTGCATCCTGGGATGCATGCGATCAAGATCCGTCGGATCATCTCCAAGGCGACGACCAAGGAGACGGAGGCGTACTCGGGCTTCCAGGGGACGGAGCTGGCCGGGCTCCTGAAAGGGCAGGGAATCCAGCGGATCTTCGTCTGCGGCCTGGCGACGGATTACTGCGTAAAGGCGACGGCGCTGGATGCCCGAAAGGCAGGCTTTGACGTGGTGGTTCTGGAAGACGCGATCCGGGGCGTCGAGGTTCAGCCCGGGGATTGCGCCAGGGCGATCGAGGAGATGGCGGCGGCGGGCATCCGGTTCGCGAAAACAACAGACCTGACGGCCTAGTCTCGACGGCTCTGTCCGACTTCCTCTCCCCCGCACCCAAAGGGGTACCCGAGAAGGCGGGGGTGAGGGGCCAGGTGAGTGTGGAGACCCGTTGACGTCACGCAGCAATGGGAAGGAGGACACGTCATGCGCGGAAGCCTGCGGATGGGAGTCATGGTGGCCCTTGGGATGACGCTGGCTCTGCCAGCGGCTGCCCAGATGATGGGCCCGATGGGCCACCCGGAGGGTGGCGGGATGGGCATGATGGGAGGCGGCATGGGACCGGGGGGAGGACCCGCCGGCCGGGAATTGTCCCACGAGGGACCGCTCATCAGCATCATGCTGGAACACAAGCTGGAAATCGGGCTGACCCTGGAGCAGGAGAAGAAGCTCCGGGACCTGCGGACGGAGTTCTCGAAGGACTCGGCCCGCCGCACCGCGGAGATCCGCGTGGCGGAGATCGAGCTGGAGTCGCTCCTGGAGCAGGACAAGTGGGACCTTGCGGCCATCGCGCCGAAGGTGACGCAGGTCGCCGCCCTGCAAGGTGACCTGCGCCTGGCGCGCATCAAGACGCTGGAGGCGGGACGCGCCCTCCTCACGGTCCAGCAGATCGAGAGACTGAAGCAGGTGGGTCACCAGATGCGGGGTCAGGGGGGTCCAGGCCAGATGGGTCCAGGCGGAGGGATGGGACCAGGAGGCCCCATGGGCCCGCGTGGCATGCCGGGCCCCGGCGGTTCGCCCGCGCCGCGGTACTGATACAAACGAATGAACTCATGTTACATTCGATAAGGGCGTTTAGAAGCAATTCGGCCAAGACGTCTAACCAAGCATTCAAGGGCAGTTACGGCTCCACACGACCCGCCTTGTGCCCGACGAGAGGCTCCGGCTCTTCAGCGGGTTTTCCACAGGTGTGGATAACATGTGTGGACGGTGTGGAAACCGGGAGGTCCTGCCCGGGAGTGCGACTTTTCCGCCCCTCCAGGCGCGCGTCACCCTCGCACAACCATAGGAGGACTATTCAGATGCCGATTCAGACCAGGTACGTGTTCACGGCTTCTATGGACGTGGAGCCGGCCAGGGAGGGGATCTTCAACGAGGTGTACGATGGGGAGCACGTGCCCGCGCTGCTTGCCGTTCCCGGGGTCATCTCGGTTGCGCGCTTCAAAACGCAAGAATTCAGCATGACCATTGGGGGCCAGCGCAAGACGATCGTGGTCGAAAACGAGCCGAAGTACACCGCCCTCTACGAGATCGAGAGCCCCGAGGTGCTAACGAGCCATACTTGGGCCAAGGCCGTGGACAGCGGGCGCTGGCCGGCCGCCGTACGGCCCTTCACCAAGAACCGCCGTCACGTGCTGTACCGGCGTGTCGGCTCGTGAGATGGGAGGCCACGCGGCCGACGCCCAAGAATGAACTGGCTCAGCGGGGCTGGAAGACTTGACTCCGGGGACGGGGAGAGTCCCCAGATGCTTCCTTCAGTGACGGGAGAGATGTGGCGTCCAGTCGAGGGTCTTGAGGGAGACGGACGGTTTCATGGCCTCGAAGTCTGAGTCGCAGTGGAGGAGTACAACCTGATTCTTGATGGCCACCGTGGCGATCAGGCAGTCGGCAGCCGTCGGGGAGACACCGCGTTTTCGCAAACGAGCGGCATACTCCCAGCTGTCCTCCCACCAAGAGGCCTGAAAGGGGAGTCGGGCAATCGGGGCAAACCAGTGGAGAAGAGTGTCCTTGCGCTCCGAGGCAAGCAGACCGGTCATCAACTCAAGGATGATCCACTGGGTGACGGCCGTTTCCCCGCCGACTATCAAGGGCTTCAGGCGGGAGCGTATAGAGGGATCACCCTCTGGCCGGAGGGCATGAATCCAAACCGAGGTGTCAACGAGGTACATGGGCGGTGCGCTTCCCGCGTTGCCGCCTGAGCTTTTCGGTTGTCAGTTCGAGCGGAATGGTCCCCAGGGCATCTGCCAGGGCCTGCAACTGCCGCTGTCTGATGACCGCCTTGAGGCTGGCATCCACCGTCCCCTTGATCGTGGTGGTCCCCAGCACCTTCTGAGCCTCTTTCAAAAGCGCTGGATCTATCTCGATCGTCGTTTTCATAATATCCATCCTGCCATTGAGAAACCGTATTCACCGGCCAAATTTATCCATATTATCTGGATAACATGTATAGCTGTCAATGATGATGTGTTACGGCATCGTCTGGACCTGTTCCCACCTACAGACCTGGCGGCAGGGCGACGCCAAACCGCTGGGCCATTGCCCGGAGCTTCTCCAGCGTCCCCGGCGGGAGGGGGATGCCCTGCTTTTCCCGCTCGGCATGAACCCGGTCCTCTGGTTCGCCGGGGACAAGGACCTCCCGAAATCCATCGGCCCTGGGGAGGGTCTTCAGTCCCTCGATAAGGGCATCCACGTGCGCCTTGTAGGCCTCCACATCCGTGAAGGTCCCGATGTTGATGGCCGCCACGACCCCGTTCTGCCGGTGGCGGCTGGCGCCCTCCTTCCCGTAGAGCGCGGGCTCCAGCAGCGGGTTTGCCATCATGAGACTGGTGAGGCACTCGAACAACATGGCCAGGCCGGAACCCTTGGATCCCCCGAACGGCATCAGGATCGTCGCCAGCTTCGGGTCGGTCGTCGGCTTGCCGTCCTTGTCGAGCGCCCAGTCGGGGGGAATCGAAACCCCTTTGTCGATGGCCAGGGACAGCTTCCCACCCGCGGCGACGCTCGTTGCCATGTCCAGGATGAGTGGGCGGCGCCGGTTGCCCGGCACGGCGATCGTGATCGGGCTGTTGTGAAGGCCGGCCGCCCTGGCGCCGTACGGGGCCATGTTCGGCGGATTGCAGACGATGGCAATCCCGGCCATGCCTTCCCGCGCCGCCATCAGAGAGTAGTAGCCGATGGCCCCTTGATGCGTGATGTTGCGGAGGAGGGCCCAGCCGATGCCCACCGCCCTGGCCTTCTGGATCACCCGCGTCATCGCCATGGTGGTCACCACGGGTCCGAAGGCCAGGTCCGCTTCGATGAGGAGGGTGGCCGGCGTCTCTGTCATCACCTGGATGCTGGGCCGGGTTTTCATGTGACCCTTGTCCACGAGCTCTACGTACCAGGGAATTCGCAGCACCCCGTGGGAATCCACGCCACGGAGATTCGCCCAGACGAGGACGTCCGCGGACACCTCCGCCTCCTCGGGGCGCCACCCCACCTTGACGAACACGTCCTTCGTGAATGCCTTCAATGCCTGCCAGTTGACCCGTACCTCGTTGGTTCCCATGGCTCTCCTTTCTGAGACCAATCAGTCCGTTGCCGGAGATGGATGACGGCGGGGGATGGGGAGGGGCTGGCTCGGTCAGCCCTGGGCGCAGCGGAATCCGATATAGACACTCCGATACCCGGGCTCGCCGAATTCCCGGTTGGTAGAGCGGAGGTCCCAGGGGTTGAGGTACCACGAGCCGCCGCGCACGACGTGCCGCCCCTGGATGGAAAGACTTTCCCGCCCGTCCGTGGCCAGGTACGGGTACGGCAGGTACAGAGAACTCACCCACTCCCACACGTTGCCGGCCATGTCCAAGACCCCGAAGGGCGAGGCGCCGGCGGGGTATGAGCCCACGGGGGCGGCGCCTTGGCTGCCGTGATTGCCGGCGAACCGGGCGTTTCTTTCGTCCCAAGTGTTTCCCCAGGGATACTTGCGCCCGGCGGTCCCCCGGGCGGCGTACTCCCAGTCTGCTTCCGTGGGCAGTCGTTTGCCGGCCCAGCGGCAGTAGGCCAGAGCCACTCGCCAGGGGATGTTCACCACGGGATGGCGGTCCTTGCCATCTTCCATGACCCCCGTGTCGCGTCTCGCCTGCCGGACATCTCGCGCGAACCTGGCAAAGCGGGCGAACTGGGCGTTCGTAACCTCGGTCCGATCCAGCCAGAAGGCCGGCAGGGTGACCGGGTGGGCGGGTCGCTCGTCGTCTTCCCCATCGCCATGGGTATCTCCCATCACGAAGGTGCCCGCCGGGACATACACCATCTCCACGTCATCTGCTCCCCGGCGTTGGCCCGCAACGGCGGGAGGCCTGGCACCCTCCTCGGATGGCTTCGCCGGCTCTGCTTCCGCGGACGTCTTCGGCCGAAGCGCCTCGCGAGGAATCGCCTTGGCCTTGCCGGCATCCCTTGCCGGGGCCTGAGAAGCGGGGGGAGCCGTGGGCCCCTCCGGCGTTCGGGGTGAGCGGCCCCATACTACCAGGATCACGGCAGCCACGGCGACGGCCACGGTCCCGGCCGTCAGCGCGGGCCACAGCAGGCGACGCCGGCCCCCGCGGGGAGGGGACGGCGGCTGAGCGGGCAATCTGAGCGTGGCCCGGGTCTCGATATCGGCCGGGGCAGGAGCCATCTTGCCCTCAGCCGCTGTGCGGAGATCCCGAGCCAAGTCCGTGGCCCTGGCGTACCGGGTGGCCGGATCTTTGGCGAGGGCTTTCTGAAGGCAGGTTTCGAGTGCCTCCGGAAACGCGGGGTTGAGCCGCCGGAGGGGGATCGGTTCCTCGTGGAGGATGCGGTAGATGATCGTGCTCAGCGTCTCGCCCTGGAAGGCCCGTTCCCCGCTCAAGACCTCGTACAGGACGGCCCCCAGGGAGAAGATATCCGAGCGTCCGTCCAGTGTCAGCCCCTGTACCTGTTCGGGGGACATGTAGCTCGGGGTTCCAAAGGTCTGTCCGGTCTGCGTGGTCTCCGCGCCGGTGATGCGGGCAATGCCGAAATCGGTGACCTTGACGCCCCCCTCGGGGCTCAGGAGGATGTTGGCGGGCTTGACGTCGCGGTGGATGATGCCGTGGGTATGGGCGTAATCGAGGGCGGCGGCGACCTGCTCTCCGATGGTCAGCGCCTCGTCCAGCGGCAGGGGTCGGCGCGTCCGGAGGATGCGGTCCAGGGCCTGCCCCTCGACGAGCTGCATTACCAGGAAGATCTGGCCCTGATCCTCGCCGACGTCGTGGATCGTGACGATGTTGGGATGGGCGAGGCGTCCGGCCGCACGCGCCTCCCGCTGGAAGCGCTCCCGGTGCTGCTGGGCCTCTCCTGGATCCAGGCCCGGCGCGGCGGCGAGGACCTTTACGGCCACCAGCCGGTCGATCTGCGGGTCGCGTGCCTTGTAGACCACACCCATGGCCCCGCGGCCCAGCTCTTCCAGCAGCTCGTACCGGCCCAGGCGTTCCAAGCGATGCATCCCTCCCCGCCCCGTCGGTGGCGGGACTACTTCTCCTCCTTGGTTTCTCTCGTTTCCACCTTGCCGGCAATGGCGCTTCGGCCGACGTCCACGCGGACCTTGTCGGCAATCTCCAGCTTCACGATGTGGTCCCCGCCGGCCACGATGGTGCCGTACAGCCCTCCGGTCGTCACCACCCGGTCGCCGACCTTCAGGCTCTTCAGCATATCCTGCTGCTGCCGCTGCTTCTTCTGCTGCGGCCGGATCAGCAGGAAGTAAAAGACCGCGAACATCAGGACCAGCGGGACGAAGACAGAGGCAGAAAAGGATCCCCCGGGCGCTCCGCCGCCACCGGGGGTGGATCCCAGGGCATAGGCAACATCAGCGAACATTGGCGTCGGTCTCCTGTCCCTCCTTCGGGGTTGTTGGGTCGGCAGCCATGCACGCCAGGCAGTCCCCCTTCCAGGCGGGAAAGGTGCCGGCCTGGATGGCCTGCCGGGCCTGGCGCATCAGGTCCGCATAGTAGTGCAGGTTGTGGATCGTATTCAAGCGAAGACCGAGGATCTCATCCGCCACGTACAGGTGACGCAGGTAGGCCCGGGAGAAATTCCGGCACGTGTAACAGGCGCATCCCGGGTCCGCGGGACGCTCGTCCCGCGCGTAGGCGGCCCCCTTGATGTTGAGTCGACCGGTGGAGGTAAAGAGCGTGCCGTTCCTGGCATTCCGGGTGGGCAGGACGCAATCGAACATGTCCACGCCGCGCGCGATGCTCTCCAGCAGGTCCCGCGGCGTCCCCACGCCCATCAGATACCGCGGGGCATCGTCGGGCAGGCGCCCTGTCGTGTGGGCCACGACCGCGTTCCGCTGCGCGGGGTCTTCCCCGATCCCGAGACCGCCGATGGCGTACCCCGCGAAGCCAATCTGACGTGTGGCCTCCGCCGAGCGGGTCCGGAGATCCAGGTGGGTTCCCCCCTGGATGATCCCGAAGAGGGCGGGTTCATCGCCCGGGTGGGCGGCGCGGCAGCGGCTCGCCCAGCGGACGGTTCGTTCCATGGAGGCGGCATGATATTCGTATGTGGCCCCCCGTGGGGGACACTCGTCCAGGGCCATCAGGATGTCGGGCCCGAGGGCAAGCTGGATCTCCACGGCCTTCTCGGGACTGAAAAAATGCCGCGACCCGTCCAGGTGGGACTGGAAGGTGACGCCCTCTTCGGTGATCGTCCGCAGGGCGGCCAGGCTGAGGACCTGGTAGCCGCCGCTGTCCGTGAGGACAGCCCGTTCCCACCCCATGAAGTGGTGCAGGCCCCCGAGCTCCTTGACGATCTCGTGACCGGGACGGAGGGTGAGGTGGTAGGTGTTGCACAGGATCAGTGCGAATCCCTCGGCGTGCAGGTCCCGCGGGTCCAGGGTCTTGACGGTGGCCTGGGTGCCGCACGGCATGAAGACCGGCGTCTCCACCGTCCCGTGGGAAGTGGTCAAGCGCCCGCGGCGGGCGCCGGTGGTCTTGTCGGCGGTCAGGAGTTCGAATCGCATCGGGTTGCGAGACGCGTCGATCGGCCGCACGGTGCGCTAGAGGATCAGCATCGCATCGCCGTAGCTGTAAAACCTATAGCGATGGGCGATGGCCTCGGCATAGGCCCGCCGGATGGGGTCCACTCCGGCAAAGGCAGAGACCAGCATTAAAAGCGTTGACCGGGGCAGATGGAAATTGGTCAGGAGCGTGTCCACCACGCGGAATCGAAACCCGGGGGTGATGAACAGGTCTGTCTCGGCCGCCCCGGCCCGGACCGTTCCGTCCTGGGCGGCGGCATGCTCCAGCGTGCGCATACTGGTTGTCCCCACGGCGATCACCCGACGTCCCTCGGTCTTGGCGGCCTTGATGGCCTGGGCGGTGCTGTCCGGGATTGTGTAGCGTTCCGGCTCCATCCGGTGGCGGGACACGTCCTCCACCCGGACTGGCAGGAAGGTCCCCGGGCCGACGTGCAGGGTTACCGGATGGACCAGGACCCCGCGCTGGCGGATCCGGTCGAGTAGCCCCAGGGTGAAGTGCAGGCCTGCCGTGGGCGCCGCCACCGCCCCTTCCTCGTGCGCATACACCGTCTGGTACCGCTCCCGATCCATCTCGAGGCCTGCTGCCTGCTGCCCCTCCGGGCCAGAGGCCCCTCCGGGCCGGCGGCTGCTGCCTCCTGCCCCCTTCTCGGCTCCCCCGCTCCGCTCCGCGGCACGGGGCGGAGTCGGCTCTCCGCTCTCGGCTCTCCGTTTGATGTACGGCGGCAGCGGCATCACCCCGTAGGATTGCAGGATCGCCCGCAGGTCCACATCGGCGGGCAGGTGGAGGATCCGGCGGCCGTGGCTCCCCTGACCGGTGACCGTCACCGTCAGGTGCCCGCAGGCCAAGATCAGCTTGCGACCATCCCGAGCGGGCTTTGCAGGCTTGACCAGCGCTTCCCAGGACAGATCGCCAGTTCCGCCCCCGGCCGCCCCCGCTCCGGACCGCAGAGCGGGGTGGGGGTCGCGGAGCGGGGCCGGGTGGAGCAGCAGAACTTCAACCGACTTGCCGTCCTCAAACACTCCGTAGAGTCGGGCCGGGATCACCCGGGTGTCGTTGATGATCAGCAGATCGCCGGCCAGAAGAACCTCCGGCAGGTCGGAGAACCTCCGGTGTTCTCTCTGCCCGTTGCGCCGGTGCAGGATCAGGAGGCGTGACGCATCGCGATCCGGTGCCGGCTCCTGCGCAATCAGGTCCGGCGGCAGGTTGTAGTCAAAATCGCTCACGCGCATCACACAATCCAAAAGCGTTCGGCGGTTCGACCGTTCGGGCGTTCGGTCGTTCTCGAACCACCGAAATGCCGAACCACCGAACTGCCGAACGTTTTTAGCTACTGGCCTGTGGGGCCAGTGAGTTGGCGGATCTCCGCCAGCGGGTAATAGAACTTCAGGATCTCCCGGTGCTGGTAGGCCAGGTCGGCCATCACCTTGGCACCCCACTGGCTCATTCCCACCCCATGCCCCCAGCCACGCCCCACAAAGGTGAAGCCGCTGGCGTCCGCGCGAACTTCGAAATCGGTGCTCCGAATCAGGTCGTTTCCGAGGATCTCTCGAAAGCGCTTCCCTTCCAGGATCAAGGTGCCCCGGGTGTGCTGGATCGCCAGGCGAAGGATCCGGCCCGTCCGGCTGCGAACCAGGTCCTCGATGCGAACGACGCGACCGATGGATTGGCCGGCCCGTTGCAAAGCCCCCTCGACGTGCTGGGCGCTGAGCCGCTCCATCCAGAAGGCGTACGGGCAGGTGAGGCTGTAGTCGTCCCTCACCCCGATGATGGTGTCAAAGTTGGCGCCGAAGACATCCAGGGCATCTTCGGTGGCCCCGCCCGAGCACGAATGGTAGAAGGCGGGATATGGCTCCCCCCCGAAGGTCAGGATCTGGCCGCGGGTCCCCTGGACGGCCCAGGCTGTGCGGGCATCCTCGCCCGCGGCCCCGCCGTAGACCTGGCTCGCCGTGGTGGCCCGGAGATGGAAGAAGGCGCCGGGGTTCTGCTGCATCTGGTAGACGGCATATGTCCGCGCGGTGATGGCCATGGCCTTCACCGCCTCGCCGGGCCAGCCCTGCGGGATCTCGTCCTTCAGGACGCCGAGGAGGTACTCTTCCAGGTCCACCACGTTCACCGCCGCCAGGCTTCCGTTCACGCGGGCGACCTCCAGGTACCCCCGATAGGCCTGCCCCTCCAGATCCACCGTGGCGGCGCGGTCGGGCCACACCGCCAGCGTCGCCGCCCCCGCCCCCGTCTCGCGGATCAGGACCGTGCTTCCCCGGAGGATCAACTGGGACGTCTCCCGGATCCCGCGCTGGGCCAGGATGCGTCCTCCGGCGCCATCCTTGATCGTGAGGCCGCCGGGGCTGGCGACCCTCAGGGCCGTCCGGCCCTCCGCCACCAGGACGCGAACGGTCTGCGCCGCGGCGACCCCCACAGGGAGAGACCACAGCAGGCACACGGTGAGGGTCGCCTGCAGGAGACCTCGCCCCGGTCTTAAGCGTCTGTGCCTCCTCATCGGCGGCCGAAGAGCGAGAAGAGCAGGGTCAGCAGGATGCTGAGCAGGATGCTGGTGGTGAGGGGAAAATAGAAGCTCCAGTTCTCGCGGTGAATGATGATGTCGCCGGGCAGTCGCCCGAGGAAGGGGATTTTCCCCGCCAGCAGGAGCAGCCCGCCCAGCAGGGCCAGCACCACCCCAAAGACGATCAGCACTCTGGCCAGCGAATCCATCCCGGGAACCATGGTTCTTGCCCACCCACTTGGATCTGCGAATTGAGCAGTCCCCCCTCCCCACCCCTCCCCCTCAAGGGGGGGGAGGGTTTGGGTGGGGGTGAATCTGCGTAATCTGTGAAATCTGTGGTTAAAGAAATCCCTTGGGATCACTGCGGGCCGCCCGACCACAACTCTCCCTGCAGGCCCGGGGGCGGGGGGAGCTGGAAGTGGGCATAGGCCAGTCGCGTGGCCGTCCGCCCCCGTGGGGTCCGTGCCAGGAAGCCGAGCTGGATCAGGAACGGCTCGTACATATCCTCGATGGTGTCCTTTTCCTCGCCGACGGCAACGGCCAGGGTCTCGATCCCCACCGGCCCGCCGGAGAACTTCTCGATGATGGTCTGGAGGATCCGGCGGTCCATCTCGTCGAAGCCCCGATCATCCACGTCCAGGCGGTTCAAGGCGTCGCGGGCCACGCGCTGGTCAATCGTGCCGTCCCCCAGGACCTGGGCGAAGTCCCGAACCCTTCGCAGCAGCCGGTTGGCGACCCGGGGCGTCCCCCGTGAGCGCTTGGCCAGCTCCAGCGCGCCTTCGGGCGTGACCGAGACATTCAGGATGGCAGCCGAGCGCGTCACAATCTTCAGGAGGTCCGCCTCGATGTAAAAATCCAGCCGCTGGACCACCCCGAAGCGATCCCGGAGCGGCGAGGTCAGAAGGCCGGCCCGGGTCGTGGCCCCGATGAGGGTGAAGTGGGGCAGGGTCAGCTTGTAGGTCTGGGCGCTGGGTCCCTGGCCGATGATGAGGTCCAGCTTGTAGTCCTCCATGGCGGGGTACAGCGTCTCCTCCACGGTGGGATTGAGACGGTGGATCTCGTCGATGAAGAGGACATCCCGTTCTCGCAGGTTGGACAGGATGGCCGCCAGGTCCTTGGGTCGCTCGATCACGGGACCGGAGGTGGGCCGGATGTTGACCCCCAGCTCCGAGGCGATGATGTAGGCCAGCGTCGTCTTCCCGAGGCCTGGCGGTCCGTAGAACAGGACGTGATCCAATGCCTCGTTCCGCGCTCGCGCCCCCTGGATGAAGACGCGCAGGTTGTCCTTCACCTTCTCCTGCCCGACATAGTCCTCCCAGCGGGTCGGGCGAAGCGTCTGCTCGACCTGTTGATCCTCGTCCAGGCGCTGTCGGGTGGTGATGCGGTCGGTCATGCTCTCAAAAGCGTTCGGCAGTTCGGTAGTTCGGCAGTTCGGTAGTTCGGGAACAGCCGAACCGCCGAACGGTCGAACAGCCGAACATTAGCGTTGCTCGCTGAGGCTGTGGAGGGCGGCCTTGATCAGCTTTTCGAACTCCGCGGCCGGCCCGAGCTCCTGTCGGGCCGCTTCAGCGGCCTTGACGGCCTCTTTCCGGCTGCACCCCAGGTTGGTCAGGGCCGAGACGACATCCTCCACCGGCCGGTCCACAGCCGGCGCCGGGCTGGCCGGGACTGTTCGTGCCTCGGTGAGCCGGGCGCTGCCCACCTTCTCCCGCAACTCGACCACCAGCCGCTCCGCCAGCTTCTTCCCCACGCCGGGGACGGCCCGGAGACGGGTAACGTTTCCCTCGGAGAGGGCGGGCACCAGCTCGTCCACCGAGATACCCGACAGGATATTGGTAGCCAGGCGCGGCCCGATCCCCGCCACGCCCTGCAGCAGCTCGAAAAGGGTCTGCTCGTCCCGGGTGTGGAACCCGAAAAGCTGGAAGGCATCCTCCCGGACGTGGGTGTGGATGTAGAGAAACGCCTCTCCCGGGACGTCGGGCAACTGGTAAAAGGTGGACAGGGGGATGGAGACCTGATACCCGACCCCGTTCACGTCCACCACCACGCGATGGGGCTCCTTGCTGGCCAGCCGACCCCGGATCTGCGCGATCATCTCAGCGTTCCCGCAGCCGCGCCTTCAATCGGGCGGCGTGATGGTGGCAGATGGCCACGGCGAGCGCGTCGGCGGCGTCAATGGGGGTGGGCGCCTCCGAGAGGCCCAGGAGCAGGCGGACCATCTCCTGCACCTGTTCCTTGCCCGCCTGGCCGTAGCTGGTGACGGCCTGCTTGACCTCCAGGGCCGAGTACTCGTGAATCTCGACCGACTCTTCCGCCAGGGCCAGCAGGGCAACGCCCCGGGCCTGTCCCAGCCGCAACGCGCTCCGGACGTTCTTGGCGAAGAACACCGCCTCGACGGCGGCGCAGTCGGGGCGCGTGCGGGTCAAGAGCGTGCGAAGCTCCTGGTGGATGCGGAGCAGGCGCTGAGCGAAGGGGAGGCCGGCCCGGGTGGTGATGGCGCCGAAGGTGACGGCCTGGAGGGTGTCGCCCCGCTGTTCCACGAGGCCATAGCCTGTGGTCACCGTCCCTGGATCAATGCCTAAGACTCGCATGCGGGACGTGCGGCAGCCAACCGGAAACTCCGACCCATCGGGCCCTTGGCGTCGAGCATGGGCGTCGAGGCTAGGCAGTCAACGCCGCCATGATCTCCTCGGGGATGTCAAAGTTCGCGTAGACGTGCTGGACGTCGTCGTGCTCCTCCAGCTCCTCCATCAGGCGCAGCATCTGCTCGGCATGCTTGCCCTCGAGCTTCACGCTGCTCTTGGGCAGCTTGGTGATCTCGGCCGAGATGGGCTGGATCCCGCTCTTCACGATCGCATCGCGCGCCTTCTCGAAGTCCTTGGGCGCCGCGGTGACGGCGAAGACGCTCTCCTCCCCCTGCAAATCCTCGGCGCCGGCGTCCAGGGCAATCGTCATCAACTTGTCCTCATCCACGTTCGCGGCGTCAACTTGGATGTAGCCCTTCTTTTCGAACAGAAAGGCCACGCACCCGGCTTCACCGAGGTTTCCGCCGTGGCGGGAGAAGATCTTCCGGATCTCGCCGACGGTCCGGTTCTTGTTGTCGGTCAGCACCTCGACCAGGACGGCCACGCCGCCGGGGCCATAGCCCTCGTAGGTGATCTCTTCATAGGTCACGCCCTCCAGTTCGCCCGTGCCTTTCTTGATGGCCCGTTCGATATTGTCGGCGGGCATGTTCACCGCCTTGCCGGCCTGGACGGCGGTGCGCAACCGCGGGTTGCCCCCCGGGTCCCCGCCGCCCACGCGAGCAGCGACCGTGATCTCGCGGATGATCTTGGTGAACACCCGCCCGCGCTGCGCGTCCACCTTGGCCTTCTTGTGCTTGATGCCGGCCCACTTACTATGACCAGACATGATGGCACCCCCTGGAACACTAGGGAAAGTTACCATAGCCGCGCGAAGCTTGCCAAGGGAAAACTCCCCCCGGAAACATGGCCCGCACCCTTGGTCCGCCTGTCTCCGGTGTGCGCCCAATGGGCACGCTGGCAATTCGCCTTGACAGGGGTTGGGGGGCGGCCTATATATACCGGGAGTTACATCCAGGGAAAGCAGATGGCGGTCCTCGCAAGGGCGGAGAGCCTGAGAATGTCCTAACGAGGGACGATCCGCGGGATCGTCTTTTGTTAGGCCTTTGTGTTTCTGGAGAGCGGAGTGAACCGGGTGGGTGGAGAGGGAGACGCCCTCGGAGGTCTGAATGACAAACCAGCGTGCACGCTTCTTCGAGAGCTTGAAGACCCGACCGGTCATTGCGGGTCTGCGGGATGTCGCAGGGGTCGAGGCGGCCATACAGCACGATGTCGGAGTGCTGTTCATCCTGGGGGAGGATATCTTTGCCCTTCAGGAAAGCGTGGCGAAGGCCCACGCCAAGGGACGGCTGATCCTGGCCCACATGGACCTGATCAAAGGCGTTGGGCGCGACGAGGCGGGGGTTCGCTTTCTGGCGAGGAACATGGGCATTGACGGCATCATGACGACCCGCGCCAATCTGGTCAGTCCCGCCAAGCGCGAAGGATTGATCACGGTCCAGCGACTCTTCATCCTGGATTCCGAGTCGTTGATCGCCGGACTGCCCACGGTGGAAAAGTCCGTCCCCGACGCGCTCGAATTACTCCCAGGCCTGATCCTGCCGACGATCGCCCAGCAGCTCAGGGAGCGCGGCACGCTCCCTCCCCTGATCGCAGGGGGGCTGATCCGGAATCGGGCCCAGGTGGATGCGATCCTGGGTGCGGGGGCGGTGGGGCTCTCGACAAGCGAGACGAGCCTCTGGGGCTATACCCGGGCCGAGAGCCCCGAACCGCCGGCCGCCCCGAGGGAGTCCAGGACACCCGGCAGTCCCCCGGGTACCCGCCAGACCGGCGGTACCGGTGGAGCACGTAAGCCACGATGACTCGGCGCCTCGAGCGGATCCATGGACACACCTTCGACGTCGTCGTCATCGGCGGGGGCATGGCCGGGGCCGGGATCGCGCGCGACGCCGCGCTGCGCGGCTATCGCACCCTGCTCCTAGAGCGGAAGGACTTCGCCTTCGGCACCACCAGCCGCTCCTCGAAGCTGATCCACGGCGGCCTGCGCTACCTCGAGCTGTTCGACCTTGGCCTGGTCCGGGAGTCCCTGGCGGAGCGGGAGCGCCTCCAGCGCCTGGCCCCCCATCTGGTCCGTCCCCTGCCCTTTGTCGTGCCCGTGTACCGGGGGGCGAAACGGGGGATGATCACGGTCCGCGTCGGGATGAAGCTCTACGACCTCCTGACTCCCGGCAAGCGGACCGAGCACTACCGGACCATGTCGCGGGAGGAGACCCTTCGCCGCGAGCCACACCTCGAACCCCGGGACCTCCTGGGGGCCGGCTTCTATTTCGATGATCTGCTGCTCTTCCCCGAACGGCTCTGCCTGGAGAATGTGCTGTCGGCCCGCCGGTGGGGCGCCTCGGTGTTCAACTATGCGGAGGTGACTGGCATTTCAGGGGTCGGGGGCCGGGGGTCGGGGGCCGGGTGGGAGGTGGGGGCACGGGATGTGATCGGTGGTGGAGTGGCGCAAGTGACGGCGCGGGTGGCGGTGAATGCGGCCGGTCCCTGGGTGGATCAGGTCCGCCGACTGGCTGGGGTGGATCAGGGGCATCGCTGCGTCCGAACGACGAAGGGCATTCACCTGCTCCTCCCCCGGATCACCGACCACGCCGTGTACATCGCCGCCAAGCAGGACGAGCGGATGTTCTTCGTCATCCCCTGGCGGGACTTTTCGCTGGTTGGGACGACCGACACGGATTTCGAGGGGGACCTGGACCGCTTGGCGGCCACCCGGGAGGAGGTCCAGTACCTCCTCCAGGAGACGCGGCGCGTCCTTCCGTCCGCCCGTGTCCGCGAGGATGAGATCGCGTACACCTATGCGGGGGTGCGCCCCCTGACCTTCGAGGAAGGCAAATCCGCCTCGGCGGTCTCCCGCGAGCACAAGGTGATCCCCGAAGGGGAGGCGGGGACTTTCCTCTCGATCACCGGAACGAAGCTCACCTGCTACCGGAGCCTGGCGGAAGGGGCGGTGGATCTCGTCGGGCGCCTGCTGGGTCGCCCGGTGCCCTGCCGGACCCATGCCCTGGCCCTGGACGGGTCCGACGGCGACGGGACGGTGGAGGTTCGGCTCTGGGCGGACGTCGGAACACTGAGCCGGCGAGGCGGCCTGGAGCCGGCGCAGATCCAAAACCTTGTGGAGACCTACGGGCGCCGGTACGTGACCGTGCTGGAGATCGCCGAGCGGGCACCGGAGCTCCGGGAGCGCCTGTGCAAGCAGAATCCCGATATCCGGGCCCAGCTCCTGTACGCGGTGGAGCACGAGCAGACCGAGACCCTCAGCGACTTTCTCCTCCGCCGGACCGGGATCGGGACCAGCGCCTGCATGGGCATGGACTGTTGCGAGCAGATCGCCCGGTGGATGGGAGAAGCCCGGGGCTGGGATCGCACCCGAGCGGATCAGGAGATCCGGGAATATCTGGACGAGATCGCCCTGGGGCAACGGTTCCGGCAGGCGTGAAAGCGCTCAGCCATCAGCCATCAGCGATCAGCTAGGAGACGTGCTGAAGGCTGAATGCTGACCGCTGACAGCTCCAAGTGCAAGTCGCCCGGAACGTGGGATGTGAGAAACGGTCTGATTCCGGACTCGACCGCCGTGGTCACCCATGAGCGGCTCTCCACCCGCGGCGACGCGCTGGTCACCTCTTGGCGCCTTCCCGTCCGCGGGGGCGGGCCGTACCTGTACCTTCTCCCGTCTCTCGTCTTCCTGGCCCTCTTCACGTACTACCCCATGGGGTTCTCGGCCTACCTCAGCCTGTTCCGCTGGAACGTCCTGAACCCGGAGCGCGTGTTCGTCGGACTGGAGAATTACCTGCATCTCTGGCAGGAGCCGCTCTTCTGGCTGGTCCTGCGGAACAACCTGTTCTACGCGCTGGGTACGATCCCCACCACCATGGCCTTGGCCCTCTTCCTGGCCGTCCTGGTCAACCAGAAGCTGGGCGCCGCCCGGAGCGCGTACCGGGTGGCCCTCTTCTACCCCACCATGATCCCCATGGTGGCGGCCGCCATGCTGTGGGTCTGGATCTTCAATCCGGGGATCGGTCTGTTCAACTACTACTCCAGCTTTCTGGGGGTGCCCCGGATCGAGTGGCTCTACGACCGGCACTGGGCCCTGCCGGCCATCATCATCATGAGCATCTGGAAGAACTTCGGCTACTTCATGCTCATCTACCTGGCGGCGCTGCAGGGGGTGCCGGCCGATCTGTACGAGGCGGCCAGCATCGAGGGGGCGGGGGCGTGGCGCAGGTTCTGGGGGATCACGTTCCCCCTGCTCACGCCGGCGAGCCTGTTTGTCTTCGTGGTGGCCATCATCTCGTCCTTCCAGGTCTTCGACCAGGTCTTCGTCATGACCCAGGGCGGGCCGGCGGATCAGACGAATGTCCTCACCTTCTACATCTACCAGAACGCCTTCCGCTTCTGGGACATCGGGATGGGGGCCAGCCTGACGACCATCTTCGTGTGCCTGCTCTTGGCGCTGATCGTCAGCGTGTTCCGGTACGTGGGGCGACGGGTCTACTACGAGGCCGACTGACCCACAAAGACAGCAATTTCAAATGTCAAACCGACAACTGGAAACCGGTCAAATCGGGACATGGGGATGCAGTTGACGCGCGAAATGACCGGTTGTCGGTTGTCGGTTGTCAGTTTTCAATTGGGATCGGCGGGACAATAGCATGACCGTCGGGGAACAGGTCCGGATGTTGAGCCGGCGGTACCGGCTGGGTCGCGTGGCCACCCATCTCACCCTGGGCCTCTTCGCCCTGGTCACGGTGACCCCCTACCTGTGGCTCCTGTCCACGTCCCTGAAACTCCGGACGGAAGTGTTCACTCCCACGCCCAGGTGGATCCCGTGGCCCATCAACCTGGGGAATTACGCCGAGGTCTTCGACCGGGCCCCCTTCGGGATATTTCTGGTCAACACGATCATCGTGGTGACGGGGATCCTCGCGGTGCAGCTCGTCACGATCACACTGGCGGCCTACGTCTTCGCCCGGCGGAAGTTCCGGGGAGCGGACCTCCTGTTCCTGCTCTTCCTCATCCAGATGATGATCCCGATCCACGCCACGTTCCTTCCCAACTTCCTGACCCTCCGGAATCTGGACCTGCTCAACACGCGGGTGGCCATGATGGTGCCCTTCTTTGCCAGCGGATACGGGACCTTCCTCCTGCGCCAGGCGTTCAAGCAGATTCCGCCGGACCTGGAGGATGCGGCGGTCATCGACGGTTGCGGCGGCCTCCGGTTCCTGTGGCACGTCCTGATCCCGCTGGCCAAGCCGACCCTGGTGGCCTTTGCCCTGATCAGTCTGGTGAGCCACTGGAACGACTACCTTTGGCCCCTCATCGTGACCGACACGCCGGACGTTCGCACCCTGACCATCGGGCTGGGGATGTTCGTCCAGCAGGAGAGCGGTGCCGACTGGACGCTGCTCATGGCGGCAACGGTCTTTGTCACGGCCCCGCTGATGGTCATCTTCCTGATCTTTCAGCGGAAGTTCATCGAGAGCTTCATGTTCTCCGGACTCAAAGGCTGACGCCAAAGCGTAAAACGTGAAACGTAAAACGTAAGACGGAACGAGGCGATTACGTTTTACGCATTACGTTTTTGATGGGGCGTGGCGTGTGTTGTGTGGGAGCCGATTGCGAGTGGGCGATGGTGAACGGACCCTGAAAGGAGGGGCGTCATGCGGCGGGGATGGGTGATGGGGATGCTCGTGTTGGCAGCGGTTCTGGCGTTGGCCGTGGGCCCGGCGGATGCGGGCACCAAGCTGATCCGGCTCACCTTCTACTATCCGGTGGGGGTGGCCGGGCCGCTGGCCAAGGTCATCGGGGAGATGACCGACAAGTTCAACAAGGACAACCCGGGGATCGAGGTCGTTCCGGTCTACTCCGGCGACTACGATCCCACCCTCCAGAAGGTGCAGACGGCGGTCATGGCCGGCAACCCGCCCGACATCTTCATCGTGGAGATCTCGGAGCTGCCCACCTTGCTGGCCATGAACGCCGTCATCCCGCTGGACGACTACGTGAAGAAGGCGGAGGGGGGCAAGTACTGGGACGATTTCTTCCCGCCCTTCCGGGAGAACAGCATGGTCAAGGGGAAGATCTGGTGGATCCCGTTCCAGCGGAGCACGCCGGTCTTCTACTGGAACAAGGAGCTCTTCAAGAAGGCGGGTCTGGATCCCGAGCGTTCCCCCCAGACCTGGGCCGAGTTGAAGGAGACGGCCAAGAAGCTCACCGTTCGCGAGGGCAACGAGGTGAAGCAGTGGGGCGTGACCGTCTCGGGCGGCTGGAACGACTGGCTGTTCGAGGCCTTCGTCCGGCAGAACGGAAGCTGGCTCATCAATCCCGAGGGGACCAAGGTCAACTTCGACTCCAAGGAGGCGGTGGAGGCCCTGGAGTTCTGGGTGGACCTGATGTACAAGGAGAAGGTGGGCCCGCCTCACTCCACCTGGGGATCCACCCCACCGGATTTCGTGGCCCAGCGGACGGCGATGCTCTATCACTCCACGGGGATCCTGACTTTCCTGCGTAACTCGGCCAAGTTCGATTTCGGCGTGGCCTTCATGCCCAAGAACAAGACCTTCGGTGCCGAGGTGGGAGGCGGGAATCTGGCCATCTCCCGCAAGATCCCCAAGGAGCGCCAGGATGCCGCCTGGAAGTTCATCGAGTGGATGACTTCCAGCGAGAACGCCGCCCAGTGGAGCGTCGCCTCGGGCTACGTCGCCACCCGGAAATCCTCCTACGACGTCCCGGCCATGAAGGAGTTCGTGGGCAAGGACCCCCGCTACCTGGTGGCCCGGGAGCAGCTCCAGTATGCGGCCGGGAAGATGATGGCGCCCAACTTCCAGAAGATCCGGGAGATCCTGAAGAAGCAACTGGACGACGCCGTGGACGGGAAGGTGAGCCCGAAAGAGGCCATGGCCACGGTGCAGAAACAAGTGGAAGCGGTGATCAAGCGGTAGCAGTTTTCGGGGGTGGCGAGGGGCAGGCCTATGCTATAGTCGCGGCATGCGACGGCCCCACCCCCGACAGGTCTATTTGCTTCTGGTCGGGATACTGGTCGGCCTTACAGGACTGATGCGCGCTGAGACGGCCGGTGCAGCGGGGAGCACCGTGGGAGACCGCCCGCGATTCCTAGAGGTCCATGCTCACCGTGGGGGAGCAGGCCTGGCACCCGAGAACACCCTGGCTGCCTTCCGAAAGGCCCTGGAGCTGGGTGTGGACGCCCTGGAGATGGACCTGCACGTGACGCGGGATGGTGTGGTGGTCGTCATTCACGACGAGACGTTAGACCGGACCACGGATGGCCGGGGGGACGTCGGCGACCTCAGCCTCGAGGGAGTGAAGCGGTCGGACGCCGGGGGCAAGTTCGCCCCGGCGTTCCGAGGAGAGCGGGTCCCAAGCCTGCGGGAGGTCATTGACCTGGTCAAGACGAGCGGGAATGGCCGGGTTCGGCTGGACCTCGAGCTGAAGTACCATCAGGATCGTCCGGGAAGGCCTGAGGACTTCGAAGAGCGCGTCCTGGAGATCCTGCGCGAGACCGGATTCGCCGAGCGGGTCAACGTCATCTCGTTCCACCACCCGTCCCTCACCAAGGTGAAGGCCCTGGAGCCGAAGATCCGGACGGGCCTGCTGGCGGGCGGCCGCATGGCCCCCCAGGATCCCCTGGCCCTCGTCCGGCAGTTTCGCGCCGACTACTATTCACCGAACTTCCGCCACGTGACGGCCGAGGCGGTGGCGGCACTCCACCAGGCAGGCATTCCCATCGTGCCCTGGACCATCAACGAGGAGGCGGAGATGCGGCGGCTGATGGCCCTGGGGATCGGGGGCCTGGCGGGGGACGGAATCGCCACGGACTTTCCGGACCGGCTGATGAACCTGCTGAACGCTCGTCAGAGAGGCAAACCGTAGCTCCTGCAGAAGGAGGAAACAGCCATGAGAAGGACGCTTGGTTTCCGAAAACTAGCGATGTTGGCCTTCGGCCTCGTCGTGATCGCAACTCTCGTCCCAGTGCTCGCCGAGGCCCAGCAGAAGGTCCAGGTCGAGTTCTGGCACGGCCTGACCCAACCGCTGGGTGGGCTCCTGGAGAACGTTGCGGCGGGCTTCAATGCCTCCCAGGACAAATACCAGGTGAATGCCACCTTCAAGGGGCAATATCCCGAGACGATGGTGGCCGCCATCGCGGCCTTCCGCGCCGGGAATGCGCCGCACATCGTCCAGATGTTCGAGGTCGGGACCGCGACCATGATGGCGGCTCGCGGGGCCATCAAGCCGGTGCATGAGCTGGCGAAGGAGACCGGCCTCAACATCGACCCCAAGAACTACGTGGGCGGCGTGCGCGGTTACTACAGCACGCCGGACGGCAAGCTGGTCTCCATGCCATTCAACAGCTCGACGCCCATTACCTGGTATAACAAGGATGCCTTCAAGAAGGCGGGGCTGGACCCGGAGAAGCCGCCCCGGACTTGGGAGGAGACCTGGGCCGCGGCGCGCAAGATCGTGGAGGCAAAGGCGGCACCCTGCGGCTACACCATGGCCTGGCCGACCTGGACCCAGTACGAAAATTTCAGCGCCATCCACAACGTGCCGTTGGCCACGAAAGCCAACGGCATGGACGGGATGGACACCGAGCTGAAGATCAACAGTGCACTCCACGTCAAGCACCTGGAGAACATGATGACCCTGCAGAAGGAGGGGGTCTTCAAATACGGCGGCCGGGACGGCAAGGCCGACGCCCTGTTCCCATCGGGCGAGTGCGCCATCTTCCACGGCTCCTCCGGGATGCGGGCCCGCGTCATTCGCGAGGCGAAGTTCAACTGGGGCGTGACGATGCTGCCGTACTATAAGGGCACGGCGGGCGTCCCGAAGAACTCCATCATCGGCGGTGCCAGCTTCTGGGTCATGACCGGGCCGAAGCGGACGGCGGAGGAGTACAAGGCCGTGGCGGAGTTCTTCCAGTATATCTCTCGGCCCGAGGTGGATGCCAAGTGGCACATGGATACCGGCTATGTGCCCATCACCCTGGCCGGGTTCGCCCTGGCCTCCGGGCAGGGCTACTACATCAAGAACCCTGGAGCGGATATCCCCTTCCGGCAGCTCACGCTGACCGAACCCACCGAGAACTCGCGTGGCCTGCGGCTGGGCAACATGCCGGAGATCCGCGTGGACATTCAGGAGGAGATGGAGAAGGCCTTCCAGGGTCAGCAGACGGCGAAGCAGGCGTTGGACAACGCCGTGCAGCGCGGCAACACCATCCTGCGGAACTTCGAGCGGACCAACCGCCAGTAGCGCGGGCATGACACGCCAACCGCCAAGACGCTGCCTCCATTTCGAAATTCGAATTTCGAATTTCGAATTTAGGGTGGCGCCTTGGCGGTGAGAGTCCCCGGATCTCCCTCGCCAGGGAGCCGCTGATGCGCCGGCGCGTCATCTTTCCGAACAAGATTCTCCCGTATCTGCTGCTCGCCCCCCAGCTCGCCATAACGGTCGTCTTCTTTTTCTGGCCGGCCGCCCAAGCGATCTATTACTCCGTCTTACTCCAGGATCCCTTCGGCCTCCGCACCCAATTCGTGTGGCTGGAGAACTTCCGGACCATCCTCACCGATCCCCTGTATCTCGGCTCTATCCGGGTCACGGTCATCTTTTCCACCGCGGTGGCTGGGCTCGCCATGGGGACGGCGCTGCTCTTCGCGGTCATGGCGGACATGGGCATCCGGGGCGCCCAGGTGTACCGGACGCTTCTCATGTGGCCGTACGCGGTGGCCCCCGCGGTGGCCGCGAGCCTCTGGCTTTTCATCTTCCATCCCTCGATCGGGATCATTGGCCGTGGCTTGAACGACCTGGGGATTCTCTGGGACTACAAGCTGAACGGCACGCAGGCGCTCCTCCTGGTCATCCTGGCCTCGGCCTGGAAGCAGGTGAGCTACAACTTTCTCTTCTTCCTGGCGGGCCTGCAGGCCATCCCCAGGTCGGTCATCGAGGCGGCCTCCATGGATGCAGGACCGGCGCGGCGCTTCTGGAGCATCGTCTTCCCGCTCCTGTCGCCGACGAGCTTCTTCCTGGTGGTGGTGAACGTGGTGTACGCCTTCTTCGACACCTTCGGTGTGATCCACGCGCTCACCGACGGTGGCCCGGCCAAGGCCACCGAGACCCTGATCTACAAGGTGTACACCGACGGCATCGTGAACTTGGACCTCGGCGGCTCCTCAGCCCAGTCGGTAATCCTGATGGTGGTCGTGATCACGCTCACCGCGCTGCAATTCCGCTTCATCGAGCGAAAGGTTCACTACTGATGGCCAAACCCGGGCGCCGCGAGAGTTGGCTCCCCCATTTCATCCTCTGCTTAGGGGTGGTGGTCTTCGCCTTCCCGATCTACTTCGCCCTCATCGGTTCCACCCATGACGCCGCCACAATCGCCACTGGCCGGATGCCCCTCCTCCCCGGCCCGCACGGTGTGGAGAACTACTCGCACGCTTTGACGAGTGGCACGGGGTTCCGCGTTTCGGGCAGCCCGGTTGGCAAGCTCTTGGTCAACAGCCTTGTCATGGCATTGGTCATCGCCGTGGGCAAGATCGCCATCTCCATCATCTCGGCCTACGCCGTGGCGTTTTTCAGCTTTCCAGGCCGCATGTTCTTTTTCTGGATGATTTTCGTCACCCTCATGCTCCCGGTCGAGGTGCGTATCATCCCCACCTACAAGGTGGTGAGCGATTTGGGTATGGTCAACACATACGCTGGGCTGACCGTGCCACTCATCGCTTCGGCCACGGCCACCCTCCTGTTCCGCCAGGTGTTCTTGACAATCCCGGATGAGCTGGCCGAGGCGGCCAAGATCGACGGGGCGGGGGCCATGCGCTTCTTCTGGACCATGGTGATTCCACTGTCGCGGACGAACATCGCTGCCCTGTTCGTGATCCTGTTCATCTACGGATGGAACCAATACCTCT
>Ga0326597_10000617_pt1 | contig 61869 bp, 54 predicted proteins | sample RVTome_12_FD_203789 | JGI IMG/M metagenome (GOLD analysis project Ga0326597, IMG submission 203789) | Soil microbial communities from uranium-contaminated site in the Upper Colorado River Basin, Wyoming, United States - RVT100D185 | ecosystem: Environmental > Terrestrial > Soil > Contaminated >...
GTCGTGGGTGTAGGTCGTGGGTCGTGCCGTCGCTGGAAGTGCGCAGATTGCCCGCGGCGTGGGTCATTGGGCCATGGCTGGAAGGAGACCAAATCCAACGACCAAACACGTGACTGTACCAAGCACTATGATTGCTATGAGCCGCCGCCGATCAAAACCGATGCGTGAGCCGATGAGCCAAGTCATCGACTCGAGAGCACCGAGCAGAAACAAGCCGACGAGAAGCCCTTGCGGGGTCGTCAGTGAATTGATGACGAGGTCATAACCTACGATGTAAATTCCCAACACGATGATGAGCGGGGATAATCCTAAGCCGACGAGCCAAACCTCCTGACGGGCAACCTTAGCTTTTGTCGTCCTCAAAGCCTCAACAGTACTAGTTTCTGCGCCACACTCTGGACATGTCACTTTGTAAGCCTGGCCGCTGGCCGCGCCCCTCAAATCATATCCGCATGTCGGACATTGGATTTGATCGGTCCGAAGGCCCGATGGCGTCTTATCATCCACGGGGATCGATCCTGTCTTCGTCTTGTAGCCACTCCTCATAGCCCTTTCGCCACCTATATTCACTATTGAATAACTCCAGCATCCCTGCAGACGGTGAGCGGACGGGAACTCCGCTGAAGTTCAATTGCCCGCCTGCAGTAACCCAGCCCTTCGCCTCCGGCGAGGTAAAGGTCGATACAATAGCACCACCAGTGACGAACGCCTCATTGACCCAGCGGTGAGTCGCCGTCGGTGGCAGTCGGGTTATTCCCCAGGTGCGTCGAAACTTGAAGATATGGCCCCACCGAATACACCCATAAATACTCCCTTCGTCATCGCCCTTCGAGCAGACCGCGCATGTCTCGAAGCGCATTGCATAACCAGAGGTTTCCATCTTCTGAGCCCAAATCCTGATATGCGGCTCATCGGTCATGGTGCTGGAGACGCGACCATGTGGATCGCGAGGTTTATCGAACGGGTAATAGATCGTCGGAGTAGTATTCCCATCGGCATCGACCGCCCATCTATCGTTAGCCCGCCTATCCCAAAAACCCGCTGTGATCGGATCAATCTGATAAAAATATGCTTGAATGAAACGAACCTCGGTGCAACAGGCATTAGCGAAGCTCGTTTGATTGTGGTCAAATGAAAGGATCAGAGTAGAACCGACTTCGCGCCAGCCCGGAGTTGCCAAAGGCCCGAGTGATCCACTGAATGACCCCCAATTAGCTCCGGTCGCGTCCTTGAAGAAATCGAGTCCTCTTGGGTCACTTCCCGCCAAGGGTGAACCAGATCCCACTGAGAGCCTGTTCATGCCATCCACATATCCCGCCGGATCCCTCTCCAGCCACCGTCCCAGCACCGGGTCGTAGTGGCGGTGCCGCACCGTGTACTGCTCCATCTCGCGGTCAAAGAGGTAGCCGTCGTATCCGATGATGTTGCCGATCGCGCTGTAGGAGAGTTCCCCACGCGTCAGCGGCGTGGGATAACTCGTCCCGCCGATGGTGAGATCGGTCGTGTCCATGTCGCCATCACGGTCCAGGTCGAAATCCACCGAGTAATTCGCGTGGGTGATCGCATACCCGCTGGGCGTGGGAATGAACGGCCGATCGGTCGAATCGTAATCCCCATCGCCATCGTTGTCGCGCCAGTCGTGGTGCCGGGCACGCCCGTACGCGTCGTAGCTGATGCGCTCTTCCAGGTTGGCCGCGTCGTCGAGAACAGCGACGGTACTGAACTGGGCATCGTGGAGGAAGAAGTAATAGAAGTCGCCGACGGCCTCGAGCGGCCCGAACCAGTAATCCCCATCGTTGTCATCATCCACCAGCATCTCCACGGCATCGTCGATATATCTCGCCCCCCAGAACCATGCCCGACGCTGATCGACAGTGCCGGGTGAGCCGGAGGACCACCCTTCGTAAATGTCGGCCTCGATCAGTTGCCAGCCGGCGTTGTAGTACATGACCCACTGCTCATCCAGGCCGCCGGTCAGGTCGACATCCAGCCGCTTGCTGACCCGCCAGTTCAGACCATTATACGAGATCTCCTCTGAGGACGATCCGGCTTGATCGACACCGGTTCATCACGCATCACACACTACAATCCCCGCCCATGAGCGGACCCACGCCCATCCGAGCCCAGGTGCTGGTTGTCGAGGATGAAGTCGAGCATGCGGAGGTCATGGCCGCCTCGTTGCACAAGCCCGGCCACGTGTGCACGGTTGTCACGGGGCTCGCGCAGGCTCGCGAAGAGATCCTGCACGGCGCGTTCGATGTCATCGTCACCGACCTTGTCATGGAGAACGAGACAGCGGGGCTGGAAGTGCTCAAGCTCGCCCGCGCTCACCAGCCCGATGCCGAAACCATCATGGTGACCGCGCACGGCGACGTGCCCACCGCCAAGGCCGCCCTGCAGGGCGGGGCGTATGACTTCATCGAGAAGCCGCTGGATCTGGATGTGTTTCGCAATCTGGTGCAGCGGGCCGCCGAGACGGTGATGCTGCGGCACCAGAATCAGGCGCTGCGGGGCAGGGTGGACGCTGCGTTCGGGTTCGAAGGGATCATCGGCGAATCGCCGGCGATCCGCAAAGTGATCGCGACCATCAAGCAGGTCGCGCCCAGCATGATTCCTATCCTCATTCTGGGCGAATCGGGCACGGGGAAGGAGCTGGTCGCCGGCGCCATTCACAAGCACTCCCGCCGCGCGGGAAAGCGCTATGTCACCTTCAACGCAGCGGGGCAGAGCGAGACCCTACTCGAGGATCAGCTCTTCGGCCACGTGCGCGGGGCGTTCACAGGCGCCGATCGCGACCGAGAGGGTGTCTTCGAATACGCGGATGGCGGAACACTGTTTCTGGACGAGATCGGCGACATGCCCGCCACGATGCAGGCCAAGCTCTTGCGCGTGCTCGAGACTGGAGAAGTCGTGCGACTGGGTTCGAATGAACCGCGCAAGACCGATGTGCGCTTCATCAGCGCCACCAACCGCGACCTGCGCGAGCAGGTGCAGAAGGGGGCCTTCCGCGACGACCTCTATTTCCGCATCAAGGGCGCGGTGATCGAGATTCCACCGCTGCGCGAACGCCGCGAGGATATTCCCATGCTTGTCAACCATGCGCTTGGGCGATTCGCGGCGGAACTGGACAAGCCCGGCCCCTCGATCACCGAGCCGGCCATGCTGCGATTGGTGTCATATGCGTGGCCGGGCAACGTGCGCGAGCTCTTTCAGGTCATCCAGCGGATTCTCGTGACGGCATCGGGCCCGGCGATCGATCTGCGCGACATTCCCGAGGAGATTCGCGCCAGCGAGCAGGATGAACAGGTGTCGATCGGTTCGCTGGCGGGGGTGGGGCTCGACAAGCTCGAGCGTGAGGCCATCCGGCAGACCCTCGCCATGACCGCCGGCAACCGCGAGAAGACGGCCCAGCTTCTCGGCATCGGCGAGCGCACGCTGTACCGCAAACTGAAGGAATATGGGATCAAGTGAGCGCTGCCGCCCCGTCATCCCACATCCATTCGGGGATAACACTGCCGGGCAGGATACTCACTGTACCGTGATGGCCACCTGGTCCGTGAACGAATCGAAACCCATCGCCGTGAATGTGGTGACAACCGACTGGCGAATGGAAACTTCGATACGGCCATCACTCTGGCGCACTCGGTTCATGGCGGGCACGTCCTCGATCACCTCGACTGTCTCCGTCACGCCAATCGGGTACTGATGAACCTGCTGGAAGCTGTTCGTGGACCAGTTGCGCAGGCGAAGTTTCGAAGTCCCGCCTGACTGATTGATACGGCCTTCGACCGTGAGGTCGAGCGAAGAGGCATTCTGCAGCGCAGTTGCCGCGCCCACCCGAAGGTCGATCACGTTGGGCTCCTGCGCCGTGAAGCCGAAGCGGCTGCGGGTCCGCACGCGGGAATTGTCCGATTCGACAAGGTCCTCCAACCCGCCTGAAACGAGCGAGCCGAACGCGACGGTGAAATCGGTGAGCGGCGCGAGTTGTGACTGGGTGACCGGCGTGAGCAACATGTTGCACCACCTGTTGGCGGAGTAGTCGTACCCGATGGCGAGAATCTGGCCGGCGTTGTTAATGTCCATCGCGTACACGACATTGCGCGTCAGATCCGGGTCGATCAGACCGGCGAGGAGCCGCAGTCCCTGGTTCGGTGACCAGATCCAGGCGTACGAAACGCCTTCTTCCACCCAGCCGACGACCTCCTGATGGTTGTTCAGGCCCCCGACCCCGTGTCGTGTCCCCACCCACGGGATGATCTGGTAGCCCGCATCTTCGGTCCACAGAGCCGCCTGATTGCATTCATGTTCGCACGCCGCTATGCCGGCGATGTCACCCACCGCATTGATTGGCCCGGGCGAGAAGCCAGCAAATCCCGGCGGGACCGGCAGAAACGTGAGTGAACCGTCCGGCTCGACCCGCACGGGTCCGTCAGGTGTGCCGGCAGTAATCTGCCCGGCGTCGTTGATGTCGGCCGCTCCCGACCTCGCATACTGCGGGAAGAGTTCGACCGTGCCTCCCTCATTGGTGAAGAGCAGCGCCCGCGTCGGTGTGGTGAAGTGTTGGGAATCGAACGCCGTGGCGACGAGATCACCGGCGATGTTGATCGCCCCGCCCGCGCTGGCGTCCAGCCCGTCAAGCAAGTCGACAATGGTGTAGGCGCCATCCTCGAATCGCCACGCGCGTCCGGAGTCGCCTCCGCCGTCCCCGGAGATGACGCCGAGGTTGTTGATGTCCACAGCGCGGTATCGGTCGGACATTGCGCCGGGGGGCGGGGGCAGGAGAGTCAGTCCCTGGTCGGCCGACCAGTGCCAGCCCCGGAGATAGAAATCGCCGCCATAGTACTGTGCCCAGCCCACCACCGCGCCTTGATCGTTCATCGCCAGTGGAACAGTGCTGGCGTCGGCGACCATGGGAAGATCGGTGACGGTGTATTCGATCGTCTGACCGGCGGCTGTGCCGCACAGCATCAGCGCAGAAACCCCGCTCACGCACCGAAACAGCCGACCATTGGAAGAATGGTTGGAGGACATCGCTCGCTCCTTTCCGCAGTCCTTGCCGCCGCCTTGTTTCGTCAGCAACAATCCGGTATTCGATGATCACTTCCGCAAGAGAGTGGTCGAAAAACGCATGGAGTCCCGATGCGCTGAAGGCGATGATGACGCACATGTGCAAGCGCATCGCGACGAGCTGAATCACATCAACTGTCGCGAAGTCATTCCTGGCACCCGAGGTCGGAGTCGTGGCACCTGATACGCGAACTTTGCAATTTCACTCAAAATCTTTCATCACTGATGCTGAGCGACGAAAAAGCGACTCTGCTGCCCTTGGGGTCAGCCCACCCAACAATCGGCGGCTGCCGATACGAACGGATGACCCGGGTCAGTTGCCGCCGTCGAACATCCAAACCTGGAGGGTTTGAGAATGGCCTCACACGGGTTCTGTGTTGAGGGGTCTTCGGCAATGCGTGTCAGGGGCGAGGTGAGCGCCAAGACCCGCGGCTTTTTATTCGGTAGGTGGCGACCACCCCTCCGGCGCGCCTTCGGTTTCCGTGATGGTGCCGGTGGACGCGGCGACTGAGAGGGTGCGATACTGGCTGTTTCGCCCGAGGATGATCTGAGGCAGAGCTGTAAAATCCTGCATCCCGCCATTGGCGTCGAACGACAGCCGATCATCCTCGACGTCGACAAGCCAGATTGAAACGTCATCTGCGGCGCGGCCACGATCCACCCCGAATTCGACAAGGTATGGTTCACCCGTATCGGGGCGGAGCAGCGGCGAGTTGGGGTCATCCGCGTAGGCCAGCCAGTATCGACTGTTGGCGGTGTCGAATTGGACGATGATCCGATCGTTGGGCTGGCTGATGCTCTGCACCTGAGCGAACTCGATGTCCGAGGCGAGCACAGCGGCGGCCGCCATGACCCGAAGCTGCGCATCGTCCTGAAACGCCGGAATAATGACCACCGAGAGCGCGGCGATTACCGTGAGCGTGACCAGGATCTCGATGAGCGTGAATCCGCGTCGTATCTGCGGGTGATGATGGCCTCCGATTGCACTCATCGGGCGAGGAGCTCCGTCCTGATCCTGGTGGCTTCGTTATGAATCGCGGTGCGCGCGGCCCCGATCAGCATGGTGTCGGAAATCAGCGGCACCCCGTCGGTCCGATCAATTATGTACTGCAGGTAGGTGATGGCCGTGTCGTATTCCACGGCGTCGATGGCGCTGGCTGCGTTGGTGGCCGCGGTGGCCAGTTCACTGCGGCGTGTCGTCATCTGCAATGCGGAGAAACCCACGAACTGGGCCAGAGGCGTCGCCGAGATGGTGGCCGCCAGCGCCAGCGAATCTGTCTCGAGCGGATCGGTGGGGGCGGTGTATTGATCGCCCTTGGATTCCCATGTCATCGAATCCGCACCGGAGGTCACGAGTGACCATTCGACGGGGATCGGCCTCGGTGTGGGATCGCCGGGCACCGCCGGCACCGAATCGGCCGACACGCTGCCAACCGAAGTGCCGTTGGCGTAGACCTTGATGCTCTCCGTAGCTGCCAAGGCGGACAAATCGCTGTCGTCGAGCTTCGCGAGTGTGAGATAGGCCGACTTGATATATCCATCAGCATCGAACAGGGGGCTCGACAGATTTGAGTACCCGCTCCCCAGGTCCATGGCCGGATCGTAGAAGATCGCGCTGGTTCCAGAAAGACTGATCGATTGGGCGGCGACGCGCCCATAGATCGCGGAGTTGTCGCTGAGCTGCTGTGTGCTTTGCGGCAAGTACAAGCTGCCCTTGATGAGCGACGTTTGCGTCAGCGTCCAGGTCTTCGGGGTGTTGTCGCCCATGATCCGAATCGTCATGGGGTCCAGGTAGGAAGCGTTGCCGGTCGTGTCGCGCACCGAGTGGTCGGCTCGCTGATCGCCGATGTACCCATCGGTCAGCGTGACATCCCCGCTGATGTACATGGCGAGGGTGGAGCCTGGAGTTAATTCGATATAACTGAGATCTTCGAGCGTCAGGTCCTCGAGCACCACGATGGTGACATTGCCGTCGATCAGCATGCCGCTGGCGGCGTTGAGCGTGAGATCGGCTTCTGAGACAAAGGTCATCGTTCCCTGAAGGATGACGACATCATTGGGAGTCTGAATGTTGGCGCTGGTGTAGCGTGCATCGCCGGCGAGAGTCGTGGCGGCGGTGGGCAGGAAGGCCTGCGTCGCCGAGGGCGTCGTCGAAACGGGCACGGTAGGTGTCGCGGGAAGGGGGACGTTGTCGAGAAGCGCCACCTCCTGCACGACGGTGTCATTGGCGATCGAAACGAGGTACTCCGAGGACCCGGGGCCATAAAAGATGGAGGCATCGACGAGCGTGGCGCTGTCTTGGATCCGGATGGCCGAGGCGGAGGTGCTGCGCGTGCCCAGAGCAATGCGCGGAGTGAGGTCGCTTTCCGGCGCGGCCGACCATCGCGTCACGATCGCGCTGTTGCCGACATCGATGAAATCGGCGGCGAACACGGCGAAATCGCTGAGGTCCACGGTGACAACATCGCCGTACTCCAGCGGCACATAGGCGTTGGCAATGGTGACGCTGCTGACGCCGTTGGTCTCAGCCGTCGAGACCAGTTGCACGTACTCGGTGCCCTGGGTGGGTGGTCCGGAGGTCACCCTGTCGATCAGATCGAGGTCGAGCAGCGAGTCGCCGACAGGCAGATCATCGAGCAGTTTTCCGGCAACGTGATCGGTGCGCCAATCGGTCTCGGTCTGGAGAATCGTGACTCCGTAGTCGATGCCGGACATCGAAGCCCAGCGCGAGGTCGCCGCAGCGGCGACGTTCGCGCCGATCACCGCTGAGTTGTCCCGGCTGGCGAGATACGACACCGACAGGATCGTCGCCATGGTCAGCGCGATGATCACGAGGAGCATGGCGACGCCGCGCCGGGCCCGTTTCAAGCGAAGACCTGATGGATTGCGGAGAGTCATCATGGGGTCCCTCACGAAATGGGCTCCTGGTGGACGGCAATGCTCGAACTGGCCCGAATCACCATCGCCTGATCCCCGTCGGCGAATTGCAGCTCGCACGAGATGAGTCGCGCATCCAAGGGATCGGCTGCGTTGGTATCGACCGACATGGAAGCAATTCCATCGACGAGCCGGACACGCGAGATCAAGTCCCGTGCTTCATACTGGCCGAGGATGACGGACCAATTCGAGCCTATGGGGTATTCGCGATCAGCCAGGTCGCGCTGCACATCGGTCCATTCGGCGGGAAAACTGACGTAGAAGACATCGATGGCGCCGTCATCCGGGTCGTGGATGAGCCAGCGGACTTCGCTGGCGTGGATGGTGCCGCTCTCGCGGTCATCGTGCAGCCAGAGCACCACGCCATCGTCCCCGGCCTCGAGCAGGCAGCGGCAGGCGGAGAGATATGCATCCAGTCGGCCATGTGCTGCACTGGCGCGAATGATGATCGACCGTGCGTCGCGGCGCGTCTTCACTCCGTTGCTCACCGCCGCCATCATGCTGGCGATGGCGCCCGCGATCATGGCGGTCACCGACAGCGCGAGGACGAGCTCGACGAGGGTCAGGCCCCGCCGGCGGCGCCGCCTTGACATGGCTCGAGTTCGATGGTTCATGTCTGCGGCTCCGGAACGAAGCGCTCCAATTCGATGAGCGTCAGGCCCGCCGCGTTGAAGCCGATGACCGTGACCAGCCGCCCGCGCATCAGCACGCCCGGAGGATCAAGCTCGCGCGAGCTTGCCTCGACGCGGACTTCGCGCCCTATGGTGTCGAAGGCGGCCGGCATGGGCGCGCCGAACTCGTCCACCATCGATCCTGCCTCCTCGCGATGGAGGTGCCACGTGGGAAGCGAGGCGTAGGGCTCGGTCATCAGGCGGGCCATCAGGGCGTCCGCGGCCAGGGTCGCTGTAATCTGCTCCTGGGCGGCCAGCGCGTTCTGCTGCCCGGCGACGATCGCGCTGGTGACGGCGGAGACGATCCCCAGCAGAATGGCGGAAGCCATCATCGCCTCGAGCAGCGTGAAGCCGCGAGGTCGGCAACGCCGGCGCGTTGGCATGGTTGTGAGCTTCGCCATATGTGGAACCTGCTGCGAACCTGTCTCCAACCAGACATCATCGAATTCGGCCGTGCCGCACTCGCGTCGGCGGGGTGTGCGATCGAGGAATGGCCCATGATCCTGATTGTGCAGAGCGCACAGCCACGCCGGTTCAACACCGCTGGTCCGATAGGCGCACTGGCCCGTCCGCCTCCGGGGGGCGATAATCCCCCTCATGCCCTGGCTGCTCCACCGCTACATTCTCGGAGAATTGCTGCGCAACATCGCTCTGGCGGGGGGCGTGCTGGTGACGGTGATTGCCTTTGGGGCGGCGATCAAGCCTTTGGCTGCGGGCATGCTGGCGCCGGCTGACGTTGCGAAATACGTCGCCCTGGCCATGGTGCCCATGCTCCAGTTCGCGCTGCCGTTCGCGGCGGGGTTCGGTTCGACCATGGTGTTGCACCGCCTGACGATCGACAACGAAGTGCAGGCCGCCGCCCTGAGCGGGATCAGCTATCGCCGGTTGCTGCTCCCCGTGTTCGCGTTGGGGTTCGTGATTTCCCTGATCATGCTGGGACTTGTCCACTTCGTCATTCCCAGCTTCTGGGTGCAGATGCAATACCTTGCGACGCGCGACGCCACGCGCGTGCTGCAGACCGCGGTGGAGCGGGGCGAAGCGTTCGCCTTCGGCGACCTCCAGATCTTCGCGGAGAGAATGACCATGCTCGAGCCGCCTCCGGGCACCGCTGTCAAGGCGCGCATGCGGCTGGAGAAGGTGGCGGCGGCGCAGCTCGATCGCGACCGCCAGATCGCCACCGATGTGACCGCTGAAGTCGCCATTGCCGACATTTACGAGATCGGGGGCGATGACTTCCTGCATCTGGCCATGACCAACGCGGTGTGGTTCGACGCGGAAAACAATCGCCTCGCAGGCGCGGAGCGCGTGCAGACCAAGGATCCGATCCCACTGCCCAACCGTTTCGCCAGCGAAACCAAGTTCATGTCGCTGCCACGGCTGTATGAAACCCGCGAAGATCCAGACAGCTTTCACAACATCATCGAAAAGAAGAACATCCTCGCCGGCGAGCTCGAACAACGCGAGACCTGGAACAATCTCGAGTCCGGCATCGCCGAGTCAGCCGAGCTGGTGCTCACCAGCATGGACAAGCGACTGCGTTACATCATCCGGGCTGAGCGACTGCGGCGCGGCGTGCTGGACAGCGGGGGGGGGCGGCCCATCGTCGTCGAGGAGCTCGATGGCGAGATCATTCGCCGTCGCATCGAAGCCCAGTCGGGCGAGTTGGGGCTGTTCGCCAGCACGGAATTCATGATGAGCTTCAACCTCGTGCTTACGGACTGCCGCATCACGAATTTCGTCGATGGCCGGGCGCAGTCGCAGGCATTCGAGCAGCGGGAGCATTTGCTCTTCGATCTGGTGCCGGAGAGCGCGGGAATGGCGGTCGATGCCTCATCCCTGTCATCTGAAGAGCTGTTGATTCGGGCCGCCAACTTCGACGACGATCGTGTCCGTCGGGATGCGCGCGAACTTCGGGAAGAGCTGGTCCAGCTCGACCGGGAGATCTCCGCGCGGATTTCGCAGCGAAATGCGCTGTCCGCCACGGCCCTGCTGTTGCTGCTGCTCGGAGCGCTGCTGGCCACGGTGATGCGGTCGGCCCAGCCGTTGACGATCTATCTGCTGGCGTTTCTGCCATCCATCGGTGCCATTCTCGTGATCTCGGGGGGCGAGCAGATGATGCGCGACGGGCAGCTCGCCGGCGGACTCGCCGTCATGTGGTCGGGCAATGGCCTGCTCCTCTTCATTTCGACATTGTCGTTCGTCCGACTTTCGCGTCACTGATTCGATCCACGATTGCAAAAAGCGTGCTGCTCCTTGACCGCCACATCATCCGCAGGTATCTCGCGAACTTCGCGATTCTGTTCGTGCTGGTGTATCTTCTCGCGACCTCGATCGACATCATTCTGCAGGTCGATGAGTTCATGCAGGCGGTGCAGGACACGGTCGGGGAGCACGCCGGCCGATGGTCAATACTCGCCACGTTTGCGTCGCTGGTGCTTGATTTTCATGGGCCGCGCATCTTCCAGCTCTTTTCATATCTCCTGGGCTTGACGTCGGTGGGGGCCATGGGCTTCACGCTGGCACAGATGATGCGCCACGGCGAGCTGGTGGCCCTGCTCGGGTCCGGCATGTCGCTCTACCGCGTGGCGTGGCCGATCATTGTGGCCACATTCCTCCTGAACGCCCTCCACCTCGTGAACAGCAACATCGTGCTCCCGATGTTCGCCACCGACCTGATCCGCGGCCACAACGAGCTTGGACCCACGGCGGCGCACACGTTCGATGTTCCGTTCACAGCCGACCAGAATGGCGCACTTTTGCACGCGCCCGGCTTCGATCGCCGCACCGGAGTGCTCAAGCGGCCCACCATCATCGAGCGCGATACGGATGGCAAGGCCATGCGCCGGATCACCGCCGACAGCGCTGCCTGGAGCGATGAGGCGCAGGCATGGATGCTGGAGAACGGCCGAGCCCTGCTGCCCGCCCGCGATCGTGCCGAGGGCGGCGAGGACCCTGGGCGCGACCTCGTGAGCAGCGCCCCGGTCGAGATGTTTGCCACAGACCTGTCGCCTCGGGTGCTGGTGGTGCGCCAGTACGCGGAGTTCGCCCAGATGCTGAGCCCATCTCAGATCGAGGAGCTGATCGCGACCTCCGGCACAGTCGATGTCAACGATCTGGCCCGCATCCGATACGGGCGCTACGCGATCATTCTCACCAACCTCTTGATGCTGATCATTGCGCTGCCGTTCTTTCTGATGCGGCAACCTACAGGGCTGCTGACGCGCAGCATGATGTGCGCGGGCGCGTCGCTCTCGGCCATGATGGGCGCCTTCATCGGCATGGAAGTGGATTTTGAGGCGCTGACTCCCGCGTTCAGCGTGTTCTTCCCGGTGATCGTCCTCATCCCCGTCGCCCTCGCGGCGGTGACGTTCATCAGGACCTGATCACAAATCGCGGGCCAGCGCCTGTTCCGCGAGGTCGATGGCCCGGCCGAGCGCTGCGGCCTTGTTCACCGTTTCTTCGTATTCGCGGGCGGGGTCGGAGTCGGCGACGATGCCCGCGCCCGCCTGGAGGTGGATGGTCCACTTGGGTTCCCCCTCCTTTTGAGGGAGGGAGTCAGGGGGTGGGTGGGGTGAAGTTGAAGAACTCGGTGTGACCCACCCCCCAGCCCCCTCCCTGAGAGGGAGGGGGAGATCTGTCGGGATCACCATCGTTCGCAGCGTCAGCGCGATGTCCATGTTGTCGTCGAAACCCACAGCGCCGATGCCACCGCCATAGGGCCCGCGCCGGGTGGGTTCGAGCTCATCGATGATCTGCATCGCTCGGACCTTGGGCGCGCCGCTGACCGTGCCAACCGGCAGTGTGGCGCGGAGGGCATCCCACGAGGTCAGTCCCTCGCGAAGCCGGCCGGTCACAGTCGAGGAGATGTGCATGACGTGGCTGTAGCGCTCGACCTCCATGATGCGGTCGATCGAGATCGATCCGACGTCGCACACGGTTCCCAGATCGTTGCGCGCAAGATCGACAAGCATGATGTGCTCCGCGCGCTCCTTCTGATCGGCGAGGAGTTCGCGCTCGAGAGCGAGATCGTGCTCAACTGTTGCGCCACGGCGGCGGGTTCCTGCCAGCGGGCGACTCGTCACAATTCCTCGGCGAACCCTGCAGAGGATTTCCGGGCTGGAGGCGACCATGATCGCGCCGCGCGCCTGGAGATAGATCATGTATGGGCTTGGATTGACGACGCGGAGAGCGCGGTAGATGTCGAATGGGTCTGCGGTCGTCGTGCGCTCAAAGCGCTGGCTGAGAACGACCTGAAACGCGTCGCCGGCGGCGATGTACTCCTTGGTGCGCTCGACCGCCCGCTCGAAGGCCGACCGCGTGAAGTTCCCGCTGCCATCGCGAAGCGGGGCCGGTGCGGCGGAGAGATCGAGATCGATCGATCCGGCCCGCAGGGGTGTGGTGGCGGTTTCCAGTTGACTCACCAGATCGCGCAGCGATTCGCAGCCGCGCTCGTAGGCGAGGTCGGGATCGTGCGCGGCCGCATCATCGACGAACACACTGACGATGACGTGTACGATCTTGTCCACGTGATCGAAGATGGCGACGCGGCGATAGAGGGCGAAATGAAGGTCGGGCAGGCTGCGATCATCGCGCGGCGCTGTTGCGAATGGGAGCTTGTCGGGCTCGAGATAGCGCACGGCGTCGTAGCCTGCGTAACCGACCCACCCGCCGATGAATGAATCCGGCAGGCCGGTGCTGCGCGGATCAGCCGCGGGAACCCAATGGCCGGTCAGCTTCGCGGGAATCGCCAGCGGATTGTCGCACCGTTCGCGCGCCGTAGTTCCTCGATCGTGATCGATGATCTCGACATCGTGACCGCGCGCGACGACTTCGATCGACGGCTGCGCGCCGAGGATCGAGTAGCGGCCCTGCCGCTCGCCGCCTTCTACAGACTCCAGCAGGAAACTGGGGGCGGTGCGCTCGTCCGGCGCCACGAGCCGGCGATAGGCGAGGACAGGCGTCATCTGATCGCCCAGGATGCGCTGGTGCAGCATGATCACCCGGCCGGGCGCTGCCAGCGAGCGAAAAGTGTCGCGGTCGGGAGAGATCATGGTGCACAGGGTAACAGGAAGCCCACAGTCGAAGAACGTGCGGTCCGGTCATTGACGCTTGCAGGAGCAGCGCTGTTCTGGTCCGATGAAGAGATCATGCATCCCGTCATCGGCATCACGATGGACATGGATGAGGAGCGGGCGTTCGTGCGCCCGGGCTACGCCGCGGCGGTGGAACGCGCGGGCGGCATGCCGCTGCTGCTCCCGCCAAGGACTGCGCGTGTGACTGACTACGTCGAGCTGTGCGATGGAATCATCCTCACCGGCGGGGACGACCCCATCATGGAGCACTGGGGGATTGCGACCCATCCGAAAGCGACAAAGGTACACCAGCAACGCCAGGCATTCGAGCTGGCCCTGCTGGAGGCGCTCAAGACCGTGGTTGACGTCCCCGTGCTGGGGATCTGTCTGGGGATGCAGTTCATAGCACTTCAGGCCGGTGGGTCGATCGAGCAACACCTGCCGGATGTGAACGGCGAGATTGCGCAACGGCACTGGGGGCGGCGGGTGCATGAGGTCGAAGGCGACATCGGCGCGGGTGTGGTGCTCAGTCACCATCGTCAGGCGATCACCGATCCGGGCTCGCTGCGCGTGTGCGCCAGTGCGCCGGATGGAATCATCGAAGCGGTGCGCGATGATGATCGGCCGTTTTATCTCGGGGTCCAGTGGCACCCGGAGCGCACGGAGGATGAGGCGCTGGGAATCTCGATCTTTCGAGGACTGATTGAAGCGGCGCGAAAGCGAGGGTAGTTCGTGGTTCGTCGTTCGTTGTTGGTTGTCCGATCATCAGGGACCGCGTGCCTCTACCCCGACCCTCCTTCCTCGACCAACGAACCATCAACCACGAACAACGAACAACGAACCACGCACCATCCTCCCGATTCGCCTGTCGTCGCGTACACTTTCCTTTCCACAGGGAGGATCCGCCATGACCACCGCCAGCACACCATCGGATCTCGCGCGCGGGCAGAAGGCGGCCGACCCGCTGCAGCTCATTGATGTCGATCACGTGCGCTTCTACGTCGGCAACGCCAAGCAGGCGGCCCACTTCTATGCATCCACCTTTGGTTTCACGCTGGACCAGATCGCCGACCTGACCACCGGCTCGCGCGAGGAGGCCAACTACGTCCTCACGCAGGGCAACATCCGCTTCATTCTCACCAGCGGCCTGACGAAGGATCATGCCGCCTCGAAGGAAGTGATGCTCTACGGCGACGGAGTCAAGGATGTCGCGTTCACTGTGTTTGATGCGGAGAAGGCGTGGGAGCGGGCGGTCGCCAACGGGGCCGAGCCGGCCTACGAGCCGGCAATCTCCAAGGATGAAAAGGGCTCCGTGACGAAGGCGGGAATCAAGACCTACGGCAGGGTGATTCACTCCTTCGTGTCCCGCAGCGGCCAATACGAACTTGCCAATGTCAAGAAGGGGGGCGTGATGAGTCCCGCCTTCCGCAAGGTCAAGCCTGGTGAATACGGACTGAACGACTCCAACCGCGAGCACCCTTGCGGCCTGAAGTTCGTCGATCACCTCGTCGGCAACGTCGAGCTTGGGAAGATGAATCACTGGGTGGCCTGGTATGAGAACGTGCTCGAGTTCAAGCTCTTCAAGCATTTCGACGACAAGGACATCTCGACCGAGTTTTCCGCGCTGATGAGCAAAGTGATGTCATCAGGCAACAACCTGATCAAGATGCCAATCAACGAGCCGGCGCATGGCAAGAAGAAGAGTCAGGTGCAGGAATACCTTGACTGGCACGACGATGTGCCGGGCGTGCAGCACCTCGCGCTGCGCACGGATGATGAGCTCGCATCGATCTCGGAATTGCGCCGGCGGGGCGTCGATTTCCTGACCATTCCCGAGGCGTATTACGACAAGGTGTGGGAGCGCGTGGAGAAGACGCTGAAGCATCACGGCCACGACACGGTGAAGGAGGATCACGACCGCGTGCGCGACCTCGGCATTCTCGTGGATGCGGATGATGAGGGGTATCTGCTGCAACTGTTCACGAAGCCGCTGCAGGATCGGCCGACGCTCTTCTTCGAGATCATCTGCCGGCGCGGCAGCCAGAGTTTCGGCAAGGGGAACTTCAAGGCGCTGTTCGAGGCCCTGGAGATGGAGCAGGAGAGGCGGGGGAATCTGTGATGCGTCTCAACGGTGCATCGCCAAGTGGCCACTCCCCACATCGCCCACTCGGCCATTGAGGCCGAGCGAGCGATCACAGGCGGGGCGCCTATGCCACTATCATGGGCATGTGGCGCACGAAGACATCGTCATCCTCAAGCCCGGCTCCACTCAGCGTCACTGGCTGCGGCGTTTTCCGCGCAGCGGGGTTGTGGCGGTCGTCGTTCTCGTAATGATGTTCCTTGCGTGTGTGGCCACGCTGCCGTACACGATGGGGCGCGTGCAGGGGCGGGAAGGTGCTTCGCCGCAAGCGGGGGGAGAGGTACCGGATCAGCCCGATGCTGTCGCAGGAACAGTCGCGCGACGATACGAACACTCCGACCTCGATCGCATTCTCCTGCCACCCTCGTGGGCCTCGCATCGTCCCGATGAAATCGAGCGACTCGATATCGTCGAGGAAGCAACTGGTCAACGACCCATGCATTTCCTTGGCACTGATCGTCACGGGCGCGATCTGCTGGTCCGCCTCCTGACCGGCGGCGGTATTTCGCTGGCGATCGGGTTGGCTGCGGCCGCGATCTCCGTCATCATCGGCACGCTGTACGGGACCATCTCGGCGAACCTCGGCGGACGAACCGACGCCGTCATGATGCGCATCGTCGATGTGCTGTATGGCTTGCCCTATGTGCTGCTGGTGGTGCTGCTGGCCGTGGCCGTGGATGGTCTCATCACGCAATGGGAGCAGTCAAAGGCAGGCGGTGGTTTGGATCCGGGAACCCGCCAGGTCATCAATGTGCTCACGCTCATCATCGCCATTGGAGGGGTGTCGTGGCTGACGATGGCGCGGGTCATCCGCGGCCAGGTGCTGTCGCTCAAAGAGCAGCCGTTCATGGAAGCCTGCCGGGCCATCGGTGTCTCCCCGGTGCGGCAGTTCACGCGGCATCTGCTGCCGAACCTGATGGGGCCGATCATTGTGTATGCAACGCTCACCGTTCCGCAGGCGATCCTTCAGGAGTCGTTCCTGAGTTTCCTCGGCATCGGCGTGCAGCCGCCGCTGCCGAGCTGGGGCAACCTTGCCGCCGAAGGGCTGAGCGAATTGAACCCGGTGCGCACGAGGTGGTGGCTCTTGCTCTGGCCGTGCGTGCTGCTGGCGGTTACGCTCCTGTCGCTGAATTTTGTTGGTGAAGGACTCCGCAGCGCGCTCGACCCGCGCCGGAGGAAGTCAGCCACAGATGAACACGGATGAACCTAGATAGGTCGAAGGAATTCATCAATGGTGTCTCAACGATCCAGGCTTCTGATTCTCGTCCTCTTTGGTTTGGTCTCTCTGGCGCTGAGTGCGACGGCGCAGGAGGGCGGCCAGTCGCCCGCTGCCGAGGCGATCGCCAAGGCGGAGCGATCGGCGGCTCACATTGTGGCAATTTCGGATGATGCGCGCACTTTCGACAACACCGTGGGCGCGATCGACGACCTGCTCGCCCAGCTCGAGCTGGACGCCAACATGATGATGTTCATGGCCTATGTCTCGACCGATGCGGTCGAGCGCGAGCGGGGACTCCAGGCGGAGCAGGATGTCACATCGTGGCTGATCGAACTGGGCAAGCGCGAGGACCTCTACAACGCCGTCAAGGCCTACGCGGAAACCGATCCCGATCTGGAGAGCGAGGAAGCGCGGCTGCTCGAGTTCACCCTGCGCGACTACAAGCGCGCGGGCATGGAGCTTCCCGCCGAGGAACGGGCCAAGCTCGCCGAAATTCAGAAAGAAATCTCGCGGCTGGGTATCGAGTTCGAAAAGAATATCCGCGAGGATGAGACGGCCCTGTTCTTCACGCGCGAGGAGCTCGCCGGCACGGGCGATGAGTTCATCGATCGACTGCCGCAGACAGTTGGCCTGTACGTCGTGGGCATGGACAATCCCACGTTTCTGCGGGTCATGGACTGGTGCGAAAACGAATCGACGCGGCAGCGCGTGTGGACCGCCTACAAGCGCCGCGGTGGGCAGAAGAACGTCCGCATCCTCGAGAGCATCCTGACCCTGCGGGCGCAGTCGTCCGACATGCTCGGATATGACACATATGCCGATTACGAAACCGAAGTGAAGATGGCCAAGAACGATGAGACGGTGCGCGAGTTCTACGACAAGCTGCGCCCGCTCGTGCGCGACAAGGCGCTGAAGGATTTCGACGAGCTGCTCACGGCCAAGCGCGCGCACACGGGCGATTCGCGCGCGAATCTCTGGCCGTGGGACCAGTCGTTCTACAAGCAGTATCTCCTGCGCACGAAGTACAACGTCGACTCCGAGATCGTGCGGCAGTATTTTCCCATGGAGCGCGTGATGGATGGATTGTTCTCAATCACGCAATCGCTCTATGGACTTGAGTATCGAGATGTGACTGCCAAAGTGGCGGCTGCGAGTGATGCGCGCGCAACAGGGGACGCCCGGCGTCCCGCCGGGCCGGAGTCGCAGCCGCTCTGGCATGAGGATGTCCGCCTGTATGAAGTCATCGACAAGGAGTCGGGCGACCTGATCGGCCGGTTCTATCTCGATCTGTACCCCCGCCCCAACAAGTACACGCACGCCGCGCAGTGGGGGCTGGCCCAGCACAAGGTGTGGTTGGATGGCGAGGTCACGCTGCCGCTCGCGGCGCTCGTGTGCAACTTCACCAAGCCGACGGAAGACAAGCCGTCGCTGCTCACGCACGACGAAGTGGAAACCTTCTTCCACGAGTTCGGCCACTGCCTGCACACGATTCTGGGCGAAACGAAATACTGGCGCTTCGCGGGCACGGGTGTGGAGCGCGATTTCGTCGAGGCGCCGTCCCAGATGTTCGAGAACTGGATCTGGGATGCGGATGTGCTCGCCACCTTCGCGCGGCACTATGAGACCGGCGAGCCGCTGCCGCGGGAACTGCTCGACAGCATGATCGCGGCCCGCCGGCTGGCTTCAGGCATCGAAGCTGAGCACCAGTTCTATTACGGCCTGGTCGATTTCGCCTATCACACCGATCCCGATGGCGAAGTGGATACCACGGCGGTGCAGGCGGAGCTCTTCTCTGATGTGGAGATCTACGATTCGTTGCCGGAGACATGGTTCCAGGCCGGCTTCGGCCACCTCGTCGGCTATCAGGCGGGGTATTACGGCTACCAGTGGTCGCTGGTCTATGCGCAGGACATGTTCCAGCGATTCAAAGAGCTGGGCATGCTCGACCCCGAGGCGGGGCGCTACTACCGCGAGAAGATTCTCTCGCGCGGCGGAACGCTGGACGGGCTGGACCTTGTGCGCGACTACCTCCAGCGCGAGCCGGAGATGGAGGCGTATCTGCGACATCTGGGGTTGGAGGTCGAGACCGATGAGTGATATTCGTTGAGTTTGGGTGCCATGGGCAAACGGAGTTTGCCAGTGGATTCCGACAGAGAGTTGCATTCTCACGGGCAAGCCGGGCTTGCCCATGGCATCCCGACATGGCCACACCTCTTCCTCAACCTCAACCACTTCTCGACATCCGCGACCTCGTGGCGTCGTTTGACGGCCCGAATGGTTCGCGCCTGCGCGCTGTGGATGGCCTTTCGCTCACGATTCACCCTCGGCAGATGCTGGCAGTGGTGGGGGAATCCGGCTGCGGGAAATCGGTGACCGCGCTCTCTGTACTGCGCCTGATTCCCTCGCCGCCGGGGCATGTCGAGGGCGGATCGATCCTTCTGGAAGGTCGCGATCTCCTCAAACTGGACCAGAGGGACATGCTGCGCATCCGCGGCGGCGAGATCGCCATGATCTTCCAGGAACCGATGACCTCGCTGAATCCGGTCTTCTCGATCGGCGACCAGATCATCGAGGCGATCGTGCTGCATCAGAATGTGAAACCGCGCGAGGCGCGGGAGATCGCGGTCGAATCGCTCCGCATCGTGGGGATTTCCGATCCGGCAGCGCGGCTGCGCGGTTATCCCCACGAGTTTTCGGGCGGCATGCGCCAGCGGGCCATGATCGCGATGGCCCTGGCGTGCAAGCCCAAACTGCTGCTCGCGGATGAACCCACGACCGCGCTCGATGTCACGATCCAGGCGCAGATTCTCGATCTGCTTTCATCGCTGCGCGAGGAGCATAACCACCGGGGGATGGCGATCATGCTCATCACACACGACCTCGGCATCGTCGCGGAACGCGCGGATGTGGTGTGCGTGATGTACGCGGGGCGGTGTGTGGAGTACGCGCGGGTCGATGATCTCTTCCGCAATCCGCTCCACCCCTACACGCGCGGCCTGTTTCAATGCAGGCCGACGCTGCACGAGCGGCGCCCGCGATTGACGACCGTGTATGCCGTCGTGAGCAATCCGGAGGAATATCGCAGGTTGCCGGATTTCGAGAAGGGCGTTGTTCCGTGGTGGCCAGGGATGAAACCGGAAACGAATGGGCTTGCGTCTCCGGCGGAAAGCGATGAGATCGTCCTTCACGAGGCGGAGCCCGACCATTGGGTCGCCTGCTGGCGGACGACCGCCCTTGCCGAGCGGCCGGAGTGCGTTCCCGATTCCGCGTATTGCAAGTCGGCGATCGCACGGGCGGCGGGATGATTACACTGTCGGGGATGTGCCATGGTGTCGGTTTCATCACGCGGATGGTGGCCGCCATCGCTTCGCTGGCCGCGCTGGTTGCGCCGGCGGCGGCCCAGGTGCGGCAGCTTGATCTTCCTGCCCCGATCACGAGCGAACGATTCGACGAATGGGTGCAATGGCTCGATGTGAGTCATGAGGAGCATGTTGCCGCGGAGGCAGCCCACGAGCGATACAAGGAATCGTGGCGGCGATTTCGGGCGGCGGTGATCGATCGCGCGCTGGAGGAGATCTACATCGAGACGGCCCAGTTGGAGGAACGGGATCGCCGCCCCTTGCCGGATGCGTTCGACGAGTTGGTGGCGAATGTGTGCCGAGGGCAGCAGGGGCTCGAGCATGCGCTTTTCAGTGAACTTCGCGGCCTCCTTTCCGACGATGCTGCGCGCATCGAGCAACTGGAACTTCGCCGCGAATGGGATTACATCGGCAACGAGTACGATCTCGCCGGTCTGGCGCGCGACCTGGGACTTGATGCAGACGTGATGGAAGAGATCGAGCCCCTGCTCATGACGGCGCGAAAGGAAATTGTGGCGGCGGGCCGCAAGGTGCACAGCAAGATTGAGCATCTTCGGGGCGCCGGCGCGCGCGCCTTGCGTGAAGCAGGATACGTTGAACTTCATGACTGGCCCAGCGAGGAGTCGACTGAGCAGCGGCGCATTCGCGAGCAGTCGTGGGACGCCAACGAGCCGCTCATCCGCGATGTCGAAAGAGAATTTGAGACTCTGCTGATCGGATGGGCGCGGCGGATCGAGGCGGCATTGCCGCAGGAAGCACGGCGCGAATACCGCATGATGTGGGGCACGCGTTTATACGATTCGGTGTACCTGCCCATCTGGGAGAGCGTCGGGTATCGCAGCCGCGAAATCGAATCGCGCGATGACATCACGGCTGAGCAGCGCCAGTCGGTCGAACAATTGAAGGACGAGTTTCTTGCCGCGATTGCATCTGCGGAAGAGGAAATGATGGAGATCGTTGATCAAATGCGGCTCATCCCGTCGCGGCAGGATGAGCGCTGGCGACCGCTTGCTCAGCGCCGGAATGAGCTCTACAAGACCATTGAAGCCGGCGCGAGAGGTCTGTGGGAACAGATGAGCAAAGTCGTCCCGAGGCAATACGACCACGAGAGCGATGAAGGCCGCGCTCTCGCGGCCCGGATGGCGCGGTGGGAACTCGATCTGATTCTGGACGGCCTTGGTTTCGACGACAACGCGCGCTCGATCGCACTCGAGATCTTCCGAGTTTATTCAGAGCGCTGCACGGTCGCGCTGCGTGCGGCCACTGAAGAATTGGATGGGATTCGCCCCGGAGAGTTCGGCAACGAAGTCGTCGCTGATCGCAAGCGAGCCGTGCGCCAGGATGTGCAATTGATGATTGCGCGCCTCGATGAGCAACTGATCGCCGACCTCTTTGCATTGGCGCCAGACTCGGACGGCATGGACGCCTTTTTTCGGGAAGTGCGCCGGGCGAACCGCTGCATTCCTGAGTCGCATGTCAGCGGGCGTTGGCGATATCGCCTGGTTCATCCCTTCGAGGCCCTCGCGACGGCGGGCCTGTCGAATGATTCGGTGCGGGCCGCCATCATGGAAGCGCGACACTTCGCCCTCACGATCCGCACGCTCGTGGAAAAGCGCCACGCCCTGCTGATGGATTATTCGCACCGGTTGGTGCTGGCGCAGGAGGCGCGAGATCGCGAAGTCGCGCGCGGCAACGAGACCGCGGGTGTGCGCATGAAGCCCTGGGAGGACGAAGTCGAGCAACTCGACATCCAGTTCACGGATATCTGCCTTCGCGCGCACGCGATCGTGGAAACATCGCTGCCTCCAGTCGAGGCGCACCGGTATGTCGAATCGTGGCGCAAACTGGCCTATCCCAGCCTGGCCGGCGGACCTGATGTTTCCGCCGAGGTCGAGGCGGCGCTTGGCCTGCGCGGACTGAGCGATGAGGAGCGTTTCAGCATTCTCAGTGTGCTGGAAGACCACTGGTCCGATCGAGAGTCGTGCTTCCATCAATGCATCCGTTGGACACCGGAGATTCAGCTCACCGAATACGAGCGCATGGCGGAGCGATCGCTGCCGCGCGTCGGGACGTTTTCACAAGGCACAGTTCAGGCGAAATACGACGCCATTGAAGCCGCCGCCACCACTCTCCGCAGCGTCCGCGCGCTGCTCACCGCCGAGCAGGCCGCGGAGTGGGATGCGATAATCGCGTCGTCTGAATGACGCGTGTCAAATGCTCACTGGGTCATTGAGGCCGACTGAGGGATCACAGGTGGGGACGCCTGTTCCACTGATTCATCGAAGAAAAACACCCGCGGGCCTGAGCGGGCCGGCGGGTGTAATCGAGGGCTCGACCATCATGAGTGATGGGTCGAGCGAGAGGGGCATGTCAGAGCAGCAGAACTGCAGAGCAACAGAGCTTCAGTACAGGATCAGTTGAGAACCGGGTTCTTCTGCTGCGAGCAGCAGCCGCCGCTGCCGCTGGCGCCTTCCTTCACATCTCCGATCACGCCCGGGTTGACGGTCTCTTCTGCGGGCTTCTCGGTTTCGGTGCAGCATGGGGCGCTGCCATCGCAGGCGCCTTCCTTGGCGCCGCCCACCGCGCCGAGGTTGGCATCGCCGCCCTCGTGGGCGCTGTTGATGAAGGCAGCCTTTTCCTCATCCGACATTGCGTTCCAGTCGTCGATGCAGCCGGCGCAGCAGAAGCCGACCTTCTGGCCCTTGTAATCCACGTTGACGGCCTGGTTCACCTTGCCGCCCCTGACCGGGCAGGTGGCGTTGATGACGCCCATGCTCGGTCCGGGAGGGCTCGTCATATAGGCGACATCGTCCTCGCGCGCCGCCGTCTGCTCGTCGATGAACGCCTGCTTCTCGGCATCGCTCATGGCGGCCCATTGCTCGGGGCATCCCGGGCAGCAGAAGCCGATCTTCTGGCCGTTGTATTCCGCCGCGGCGACCGATTCATCGATAGGGTCGCCTGTCATGGGACAGGTCTCATTGATCACGCCCATGCTCACGCCTGCATCCCCCGATTTCTCGGTGGACTGGGTGGAGTTGCAGGCATTCAACATCACGGCCGAGCTGACGCAAAGAGCTCCTACGATTCCGACGATCTTCGATCTCATCCCGTTTCCTTTCCACTTGGTGAAGTTGCCGAAGCTGTCCCGGACAGGAGAAGAACCGACAGCCGCCGCGAGATATTCGCATCCACCCCCGCGCGGCCGGTCCCGGCTCCTGTCCGAACGCGGCAGTATAGCGGATTGACGGTTGAACCGAGGGCGGGCGTTCCATCGTACAAGAGGTCAAAGACGTCTCACAAGGAGGCTTGAGGACATGAGTTCGTTGACAACGTGGAGGGCATTGGCGGTGGTCGGCGCTCTGGCGGGGGCCCTGTGGCAGGCACCCGCCTGCGCTCAGGACGATGGGACCGGGGAGAGGCCGGCAGTCCCGCGGATGAGCTGGGACTGAAGCCGAACGATCTTCTTGTCGAGCTCAACGGCCAGTTTCCCGCCACACTTGGCGATCTGGGTGTGATGTGGGAGCAGATCCTCCCGCAGTCGGTGGTTCGCATCACCATCATGCGCGTCGCGGGCAATGCTCGGTATCAATTGACGACGAGTGTGCGGACGAGATAGATGGTGGAACGCAGAGTCGATCGCGAGGCCGCCGCGCCCACGCGGCGCCGTGGGTCAATCGTCGAACTGCGCGCAGGAATCGAACATTCCCGGTCTAATCTCGTTTGAGGGCGCGAGCGCCTCGCGGGAGGATAGCAATGTCCATGCGTGCTCATATCTGCCGGATGATGGTTCTGATTGCCTCGATTCTGTCGCTCTGTTCATTCACGATTCAGGATGAACGTAACGGCACCATCATCACCGTGAGCGAGACGGGCCAGGCCGCCCTCGCCCAGCCCAAGATCATGTTCGAGCTGCGCGATGCGAAGACTGGCGCGCCATTGCGAAAGTCACAGGACGATCTGACGGAGCTCCTGGGCGAGCCCCAGCCGCTCGCGTTCCTCGATACCGGAGCTTCATCGTTCATCATTTCCAAGACCACCGCGGAGCGGTTCGGCCTGCGAACCGATGATGCCGGCCGCTTTGTCGAAACCGGCATGAGCGGCGACCATGCCATGGAGGTCTCCATTCCATATACCCTGGCTTTGACGCATCACCCGCTCGCGATGACCGATGATCCTGGTCGCGATCCGAGGAATCCCGGACGATCTGATGTGCTTGAGTTCAAGGCGCAGCGCCTGCTGATCAACCGCAACGTTGATGAGCTCACGCAGCTTCTGGGTGTGCTCGGCGGCGCCATTGATGTCGTGGGCATGCCCGCGATCTCGGAGATGATGTTTGAAATTCAGCCGCAGCGCGCCGATGAGTCATCCGTGCCGGTTCGCATTCTTACTCCCCGCGCCCGGCTGCGAGCGGGTGTGTGGATTCCGCTCGAAATGATGGAGTTTTCCAGGCGGAAGCATCCGGACAATCGGGATCCGCTGCCCGCGCTCGCCAGGAACCCCGTCATCCCGCGCGTGAAGGCGGCCGCGGGCGCGATGGAAGCCGACGGCGACTGGCTCCTCGACACCGGCAGCGCGTTCACGATCATCTCGGTCAAGACTGCGCAAGCGATCGGCCTCTTCGATGCCGAGGGTCGTCCGGTCCGCCCTGCTGATTTCCAGCTTCCCGCGGGCGGAATCTCGGGCCAGGTCCATCAACTTCCCGGCTTTCAGATCGATCGAGTCGAGTTTCGCGGCGAGGGCGGAACGAAGGTCGTGTTCGAGCGGCCGTTCGTGGTGGTGCACGATGTCTCGACCACGCTGGACGACGGCTCGATCATTACCCTGGACGGCATCCTCGGCATGAACCTGCTGCTCAACTCGGGGAGCGAGTTCAAGGGAACCGGGTTTGCGGAGAAGCATGAATCGGTGTTTGAATCAGTGATCTTCGATGGCCCGCGTGCTCGCTTTGGTTTGGCGCGAATCAAGAATTGAAACGCGGGTTCCTTCGCGCACCTGACTCTGGACTCCATTGAGGCGATATGGTGGTGCGGTGCAGATGCAACCAACCATCCATCTCGCCCATGACTGGTTTGTCGGCTTGCGCGGCGGGGAGTGGGTGCTTGATCGGCTCGCCCGGCTCTACGGCCCTACGGTCATTTACACACTGGTCGATGACGGGCGGCCGCTCACGGAGGCGATCTCGCGGTGCGAGGTCGTCACTTCGCCGTTACAGAGATTCCCCGGGGCGGCAGGCACGCTTCGCCGGTGGTATCTGCCCTTCATGCCGTGGGCAGTTGAGCGATTGCGCGTGCGAGAGGACTGCCAGCTCCTGATCTCGACAAGCTCGGCGGTCATGAAGGCGATTCACCCTCCGCCCGGCGTTCCGCACCTGTGCTATTGCCATTCGCCCGCGCGCTACATCTGGGGCCAGTCGGAGGATTACGCGCACGGCTCGCTGGGCGCGCTTCGCGCTGCGGGACTGCGACTACTGAGGCGGCGGTTTCAGGCTTGGGATCGTCGAACCTGCGCGCGTGTCACGAAGTTCCTCGCCAACAGCGCGCACACCGCGCGCAAGGTCAATGAGTTCTACGCGCGCGATGCGGAGGTGGTGTACCCGCCGGTGCGAACGGACTTCTTCACGATCAATGACTCCGTGCCGCGCGAAGAGTTCTTTCTCGTGGTGAGCGCGCTGGAGCCCTACAAGCGGGTCGATCTCGCCATCGACGCGGCGAACGCAACGGGGTTTCGGCTGAAGATCGTCGGAGGCGGAACGCAGGCGGCGGCGCTCAAGAAACGGGCGGGAAACAGCGTGGAAATGCTGGGGCGCGTGGATGATGACGCTCTTCGCGATCTCTATCGACGCGCGCGGGCTTTGCTCCATCCGCAGCAGGAGGATTTCGGCATCATCGCGGTCGAAGCCCAGGCCTGTGGCTGCCCGGTGATCGCGTACGGCTCCGGCGGCGCGTTGGAGACTGTTCGTGAGAACACCGGCTTCTTCTTCGAGGCACAATCAGTCGAGTCGCTGCGCAGCGCGATTGCGGAATCTGAGAGGCGCTCGATCGATCCAATCGCCTGCCGGCTGAACGCGGAGCGCTTCAGTGCGGAGCGGTTTGATCGGGAGATCGGGGAGGTGGTGTCGGTGATGATGAGGAGATGAGGGGTCGAGGAGAAATGCGAACAAGTCCACAAGTCCACAGTCCGAATCGTCAATCGTCAATCGGAAATCGTCAATCATGGCGTGATGGGATGATGACGTGATCTGATGTGGATTTGTGAATTTGTGGATTTGTGGACTTGTCCTCCCCATTCGCTACGCCGCGGTCCTCGGCGGTTCGTCGCCGAGGATCCGGGCCTCAAGGATGAGGCCGACGTAGATCTCGTGATCGCCGCCGATGTCCACGTGCCGCGCCAGTTGGCAGTCGATGTAGCTCATGGCGCTCGCCAGAACCGGCGGACCTTGATCGCGATCGAGGAGGAGGGCGCCGACGAAAGGATCGGCCTCCGGCTCGTAGTGAACCGAGAACCTGCGGATTGTCTGCCGGTCATCAGGCGCGATCTGGCACAGCGCGAATCGGCGGCTGTCGCGGATGAGCGGCGCGATGGCGTTGCCGCGCTCGATGGCCGCCATCACCATCGGGGGTTCGATCGCGCACGGCTGAACCCAGCGGGCCAGCATGCCAAAGCGGGCATCCTCGTGGGCCGCGCTGAGAATGAACACCCCGGCAGGGAACCGCCCAAAGACCTGGTCGATTTGCGAGACGGAACATGGCATCGCGATAGCACGTCCACTCCGCCTCCTCAGCCGGTTATCCACTGCCATCGGCCGAAAACTGTGCACAACCTGTGGGTTTCGTCGGCCCATTCATCCGTGCATACGTCCTGAATGGAACTTTCGTTCTGACATGACCTTACGGGCGTTGCTCCAGGTTGATAGGCATACCGATAACTTGCCACAGCGCCGAATTGTGGGGCAAAGTGTTGCATTGTGGGGCGATAGAACGTAGATTTCCCGCCAGCCAGAGAGGATGGACATGCGTGCTCTTTACGGGCGAATACGAACATTCAATCGACTCCAAGCAGCGGCTGGCGATTCCCTCGGAAATCCGCGCCCGCATGGACCGCGAGAAGCTGACGCCCGCCTTCTACCTGGTTCACGGCCCCAACGGGGTTCTCTGGCTCTGGCCGGAGGCAACCTTCGAGTCCATGTCGTCGGCCCTCGAGCAGACGCTTCTGCCCGGCGAGGATGTTCTCGAATTCGACGAGCTCACCTTTCCCTTCGCGCGAAGAGTGGAGTTGGATTCCGCGGGCCGCATCCGCCTGCCGGAGGATCTTCTCGCGACATCGGGGCTGGGAACGACGGTCATGATCCTCGGCGTGCGCGATCATCTGGAACTCCGCGACCCGCAGGTATGGGACCGGCAGCGCCAGGAGAAACGGGCGCGACAGCGGGAAATTCTGCTCCGCGCGCGGCAGGCTCTGGCTTCGAAATCTCCACCTCATTCCTCCACGCCTCCTTCGCACGGTCTTCGGCCACCCGAACGAGCGGGAGAAAGCGGCTCATGATTCGGACACGAATCATCAGCCGATTGCACACTCGGCGGCCGAGCCAACAGCTCACATCGCTGGTACACGGATGTTCCAGCGCGGATGTCGAAGCGATCACGACATGGACGTCACAGTCTTCGGCTGGGATTCTGGCGCTCCCAGCCTCGCTTCGCATCCTCTCTTCTTCCTCGGCCGCATCTGCCCCCAGCATGGGACCACGGATGGTCCACAGTTCGACGCCGCGTCTCCGGCACGGATCGCCTGAGCACGCAGCGGGATCGTGGGACGGGCAACCGGACCACGCACCAGAGCGCGCTGCCGGCCCGGTTCCCCCCGGGCCGGCAGCATTTCCTGAACGGCGATGTTGATGAGCGTTGTGGGCTCGGTGATTTGATTTGCATGGAAGATATGTCATGACGAGCAACGCGTGATACCGATGGTGATGTACACCTGACCGCACTGAGCCACGGATATCCGGGGTTCCCAAGCCACCCACTTCCCCTTCGCTCGTGCCGCGTTCCCACCACGCGACACGAGCATTTTCATTGGAAAAAACGCTTCTTTCGCACGACGTGCTCCCATGCTCGCCATCCCTCGTTCGAGCGCGCAGAGACAGCCTAATCATGGGTGTCGCGTGAGTTCGCGCCGCCATCACGCCAACGCGCTCACCGGGTGCCATGGGCAAAATCTGGTTTGCCCGTGGCTCGGCGTGAATGAAAGGACGCCACGGGCAAGCGAAGGTCGCCGCGGCGACCCCATGGCACCCCATGACGATCACTGTCTACAGAGCATCGTGACGCCAACGCGCGCTCGTCTCATCGGCTGTTCCCGCGCGACTTGAAAGAACCCCGCGCGGTTGCTGCCGTCGTATCGCCCGCTCTTCATGCAGCAGGTCTTGAAATCGGCGGCCGGATCCGCATGGGCATGGATCATTGCGGCCGAGCTTCTCGATCAGCTCCTTCACGCCACGGACGATGCGTTCGCCGCTCTTCACCTGCTGTTCGGACGGGTAGCCCCGCCGGCGCTTACTCATGGGAACGGCGTCAAAAGCAGTCGAGTTCGCTGAGAAGGTCGTGATCGGTCGCAAGGTCGATTCGTGGCATGGCACACCTCCTGGAACGGGAGAACAATTGATCGCAAGCCCCGGCACACCGTGCGGCGCAGAAACGAGCCTCATGAAGATCGCACATGAAGATTGAATGTCGATCGTCGCGCCCGGAAGGCGAAAGCGATCGCACGCGCTATGGCGACCGCGATCCACGACGGCTCACGGCGCGCCCGCGGCCGGCTTGATCGTCCCGACGACCGAACTGATCTGGCCGCTGTGGAGGATCTCCTCGGCAAGCTCGCGCCGATACACCTTCACGTGCCTTGGGAAATCGAACGCCAGGCGGACGCGCTCGCCCTTCACCGATGCGACGCGCACCACCCCAAGCGGGTTGCCCGGTTCGCCGATGACAACCTCTTCCCCTTCTTTGCGGGAGACCACCAGCATGTCGGACCTCCTGTCCATTGCACCGCGCGAGACGTTCGCGCGGCCCACCACGAAAGAGAGTACCCGCGCCGCAGCACGAAAAGCAAGCCCCACCGCGGTTTTCGAGCGATTTCGACTCCCTGCGACACCGCTGTTCCACTTGGAGCATTCCCCGTTCCTCCCTTGTCACCAGGAGTCACACCAGCTCGGAAGTGCGTCGGGTGCCCGAAACGCGATCCAAGAATGTTCCACGTGGAACATTCCTCCGCCGGCACCCCCGCCGCCGTCGCAGAAATGTATCTCACTCAAGTGGGAACAATCCGCGCAAGTCGCGGTAGGGACCGAGCTTGGAGCGCCCCCCGGCCGTGCACGAATGCGCCGGCCCGAATGTTCCACGTGGAACATCGGAAGGATGGCTCGAGGTTGAAGCGCCGTCCGCAACGCATGTACCTCACGCACATGGGCGCCATCTCATTCACTGTTGCGCGCTCATGGCTGCGATCTCATGTACCTCACCCAGGTGGGAACCATCCGCACAACTCCATTGAGGACAACGGTTTCCATCGCGATGATCCTCGATCCCCCGGGCTGACCAGGATTGGACGCACCGGCGGTGGGCGAGTTTCCGGGAAATCGAGATCAGTATCGAGGGCCGACTTGTACACTTTCCGCGAACGTCGAGACGATCCACGTCCAGGAGGAAGCGGAGAAGGGTGTCGCCGATGGCCAGGACAGCATCCCGCCCGAAGCCACGACGTAGCGACGTCCAGGCCGCAGCGCCGGCCCGTGTCGAACTGCCCGCCCATCCCACCGAGCGCATCCCCTGCCCGGACGCCGTTCGCGCCCTCGTCCGGCAGTTCGACGAGCAGATCGAAACCTACACATCCGGCGACTATTCGGAGGCCCAGCTTCGCATCGACTTCATCAATCCGCTCCTCGAAGCACTCGGCTGGGATGTGAACAACCGGAACGGCTATGCCGAGGCCTATCGCGATGTGGTCTATGAAGACGCCGTGCGCATCGCCGGCCACCAGAAGGCACCCGACTACGGCTTCTACATCGGCGGGCGCGCCGCGGCGTCCTCGGCCCGCAAGTTCTTCCTCGAAGCCAAAAAGCCCTCGATCAACCTGCGCGTCGATACCACACCCGCGAAACAGCTTCGCCGCTATGCATGGACGGCGGGCCTGCCGGTTTCCATCCTGACCAACTTCCGCCAGTTTCTGGTGTTCGACACGCGCATCAAGCCGCTGGACAGCGACAAGGCCACCACCGCCGTCATTCTTTCCTTCGACTTTTCCGAACTGCCGGCCCGCTGGCACGAGATCGCCTCGGTCTTCGCGCGGGACGCCATCACGCGCGGCTCGTTCGACAAGTTCGCCGAGAAATCCTGCAAGAAGCGCGGCGCCCTGCCCGTCGATGAGGCGTTCCTCGAAGAGATCGAATCGTGGCGGGAGGACCTCGCCGACAACATCGCCGATCGCAACCCCGACCTCTCGCAGGATGACCTCAACTTCGCGGTGCAGCGCACCATCGACCGCATCATCTTCCTGCGCATGTGCGAGGACCGCGGCATCGAGCCCGTCGGCTCGCTCAACGGTCTGCGCAACGGCGACCGCATCTACGAGCGCCTGGGCAAGCTCTACGACCGGGCCGACCGTCGCTACAACTCCGGCCTCTTTCATTTCGCACCCGAGCCCGGCCGCGACGAGCAGCCCGACACGCTCACTCTCACCCTCGACATCGGCGACATACCGCTCAAGAAAATCCTCAAGCGCCTGTACGAAAGCCCGTACGAGTTCTCCGTCATGCCCCCGGAGATTCTGGGCCAGGTGTACGAGCGCTTTCTCGGCAAGGTGATCGCGCTCAAGCCGAAGCGCGGCGGAGGTGTCAAGGTCGAGATCGAGGAAAAGCCCGAAGTCCGCAAGGCGGGGGGCGTGTACTACACGCCCGCGTACATCGTCGAATACATCGTGAAGAACACGGTCGGGAAACTGCTGGAAGGCAAGCACCCCAAGCAGGCCGCGAAGATTCGCGTGCTCGACCCCGCATGCGGCTCCGGCTCGTTCCTGATCGGCGCGTACCAGTTTCTGCTCGACTGGCACTTGAAGTGGTATCTGGACAACAATCCGGAAAGTCACTGCAAGGGAAAGAACCCGCCCCTGCGGCGCGCGATGCGCCGGGATGTTGATGCTCCCCCTCCCTCCCAGGGAGGGGGGCAAGGGGGTGGGTTCAGCGCGCGCATCCTCCAACGGCAACGGCATCGAATACCGTCTGACACCGTCCCGGCGCAAGGAGATTCTCACCAACTCGATCTACGGGGTGGACATCGACGCCCAGGCGGTGGAGGTAACGAAGCTGTCGCTCCTGCTCAAGGTGCTGGAAGGCGAGAGCGAAGCCACGGTGCAGAATTATCTCGAGCGGTTCCACGAGCGCGCTTTGCCCGACCTTGGGAAGAACATCAAGTGCGGCAACTCCCTGATCGGGCCCGACTTCTACGAGGATGAGGAGAACCAGAAACTCCGCGATGCGGAGCGCAAGCGCATCAATGCCTTCGACTGGAAGGATGAGTTCCCCGCGATCATGAAAGCGGGCGGCTTCGATGCGGTGATCGGCAATCCGCCGTATGTGGACATCAAAGGAATGCCGGGTATCGACGTGGACTACATCTTTGGGCACTATGCGGCCGCCAATAATCGCATTAATCTCTTCGCTGCATTCATTGAGCGGTCGCTCAAAATTGCAAACCATGCAGGATTCCGGTTCGGGATGATCGTCCCGACAGCAGTGCTTGCCCAAACTTCCTATCAAGCCCTACGCAAGCTGATTCTCAGTAACTTTCGAATTGCTAGCCTCGTTAGACTGCCTAATGAATCCTTTGGAGCGAAGGCGGGCGATGTGAAAGTAGACACTGTCATCGTCGTTGTCGGCGACGAGGATTCAACCGACGAAGCCACTACGGTTTTGGCCTATCGGGGGTATGAGCGAGTATCGGTCATCGAACCATCGGACGCCACGGTTGCATACGCGATCAATCAAGACACCTGGCGGCGCAATACTGAATCAGGATGGAGCATCGGCACTGCGGACCGAGACGTCGCCATTCTTGAAAAGTGCGAGCGTGATACGGTTCCGCTTGATGAATGCGTTGAATTCTGTCTTGGGTTGACCCCATACGACAAATACAAGGGGCATACGCGCCAACAAATTGAAATGCGAGCTTTTCACGCCGACCATAAGAAGGACGACACATTCAAACCGCTCCTCGGGGGAAGTGACGTGCGCAGGTATGAGGTCGCATGGGATGAGAAAGAATGGATCAGCTATGGACCCTGGCTGGGAGCCGCGCGCGAGCAGCGGTTTTTCCTCCAGCGGCGCATTCTCGTCAAACAAATAATCGATTGGACGTCGAAGCGAATCTGGGCCTCGGTTGAGGACAAAGAACTCTACAACACCCAGAATGCGTTCAATCTCCTTGCTCGGCCTAATTGGTCGCTCAACTACCTTCTCGGGATTTTGAACAGTCGGCTGATGTCGTATCTACATCGAAAGAGGTACCTAGAAGAGTTCCAGATGCGATTTCAGAAGATACTCATCAAGGACTGCCGCCGTCTCCCCATCCGCACTATCGACTTCTCGAACAAATCGGACAAGTCGAAGCACGACAAGATGGTCGCGCTCGTCGAGCGCATGCTCGACCTTCACAAGCGGCTCGCGGCCGCGAAGGCCCCCGCCGACAAGGAGCGCCTCCCCCGCGAGATCGAGCAGACCGACCGCCAGATCGATCAACTGGTGTACGAGCTCTACGGGTTGACGGAGGACGAGATCAAAATCGTGGAGGAGGCGACGAAGTGAACATTCGGATCCATCCTCACGCGGCGGATCGATTGATCGAGCGCGGCGCCACTGAAGGCGAAGTCACGGGGGCGGTTGAGCACGGCGAACGGTTTCCCGCCAAACTGGGGCGCACCGGATACCGCAGGAACTATGCGTATAATGCGCCGTGGCGAGGCCGGTCTTACGCAACCAAACAGGTGGAGGCGTATGCGGTCGAGGATGCGGGCGGCTGGCTTGTCATCACAGTGATTGTCAAGTTCTTTTAAGGCAGGCTCACGTGAAACTCACCTACGACCCCAGGTACAACATCGCCTACATCCACCTCCGCGACAAGCCGGTCGAGGTGGAGACCATTCACTTGAGCGATGAAGTCAAGGTGGACATCGCGCCCGACGGCACGGTGTACGGCATCGAGCTCCTCAACGCCAACCAGCAGCTCGGAGCCACGCTTGTGGTCGAAGGCGCCGCGGAGGATGCGGAAATCCAGCTTCGCCGCGCTGGATGATCGTTCATCCCCGTCGATCGTATGCTCGACCGCAACAAGCGGCTCGCGGCCGCGAAGGCGCCCGCCGACAAGGAGCGCCTTCCACGGGCGGGACGCCCGCGCCACCGGATCGAGCACGCCGACCGTCAGATCGATCAACTGGTGTACGAGCTCTACGGGTTGACGGAGGATGAGATCAGGATCGTCGAGGAAGCGACGGGTGAGAAGAAGGAGAAAATGGATTGAGGCGCGGGTGGGGGTGAGGAAGAGGGTGGATGCAAAGATGCGAGCAAAGGAGCGGGCGTCCGGAGGTATCGTGTTTCGGCAATGGTCTTGAGGAAGCGCTCCATCATCGCGCATCACCTGCTCCTCACGCTGTATGGACATTGGGCGGTGAACGATCCGCGCGGGTCGGGTTCCGAGGACTTTCTTGATCTCAAGTTCGCGCCGCTTGGACCGATCCACCACGGGCGCAAGCCGGAACACCTGCAACCCTCGCGCGCGGAATTGCGCGAGTTCATGCAGGATGCCGAGGCGCTCATGAACTTCCCCGTGTTCTGGATCGATGATGCGAAGAGGCAAGCCATCGGCGAAGCCCTGGAAGAAGTTGTGCGCAACCGGGGGTACACCTGTTATGCATGTGCAGTGTGCTCCAATCACGTGCACCTCGTGATCCGGATTCACAGGGACGATGCGCTGACCATGTGGAAGGCCTTCGCGAAAAGCGTCCGTGAACGCCTGCGTCTTCGCTTTCCCTCCGAGATTTCACCGCACCATCCCGTCATCTCCGCGCGTCCCTACAAGGTGTTCCTCTACACACCGGACGATGTGCGCAGGCGCGTGCTCTACGTCGAAGAGAATCCGGTGAAGGAGGGACTTCCGCGGCAGAGGTGGGACTTCGTGAAACCGTACGACGGATTCCCGTTTCACAAAAAAGAGATGAAGTAGGTCGGATGCGAAGACGCAAGCGGGTGGATTGAAGCGAAGACGCAAACGCGCTTTTGCTTTGCTCACGCCACTGCGATCGCCGTCTTCGCCTTGATGGCACGGGCGTAGATGTCGTAGTCGTAGCGGGCCGCGGGCACAATCACATCCGCCATGCGGATGCGCTCATCCTTGCGGATGTCGCGTGACAGCCGCACTTCTTCCGCGAGGCAGATGGGAAGGCCATCGGTCGAACCGTCGCTGTGGCAGTTTTCGATCATGCCGTAGCAGCAGTGTCCGCCGATGCCGTCGAGCACCTCGCCCTGCTTGAGGTCGCCCTTCGCGTACGCGACCACGTTGGTGCGGAAGCCGGCGGTGGGCTCGAGCAGCGACACGCCGTCGAGCACCGCCTCCGCCACGCCCCGCAGCGCCTCGACGTGACAGAGGTGATAGGGGCGATAGAAGAGATAGTAGGGCCCGTTGCCCATCTTGTAATACTGCAGCATGTCCATCTGATAGGGGTGCGAGCAGTATCCCACGGCGTAGATGCCGCCGCCCGGCAGCGCGCCCAGGATGTAATCCACCACGGGCCGGCCGTCGTTGCGATGGCGGATCTTGTCGAAATCGAAGAGTGAAAGCACCTCATCGACATGTTTGGAGCGCGGGCCGTGCATGCCGATCACATCGGTGCAGTAGCCAAGCGCGTTGGCGACCAGGGACATCTCGATGTTGAGCTTGGTGCCGTCGGTGTAGGCGGTGCACATCTTGTAATCGAGCTTGCGCTTGTCGGCCTCGGGCATGATCTTGACCGGATTGGAATAGCGGTCGAGAAAACCCTTGATGTTGCCGGCCATCACCGGCTGGAAGCCCCACAGCTCCATCTCGTCGATGACGCGCTTGATCACGCCGTGCTGGTCGCCGTCGCAGCTCGCGCACACGAGCTTGTTCTGACGGGCGAGCTGCATCAGGTAGGGGCCGAAGATCGAGTCGATCTCCGCGTTCATGAGGATCAGGTGCTTGCCGTGCTCGAGGGCGGTGACGGCGAAGCGGGCGGCCTCGGCGATGGCGCTGGTCGATTCGATGAAGGCGTCCACACCCTCCAGCCGCGCCAGCAGATCGCCGTCCTGCGCGATGGCCACCCGGCCGCGCGCGATGGCGTCATGGGCGGCGTCGAGCGTTTCCACCACGTCGTATGTCTTGCCGAGCGATTGCACGAAGTTGATGGCGCGCTCGACCTTGAGGTCCGCCACCGCGACGCATCGGAACCCGGGCGTGATCTCGCACTGGTAGTAGAGACCCTTGCCCATGGCGCCCATGCCAACGATCGCCACGGTGATCGGGTGATCCAGCCCACGAAGTCGTTCCAGCATGACCCGCTGCTCCCCGTTCGAATGATGCGGGCAATCCACCCCCCGCCGATCGCCCAATATACCAATCATCGGCTGATAATCGAGGCTAATTGCTGAAAAGATCGGATGATGGAACAGAGCGGCGCACCGCCCGAGCAGCCCGGCGATGGCTCGATGCCCGAAGCCGCTGACCGTTGGGCGCCCGTCGCGCGACCGATCGATGATGCGGGCATTGAGCCCGCATCATCGATGACAGGCGGGGACGCCTGCCCCACCCTCATTGGTCGCGGCGGGCAGGCGTACCCGCCCTCCAGGGTTGCCGATCCCGCGCCCTTCCCTATGATGCTTCGCCACGGATGGATTCACCGCCGGAGATGGAGACCCGCCGCCCATGCCAGCCAGCCACGCCCCGGGCTTTTCACCAGCCGACCTGATTCGCGCGTACGACTCGATTCCCCCCGAATCGCGCAACGCCGTGCAATACCAGCGCACCCGCGAAATGACCCTCGAAGAGCTCCTGCTTGAGAACCGGGTGGTCTTCCTCGTGGGTGAGATTCATGCCGGCTCCGCCGCCCGCGTCATCATGCAGATGCTCTACCTGGAGAACCAGAAAAAGGGCCAGGACATCAATTTCTACATCAATTCACCGGGTGGAAGTGTGGATGACACGCTGGCGATCTACGACACCATGCAGTTCATCACCTCGGATGTCTCGACGGTGTGCATCGGCCGGGCCTACTCGGGCGGCGCTGTGCTCCTGTGCGCCGGAGCGAAGGGCAAGCGCTCCATCCTGCCCCACGCCAAGGTGATGATCCACCAGCCCTATGGGGGCGTGACGGGTCAGGCGTCCGACATCCAGATCCAGGCCGAGCAGATCCTCAAGGACAAGAGGTCCCTGACCGAGATCATATCCCGCCACACGGGTCAGCCGGTCGAGCGCGTCGCCAAGGACAAGGAGCGCGACAAGTTCTTCTCGGCGGTGGAGGCTAAGGCCTACGGCCTGGTCGATGAAGTCTTCGGCGGCGAATCGGACAAGAAGGATGCCGCCAAGGCCGAAGAGAGCGTCGAGGAGGAGAAGAAGAAGTAAACGCACAAACGCACAAACGGGACGCCCGGCGTCCCGCCGGGCCGTTCGAAGAGACCGCGAGTCGCCCCGTCACACCCTCACCCGATCGTGCTCCCGGCTCGGAGAGCCTGGCCATCGAATAAACCACCATGCCCCTTGTTCCAATCGTCATCGAGAAAGCCGGCCGCGCTGAACGCGCCTACGACATCTATTCGCGCCTGTTGACCGATCGCATCGTGTTCGTGGGCGGCGCGATCAACGACGAGATGGCCAACCTCATCATCGCGCAGCTTCTGTTCCTCGCCAACGAGGATCAGAAGGCGGACATTCATCTCTACGTGAATTCGCCGGGCGGATCAATCACCTCCGGCCTGGGCGTGATCGACACCATGCGTTACATTCCCTGCGATGTGGCGACATACATCATCGGGCAGGCGGCCAGCATGGGCTCTGTGATCGCCACCGCGGGCGCGCGGGGCAAGCGCTACGCTCTGCCCCACGCGCGCAATCTCATGCACCAGCCGCTGTTGTCGGGCGTTCTGGAAGGCCAGGCCACGGATATAGAGATCGAAGCCCGCGAGATGCTCCGCATCCGCGATCTCATCTATGAGATCTACGTCGAGCAGACCGGCCAGACCATGGAGCGCATCACCGAGGATTGCGATCGCAACAAGTGGTTCAGCGCGGTGGAGATGATCGATTACGGTCTGGTGGACCAGATCCTGGAGCGCCTGCCGGAACTGGAACGCAACGGGCGGCTGTGAGCGAGACATGAACCGAGGCAAGGGTGATTTGAAGATGGTGGCTACAGCGGGCGCTGGCCTGATCTGCGCACTCATCCTCGGCTGCCAGAAGCCGCTGTTCCCCGCGGATGCGCCGCGGACGCAGTTCGACGCCCACGACACCGTGCACAACCGCTACGTGCCGCTGGAGGAGCCCGATGTCTTCGGCAACCCCCAGCCCGCCCTGCGGGCACGCCTGAGCAGGCATCGGTGATAGTGCTGTTGGCCATTGGCCATAGGCCGTTGGCAAGAGGGGACGCAGCCGACAGCCATCAGCAAGATCAAACCATCGCAGGTCTGGTTCCGCTTCTTGCCAAAAGCCGAGAGCCGAAAGCGAACGGCCGACCCCGTGCGCCAATTCTGCAAGTCCTGACGCGCGGGCGTCCGATGGTACTGGGGCCAACGAACCCATCCGCAGCGCGAGGCAGATTCTTGACCAGACGAAGCACGGCTCCAACCCGCTCCGCCCGGGGCTCCAACTCGCGCCAACGCCGAACGCAGGCGGTGTGGATGCTCTTTCTCGTGGCGATGGCGGCGGCGTCCACAACCCTGCTGCTCACTGATGAGTCGATGCAGGCCGTTCGCGGCGCGCCCATGCTCGGCCCGGGCACGACGCTCGAAGGCGAGGGCACGCGCGCTCTTTTCGAGACCTCGGCAACACTGCAGGCGTCGCGCTGGCAGTCGATCGTCATCCATCATTCCGGCAGTCCCGCTGGAGACGCAGAGACGCTCAATCGGCTGCACATCACCTACGGCCTTGACGGGCTGGGATACCACTTCGTCATTGGCAACGGCAGCGGCATGGGTGATGGCATCATTCACATCGGCTATCGCTGGCGGCGGCAGCTCCCCGGCGCCCACGCCCTGGGCGACAACGCCGAATGGTTCAACCGCAACGCCATCGCCATCTGCCTGATCGGGAACGGCGACAACCGCGCCTTCACCGACCGCCAGATGGAGTCAGTGGTGCGGCTGGTGAGGGACCTGCAGTCGCGACTGCTCATTCCGGCTGAGCGGGTGGTGCTTCACCGCGAGATCGCGCCGGTTCGCAGTCCGGGGCGGAATTTCGACGAAGCTGCCTTTCGCAGTCGTTTGATCCAGCTTCCCCGTTGATACCCCGGCATGGAGTGCTTACGCTTCCGGCAGGTGGCCCCGGGGCCGCCTGTTGGTTCGTCTCGCGAGGGGTCATGTCGTTCGATGCCGCTCGGGCTTAAGTCCGGCCGGCAAACGGTCGATGCCGTGATGGGATCGGCCGACCCATAATCAGGGGAGCCGCGGCAACCACGCCCCGACCCGCACCGTATGGGCTCGCGTCGCGGTTCGCTCTGGAACTCCGCCGTTTGCTGCGGAACTGCATCGCCGGATCAACGGACTGTCAAGTGTCAGGACACCACCGCGCCAACGACTACGCTGCAGGCAATGCAGGTGCAACACGCGTGAAGACCACATCCGCCACACCTGGAAAGGAGATCTGCGGCTACCGCGTCCTCGCGGAAATCGGCAAGGGGGCCGCGTCCGAGCTGTACGCCGTTCAGGATCCCAGGACCAAGCAGGTCTGGGCCCTCAAGCAGGTCCACAAGTATTCCGACAAGGATCAGCGCTTTCTCGACCAGTGCGAGTACGAGTACGTGATCGGCTCGCGCCTCGACCATCCCAACATCCGCAAGGTGAAGCGCCTGATCAAGAATCGCCGCCGCTTTCGCGTGACCGATTACGTCTTGCTGATGGAGCTCGTCGATGCCATTACGCTTGATCGAAGGCTTCCCAAATCCGTCCTCAGCGCGGTGCGCATCTTCCGGCAGGTGGCGGAAGCGCTCGGCCACATGCACGAGCGCGGCTATGTGCACGCCGACATCAAGCCCAGCAACGTGCTCGTCACCGAAGCGGGCGTGGTGAAGATTATCGATCTCGGCCAATCGTGCCGGATCGGCACTGTCAAGAAGCGCATCCAGGGCACGCCCGGTTACATGGCCCCCGAGCAGGCCCATCGCCGCGAGATCGTTCCCAAGACCGACATCTATAATTTCGGCGCGACCATGTACTGGGTGCTGCTGCGCGAGGTCATTCCCACCGCGCTGCCCCCCAAGGGGAAAAACGGCGGCAGCAGCGGCAACGGCGCGAGCCTGATCAAGACCGCGGTGCCCGAGGAAACCGTGGACAAACCGGTGCCTCCCCACGAGAAAAACTCCGCAGTTCCGCCCATGCTGTCCAAGCTGATCCTCGACTGCGTGGAAATGGATGCCGCACGCCGGCCGGAATCGATGGCCGACGTCGTCGAGCGATTGTCGTTGATCGACGAGGTGATGCGGCGGAACGAGCCCGGCGCTGAGTGAAGCTGCTCTCGATTTGAATGCCGGCCAACCCGTCGCGATTGAGAAACCTGCCGGCCGCCATGGCATGCCGCGCGATGGCGCCGAAAACCCAATAAGATGAGGTCGGATCAGGCGACATGAGTCAACTGCCCTCGAAGTGTCGTGTATGACCTCACAGGCCGTGACATCGGGCGAAGCCATTCGCGCCTGCCGCTGCTGCGGGCTGGTTCAGGTCATCCCGGCGCTGTCCCGCGCGGAGCGGGCCCGCTGCCCGCGCTGCGGGCTGATGCTTTCGCGCTCGGCGTCCCGCGGGCGAGGCAATTCCGCGGCCGCGGCCATCGCGCTCGCCGGCCTCATCCTCTATCCGCTGGGCATCCTGCTCCCCATCATGCGCCTCGAGCGCATGGGATATCACAACGAATCGAGCATTCTCGACGGCACGATCACACTGCTCTCCAAGGGGCACCTCTGGGTCGGCATCGTTGTGCTGGTGTGCTCGGTCGTTCTTCCCGCAGCCAAGCTGGTGGCGCTGCTGGTGCTCACCTCGGGCGATGCGATTCTCCGCCGTTCCCACCGTGCGTGGGTGTATCGCGCCGTCGAATTCACCGGCCGTTGGGGGATGCTCGATGTGCTCGCCGTCGCGGTGCTCGTCGCCGCAGTCAAGCTTGGGGAATCGATCGAGATCACACCCGGTCCCGGCGCGGCCGCATTCACCGCCGTCGTCATCCTCAGTCTGCTCGCGAGCGCGGCCTTCGATCCGCACGCGATCTGGGGAGAGACTGAGGATGATGTGAACACGCAAGCGAGCTCTCATGCCTAAGGCGACCACGACGAAATCAGACGATGCCTCGGCCCCGGCGCCCCTGCCGCGCGCGATGGTGGTGCGCCGCCGCCCAATCTCTTCTCTTGTCTGGATTCTACCTCTGCTCGCGCTTGCGTTCGCGGCGTGGCTGGGCTGGCGGGCATGGATTTTGCGCGGCAGGGAGGTCGTCATCATCTTCGACCGCGCCCACGGCCTCGACCCCGGCGATGACATCCGGTTCCGCGGCATGGTGGTCGGCGAAGTCGAGGATGTTGTCCTCAGCGACGATCTCGCGACCATCGAGGTCATCGCGCGACTTCACGAGCAGGCCGACCGCATCGCGCGCCAGGGGACGCGCTTCTGGATCGTGCGGCCGCGCATCGGACCCAGCGGCGTCACCGGCCTCGACACGGTCATCGGCCCTCGCTATGTCGCGGTCGAGCCCGCTGTCGCGCCACCGGATGCGAACGGCCAGGGAAGCGCGCTTGCGCCGCCGCGCGATCATTTCATTGGGCTCTTCGAGCCCCCCTTGGTGGCCGACATCGATCCGGACGACCTCGAGGTCGTGCTTCAATCTGAATCGCGCGGGAGTCTTCAGCCCGGCGCGCCGGTGCTCTTTCGCGGCGTGCAGATCGGCACGGTGCTGGCGGTCGGCCTTGCAAGCGACGGCAGCGCCATCGAGGCCCGCGCCCACATCGAGGCGTCGTATTCAGGATTGATCTGTCAGAACACGCGCTTCTGGGACAGCGGGGGCGCTCATGTCGATCTCGGCATCAGCGGGCTGTCCATCGATGTCGATTCGCTGGCAACGCTGATCGTTGGAGGCGTGACCGCCGCCACGCCGCCCGTGGCTGGAGAACCCGTGCGCACCGGCCACCGTTTCCGCGTCGCGCCCGAGGCCGATGAGGAATGGCTCCTGTGGCAGCCGGCCCTGCCCATCGGCAGCGAGCTGCTTCCGCCCGGTGCGATGATTCCTTCGATGGAACGAGCCCGCCTGACCTGGGAGCAGGGTCTCTTCCAGCGCAACAAGGCCCGCAGCGGGTGGGTGCTGCAGACCATGGATGGCATTCTCGGTCCGGCGGACCTGATCACGCGCGATGAAGAAGCGCGAGAGGATTCTTCGCAACTCGAGATCGCCGGCCGGAGAATCCCCGTTGTCGCGAAAGCAGCGTGGGAAGGCAACGGCCTGGCCCGCATCGATGGCGAAATCTCGGCCCGGTTCTGGCCGCGCGAGCGCATGCGCGCTGCGGAGCAACCTGAAGATTGCGTGATTTTCCCGGGCAGCACCTCCAGCCCGCTGCCTCTCGCCGCGACTCGGCTGATCGAGGCGGATGGATCGTGGCAGATCGATCGCGCCATGAGTTTCGATCAGTCGTGGCATGGGGCCGCGGTGATTTCGCGCCAAGATGGCGCCCTGGTGGGTCTGCTGCTGGTGACCGATGGAATCGGCAGCGTTGGACTGCTGCCGGCGACGACGGAGGAGTGATGTGTCGCGTCAGGTAGCGGCGCGGTTCCACCCGCACTCGGGGCAACCCCGCGCAAGATCGCCGCGGAGGTCGTAACCGCACTGCGGGCAGCGGCCAGCATGCGCGCGCCATCGCCTCAGCGCGATCCGCCATCCGACAAGCAACACCCACCATGTCGACGCAAACAGCGCGCTGTTTGCAGCCAATCCAAGGGGAATCGGCTCCAAAGGAAGAGATCGCAGCATCGCCGGTCCGGAGACTATGCCGGTTGGATCGACGTAAAGCTCTTGATCAAAGAGCCACGCCGACCTTGTCTTTGGACTCGCGGCGGGGGCCGCTGCCACCATTCGCCGCCGTTGAGCGTCCCACGACGGCCGGGGAACGTCATCCTCAAACCAGACCGCCGATCGCAATGCCAGACAAGGCCAGCCCCATGCTTCTTCCTGCAATGACAAGTCCAGATGAATCGTCTCATACACCTCGCGCGGAGATCGGTGGGTCACTGTCCATGAGGACAGGTCCCATGGCGCGATGTGGGGATCTCGGACCGGATCGCCTCCCAGGTAGTCAAGCCGGACGATTTCCCCAGCCCCGGTCCTGAATTGGCTCACGTGATGCCACTCGCCCTCGCCGAAGTATACCTTTGCGCCAATATGACTGCTTTGGTACGCCGCAACTCGATCGGTCGCATACGCAAACCCCCACGCGATCGCGAGCGTCGTCACAACGCCCAGCAGAAGGAACAAAATCAATCGTGTGACCAAACGCCTCACTCTTCTCGGTTCGACGCAAAAGTCCGTGGATCGTTTCACGAAATCAAATCTGACTTGCATCCCGAGGTGTTCGATGCCAGCCGCATTCCGGACAGCCGGTGGTGGCACGGCTCTCCGAGCCGTGACCGGTTTCTCCGGCTCTCCGAGCCGGAGGCCCTGGTGTACCTTGCGGCTCAGAGAGCCGCAGAAACCCTGACAGGTCGGAGACCTGTCCCACCATGTGCCCGCGAAGGTCGTAGCCGCAGGCCGGGCACCGATGCCGCCAGCGCCAGACCGCTCGACGGCTCAGCCATCCCGCGAGCGCACACGCCGCGACCACCCCGCTCCAGAACGCGATGTTGATGATGAGGCCGCGAGGGATGACCTTCAGCGGGATCACGCGATCTCCCACCGAGGCAATCACCCCGGCCCGCCTGAGCACCAGAGCGCCCTTCCACTCGCCGCCCGCTACGAGCGCATTAGTAGTCCGATTGAAGGCGTTCAGGTTCTCCAGCCGCGCCGAGAACGCCGTCGCCGGCCAGCCCGCTCCAATGCAGATCACGTGCGCCCTTGAAGTGAAGTCCAGACCAGGCTCTACCCATTCGGGAAGCACCGCGCTCCGCATCTGCGACCAATCCCGCTCGGCCGGCCAGACAATGTGCGATGCCGAAAGTTGATAGACGTCGCGGCCGAAGCCGCTCTCGTGGCTGAAGGCGAGCCACGGGGCATCATTGATCCGGCTTCCCCATCGCGCGGGAGAGATTGGAGCCGCAATGGCGCATCCGATGGTCACTACCAGGCTCAGCAGCCCGCCCAGTGCAATGATGCAACCCATCCGCCACAACCACAATCGCATCGAGTCATCGTACCGCGCTTCGCCCGCTACACTCTCGTGACATATGCCCACCTTCCACGGCACCACGATCCTCTCCGTCCGCCGCGATCGCGGCGTCGCGCTCGCCGGCGACGGGCAGGTCACGCTCGGCCGCACCGTCGCCAAGCAGGATGCCGTCAAGGTCCGCAAGCTCGACGATGTCGGCGCGGATCGCAAGGGAGTTCTCGTCGGCTTCGCGGGCTCCGCGGCGGATGCCTTCGCCCTGCTCGAGCGCTTCGAGGCCAAGCTGAAGGAATCGCCGACGAATCTCCTCCGCGCCGCCATCGAGCTGGCCAAGCTCTGGCGCACCGATCGGGACCTGCGCCGCCTCGAATCCCTCCTCGCGGTGGCGGACCGCGAAAAATCGCTCATGATCTCCGGTCAGGGCGACGTCATCGAACCCTCCGATGGGCTGCTTGCGGTGGGTTCGGGGGCGGCGTACGCGCTAGCGGCGGCCCGCGCCCTCCTCGAGCACACTTCGCTGGATGCCCGCGCCATCTGCGCCAACGCCATGAAGATCGCCGGCGAAATCTGCATCTTCACCAACACGAACATCACGGTGATTTCGCTGGATGAGTAAGAGAAGGGGCGGTGGGACAGAGGGGCAAAGGGACAGACTGGCAGACCGGCCAAGAGATTGAACGAGGAGGCATCGGACGATCTTCCCATTGCCCTTTCGCCCCTATGCCTCTTTATCACTTCTCCGTCAATTCACGCCGATGCCGGTGAAATCAGTGAACGAATCGAACCCTGATGCCGAAAACGTCGCGATCGCCGAGTGGCGCAGGCGCGATTCGATGTCGCCGCCGCTGTCCACGTACAACGTGGCATCAATGTCGCAGAAGTTGCGGGTGATCTCGGAATTCCCGATCGGGAACTGCGCGATGATGTCCAGTCCGTTGGTGTTTCGATTCCGCAGGCGAATGGTCACCACCCCGCCCGCCTGGTTCAGACGGCCCTCGAACGTGTAAGCCAAGCTGGTCGGCGACTTGACGGCGGTATTGAAGAAAATGCGACCGTCGATGATGTTGGGCTCCTGCGCGGTGAAGCCCGGCTGCGAGCGCATGCGCAGGAAGTTGTTGTCCGAGGTTCGCAGCGAGTTGATGTCGCCGCTGATGATTGTGCCGAACACGCGCTGAAAATCGGTCAGGTCCGCGGGCACAGCCGTATCGGGCGGAATGATCCACGCCACCGCCGCATCCCACGACGACAGTCCGTCGTTCGACCGCGAAACCTTCAGCACGTAGTCGCCCGGCTCAATGTCGCGGATGTACAGGTGCTCGACGTTATCGACGGGACTCTCGCTGGCGATATTGCCGGAGGCGAAGGCGCCGATTCCACCGTTTCCCCGCAGCGAAATCAGGTTGCCGCCGCCGTCAACCCCGAACAGCTCGAGGTCGAGATTGGGAATCGTGGACGAGTTGAAGTCGGTCGGCACGCGCCGGTTCCACGTCAGCAGAATCGAGACCTCGTCTTTCGGTTCGCAGATGTCGAAGCGGTAGTGGCGCGATTGCCCTGCGGTGATGGGCGTCAGATCCCAGCCCGAGTACTCGGCCGTCATGCTCGTGGGGACGGTGATTGAACCGTTCTGCTCCAGCCCGGTGAGAACCATGTGCGCGATGTTGATGTTGGCGAAGCCGGCCCCGAACGTGTCGTCGAGGGGCGTGTCGGTGACCCCGCGATTGGCACCGCTGGTGTCGGGATTGTTGGTCCACGTCGAATCGTGAATCGTGCCCGCCATGAGCGCGGCCTTGATGACCTCCGGCCGGTCCGCGTTGGTGTTGTTGCTCAGGCCTGTCCACGTGCGCGCCGTGTCCAACAGCGCCCCCACGCAGCCCGATATCAGCCCCGTGGCCCAGCTTGTCGCGGTCTCGGGAGCGGTGATCTCGGGCTTCATGCGCCCGGGCCCTTCGACATCGGCGAGCGTATCGCCGTGGTGATGGTTGCCGTCGTTGACTCCCACCGAGATCACGTTGTATGCGTGGCTGAGCAGGAGATCGAAGCGCGTGAGCGGGCCATTGCCGTTGCCCACGCCCGCGACGACCACCAACTCCTGATCGTTGATGAGGAAATCCACGCGTCGCAGAATTTCATCGTTGAAGCCGCCCGCATCGCCGATCCAACTGTTGTTGAAGAAGTCGACGATTGTCGGATCCGGCCCCATCCCCTCGCTGGTGTGCAGGAAGCCCGAACCAAGCCAGTCGTTGGCCTCGAAGTTGTGAATGAGCGCGATGTCCGGCGACACGCTGATGCTGTTGCTGTAGATGTGGCGACCCACCGAATTCGCGTGGGTTGAAATCCCCGATGCTCCGCTCATCAGCACGAACGTCTTGCCGGTGAAATGAGAGTCATTCTGATCCGGGGCATAGTTGCCGTTCACGGGCGCCTCGGTATGGCCGGCGATGATGTTCGTCCCGGTCGGCTCGTTGCCGGAGCCCAGCCGGTTGATCAGATCCAGGTAGCCGACCTCGGCACGCATGTCGTGAGCGAGCACGGGTGCAGTCACCCCCGCTGCAAGACCGCATGCCAGCAGCATCGACAATCGGGTCTTGGCTCGATTCATGAAGCAGTCCTGTCTCACGATGTCCCGGCCTCGCGTCCCTTTTTCAGGCCGCGCGGCCGGCTCATCTCCAACCCTCCGGTAGCTCGCCGTCAAATCTAGCACGTTCACGAGGCGGGGCAATAGGAAAGAGCGGCAATCAGAACGAGCGGCGGCCCTTCGAACCCGCGATTTCCGCGCCAGGAGGCGATTGCTCATGTCAGGATCATCTTCAGACCGGCGATCACGAGGACAATGGCGAGAAGCCGGCGAATCCAGGGGGATGTCAGGCGGCGGCTGCCGAGGTAAGCCCCGGTCAGACCGCCTGCAATGGCTGCCGCGATCCAAAGGGGAAGCTCCTCGGGCAGAGTTGCTCCCTTCGAGAGCACTCCCAGAACTCCCGCGATCGAAGTCGCGAGGATGAAGGGTGCGGAGAGTCCCGCGGCCTTCTTTGCATCCGCCCAGCGCATGAACAGGACGATGGGAGTGAGAAAAATCCCGCCGCCCGTGCCGGTCAGGCCCGCCAGCAATCCGATGCACGCGCCGGTGGCCATCGCCGCACAGAGGGGCGGTCGATGGGAGGGCTGCGCGGCCGCGCGCACGGCGGTCATGAACATTCGCGCCGCCGCGATCAACAGCGCACAGCCGACGATGATGGTGTACTGCTGCGAAGGCAGGGTGATCGCGCCGCCGAGGTAGGCGGCGGGGATCGCCGTGGCCACGAAGGGCCAGTAGAGCCGCCACGAGAAATGGCCGGCGCTGGCGAACTGAATCGTGGCGATCGTCGCCACGAAGATATTGAGGACCAGCGCTGTCGGTTTCATCACCGCCGGCGCGATGCCCATGAGCGCCATGGCCGCGAGATACCCCGACGCCCCCGCGTGCCCCACGGACGAATAGAGCAGCGCCATGAGCAGAATGAGCGTCGCGAGGATGATCGCCGTTTCAGTTATCATTCCTGTCCCGTGCCACGACCCAAAGCGCAGCGGAAGGAAGGATAGTGCCCGTTCATTCCCTGCGCATCACTGCCCTCGCGGGTGCCATGGGCAAACGGAGTTTGCCCGTGGCGATTGCAGCTTCCCATCCGGACCACGGGTAAGCTTCGCTTCCCCATGGCACCCCGCCTTGTCGTGGCGCATCGGAGATTGTTCGAGTGACGGTGAAGCCACAATCCATGCCGGTTTATCTCGGCCTTGAGCCGCAATATTGCGATCCCGCGCCCGGGAAATCCGTCGCCGCGATCATTCCCGTTCCCTACGACGAGACCAGCACCTTTCACAAGGGCGCCGATAAGGGGCCACGCGCGCTCCTCGAAGCCTCGCAGCAGGTCGAACTCTACGACATCGAGACCGGAACGGAGATGTACCGCCGCGGCATTGCAACGCTCGCACCGGTGGTGTACGTCGGCCCGCCTGAGACGCTGGCGGAGCTGGTCGATGCACGAGTGGAACAGGTGCTCGACCGGGAGCAGATTCCGATCGTCATCGGCGGGGAACATTCAGTCTCGATCGGCGCCATCAATGCCACGGTCAATCACTTCCGCAATCTCTCAGTCCTCCAGATCGATGCGCACGGCGACACGCGTGAAAGCTACATGGGCTCGACCCACAACCACGCCTGCGTGATGGCCCGGGCTCGCGAGCGCTGCAGGATCGTGCAGGTGGGCATCCGCGCCATCGATGCGGAAGAGTTGAAGGGCATGGATCGCGCGCGCGTCTTCTTCGCGCATGACATCATGCGCTCCGAGCCGGGCCGTGCCGGCCCGGTGCGTGTGCGAGATAATGGCGCACCGAAGATATCAGCCGATTGGATGGACCGCGTCGTCGATCTTCTCACTGATGACGTGTATGTCACGATCGATCTGGATGGATTCGATCCGTCCATCATTCCCGCCACCGGCACGCCTGAGCCGGGCGGATTGGACTGGTACACGGTGAACGAACTGCTGCGGCGGGTGATCGCGAAGCGAAAGGTCCGCGCGTTCGACGTGGTGGAGCTGCTGCCGTTACCCGGCGAGCACGCCAGCCCCTTCATCGCCGCGAAGCTGGTCTATCGAATCCTGAGCATGATGTTCGCAGCGCGGCAATGACCGTGCTTCCTGCCGCCCGTGCCGGTTTGGCCGCAACCTGCCGCACGTGCCCTGACGAATTCTGCACATCATGGTCACCGCACGGGCTTGGATTCCGGCTTGGCCGATCGAGATCAAAGTTCAGGGTTGATTACGAGACGGACAAACAGGGTCGAATTCCTGTCTGGCGCAGCGTCTTGATCCGCCTCTGCTGAAATGGGAAAGGGTCGCGATCACGCGGCATCACGTTCCCCGGACGATGGATTGCGAGTCGACGTGTCCCTGGCAATCTGCATTCAGCGCACCGGGCAATCAGCACCCGGCACATCCTTCACAAGGAGACGGCGATGAACGTGCTCCAACCCGTCAAGGTCATGGTTGGCGCTGCTTTGGCTTTGCTGGGAATAGCCGGCAGCGCAGCGGCCGATCCCCCTGCGTACATTCCGGAGTTCCTTGTTGACGGCGCCGGTCCCAACGCCATGAACGACTCGGGAGAGGTCGTCGGCGACATCATCCTGCAGACGACGCGCGGCTGGGTGGCTTCGAGCGGCACCGGGCTGGTTCTGCTTCCTCTGCCTGAGGGATTCGCCAGCAGCCGCGCCAGCGACATCAACGAGGCGGGTGAGATCGTCGGTGTCGTCAGCCCCTACTCCGATCCGTACTACGTTCTCGCCGAAGCCGCCAGGTGGATGCCAGACGGCGCGGGCGGATACAGCGTGCAGAGACTTGGCATGCGCCAGGGCGACATCCTCAGTTGGGCTACCGCGCTCAATGATGTCGGCGACATCGTCGGTTATTCGGGCGATGGAACGTATCGGTATCCAGTCTTGTTCAGTGATTCGCAGGGTGTCGTTGACCTTTCATCGACCGGCATTTTCGATCCGCAGGATGTCAACAACCGGCGAGTGGTGGTGGACCGTTCGTTCACCGCCAAGCGCCTCGACCTGAACACGATGGTGGTCGAGGATCTCGGCGTTCCGCCGGGCAACTACCTCTCAACCAGCGCTGCCGCGATCAATGAGCGGAATCAGGTGGCCGGGGTCGCGATCCTGACAACCAGCACAAATTGCGACCGTGAGGCAGCCCGATACACGGATGGAATCGGCTGGGAGATTCTGAGCGGCTGCGGATCGTCAAATCATGCATCGGACATGAACGATCGCGGTGACGTCGTGATGCGCCTCAACCTGGCCCCGTGGGTCATGATCGAAGGAGTCGGCACGTTTCCGATTGAGGAAGTGATTCTGAACGACATCGGCCACTGGTATGTCATCAACAGTGGCCCATCGATCAACAATGCAGGACAACTGGCCGTGTGGGCCCACAACCCGACGACCGGTGAAGCAGGGACGCTTCTGCTCACGCCTCAGGCAACAGTCGTTGAATTGACCGATCTCACGGTGACTTTCGGCACGCTGATCTCCGGCAATCTCGATTCAATCCGCCAGTCTGATGATGTGCGCCTGCGGGTGCGCTCGCGGCCGGGGTTCGCTGCGACGGAGCCGAACCTGATCGACATCCGACTCGGGTCGGCGACGAGTGTCAACGCGCCGCAGTCGATCAATCTGACGGTGGAAGGCCGGATTAACCAACCGGGCGGCGCCATGCGGCTGCGCCTGAAGAACTGGAGCACGAACGAGTTCCAGCAAGTGCACCAGTACCCGATCGGGACAGTGGAGCAAACCGAGCGAGTGACAGGCATCAGCGCGGCCAACCGGGTGCGATCGAGCGACGGGCGCATCGAGCTGTCGATCCGAGCCAGCGTCTTCGCAACGTTCTCGGCGCAGGGATTCGACCTCTTCCTGGACCATGTCGGGATTGCGGTCGGGCAATGAGGGATAACGATATCGGTCCCGTCAATCGGCGAACGGGGTCGATTCCCTGTCATGATTTCGCCGTGGCAGCCTCTATTGAGGTGAGGGAGGCGCTCGAATGGTCGGCGCCCAGCCGTGCACTCGCGATATCGCGGGGTCCATCGCCCTGCCTGTTATGAAAGGAACTCCAGCAATGATGTTTCCACGACCAATGGGCTTCGCATGTTTGGCGCTTGCCGTGACGGCGGGCGCGGCGGCGCAGCAGATTGAGTGGGAAGTCATCAAGCCCAGCACGACAGGTGTGCCGGGCGAAGAGGTGCGCCTGATGGCATTCGACCCCCAAGGCAACTTGTGGGTGGGTGCGCGCTTCTACTTCTGGCAAGAGGTCGGCCTGGCAATGCTCTCCGCAGATCAATTGCCCTTCGAGCCGCCGGTGGGCGGTGGTCCGGGATTCGACACGGGCGATTGGGAAGTGTGGTCCAGCGTGCACAACCCGATCCCCTCTCAATTCCTGTACGACATCGAGTTCGGAGCGAACGGCGTCATCTGGATCGCGAGTGAAGCCGGATTGACGCGCTTCGATCGCAACGCTCCGCAGAATCAGCAGTGGTTCACCTACAACGCCGCGAACTCGCCGCTCATTCTCGATGGCGTGCAGTCAATCGATTTCGACAGTCGCGGCCACCTCTGGGTGGTCAACTCCCAGGTCAACCTCGTCAATGGCGCGCTGTTTGATTTCAATCCTGCGAACGGAACGTGGGTGTCTTACGAGGTCGGAGACGAACTGCCCTGGTACCTTCCGTGGAAGAACATCAGCGATGTGCTTGTCGGCGCGGATGACCATGTGTGGCTGACGCACTCGGTGCTGGGCGGGGTCGCCGAGTTTGACGGCGCGCAGTGGGTCCTGCATGACAACAACAGGACCATGGGCGGCATGATCGAGGACCTCCAAGGCAATATCTGGCTCAGGTCCGCCGATTCCGGCTTGTGGAAATGGAATGGATCGCAGTTCGAGAACTTCGACCTTGGCTCGCAGGGGACCGTGACCGCCTTGGGAATGGATGCGTCCACCGGGCTCGTCTATGCGGGAAGCTGGTATGGCGACATCTTCAGAATCTATGGCGGCAATTCGCCGGTCTTTTTCCTGAACGCTCAGGACATTCCCGGAGACATCCTCATTCAGTCCAACGGCGAGATCTGGATCAACAACTACGGCGGAAACGGCATTCTCGGGCAGGTGCGCCATTACACGCCGGATGGCGTGCAGCTCGAGCGCTTCAACACCTTCAACAGCGGCCTGCCCGATTACTTCGTGGACAACATTCAGACCGACAGCCGGGGCAACATGTGGTTCGCGACGGGCGAAGCCGGATTGACGCGGCATGACGGCTCGCGCTGGCGAAACTTCGGCAATCACAACGATTTCTCCGAGGATTATCCCTTCCGCGGCAACGAGCCGATGTACGCCGCCTTCGAGGACGCGGCGGGCAATATCTGGATGGGAGGCAACGGCGTCGCCCGCTGGAACCAGAATGCCGGCGTGTTCACCGGCTTCTGGAACTGGCAGAACTCGAGCTTCGGCGTGGACGACATGAACTGCTTCGCCCAGACGCCGGATGGAACCATCTGGGTCGGCTGCGGCTACGCGGGCGCTTTCCACTACGACGCCCAGATCAACAACTGGATTCAGCACACATGGGGGTCTTCCGGGAGCACCGCCAACGAAGTGCAAGACATGACGACGGATTCGCAGGGAAACCTCTGGATCCTCACGTACGTCCAGTTGCACCGGCGCACGCCGCAAGGCCAGTGGACAACCTGGGATTCGACCAACTCGCCTCTGCCATTGGGTTCGCTGTTCGCGCTGGAGAACGATCCCTCGGGCGGGATCTGGATTGGCACGCGCGCGGGACTCCATCACTTCGATGGAACGACGTGGGCGCTTGTCACGCAGGCGCAGGCGGGCTGGCCGGGACCCTACGTGTTCGACATCGCACAGCGTGACGATGGCCTGCTGGCGGTCGCAACGCAGCGGCCAGACGTCTGGCCGTACACGGGCGGCGTAAGTTTTCGAGATTCCGGCACATGGACGCACCACACGCCGCAGAACTCGCCGCTCACGCACTGGCAGGTTGTGCGGGTCATGTTCGACAACACCGGCGATCTGTGGATCAGTCCCATGAGCGAAGGAGTGATGGTGGCGCACCTGGCCGAGACTTCAATCCCTGCGCCGCTCACCGGCCTTTCGATCAGCGTGGGGACCCGGATCAGCGGCAACCGGAGATCGCTCGAAAGCGATGATGATCGCTACCTGCGCATCCAGTCGGGTGTCGCGCCCAACGGCGCCAAGTGGGTGCAGATGGCCGTGAGCGCCGCCAGCCCGGACTTCGATGTTTCGCGACTCGGCCTGCGCACCATCACGCGCGTCAACATGCCGGGCGTGACCGCGCGTGTCTGGCTGCGGAACTGGGACACCAGCCGATGGGACCTCATCGCCACATTCTCTCAGCCTACGACTGAAACGCTGAAGAATTGGCCGGACATTCCCAATCCGAATGCCTATGTCCGTGACAGCGATGGCAGGATGCAGATGCGGCTGCGATTCTCGAACGTGACGGATCATTTCGAGTCGTGGATCGATCTGGTGCAGTTCGATGTGACGCCGTGACTCCAGCCCGTGCCTGTGAACACACAACGCCTCGCACTACGCGAGGCGTTTTCGTTTTCGAAAACCACCCTCCGTAAGTGTCGTTCGCACAGTCGGTTGGAGAAATCTCTCGCAAAATGTCGAAATCGCTGTCACGCAGGGGCCTTCAGCCACGCCTCTATTCTCGAGAGGAGCACCACCCATGGCCTCACCCATCGAAGCCGTTTTTTTCATCCATGGCGTGTCGAACGATCTCCGCGGGCGGTCGCACAAGGCCCAGTAGGAGGCGTTTCACTCCGCCGTCGCCGGCGCAATTCCGCCTGGCCCACGAAACTCGACCCGCACGACTACGGCCTCGACCGCAACCCGCCGGATTTCGACAAGCTCGAAGGCCCGCGTTGGATCAACATGTGGGACAAGGATGACCCCATCGCCTGGCCGGTGCAGCCCCTGATGAAGCAGGGCTCCAATGATCGGATCGTGGAGGATGTGTACACCGATGTGTCGGACCAGACCAAGAGCGCGCATGATGCCCATTGGACATCGGAGAAGGTGCACAAGGTGGTGGCGGAGAAGTGGTGATGGTTCTTGACCTGTCGAGCGCGCCCGCTCCATTCATTGCCGCAACGGTCGCTTTTCGAAGCCGACGACGTCCCCCCAAGGGCTATGCCGGCTCAAGCAATCGGACTTGACGAGCGGTTCATCGAGTGGGAATCTGCAGTGGCATGGATCCAACCGGCGCGCAGCCTGCGGTGTATCGGATCCGCCTCGCCGGCGGGCAGGAGTATGGCCCCGCGACCATGGACGGGCTGCGCCGCTGGGCTGTGGAGGGTCGGCTGCCGCATGATGCCATGGTCGTCGCGATCGATGGCGGCCGGACAAGTTCGGTGATGGAGTTTCCCGAGCTGGCGACGATTCTCAACGCGCCACCGACCCTCCAGCCGATCATCCCCGCCGCCAAGCCGGAAACCGACGCCACAGGTGGGCTGATTCCCTACAAGAATGTTCCTGCCCTCATTGGATACTACGTGGCGGTCTTCTCGCCGATTCCGTGCGCAGCGCTCCTGCTGGGTCCGGCGGCGGTCGTGCTGGGCGTCGCCGGGCTCAAGCGATACAAGGCGAATCCTGCGGCCCGCGGCGTCGTCCACGCGTGGATCGCGATCATCGGCGGATCGCTGACTTTTCTTGGAAACGCCGCGGTCATCTTGTTCCTGGTGTTCGCCGAGATGTGAACGCGTGGGTGGGCTCGCCTGATTCGACTTGCGAGCGCGCTGCCGATCGACTTTCCCCGGACTCCCCCTTTTTGAGACGGTTTACCTACGAAGGTGGTGGTTCACCTCCGCTGCCCTTTCGCGCGGCTTGCGGTATCCTGTGCGGCATCCGGCCGCATCCGGGCCGGTACAGCACGCCGAGGAGGCGATCATGAAGTCCGAAGTCAGAGATCAGAGGTCAGGCGTCTCGAGGCGCTCGTTTGTGCAAACCTTGGGACTGTCCGCGGCGGCGGGGGCGATCTCGCAGCGGGCCGAAGCCGCAGCGCGGGCCATCGAGCGCGATGCGCAGCAGGAGGGTGCGGCCACTGAAGTGGCTGGCCCAGGCGCTACCGAGATATCGCTTCATGTGAACGGTCAGGAGAAGAAGATCACGATCGATCCCGCCACCACGCTCCTCGATGCCCTGCGCATGCAGCTCAATCTCACCGGCTCGAAGGAAATCTGCGATCGCGGGTCGTGCGGCGGGTGCTCGGTTTTGATCGACGGCAAGCTCGCCAACTCGTGCATGATGCTGGCCCTCGATGCGGTGGGAAGCGAGATCACCACCATCGAGGGACTCGCGACAGATGGGGCGCTCGACCCCGTGCAGGAATCCTTCATCCGCCACGATGCACTCCAGTGCGGCTACTGCACGCCCGGACTGGTGCTGGCGGCGCGGGCGCTGCTCAACGAAAAGCCCAAGCCGACGATGGATGAGATCAAGCACGGTCTCTCCGGCAACATCTGCCGCTGCGGGACCTACACCAACATCTTCAACGCGGTGCTGGAGGCTTCCGGTCAACCTGTGCCCGTCGATGGCGCGGAAGGAGGTGCGGCGTGAACCCCCGGAATCCACGACAGGATGCAACCGTCATGGCTGCGGCGCTGGACAATCGGCCGCTCAACAAGGGCGCTTCCCTCAACGACGATGCTGCCCGGCTCGATGCGGTCGCGAAGGTCACGGGCGCGGCGAAGTACGGCCGGGATCAGTATTTCGGCAACGGCGTGTACATCGGGTTCATCCGGTGCCCTTACGGCGCGGGCACGCTGCAAGCGCACGATCGCAACGCCGCGATGGCCGTGTCGGGCGTCCTCGAAGTCGAAGTGGGCGGCGAGCGCGGGCAGTATCACGGCCACACGGTCGGCCACATCGTCGCGGAATCGAAACTCGCGTTGAAGCGCGCCATGGCGGCACTCAATGCCCAATGGCGGCAGGGCGAGGTGAAGACGATCATCGACGATTCCAACCCGCAGCCGGACAGCCCCAACGGCGAATCGGCCGATGCGTTCACCCGCGCGGATCATGTGCTCGAAGCGGTGTACTCGACGGCGGTGCAGACCCATTCGCCGCTGGAGACGCACGGGGCCTCGATCGACTGGCGTGGCGAGCGGGCGGTGTGCCACATTTCGACGCAGGGCACGTTCGCAGCCCGCGACAACCTCGATGACGCCATCGGCCTGCCACGCTCGAACTATGAAGTGGTGTGCGAATACGTGGGCGGCGGGTTCGGGTCGAAGTTGAACGGGGCCGGCAAGGAGGGCGTGCTGGCGGCGCGGATTGCGTCGAAATACAAGCGGCCCGCCTACTGCTTCGTCGATCGCGCGGAGGATCATCTCGACACTGGGAATCGGCCCTCAAGCAAGGCATACGTCAAGGTCGGCGTCATGAACGATGGCACGATCCTGGGCGGGCGGGTTCACACGTTCGGCGGGGTCGGCGTTGCGGGCCAGGGTGGGGGCGTGAGCATCCCCTCGCGGCGCTTCAACCTCGGCCGCATTCAGAAATCGCATGGCGATGTGCAGATGAACGCCGGAGCGCCCCGCGCGTTTCGCGCACCCGGAAGCCCGCAGGGCGCATTCGCGGAAGAATTGATGCTGGATGAGATCGCGGCCATGATCGACATGGATCCGGTGGCGCTGCGCACGAAGCTCGATCAAAGCGCCGATCGCCGCGGAATGTATCAGCGCGGCGCAGAACTCATCGGCTGGTCGGACCGCCAGAAGAATGGCTCACAGACAGGTGTCCTGCGGCGTGGGTTCGGCTGCGGAACATCGTCGTGGGGGCGCTTCCCCTCCGAAGCGGAAGCCGAAGTCGTCATCAATCGCGATGGATCCGTCGAAGCGCGCAGCGGCACCCAGGATATCGGCACCGGCCAGCGCACTGTGATGGGGATCATGGCGGCGACGGGATTGGGTGTGCCGCTCAGCGCGGTGAGCGTGAGCATCGGGAAATCTTCGCTGCCACCCGGACCCGGTTCGGGCGGATCGGTGACGTCACACAACACCGCGCCCGCGATGGATCGCGCCGCCCAGGATGCCAAGCAGAAACTCTTGACCATGCTGGCCGAGGATTCCGGCGGCGACGCCAGCGAATTTTCCATCGTCGATGGTCAGATCCTGCGGCACAACGAACCCCTGATGGAATGGGTGGAGGCCTGCCGGAAGATTCGCGGCGACAACGTAATCGGCCGCGGGCGCTGGAGCGGCCAGCGCGATGTGCAGGCGGATCAGACGCAAGGATCGAGTGATGGCGTGCAGTTCGTCGATCTCGCCGTCGATACCGAGACGGGCGTCATCCGCGTCAATCGCATCGTCGCGTTGCAAGCGTGCGGGCAGGTGGTCTGCCGCAAGACCGCAGAGAGCCAGATCATCGGCGGCGTGATCCAGGGGCTCAGTTACGGCCTCTTCGAGGATCGCATTCTCGACCGCAACGTGGGAGCGATGGTGAACCCGAACTTCGAGTGGTACAAGATCGCGGGTACCGCCGACATGCCGGAGATCATTCCGATTCTCTGGACGGAGAACCAGACGGGCGTGCGGTCGCTGGGCGAGCCGCCGACGATCCCGACCTCGGGCGCGATCGCGTGCGCCGTGTTCAACGCGATCGGGAAGCCGGTGCGGAATGCGCCACTCACGCCGGACAAGGTTCTGGCTGCGATGGGGTCCCCGAATGCGATTGATCGCGTTCGGGGTGCCCTGGAAGGAGGTGGCGCGTGAAAGCGTTTGCATTCGCCAGGCCGAAGTCGTTCGCGGAGGCGGGGGCGCTGCTGGCAGGAGGGCGCTATTCGCTCCCCGTCATCAAGGCGGGCGGCATGGACATCGTCGATCATCTCAAGGAGGGGTTGTTCGCGCCCGATCTTCTGATCGATGTCAAGCGCCTGCGCAGCAACGGCGCGGCGGAAAGCGTGCGCGTGAGCAATGGAGAGATTGCCATCGAAGCGACGGCGACGCTGGCGGAAATCGCGGCCAGCGATGCGGTGCGCCAAGCAGCGCCGGTGTTGGCGCAGTGCGTCGAGGGCGCTGCCACGCCCCAGGTACGCAACGTGGCGAGCGCGGCCGGGAATCTGCTCCAGCGGCCGCGTTGCTGGTATTACCGTCATTCGCAGTTCCACTGCTTGAAGAAGGGCGGCGACCGCTGCTATGCGGTCGAGGGCGAGAACAAGTTCCACGCCATCTTCGGGGGCGGGCCCTGCCACATCGTGCATCCATCCAACCTCGCGCTGGGATTGATGGTGACCGATGGGGTGGTGCACGTGATCGGCGGAGAGCGTGAACAGGTTTCGATCGCCGATCTGTTCCACTTGCCGAACAACGGCGTGACCAGTGAGCACAATCTTCAAGCGACAGAAGTTGTCACTCAGATCACCGCGCATGCTTCGCCGCACAGCGGGTTCTACGCTGTGAAGGAGAAACAGTCGTTCGATTGGCCGCTGGCGGCGGCGGCGGCGGCGCTCGATCTCGATGGCGCGACGATCCGCAGCGCCAAGGTGTGCGCGGGCGCGGTCGCCCCGGTGCCATGGCGCTTGTCGAACGTGGAAGAGGCGCTGGCCGGTGTGAATCTCGATGACGATGCTGCGCTGCGGGCCGCGTGCGCGAAGGCGGCGGAGGGCGCCCGTCCAATGTCGCAGAACGCCTACAAAACGAAACTCCTGCCGGTGGCGGTGCGCCGCGCGGTGCTCATCGCCGCCGGGCGCGGGGAGAAAGAATGGACAGGGTCATGAGCGAGTTCGAAATCGTCAATTTGAAGCCCGCGTGCCTGCACCTGCGCCACAAGCTCATGTGGGTGGATGCGCGGCAGAGCATTCCCGGAATGGTCGATGACTCATCCGACACGCGGATCTTCTTCTGCATGAAGTCGCACGAGCAGCTCGGCCCGGATGGCGAAGCGGTCGGGCCCAAGCGGTGCACCGCGGAAAGGACGTGTTATTGCAAGGCGTGAGATGGATTGACGATTTGCCTGTGGCGCGGGTGCCATGGGCAAACTCCGGTTTGCCCGTGGTTCGGCGCCGATCAAAAGATGCCACGGGCAAGCGAATCGCTTGCCCATGGCACCCGATCTGCGACGTGTGCGATGAATGAATCCCTCATCCAACTTCTGCATCGAGCTCTGCGGCTGGCACGCGAGCGCCAGCGCGCCGTCGCGTGCCTGGTCGTGAACGCGCGCGGCTCGACGCCGCAGGCGGCAGGAGCCCTCATGCTCGTCGATGAATCGGCCAACACATTCGGCACCATCGGTGGCGGCTGCGTGGAGGCGGAGGTGCGCCGCCGCGCGATCGAAATGATGCAGGAGAACCGCAGCGGGGTGCTCTCCTTCAAACTGAATCACGATTACGGCTGGGATGATGGGCTGATCTGCGGCGGAACCATCGAGGTGGCGGTGGCGGCGCTGCCCGATGCCGAGTCGATCGGCGGTGCGATCCGTGCGATCGAATCAAGGCGGCCGTTCGCGCTCTCCTTCGAAGTCGAAGCGGGCGGAGAGGCGGTGCGTTATGACTTGTCGCTGCCGCCCCGGCCACGGCTCCTCATCGCGGGCGCGGGCCACGTCGGGCAGGCGGTGGCGCGGTTGGCGCTCGATCTCGAGTTCGATGTGACGATCTATGACGATCGCGCGGACCTGCTGAAGAAGCTCGCGCCCCCGGAATGCACGATGGTGAGCGGCGACATCGCGGAACATCTTGCGAGCGCGGAGATCGGCGGCGATACCTATTGCCTGATCGTGACGCGCGGCCACCGGCACGATGAGCAGGCCCTCGAAGCCGTGGTGGGGCGCGGCGCGAAGTACATCGGCATGATCGGCAGCCGCCGGAAGGTGAAGTTGATCTACGACGACCTTATCGAGCGCGGCGCCGATCCGCGCGCCCTCGAAACCGTGCGCGCTCCCGTGGGATTGGACATCGGCGCCGTGACGGTGGAGGAGATCGCGGTGTCGATCGCAGCGCAACTCGTCGAGGTTCGCCGCGCTGCCCGCACGAAGCCGGTCAGTGGGCCGCTCCCGATCGCGAGGGTGCCGGCTCTGGAGGTGGCGGGATGACGGGAGGCACAACGGGAGTGCTGCTGGCCGCGGGGCGCGGGCAGCGGATGGGAGCGCTCAAGCAACTGCTGCCCTGGGGCACGGGCGCCGCCGCGAAGCCGCTGGTGGCGGCCGCGTTCGATGCGCTCGCCCCGGCATGCGACACGATGATCGTCGTCGCCGGCGAAGATCATCCGGCGATTGTCGAGGCTCTTCATCCGCGCGAGTTCACAACTGTGATTGTCGATTCGAATCGGGAGATGTTCGAATCGATCCGGGCCGGACTGCGCAAAGCGCAGAGGTTGTGGCCGGAGTCGGATGTGCTTCTCCATCCCGCGGATCAGCCGGTGATCCACCCTGCAATTGTGGAGGCTTTGCGTGCCGAAGCGCGGCGTCATCCGAATGCGGCGGTGATGCCTGAATACATCGGGCGGGGCGGGCATCCGGTTCTGATTCCAGCCGACATGCTGGCGGCGATCATCGCATGGTCGGGACCGGGCGGTTTGCGGTCATTTTGGGAAAACCATCCCAGGCTGGCCCGGCGGGTCGCCATCAATGATGCGTCCGTTCTGCTGGATATCGACAATCCGCAGGAGTATGCGCACGCGATGGACGATGTATCTGGCGGGGCGGGGCGACCCTCTTCCTGAATTCAACCGGCCGGCTGTTTTCTGGAGGAGCAGGAGATTCCATGTGAAATCGACGCAGCGACGACTGATTCACGTGCTTTCTCTGTTCATGGCGGTCTGCGCCTTGTGCGGCCCGCCGGCGGCGGCTCAGGCGGTTGCTGAGCAGGAGGACTTGCAGGAGCGCCTCGATGCGCTGGAGCAGGGCATCGCGAGCTACAAGCAGGCGCAATCAGGGGACTGGCTCACACCGCGCCGGGCCGCGGAAATCCGCGCCCTCGTGGCGGATGTCATCGAAGACGCGAGCACACGGGCCTCGCTCCTTCAGGACGATGACGATGAGGATGAGGATGAGGATGATGTCGATGCCGAGTGGGACGACGAGTTCTTTATCGAGCTCGAAACCGCGGATGGCGAGAAATACAAGCTTGAGATCGCGGGGCAGATTCAGTTCCGCCACGTGTATAACCGGCAGGAAGACATGTCCGGAACGGATGCCAATCGCGCCGGCTTCGAAGCCCGCCGCACCAAGCTCGACATCGAGGGCGATATCAATGACTGGATGTTCGGAGTCACCCTGAACTTCTCCGACGATACGGGCACAGGCGTGCTGAACGATGCCCGCATCGGCTACCGCTTCAATGATTGGTGGGAGGTGCAGGTCGGGCGCTTCCGCTCGGCGATCCTGCGCGAGGAGGATGTGTCGAGCAAGCGGCAACTGCTGGTGGAGCGCTCGCTGGTCGGGCGCGAGTTCGATCAGGGGCGCAACGATGGCATCGAGCTCAAGTACCGCAACGACCGCTTTCGCATGCGCGGCGCGGTGATGGATTCATCCATGTTCAGCGATCCGGAGGAGACGTGGATCTTCTCCGGGCGGGCGGAGTGGATGGTGTACGGCGATGACTGGTCCATCTTCAGCGACTTCTCGAGTTTTCCGGATGATGGCCGCGGCCTGATGCTGGGCGTGGGGGCGCTCTACGAGAATACCGAGATCGATGATGACATCGATGATGATGAGGACGTCTATCGCTGGAGCGCGGATGCATCGCTGGAGCTCAGCGGCTGGAATGTGTTCGCCGCGATCATCGGCAACCATCCCATGGAAGAGGATGACCTCGAGCGATTGGATCAGTTCGGGGCCGTGGTCCAGGGCGGGGTTTTCATCACCGACAAGACCGAGCTCTTCGGCCAGTATCAGTGGGGGGATACGGATGGCGACTTCGACGACCTGTCGGTAGTGACGGTGGGTGTGAATCATTTCATCGAAGGCCACGATCTGAAGCTGACATTCGATGTGGGCTACGGATTCAACCCCGTGGAGGGGGCCTGGGCGTCGGGCGGGGCGGGGTGGCGCAAGGATGAGCCCGAGCAGGATGGCCAGGTGGTGGCCCGCACGCAGTTGCAGTTGCTGTTTTGAGCGCGGGGCGGCGAGCGCCGAATGGGGGGCCTGTTGAAGAACCTTGGGTTTATGCGGCGTATGCGATGTCGAGTCGGCGGTTCGAAAGTCGTGTTCGGATCGATGTGATC
>Ga0326597_10000619_pt1 | contig 61785 bp, 59 predicted proteins | sample RVTome_12_FD_203789 | JGI IMG/M metagenome (GOLD analysis project Ga0326597, IMG submission 203789) | Soil microbial communities from uranium-contaminated site in the Upper Colorado River Basin, Wyoming, United States - RVT100D185 | ecosystem: Environmental > Terrestrial > Soil > Contaminated >...
GAACATCCGCCCGGTAGCTGGCGATGGCCATCCTTGCGCAGTGGCATCCACACGAAACGCGAATAGAGCCTTTTTTTCACCATCGGCGCGGCCTCCACTTGAGACCACCGCCTGGCACCCGGGGTGCCCGTGTACCGAACATCGCCAGCAGTGGCCGCTGTTGCGCGCGCGTCCTCGGGCGGTCGCTGGGCGCTTCCAGGTAACCGCCAGGTCTGGTATCGGATCGACCGCGACCGGCTCCGTTGCGTTATGATCAACTCCCCTGTCGGCTGCCGCCCGGCCAGGGCCGTCGCCCCGACGGTCCGCGGGCTCGGCGCCGGGAGGGGGGAGTGACATGCGGATCAATCTGGACGGCAGCCGGAAGTCGCGGCGCAAGCCCGCGACCGAGCAGGAGCGGCGCCCGCCGTCAGGTCACGACACGGTTGACGACCTCCAACTGCCCGACCTCGACGAACTGACCCGGTTGTTGCGTTTCTCTCTCGGCGAGGGACGCATCTGGTTCGATACCCATGCCGTCGCCCTGTTCCGCCCGTCATCGTGGTCGTCGCTCCATCATGAAATCCTCGAGGTCCTCGGGGCGCGTGAAACCGCGCGGGTACTGGCCCAGATGGGCTACGAGGCGGGTATCCGCGATGCCACCATGGCGCGCAAGTTCCGCCCCGACGCTCCGCTCAGGGAAGTGTTTCTGATCGGACCGCAGCTGCGCGCCATTCGCGGCCTGGTGGCGATCCGTCCGGTCAAGCTGGAGATCGATTTCGCCCGCAACTACTTCTACAGCGAGGCCATGTTCAGCGGCGACTTCGAGGTGGAGACGCGGCTGGCACAGGACAGTGTCGCCAGCAGCCCGGTCTGCTGGGTCGAGGTGGGGTATGCGTGTGGCTACGCCAGCACCCTGCTCGACCAGCCGGTGGTCTACCGCGAGCTCGAATGCCGCGCCACCGGCAGCCATCTCTGCCGCATCATCGGCAAGCGGCTGGAGGAGTGGCACGCCGACGAAATCGAGGAGGAGATGGAGACATTGCCGGCGGCGATGTTCGCCCAGCGCAAGCCGGCAACACGACGCGGCGGCGGCCACCGGCTGCCGCTCCAGGGGGAACAGCGGGCGGCTGGTGAAACGCAACTGATCGCGGGCGTGGTCGGCATCTCGGAAAAATTCGTCCAGGCGTCGATGCTGCTGCGCAAGGTCGCCGGCACCGAGGCGACGGTCCTCTTTCTGGGCGAGACCGGTGTTGGCAAGGAGGTCTTCGCCCGCGCTCTGCACGAGTTGAGTGGCCGCAGCGGGAAGCCGTTCATCGCCATCAACTGCGCCGCCATTCCCGATACGCTGATCGAGGCCGAGTTGTTCGGGGTCGAGAAGGGCGCTTTTACCGGGGCCAACGAATCGCGCAAGGGACGCTTCGAGCGGGCGCAGGGAGGGACGCTGTTCCTCGACGAGATCGGGACCCTGGCACGACCGATCCAGGCCAAGTTGTTACGGGTCTTGCAGGAGCGGGAGATCGAACGGGTCGGTGACAGCGGGACGCGCAAGGTGGACGTGCGCATCCTGACGGCGACCAACGAGGACCTGCAGCAAGCGGTAGCTGATGGAACCTTTCGCGAAGACCTGCTCTATCGCCTCAATGTCTTCCCGATCGAGATCCCGCCGCTGCGCGAACGCCGGGACGACATCCCGCTGCTGATGAACCATTTCCTCGACAAGTTCACCCGCCTGCATGACAAGCGCATCCCCGGCTTTACGCCGATCGTCCATCAGGCGTTGTACGACTACGACTACCCGGGCAACATTCGCGAGCTGGAGAACCTGGTGGAACGGACGGTGATCCTGGCCGAGGAGGGCCAACCGGTCGACCTCAGGCATCTGTTCGGTGTCGAGGGCCTGGCCCGTTCCGCCCTGCTCCATCACGAGCATGCGGTCGTGGACGATGAGCCCGGCGCCGGGGCGGGCGATGAGGCGCTGCTGGGCCAACTGCTCGACCGGATGGTGGCGGGCGACCTGGCGCTGGACGGGTTCGAGGAGCGCGTATTGCAGCAGGCCCTGGAACGGACGCAGGGCAACGTCGCCGAGGCCGCACGCCTGGTCGGCCTGAGCCGGCCGCAGTTCGCCTATCGGCTGCAAAAGTTCGGCGCCAAGCCCTGATCGTCTTCCCAGACTGGCGACCCGCCGGCATACCCCCCACGCAGCGCGTGCCTGGCCCCCGGCGGTGCCTGGTCAGGGTGCCTGCGAGGGCTGCAGGTGGGGTGTGTTCCTGAGCTGGGCGAGATTTCGCGCGCCGATGCCGAACATGCAGATGCGCAGGCCGTCGATCAGGTTGGCGAGCAAGCGGTCGATGGCCTCCTCACCCTGGGTCGCGGCGACCAGGAACGGTCGCGCCAGGGCGGCGATGTCGGCGCCGAGGGCGAGCGCCTTGGCCACGTCGTGACCGCTGCGCAGCCCCCCGGTGGCGATCAGTGGCAGGTCGGGTGAGCCGCGGCGGACGTTGCGGATCGAACGGCTGGTCGCGATACCCCACTCGCCGAACTGCTGGCCCAATTCCCGTCGGCGCGGGTCGCGCGTGCACAGCGCCTCCACCTTGGCCCACGAGGTTCCGCCGGCGCCGGCGCAGTCGATCCCGGCGACCCCGCAATCGACCAGTGCTGCGGCGGCCTCCGGACTCAGACCGAAGCCGACCTCGCGGACGTAGACCGGGATCCCTTCGCTGGCGAGGTCGCGGCACAGCACCGCCAGCTGCCGGTGCAGGCCATGGAAATCGACATCACCACCCTGGATCGCCTCCTGCAGCGGATTGAGATGGATGAACAGGGCGTCCGCAGCGATCATGGTGACGGCGCGTCGTGCTTCCCTTGCACCCCAGCCGCGCACCAGCTGCGCCGCGCCCAGGTTGGCGAACAGCGGCAGCGTTGGGGCGACGTCGCGCACCTTGAACCAGCGTGCGCGTGTCTCCTCCTCCAGGGCCACACGTTGGCTGCCGACGGCGAAGCCGAGCCCCCAGCGCTCCGCCGCGGCGGCGAGTTGTGCGTTGATCCCGTGGCCGGCCGGCGTGCCGCCGGTCATCGGTGCCACCATCAGCGGCGCGGTCAGTCGCTTGCCGAGCAGCGACGTGGTCAGGTCGATGGCATCCAGCGCGATGTCCGGCAGCGCCTGATGGGTGAATTCGTAGGCATCGAAGCCGGCCGACCTGCAGTATTCGACGGCGTTGCTGCGGCAGACGGCGAGGTGATCGAGCTTGGCGCCCGGGTCGCGCCGGGGTGCCATGGCGGGATCCGCCGCGGCCATCGGAACGCGAACCAGGGCGTCCATCACCCGTGCCCGTTCAGTCCCGGTCGGCCGTCGCGTTCGATCAGGGCGAACGCGGAGTGATTGTGAATGGACTCGAAGTTCTCGCACGACACCCGGTAGGCGCCGACCCGGGGGTCACGCTCGAGCTGGGCGGCGACGTCCCGGACCAGGTCTTCGACGAATTTCGGATTGTCGTAGGCGCGTTGCGTGACCAGGCGCTCATCTTCGCGTTTGAGCAGCGCGAACAGCTCGCTCGAGGCCTGTGCCTCGACCAGTTCGATCAGGTCGTCGATCCACAGGGTGCCGTCCGTAGGTAGGGTCACGATCACCTGGGAGCGCTGGTTGTGGGCACCATAATCGGCAATAGCCTTCGAGCAGGGGCAGAGACTGGTGACCGGTACGGCGACGCGTAACGACAATTCCGCACCGTGGCCGTTGCTGGCGACGGTCACCCCCACCTCGTAATCGATCAGGCCGGCGCTGCCGGAGACCGGTGCGTTCTTGCAGACGAAATAAGGGAAGGCGATGTCGATGCGACCGCTGCCGGCGTCGAGACGCACCAGCATCCGCTCCAGCAGCCGGCCGAGGCTGCCGGCCTGGATCGCAAGCGGGTCGGTGCCCGCGACCTCGAGGAAGCGCGACAGGTGGGCGCCGCGGCGATCTCCGGCCAGGCCGATGTCCATGCCGAGCGTGGCGACCGAGTGCTGGGGGTGGCCGGCGCGGGTGTGGACGGCGACCGGGAAACGGACGCCACGAATGCCGACCTGCTGCAGCGGCAGGTCACGCGGATCGGCGCTGCCCTGGACGTCGGCGACCGGACGCGTGGACGGGTCGGCGCGGTGGAGCATGGCCTGGGCACCCATGGTCGTTCGTAAGCCAGGTTGACGGTCAGGCGCCCGAAGTGAATCGGATCTTCGGATCCTGGGCGACCTCGGAGGTCCAGCGCCGGAACAGGTTGTGTTCGATCCCGACCTGGTCCAGCGCCTTGCCGACACTCTGGTGGATGATGTCCATCACCGTCTTCGGGCCGTGGTAGAACGAGGGCATCGGCGGCAGGATGGTGCCGCCGATATCGGCGACCCGGCTCATCAGGTCGAGGTGACCCTTGTGCAGCGGGGTCTCGCGCACCATCAGGACCAGGCGTCGCCGCTCCTTCAGGGTCACGTCGGAGGCGCGCACGACCAGGTTGTCATTGAACGAGTTGGCGATGGCTGAAAGGGTCTTGATGGTGCACGGCGCGACGATCATCCCCCGGGTCAGAAACGAACCGCTGGCGACCGAGGCCCCGACGTCCTTGTTCTTGTAGACCACGTCCGCCATCGCCGTGACCTCGGTGTAGTCGTACTCGGTCTCGATGTGGATGTTGCGCACCGCCGATTCGCTGAGGATCAGGTGGGTGCAGACGTCGAGGTCGCGCAGGACGCGCAACAATTCGATGCCGTAGATCACGCCGGTGGCCCCGGTGATGGCGACGACGAGTGGCAAGCTCATGGTGACTCCTCGGTGATTGGGCGGATCTGGATCGCCCCGGGACGGGTTGCCGGTCCGATTGCGCCTGGTCTCTGAGGCCAATACACAGCAAGATCGGGACCAGCGCAGGGCAAATCCGGTTACGCAGTCGTCGCGGTCGCGCCTGAGATCATCCAAGGCGATGTATTTTCAAGATTTCATTGCAAAGGTGACGTTATAACCCAGGGTTCTGGAGGCTCATCTCACTGGGGGGCTGACGGAGTGACGGGGCAAGCACCCATGTCGCGAGTGATTAAATTTGTAATCCAGCCACCGATGCGTGCCGGTATTCGCGAATATGAAACACTGACCTGAGCCGGGGCCGTCCCTGTCAAGGCCGACCGCTGTCGACCCGGCGCCACTTCACTGCTGCCTTTTTTTCACCCGGTAGGCAAGGTGGGAGCGCTTGACGCCAAGCAGGCGGGCGGCCTGGGTCATGTTGCCGTCGGCACGCCTGAGTGCCTCGGTGATGAGGCCGTATTCGACCTCTTCGAGCGGCAGGCCGAGGCCGATCACGTCGTCGAAGCAGGTGTCGGCGGTGTCCGCCTTGGACTCCTGCTGCAGGGAGCCCAGGGGGTTGAGCTTCAACAGCATCGATTCCAGCAACTCCTCGGAGACGAACAGGTGGCGAATGTCGATCGGCTGGCCGTCCTCGACCTGGATCACCGCCCGCTCGATCAGGTTTTCCATTTCGCGGATGTTGCCCGGGTAGTCGTACTCGTACAGGGCATCGACGGCCAGGGAGGTGAACCCGGTGACGTCACGGCCGTGCAGCTCGGTGTAGCGACGGAGGAAATGGCTCATCAGCAGCGGGATGTCCTCGCGCCGCTCACGCAGGGGCGGAATCTGGATCGGGAAGACGTTGAGCCGATAGAGCAGGTCCTCGCGGAACCGGCCGGCCTTGACCGCCTGGTCGAGGTCCTCGTTGGTGGCGGCGATGATGCGCACATCGACCCGGCGCGTGATCGAATCGCCGACCCGCTCGATCTCGCGCTGCTGGATGGCACGCAGCAGCTTGATCTGCGCCGCCTTCGACAGCATGCCCACCTCGTCGAGGAACAGCGTGCCGCCGTGGGCCCGTTCGAACCGTCCCGGCCGGGAGCGGATGGCGCCGGTGTACGCCCCTTTTTCGACGCCGAACAGTTCGGCCTCGATCAGGTTCTCGGGGATGGCCGCGCAGTTCAGGGCTACGAATGGTTGGTCGGCCCGCGCGCTGAGCTGGTGCAGGGTGCGGGCGAAGCGCCCCTTGCCGACACCGGTGGCGCCACGGAACAGCACCGTGGCCGTGGTACGGGCCACTTTCTGCAACATGTGGCAGGTCGAAACGAAGCCGGGCGAGGCACCGACCAGATCGCCTAGGCTGGTCAACGGCGGCTTGACCTCGCGGCCGTTGGCAGCGGTCGAGTTCTGGCCATGCAGCGACAGCGGCTGCAGTGCCCGCACCTCCTGTTCGATCTCGTCGGCCGCCCATTGGTCGAGTGGCTTGCCGATGATACGGCAGTGCGGGTCCCCCATGGCGCGGCACTCGACCTCCTTCCAGCGCACCGCCAGGCCCATGAAGGCGCTGGTGTAGCCGGTGGCATAGCCGAGTTGAATCCAGCACACCGGGTGGTCTGATTTACCGTAGGCGGCGAGGTGGTTGTCGGCATCGAAACTGCCGTGCCAGATCACGTCGCCGTAGAAGTGGCCGGTGGCCACGTCCGCCTCGACCTGGACCGGCTCTGCCAGCACCAGGCCGCGCAGGGTGTGCAGCTGCGGCCCGACCAGGAACAGGTCGAGCAGGGAGTTGCGGCTGCGCAGCTTGCGCGCGATCTCGGCGTCCTTGGCACCCATGGTGTAGCCCATCCGGGTCAGCAGGCCGCGCGCGGCCTCGGGTCCCGCCTTGTCGATCAGCTGCTGGCGGATGGAGCCGAGGCTGGAGAGGTGGATCAGCGCGATGCGGTCGTTGTCGAACCAGATCCGGCCGTCCCGGGGCGAAAAGCGCAGGCAGTCGATCAGGTCGTCGATCCCCGGGGTGGCCACGCGCTCGCCAGCGCTGGCGGGGATCAGGCGGAAGGTGTGCTGTCGATCCGGATCGGATGGCGGTGGGTTGGGTGCAGTCACGAGGCAACTCCAGGGTGACGGCACATGCCGCCAGCCCGTTGATCATATTTGCATGCTACAGCATCAGGTCTGGCCGCACTGTGAATTTTGATGATGAATGCGGCCGTGGGTGGCCCTCTGCAACGGCGGAAGGGCCCAGCCATACCCCGCCATCCGCCCCCCCAGGCGACATCGTCGACAGGTCATTTATCCAGTCAATACAGTGAGATGAAAAACGTCATCCAGCTTGGGGCCAACGCGTCAGGAAGATGACGGGGAGAGTTGGCCTGCCGCTTGCACTGTTTCCGTGAAACCGTGCGAGGACGCCAGAAGATGAAACCAAGCGACCCGACCGACCGCCAGGGTGTGAGCGCAATTCCCCGCGCTGGCGACCGCTGGGATGGGATTGATGCACGCGCCGCGCTGAACGACCTCGAGTGCCAGCAGATCAACACGTTCAGTTACGGCCTCTACGACGGCCTGCACGGCCTGGAGGCCCTGGCCCCGTATGCGACCGGGATGGCTGGCAGCAGATTCAAATAATAAACCCGTCTCCGCCAGCCAGGGAGCGGCGCAGTGGAATGGGTAGCTAGAACTGGAGGAGCTTGATGACCAAGTCAAACGGGAAGTTTCCCAAACCGCACGCGATCGAGACCCTGCCGGGGACGGAGGGCTGGGAGCGGATGTATCCCTACCAGTACCAGTTCGTCAGCGACGACCAGGAGCGTCACGATTACGAAAAGAATGGCTTCTGGTTCTACGACGGTCTGCACTATCCCGAACCGCTCTACCCGTTCGACACCATCTGGGACGAGGCGTGGTACCTGGCGCTGTCGCAGTTCAACACCCGCATCTTCGCCGTGCCGCCGGTCTATGGCGTCGATCACCGGATCGTCAACGGCTACGTCTACATCACCCCGGTGCCGGTGAAGGACCCGGCAGAGATCGAGAAGCGGATCGCCCTGTTCATGGAGCGGGCCGGCTACTACTACGAGAACTGGAACGAACTCGAGAGCAATTGGGAAACCAAGATGCGCGCGACCATCGCCGCGCTCGAGGCGTTGCAGATCGACCCGCTACCCGACATGGAGGAACTGAGCGTGGTCACCAGCGGGCTCGGCGAGTCCAAGGGCTACCACCTGCTGAAGGCCTACGACGACCTGATCGATCTCGGCATCCGCTGCTGGCAATACCACTTCGAGTTCCTGAATCTCGGCTACGCCGCCTACGTCACCTTCATGGATTTCTGCCAGAAGATCTTCCCCGACATCCCGACCCAGCGCATCACCCAGATGATCTCCGGGATCGACGTGATCATGTACAAGCCGGACGAGAAGCTGAAGGAACTCGCGCAGTTGGCCATGACCAGCGGAATCGACGCGGCCGTGCTGGCCGGCGGCGATTTCGCCGCGACCACCCGCGCCCTGGGTGAGACGGAGGCCGGCCGGGCCTGGTTGCAGACGTTCGAGGAGACCCGCTACCCGTGGTTCAACATCTCCACCGGAACCGGCTGGTATCACCATCACAAGGCGTGGAACGACGACCTCAACATCCCGTTGGCCTCGATCCGCATCTACATCGAGAAATTGCAGCAGGGCGACAGCCTGGAGCGGCCGATCGAGGCGGTGCGTGCGGAGCGTGACCGGATCACCGTCGAGTATCGCGCCCTGATCGACAACGACGAGGACCGCGCCACCTTCGACCAGCTGTTGCAAACCGCCACCACGGTCTTCCCCTACGTCGAGAACCACCTGTTCTACGTCGAGCACTGGTTCCACTCGGTGTTCTGGAACAAGGTGCGCGAGGTCGGCGTGATCATGCGCGACCATGGCCTGCTCGCCGACGTCGAGGACATCTGGTACCTGAAGCGCGGCGAGATCAAGGACGCGCTGTGGGACCTGGTCACCGCCTGGGCCACCGGGGTCAAGCCGCGCGGTGCCTTCACCCTGCCCAAGGAGATCGCCTGGCGCAAGGGGGTGATGCAGAAGTTCCAGGAGTGGAGTCCGCCACCAGCCGTCGGCATCGCGCCCGAGGTGATCCAGGAGCCGTTCACCATCGTGCTCTGGGGCGTGACCAACGATTCGCTGAAGTCGTGGGCCGCCATCGCGGCCGTCGACAACCTCGACGACATCCGCCAGTTCACCGGCTTCGCCGGCAGCCCCGGATCGGTCCAGGGCCGGGTGCGCGTCTGCCGCACGGTCGAGGAGATCGGTGAGCTCGAGGAGGGCGAAATCCTGGTCGCGCCGACCACTTCACCGTCGTGGGCCCCGGTGTTCACCAAGATCCAGGCATGCGTCACCGATGTCGGTGGCGTGATGAGCCACGCGGCCATCGTCTGTCGCGAGTACGGCATGCCCGCGGTGGTCGGGACCGGCATGGCGACCAAGATCCTGAAGACCGGGCAGATGGTCAGCGTCAACGGCTCGACCGGTGAAATCGCGATTCTCCAGTGAGAATCTGCGCCGTGGCACGCCCAGCGATGAGAGAAGGCAAATGAGCACGACGCAACCGATGGTCTGCTGGTTCGAGGAGTGCACCCGGGAGATGGTGCCCCTGGTGGGGGGCAAATGCTCGTCCCTGGGGGAACTGATCAACGCCGGGATCCGGGTCCCGCCGGGGTTCGCCATCACCACGCGCGGCTATTACGACTTCATGGAACAGGCCGGGATCATGGACGATCTGGCCGGGTTGGTGGGCAGCCTGAAGGCGGACGACCTCAAGGGCCTCGAGACGGCCAGCAGCGAGATCCGCCAGCGCATCGAGGCGGCAAGCTTCTCGCTGCAACTCGAGGACGAGATCGCCGAGAGCTACCGGCGCCTGTCGATCCGCAGCTTCATGCCGGCGACCGCCGTTGCGGTGCGCTCCAGCGCGACTGCCGAGGACCTGCCAGGTGCCAGCTTCGCCGGCCAGCAGGACACCTACCTGTGGATTCGCGGCATCGACGCGGTACTCGAACATGCCAAGCGCTGCATGTCGAGTCTCTACACCGCGCGCGCCATGGCCTACCGCATCCGCATGGGCTTCGACCACCGCGAGGTCGGCATCAGCGTCGGCGTGCAGAAGATGGCCAACTCGTTCACCGCCGGGGTGATGTTCACGCTCAACCCGAGCAATGGCGACCGCTCCTCGATCGTGATCGACGCCAATTTCGGTTTCGGCGAGTCGGTGGTCTCCGGCGAGGTGACGCCGGACCAGTTCCGCATCAACAAGGTGTCACTGGAGATCCTCCAACGGACGGTGTCGGAGAAGACCGTCTGTTACACGGTCGACACCAAGACCCAGACCTCGGTGGCCAGCGAGATTCCCGAGGAGCGGCGCAACATCCAGTCGGTGACCGATGACGAGTTGATCGAGCTGGCGCGCATGGGCAAGCAGATCGAACAGCATTACGGGCGGCCGATGGACATCGAGTGGGCGATCGACAAGGACATGCCCAGGAGCGGCAACATCTTCATTCTCCAGGCGCGGCCGGAGACGGTCTGGAGCGAAAAACGCAGCGAGCCGGTATCGGCCAAGGCGCGTGGCAAGACCACCATGGACTTCATCCTCTCGAGCATGATGGAAGGCAAGAAGGTCAGTTGAACGGCGCGCTGCCCGACCAGGTCGCGGCCGTCAAATCCGGAGTAAGCACATGATTGTCAGCAACTGGATGCAACCCGATCCGATCACCATCGCCAGCGATCTGCTGCTGTCGGAGGCGAAACGCATCCTGACCGAGAACAACCTGCACGCCCTGCCGGTGGTCGACGCCGGCGTGCTGCGCGGCCTGGTCACCCGCAACGACTGCCTGCGCGTGGCGCAGTTCGTCGCCGCGACCCAGAACGCCGACGAATTCAGTTTTTTCGCCAACCGGTTGCGGGTGCGCGACGTCATGGTGCGGCGCCCGGCGACGGTGCAGATGACCGACACCATGGAACACGTCCTGGAGAAGGGACGCGAGCTGCGCATCGGCCAATTTCCGGTGATGGACGGCGATGACGTGGTCGGGATCATTTCCGCCAACGAGATCTTCAACCTGGCGGCGCACTTTCTCGGCGCCTGGGAACGGCGCAGCGGCATCACCATCGGGCCGCTGCTGCACGAGCCGGGGATCGTCGGCCGGATCATCGACCTGGTCGAAGAGGCCGGCGCCGACGTCCATGCCATCTACCCGATCGGCTGCGTCGAGCCGCATCCGCCCCCGGGCCAGCGCGAGTGCAAGGTGATCGTCCGCTTCCATGCGCCCGATTTCACGGCTGTCAGCGCGGCCCTGGAGGCGGCTGGATTCCACATTCTCGAGTCGGTCCAGGGGCAACCGCAGCACGCCACTGATCAGGCGGTCAACGGCTGACCCCGGGCAGGCATACCACCGCGCGCGATCGGCACGCGGAGCGGTAACCGCGCGCCGGAACAACAGCACAGCATGAACCACAAGGGGAACGGACCATGGATCTGAGAGATTTCATCAACAAGTGCGACGATGTCGGCGAGCTGAGCCGGGTCAAGGCCGAGGTCGACTGGGACCTGGAGCTGTCGCACATCGCCAAGCTGACCGAGGAGCGCAAGGGTCCGGCCCTGCTGTTCGAGAACATCAAGGGCTACGACTCGCCGGTCTTCACCGGCGCCTTCGCCACCGCCAGCCGGCTTGCCCTGTCGGTCAACATGCCGCCGGAATACTCACTCTGCGACGCGGCGCGGAAATGGAAGGACCTGACCATCGGTGAGGTCATTCCCGCCAAGGAGGTGAGCGACGGGTCGGTGCTCGAGAACGTCATCAGCGGCGACGCCGTCGACCTGAACATGTTCCCGGTCCCGCGCTTCTTCCCCCGGGACGGCGGCCGCTACATCGGCACCGCCACCTTCGTCGTGATCAGGGATCCCGAGACCGGCAAGATCAACCTCGGCACCTACCGCATGCAGATGATCGACGGCAAGCGCTGCGGGGTGCAGATCCTGCCCGGCAAGCGCGGTGAGCGCATCCTGAAAAAGTACCAGAAGCTGGGCAAGAAGATGCCCGCCGCTGCGGTCATCGGTTGCGACCCGCTGCTGATGATGGCCGGCACGCTGCAGCACGAGGGGGCCAGCCAGTACGACCTGATGGGTTCGGTCCGCGGCGCGCCGTCCGAGTACCTGAATGCGCCGCTGACCGGCCTGCCGGTGCCGGCCAGTGCCGAAATCGTACTCGAGGGCGAGATCGATCCGGACAACTACGTGGCCGAGGGTCCGTTCGGCGAATACACCGGCTATTACACCGACGAACTGTTCCACGAGGTCAAGAAACCGTGCCTCGAGGTCAAACAGATCCTGCACCGGGACAAGCCGATCCTGTGGGCGACCTCGGTCGGCCGGCCAGTGACCGACGTGCACATGCTGCTGTCATTCACTCGCACCGCAATGCTCTGGACCGACCTGGCCAAGATGAACATCCCCGGCATCCAGTCGGTCAACGTCATGCCCGAATCGGCGGGACGCTTCTGGGTGGTGGTGTCGATGAAGACCATGTACCCCGGCCACTCCAACCAGGTGGCACACGCGGTGATCGCCACCACCACCGGTTCCTACGGTATCAAGGGGGTGATCGTGGTCGACGACGACATCGAGGCCGACGACACCCAACGCGTCTTCTGGGCGCTGTCGTGCCGCTACGACCCGATGCGTGGCACCGAGATGATCGCGCGCGGCCGCTCGACCCCGCTCGATCCGGCCCTCGACCCGGACGGCAACAAGTTGATCACGTCGCGCATCCTGATGGACGCGACCATCCCGTTCGAGTGGAAGAACAAGCCGGTCGAGGTGCGCCTCGATGACGCAGTCATGGAGCGGATCCACGCCCGCTGGGCAGAACTCGGCATCAACGCCTAGATCGGGAGCGAGACAATGGAAGAGGCAAAAAAGATCCGCCTGGTGATCCTCGATGTCGACGGGGTCATGAGCGATGGCGGACTGTACGTCGATGAAAACGGCCTGCAGCAGCGGCGCTTCGACATCAAGGACGGCATGGGTACGGTGGTCCTGCCGATGCTCGGGATCGAAGTGGCGATCATCACCTCGCGCCGTTCGGGCGCGGTGCGGGCGCGGGCCGAGGAACTCAAGATCAAGCGCTATTACGAAGGGGTCAGGAAGAAAACCGAGGCCTACGCCGAGATCAAGGCCGACCTGGCGATCGAGGATGACGAGGTCTGCTACGTCGGCGACGACCTGGTTGACCTGAGCATGATGAAACGCGTCGGTCTGCCGATCGCGGTCGCCGACGCCGTGCCGGAAGTACTCGCCATCGCCAAGTACGTGACCCGGGCGCGCGGTGGCCACGGCGCGGTGCGCGAGGTCGCCGAAATGATTCTCAAGACGCAGGGCAAGTGGGACCAGGTGCTGGCCAAGCTCGGCTGAGAAACGAACAACGAACCAAGGAGATCGATGATGAGTACCCCAGCTGAAAAAGTCGAATCGACGGACGGTCCGTACGGCGCGCCGCGGGACAACCGTGAATTCGTCGCCTCGTGCATCGCCAGCGGCGACGCCGTCCACATCAAGCAGGAGGTCGACTGGGACAACGAGGCCGGCGCCATCGTCCGTCGCGCCTGCGAACTGGCCGCCCCGGCGCCGTTCATGGAAAAGATCAAGGATTACCCCGGCTTCAGCTATTTCGGCGCGCCGCTGTCGACCTACCGGCGCATGGCCATTTCGCTGGGGATGGCGCCCGACTCGACCCTGCCGGAGATCTCGGCCGAGTACCTGCGGCGCACCAACGGCGAGCCGATCGAGCCGGTGGAGATCGACCGCGCTGCAGCGCCGTGCAAGGAGAACATCCTGCGCGGCGACGACGTCGACCTGACCCGGCTGCCGGTGCCGCTGGTCCACGACGGCGACGGCGGCCGTTACGTCGGCACCTGGCACGCCGTGGTCACCCGGCACCCGGTCCGCGGCGACTACAACTGGGGCATGTACCGGCAGATGATGTACGACGCGCGCACCATGTGCGGCGCGGTCTTTCCGTTCTCCGACCTCGGCAAGACGCTGAACGACTACTACCTGCCGCGCGGTGAGGCGATGCCGTTCGCCACCGCCATCGGCCTGTCGCCGCTGGCGGCCATGGCGGCCTGTGCACCGTCGCCGATCCCGGAACCGGAACTGACCGGCATGCTGATGGGGCAGGCGGTGGAACTGGTCAAGTGCGAGACCAACGACCTGCTGGTGCCGGCCAATGCCGAGATCATCCTCGAGGGCGAGATCGTGCCCGACGTCATGGTCGAGGAGGGCCCGTTCGGGGAGTACACCGGCTACCGCACCTCGCCGCGCATGCCGCGTGTCACCTTCCGCGTCAACTGCATCACCTACCGCAACAACGCGACCATGACCATCTCCAACATGGGCGTGCCGATGGACGAGGGGCAGCTGCTGCGCTCGTTCTCGCTCGGCCTCGAACTGGACAAGCTGCTGCGCAGCCAGGGCATCCCGATCACCGGGGTCTACATGCACCCGCGCTCGACCCATCACATGATGATCGTCGGCGTGAAGGCGACCTACGCCGGGGTCGCCCAGCAGATCGCCCAGCTCGCCTTCGGCAGCAAGCTCGGCCCGTGGTTCCACATGGTCATGGTGGTCGACGACTCCATCGACATCTACAACTGGGACGAGGTCTACCACGCCTTCTGCACGCGCTGTAACCCGGAGCGCGACATCCATATCTACAGGAACACCACCGGCACGGCGCTCTATCCGCATGCCAGTCCGCACGAACGGGCCTACTCCATCGGTTCCAAGGTGTCGTTCGACTGCACCTGGCCGGTCGACTGGGACAAGATCAACGACGTGCCGACCGTGGTGTCGTTCAAGAACGTCTACCCGCAGGCGATCCAGGAGCGGGTGATCAGCAACTGGGAAGCCTACGGCTACCCGTCGGCCAAGTGAGGAGCGCGTCATGAACCAGTGGGAAGTCTTTGTCATGGAACTCGACGAACTGCCGGAAGGCAAGCAGCTCGAGTTGACCATCCGCACCCTGAACGACGGGTTGCAGAAATACACCTACAAGCGGGTGCAGGCGCGGGTCTCGCGCAATACCGAGGAGTTTCCCGACCGCCTCCAGGTCCGTTTCGGTCGCGGCCAGTTGGCCAAGGAGCGCTATTCCATCGACGTCCTGGGCGAGATCCAGCGCTTTCCGGAAAAGTACCTGTAACCACCGGGAGCGGCGGGCCAGCACGGCCCGTCGGCGGCCAACGATGCCAACCACCGCCTACACCGATCTGCGCAGCCTGCTGGCCGACCTCGGCGACGATCTGCTGACCGTCGCCGCGGAGCTCGACCCACGGCACGAAATCGCCGCCCTGCTGGCCGCCTCCCAGCACGACGGCCGGGTGGTCCTGTGCACCCACGTCAAGGGCTACCCGGGCGCCCGCGTGGTCGGCAACCTGATGGCCAGCCGGCGGGTACTGGCCCGGGCGCTGGGCACGACCGAGGCCGGTCTGGCCGCGACCTACATGGCGAGCAAGGAGCAGAGCCGCCCGACCGTGGCCTACCGGGGACCGGCGCCGGTCAAGGAGGTGGTCCACCGCGCCCCGGAGGAGGTGGCCGCGCTGCTGCCGGTGCTGACCCACCATGCCGCCGATGGCGGCGCGTTCATCACCTCGGGCCTGGTCATCGCCCGCGATCCCGACAGCGGGCGCCGGGCGATGGGCATCCACCGGATGATGCTGCAGGGCGGCAACCGGCTTGGCGTCTTCCTGGCCAATCCGCCGCTGTCGCTCTACCACGCCAACGCCGAACGGCGCGGCGAGCCGCTGGAGGTGGCCGTCGCCCTGGGCGTCGAGCCGGCCACCCTGCTCGCCGCGGTGGTCAAGCTCGGCGCGGTCGGACCCGACAAGCTGGAGATCGCCGGCGGCCTGCGCGGCCGCCCGCTGGAACTGGTGGCCGGCGAGACGGTGGACGTGGAACTGCCGGCGCACGCCGAGATCGTCATCGAGGGTCGGGTACTGCCCGGGGTGCGCGCCGACGAGGGCCCGTTCGGCGAGAACACCGGCTATTACTTCAGCAACTCGAGCCCGGTGATCGAGGTCAGCGCGATCACCCACCGCCGTGACTTCATCTACCCGGCGCTCTGTCCGTGGACCCTCGACGTCGACAACCTGCTGTCGCTGGCGGCCGGCACCGAACTGCTGTGGCAACTGCACGGGCAGATGCACGGCATCGTCGATCTCGAACTGGTCACCGGCACCTGCGGGTTTACCGCGGTCGTCGCGGTGCGCGACCTCAAGCCGGTCGAGGTGCGGCGGGTGATCATGCTCGCGCTCAGTCTGGACAAGCGGCTCAAGCTGGTCACCGTGGTCGACGACGAGGTCGATATCCGCAACCAGCGCGAGGTGGCCTGGGCGCTGGCGACGCGCTGCCAGCCCGACCGGGACACGGTCGTCTACGGCGGCACCGAGGCCTATGTCATCGACCCGTCAGCAGCGGCATCTGGCAGAGGATCGAAGATCGGGATCGATGCGACCCGGGGCCGCGGTCCCGAGTTCGACCGGATCGCGTTCCCAACTGCGGCACGCGAGCGGGCCGCAGCCGTGCTTGCCGGTCTTGCGCGGTGACCGGATTGTGCGCAAGCCGTCACCATGATTCAGCATGACGCCCAACGGTTGATTGCCGACACTGCGGGGTTGGTGGTGACCGGCTCATTGGCCAGCGGTCTTGGAGAGGGTGCTTACTTCACCAAGCTGGACTGGGTGGTGAGAGGCTTCGAAGAGAAGCTCGGTTTCCGTCCCTACCCGGGAACGTTCAACCTGACGATGGCTGGTGCCGCGTGGCAGCAGATTCGCGTCGAGTTGGTGCGCGCCGCGGGTATCGCACTTCCCCCACACCCTGGAAATTGTGGAGCGAAATGCTTTCGTCTGCTGGTCGAGGAGCGCCACGCGGGAGTACTGATCATTCCCGACGTGGCGGACTATCCCGAAGACAAGTTCGAAATCGTCGCCCCGGTGGAACTGCGTCCACGGCTTGCCGTGGTTGACGGGGAAAAAGTCCGTGTTCGCCTGCTGCCCGAATGACCTGCGAAAGTAGCCAACCATGACGAAATCCACCAACGAGCCACCCCGGATGACCTGGCAGGCATCCCATGCAACGAACGATGGAGAAGGTAGACCGATGATCAAGATCACGCCCGACTTGCCCGCGAACCTCCTGGGTTACCTGACCCCTGGGGCTCCTGCCCTGCTGCTGACCTGTGGTTCCGACGACTACCCGAGTTCGCAATACACCTGGGCCGTGGCGACAGACAACAAGCACATCCGCTTCGGTGCCGACCAGGGCAGCACTGCACTGGCCAATCTCAACCGCGCCGGCATGGCGGGGCTGGTGGTCATGGGTGCCAACGACACCACGTTTCTGGTCAAGGGTCGGACGCGGCTGCTCAAGGAGCGTATTGCTGCCGCCGCACCGGCCTCGATCGCCCTGTTCGAGATGGAAGTGACCGGGGCCAAGGACCAGTCATGGACCGGCGTCTCGATTGCGCCACTGCATTACGAGTGGGCAGCCGACCATCGTGAGGACCTGCTGCGCATGGAACAGGCGGTCTTCAGCGAGATGCGTGAGTCCTGAGCCGGCCCGCGTAACTCCACGACAGCGGAGCCAGCGCAGCGCGTCGGCACCTACAGGACGAGAACATGCCCTACTACGACGAAGCAACCGAGACCCTGCCACGCGATCAGCTGGCCGAACTGCAGGGCGAGAAACTCCGCTCCATGCTCAAGGAGCTGGCGGAAAAGAACGTCTTCTACCGCACCAAGTGGCAGGCGGCGGGGGTCGATCCGTTGGCGGTCAGGGGCCCGGCCGACCTGGCCGCGCTGCCGCTGACGACCAAGAAGGAGCTGGTCGAGGACCAAGAGGTCCACGGCCCGTTCGGGAGCAACCTGACCTATCCGCTCGCCCACTACACCCGCTTCCACCAGACCTCGGGCACCACCGGCAACCCGCTGCGGGTCTTCGATACCGACGCCAGCTGGGACTGGTGGGGGCGGTGCTGGGCGCACGTGCTGGCGGGCGCCGGCGTCACCGCGGCCGACCGCATCTTCCTGGCGTTCGCCTTCGGCCCGTTCATCGGCTTCTGGGCTGCCGTCGAGGGGGCGCGCAAGATCGGCGCGCTGATGGTCCCCGGTGGCGGGCGCGACTCGCTGCAGCGGCTGGAACTGATGCGCGATGCCGGGATCACCGCCCTGGCCTGCACCCCGACCTACGCCCTGCGCCTGAGCGAGGTGGCGCGCGAAAGCGGTTTCGACCTCGGCGCCATCCCGGTCAAGGCGACCATCCACGCCGGCGAACCCGGGGCCAACATCCCGGCCACCAAGCAGCGCATCGAGTCGGTCTGGGCGGCGCACTGCTTCGACCACGCCGGCGCCTCGGAGGTCGGCGCCCATTCGTTCGAATGCGAGGCGCAGCCCGGGGGCACCCACCTGATCGAAAGCGAGTACATCGCCGAGGTGCTCGATCCGCTGACGCTGCAGCCGGTGGCGCCCGGGACCAAGGGCGAATTGGTGATCACCAATCTCGGGCGCTGGGGTTTCCCGGTGATCCGTTACCGGACCGGCGACATCGTCCGTGCCAACCTGGAACGCTGCGCCTGCGGCCGCACCTCGATGCGCTTCGACGGCGGGGTGATCGGTCGGGCCGACGACATGGTCACGGTGCGCGGGGTCAATGTCTTCCCGTCGGCGGTCGAGAACATCATCCGCAAGTTCAGCACCGTCGACGAATTCCGGATCACGGTCTCCACCGTCCGCCAGATGGACGAAATGGCGATCGAGCTGGAACTGGCCGAGGGGGCCGACGAGCAGGTGGTCGCCGCCGTCAACGAACGGCTCTACGCTATGCTCGGGTTCCGCCCGCGCGTGCAACTGGTCGCGCGCGACACCCTGCCGCGGTTCGAGCTCAAGGCCAGGCGCTTCCACGTGCTGCGCGAGGCGGCGGCCTGACCCGGCGCCAGCGCCCCAACCGCCAGCCGGCGCGGCACCCGGGCGGCGCCAGCCGCCGGGACCGGCCCGGTACGGGAGAAGTCACGCCATGGTCAAACCCTGGCCCAGCGTCAGCTCCGCCGAGGTCATCGACCTCGGCCTGCTGCGCGTGCGCCGCGATCGCGCCCGTTCACCACGGACCGGTGCCGAGCACGACTTCCTGGTCATCGACATGGCCGACTGGCTGCAGGTGGTGCCGGTCACCGCGGACGGCAGGCTGGTCATGGTGCGCCAGTACCGCCACGGCAACCGCCGCGTCGGCCTCGAGTTTCCCGGCGGCCTGGTCGAGGCCGGAGACCGGGACCACGCCAGCGCGGCGCGGCGCGAATGCCTGGAGGAGACCGGTTACGGCGGCGGGTCGCTGCAGCCGCTGGGCCGGTTCAGCCCGCAACCGGCGCTGTTCGCCAACACCGTCCACGTCTTCCGGGTCGACGGCGTGACACCGCAGGCGGCGGTCGACCCGGACCCGGGCGAGGACATCGGGGTCGAGTTGATCGCCGTCGACCAGCTTCCCGGGCGGATCGGGTCAGGCGAGATCCACAACGCCGTGACCCTGGCGGTGCTGGCCCTGGCCGGTCCCTGGGGCCAGGGATGACCGGCGACCAGGGCGCCGGCGTACCCGAGCGCAAGGTGGTCGCGACGGCCCTGGAGCTGCTGGCCGGGCACAGCGTGCTGAGCCTGGCCACCCTGTTCGAGGGCCAGCCCCACGCCACGTCGCTGATGTACGCCCACGACGGCTTCGACCTGTTCTGGGTCTCGGACCCGAAGACCCGCCACGGCCGCGCCCTGGTCGCCCACCCCGGGGTGGCGGTCACCATCGCCCGGCAGTACGAGGATTTCACCAGGATCCGGGGCCTGCAGATGACCGGCACGGCGCTGCGCATAGACGACCAAGAGCAGGCGGAGCGGGCCCTGGCGCTGCTCGGCCAGCGTTTCGCCTTCATCCGTCTGTTCCGCAAGGGGCCCAGGCTGCTGCGCGAGCGGCTGCAGGCCGTGACCGCCTACCGGTTCGAGGCGGCTGCCGTGACCTTGATCGACAACACCGAGGGGTTCGGCTACAAGCGGACCTTCAGCCCGCCGCGGTGAGACCGCTGCGGACGGCAACAGGTGATTGCCCTCGCGGCGCCTCGTTAAAGACTCCCTCGTAGGCGCATCCCGGCCCACCCTGTCGCTTCCGGAAGGGTGGGCACCGTGGGTGCCGTCAAGTGCGGGTAATTGTGGTACCGGAGGCCGGACTCGAACCGGCAAGGTGTTGCCACCGGGGGATTTTGAGTCCCCTGCGTCTACCAATTTCGCCACTCCGGCGGGGTGGTGGGCAGGTAAGGAGGCCAGAGTATAGCGAGCGCCCCCGGCAGCGCCAACGCAACCGCTGACGGCGACTGCGACTGCGACTGCGACCGGCGCGGCGCTTCCGCTATAGTGGCGCCATCCCGTCACCCTGCGGAGCCGCCGTCCTGAGTCGCCAACTGCTCAAGTCCACTGCCGTGGTCGGCGGCATGACCCTGCTCTCGCGCATCCTGGGCTTCGTCCGCGACGTCGCCTTCGCCCGGCTGTTCGGCGCCGGGGTCGGCATGGACGCCTTCCTGGTGGCGTTCAAGATCCCCAACTTCCTGCGCCGGATGTTCGCTGAAGGGGCGTTCTCGCAGGGCTTCGTGCCGGTGCTCTCCGAGGTCAAGGCGCGCCAGGGCGAGGCCGAGGTCAAGCGGCTGGTCGACCACGTCGCCGGCACCCTGGGCCTGGTGCTGTTCGGCCTGACCGCGGCCGCGGTGGTCGCCGCACCGCTGCTGATCATGCTGTTCGCCCCCGGTTTCATCGGCGACGACGGCCGCTTCGACCTCGCCGCCGGCATGCTGCGCATCACCTTCCCCTACCTGCTGTTCATTTCGCTGACCGCCTGTGCCGGCGGCATCCTCAACGCCTACGGCCGCTTCGCCGTGCCGGCGTTCACGCCGGTGCTGCTCAACCTCTCCCTGCTCGGTGCGGCCTGGTGGCTGGCGCCGCGCATGGCCGAACCGATCACCGCGCTGGCCTGGGGGGTGTTCGTCGCCGGCATCGCCCAGCTCGCCTTCCAGCTGCCGTTCCTGGCCCGGCTCGGGCTGCTGCCGCGGCCGCGGCCGTCGTTCCGCGACCCGGGGGTGCGGCGCATCCTGAAGTTGATGGGGCCGGCGCTGTTCGGCGCCTCGGTGACCCAGATCAACCTGCTGATCGACACCCTGATCGCCTCGTTCCTGGTCGCCGGCAGCGTCTCCTGGCTCTACTACTCCGACCGCCTGGTCGAGTTCCCGCTGGGCGTGTTCGGCATCGCCCTGGCGACGGTGATCCTGCCCAGCCTGAGCCGGCGCCACGCCGAGACCGATCCCGAGGCCTTCTCGCGGACCATCGACTGGGCGCTGCGCTGGGTGCTGCTGCTGGGCACGCCGTGCGCGGTCGGGCTGATGGTCCTGGCCGGGCCGATCCTGTCGACCCTGTTCCAGTACGACGCCTTCGCGGTCCACGACGTCGACATGGCCGCACGCAGCCTGATGGCCTATGCCGTCGGCCTGCAGGGCTTCATCCTGGTCAAGGTCCTGGCGCCGGGCTATTTCGCCCGCCAGGACACCCGCACCCCGGTGCGCATCGGCATCATCGCCATGGTCGTCAACGTGGTGCTGAACCTGGCCCTGGTGGTGCCCCTGGCGCATGCCGGCCTGGCGCTGGCGACCTCGCTGGCGGCCTTCGTCAACGGCGGACTGCTGCTGCGCGGCCTGCGCCGTGGCGGCGTCTACCGGCCGCGACCGGGCTGGACGGCGCTGGCGCTGCGGGTGGCGTTGGCCAGCCTGGCCATGGCCGGGCTGCTCTGGTGGGGGAGCGGCGATCTCGACCGCTGGGGCGCCTGGTCCGGTCCGGTGCGGGCCGGCCAGCTGCTGCTCTGGGTCACGGTCGGCGCGGCCGCCTACTTCGCGCTGCTCGTCGCTGTCGGGCTGCGGCCACGGCACCTGCACTCGGGCATGGCCGGCGGCAAGGAATAACGCCATGGCCGGGCCTGGGGTATTTCCATATACTACCTAGCTTTTGACGAAACGGTCGTGCGGTGTGGCGCGACCGCAGGCAACCATGGAACTGATTCGCGGGCGGATCAACCTGAGGCCGCGACACCGCGGATGTGTGGCGACGATCGGCAATTTCGACGGCGTCCACCTGGGGCACCAGGCGGTCCTTCGTGAGTTGATCGCCCGCGGGCGGGAGTTCGACGTCCCCACCACGGTGGTGACCTTCGAGCCGCAACCGCTGGAGTTCTTTGCCGCGGACCGGGCCCCGCCGCGGCTGAGCCAGTTGCGCGGCAAGCTCGACATGCTGGCCAAGCTCGGGGTCGACCGCGTGCTCTGCCTGCCCTTCGACCGCCGCCTGGCCGGCATGCTGGCGGAGGAGTTCATCGCCACGGTGCTGGTCACGGGCCTCGGCATCCGCCACCTGATCATCGGCGACGACTTCCGCTTCGGTGCCGGAGGGCATGGGAACTTCGAACAGCTGCTCGATGCCGGCCGTCGCTACGGTTACACCGCCACCGAGATGCCGACCTTCCTGCTCGACGGCGAACGGGTCAGCAGCACGCGCATCCGCGCGGCGCTCGAGGCGGACGACCTGCTGGCGGCGGAGCGGCTGCTCGGCCGGCCCTACGCCATCTTTGGCGCGGTGCGCCACGGCGACAAGCGCGGGCGGACGATCGGCTTCCCGACCGCCAACATCGACACCTGGCACAAGGTGGTGCCGGTGCGCGGGGTCTACGCGGTGCAGGTCGCCGGCGTCGCCGACGGCCTCTGGCCCGGGGTGGCGAACATCGGCCAGCGGCCGACCTTCGGCGCCAACGAGGTGCGGCTGGAGGTGCACCTGTTCGACTTCAACCGGGATATCTACCGGCGCCAGTTGCGGGTCGATTTCCGCGCCAAGCTGCGCGACGAGCGGCGGTTCGACTCGGTCGACGCCCTCAAGGCGCAGATCACCGCCGACTGCGCGGCGGCGCACCACGTGCTCGACGAGCTGCAGGACCAGCTGTCGCAGCTGCCGGGCGCGGGCTGAACTGTTTTCAACGTTAACCGACTGGACCGACATGGCCGATTACAAAGAGACCCTGAACCTGCCGCGCACCGAGTTCCCGATGCGCGGCAACCTGCCCCAGCGCGAGCCGGAGCGGCTCCAGCGCTGGCAGCAGCTCGACCTGTTCCGGCGCATGCAGGAGGTGCAGGCCGGGCGGCCGAAGTACGTGCTGCACGACGGCCCGCCCTACGCCAACGGCACCATCCACATCGGCCACGCCGTCAACAAGGTGCTCAAGGACATCATCAACAAGGCGCGCGCGCTGGACGGCTTCAACGTCCCCTACGTGCCGGGCTGGGACTGTCACGGCCTGCCGATCGAGCACCAGGTCGAGAAGCAGCTGGGCCGGGCCGGCGATAAGGTCGACGCCCGCACCTTCCGCCAGGCGTGCCGTGACTTCGCCGCCGAGCAGGTCGACGGCCAGCGTGCCGACTTCCAGCGCCTGGGCGTGCTCGGCGACTGGGACCACCCCTACCTGACCATGGACTTCGCCACCGAGGCCGACACCATCCGCGCCCTCGGCCAGGTCTACGCCAACGGCCACGTCATCCGCGGCTACAAGCCGGTCCACTGGTGTACCGACTGCCATTCGGCGCTGGCCGAGGCCGAGGTCGAGTACGCCGACAAGCGCTCGCCGGCGATCGACGTGCGCTTCCCGGCGGTCGACGCCGCCGCCTTCCTGGCACGCATGGAGACGCTCGACGGCGGCGGCGACGGCCCGCTGGCGGTGGTCATCTGGACCACCACGCCGTGGACGCTGCCGGCCAACGAGGCGGTCGCCCTGCATCCCGAGCTCGATTACGTGCTGGTCGCGGCCGGCGGCGAGCGGCTGCTGCTGGCCGAGGCGCTGTGGCCGGAGGTGCTCGGCCGCGCCGGGCTCGCCGACGGCCGCGTGGTCGCGCGCGCCCGGGGCGCGGCCCTCGAGGGGCTGCGCGTGCGCCACCCGTTCTACGACCGCGACGTGCCGCTGATCCTCGGTGACCACGTCACCCTGGAGGCCGGCACCGGCGTCGTCCACACCGCTCCGGGCCACGGCCTCGAGGACTACGTCGTCGGCCAGCACTACGGCCTGCCGGTCGACCACCCGGTCGGCGACGACGGCCGCTTCCTGCCCGACACCGAGCTGTTCGCCGGGCTGCACGTGTTCGCCGCCAACGACCGCGTGGTCGAGGTGCTGCGCGAGCGCGGCCACCTGCTGCACGTCGAAGCGCTCACGCACAGCTACCCGCACTGCTGGCGGCACAAGACGCCGATCATCTTTCGCGCCACGCCGCAGTGGTTCATCAGCATGGACGGCAACGGCCTGCGCGCCCAGGCGCTGCAGGCGATCACCGAGGTCAGCTGGCACCCGGAATGGGGCCAGGCGCGCATCGACGGCATGGTGCGCAACCGGCCCGACTGGTGCATTTCGCGCCAGCGCAGCTGGGGCATCCCGCTGCCGCTGTTCGTCCACCGCCAGAGCGACGCGCCGCACCCGCGCACGCTGGAGCTGATCGAGCAGGTGGCGCAGCGGGTCGAGCAGGGGGGCATCGACGCCTGGTTCGACCTCGACCCGGCCGAGCTGCTCGGCAATGAGGCGGCCGACTACCGCAAGGTCGGCGACACCATGGACGTCTGGTTCGATTCCGGCACCACCCACTACAGCGTCCTCGAGCAGCGGCCCGAGCTGGGCTTCCCGGCCGACCTCTACCTCGAGGGCTCGGACCAGCACCGCGGCTGGTTCCAGTCGTCGCTGCTGGCCTCGGTCGGCATGCACGGCAGCGCGCCCTACCGGTCGGTCCTGACCCACGGCTTCACCGTCGATGCCGACGGCCGCAAGATGTCCAAGTCGCTCGGCAACGTGGTCGCGCCGCAGGAGGTGATGAACAAGCTCGGCGCCGACATCCTGCGCCTGTGGGTCGCCGCGACCGACTACCGCAACGAAATGAGCGTCTCCGACGAGATCCTCAAGCGCATGGCCGACGCCTACCGCCGGATCCGCAACACCGCCCGCTTCCTGCTCGCCAACCTGGCCGGTTTCGACCCGGCGCGCGATGCCGTCGAGCCGGCCGCCATGGTTGCGCTCGACCGCTGGGCGCTGCAGCGCGCCGGCGACCTGCAGGCCGACATCGTGCGCGCCTACGCCACCTTCGAGTTCCACCTGATCTACCAGAAGGTGCACAACTTCTGCAGCGTCGACATGGGCGCGTTCTACCTCGACATCATCAAGGACCGGCAGTACACCGCCAGGACCGACGGCCGGGCCCGGCGCTCGGCGCAGACGGCCATGTACCACATCGTCGAGGCGCTCAGCCGCTGGCTCGCCCCGGTGCTGAGCTTCACCGCCGACGAGATCTGGGAGCACCTCCCGGGCGCGCGCGACGCGTCGGTCTTTCTCGCCACCTGGTACGACCTGCCGGCGGCGCTGCCGGCGGCCGAGGTGGCGCCGTTCATGGCCCGCTGGCAGAACCTGGCGGCGCTGCGCGACGCGGTCAACGACCACCTCGAGACGGCGCGCCAGGCCGGCACCATCGGCGGTTCGCTGGATGCCGAGGTGACCGTCTACGCCCGCCTCGCCAGCGACGCCGACCGCGGCCGCCACGCCGAGCTCGCGGCCCTGGACGACGAACTGCGCTTTGCCCTGATCACCTCGGGGGCGGCGCTGGCGACCCTCGACGCGGAGGCCGGGTTGCCCGCCGACGCGGCCGAGCTGACCTGGACCGACGCCGCCGGCGGGGCCCACCGCTGGGCGGTCGCCGTGGCCCGCTCCGGTCACGCCAAGTGCCCGCGCTGCTGGCACCACCGGGCCGACATCGGCAGCGACCCGGCCCATCCCGAGCTCTGCGGGCGCTGCGTGGTCAACGCCTTCGGCGCTGGCGAGACGCGGGCGCACGCCTGAACGGGTCATGCTGATGCACGGCCCGGTAGGGCGGTTCGGTCTGGCGCTGCTGGTGCTGCTGCTCGACCAGGCGACCAAGGTCTGGGCCGAGGCCGCGCTCGGCTACGGCCAACCGGTGGTGCTGCTGCCGTTCCTCAACCTGACCCTGGTCTACAACCTGGGCGCGGCCTTCAGCTTCCTGGCCGACGCCGGTGGTTGGCAGCGGTCGTTCTTCATCGTGCTGAGCAGCGCCGTCAGCCTGGTGCTGGTGGTCTGGATCTGGCGCCTGCCGCCCGGCGCGCGCCTGCTCGGCGGCGCGCTGGCGCTGGTCCTCGGCGGCGCCGTCGGCAACCTGGTCGACCGCCTCGCCTACGGCCACGTGATCGACTTCATCGACCTGCACGCCGGCGGCTGGCACTGGCCGGCGTTCAACGTCGCCGACAGCGCCATCACCTGCGGCGTGCTGCTGCTGCTGTTCGACGGCCTGCGCGGCGGCCACGACCGGCGCTGACGCTGGCCGCCTCCGCGACGAAGCGCACCCATGGACCTGGCCGCCGTCACCTCAGCTTTCATGCTGCTGTTCCTGGCCGAACTCGGCGACAAGACCCAGCTGATGACCATGACCCTGGCCCACCGCTACCCGGTGCGCCCGGTGGTGGCCGGCGTCTTCAGCGCCTTCCTGCTGCTCAACCTGCTGGCGGTGGGGGTCGGCGCCGCCCTCTACCGCTACCTGCCGACCACCGCGGTGCTGGTCGCGGCCGGCCTGCTGTTCCTGTTCTTCGCCTGGCGTTCGTGGCGCGAGGCGGAGGCGGGAGAGGATGAGGGCGAGGCCGAGGCGAGCGACGGCCGCGGCGCCTTCGTCGCCAGCTTCAGCCTGACCTTCGTCGCCGAACTCGGCGACAAGACCCAGCTGGCGCTGGTCGCGCTGGCCGCCGGCAGCGGCGCGGTCTGGTCGGTGTTCGTCGGCGGCACGCTGGCGCTGTGGGCGGTGTCGGCGATCGGTATCGCCGTCGGCGCGACCCTGCTCAGGCGCGTGCCGCGTCGCTGGATGCACCGCGCCGCGGCGGCGCTGTTCGCGGTTTTCGGCGTGCTGGCGCTGGTCCAGGTTGCGGTCGGCGGTTGAACGAAGCAGCTAACGGCTTTACTCGCGGCGCGCTGCGCCCGTGCCGGGGAGATTGCGGCCTGTACCCATAGGGCATAGAAGGGCCGCTCCTGGCATTGCAGGCACGATTTGTAGGATGGGCAAAGCGCAGCGTGCCCATCGATGCGGGGCGTCGGTGTTGGGCACGCTACGCTTTGCCCAACCTACCGGTCACGGAGCTCGCTTGGGCTTCAGCCCGGCGTGGCCGGAATGTCGGCCTGAAGCCCGACCCACATTCTCATGGCTTGGCCGGAGCGACCCACATCCGGGATCGAAGGTTGCCGCCGCAGGCGGCTCAGTCGAGCGCGGCCAGCCGGCGCAGTCGCACCCAGTCGAAGCGCGGGCCGGGATCCTGCTTGCGCCCGGGGGCGATGTCGCTGTGGCCGACGATGCGCTCCGCGGTGATGGCGGGGAAGGCGGCGCGGAGCACGCCGACCAGCGCCGCCAGGGTGGCGTACTGGGCGGCGGTGAAGCGGTCGCCCGGCAGCCCCTCGAGTTCGATGCCGATGGAGAAGTCGTTGCAGCCCTCGCGGCCGGCGAAGCAGGAGGCGCCGGCGTGCCAGGCGCGCCGGGTCAGCGGCACGTACTGGACCGCACGCCCGGCGCGGTCGACCAGCAGGTGGGCCGAGACGCAGAGCTGGTGCACCTCGGCGAAGTAGGGGTGCCGGTCCGGCGGCAGCCGGTTGTGGAACAGGGCGTCGATCCATGGGCCGCCGTAGTCGCCGGGCGGCAGGCTGATGGCGTGCACCACCAGCAGGTCGATGGCGCAGCCCGGCGGCCGGTCGTCGCAGTTGGGCGAGGCCCGGTAGGGCAGCGGCCGCAGCAGGCCGGTCGCCGGGTCGTAGGCGAGGTCCGGCGGCCGGGTCACGCCGGCGGCAGCCTGCCGCACTCGCCGTCTGAGTGACGCCTGTGGGCGACCGGGCAGTTGCTCTCGATGTGACGCATCGGCTTCAGGGTAGCGTAGACGGTGGTCGTGCCGTCGACGGTGTCGTACCCGGTCTTGGGCACCTGGTGCACGCGTCCGAGCTGTCCGCTCATGGCCTCTCCTCACCCACACTGACCAACTCGCGGAGCTGCTGGCCGACCCCGGCCGCGTCCTCGCCAGCGACCCGGAGGGCGGTGGCCACGAAGACGGGCGCGCGGTCGCGCGGGGCGGCGAGCGAGGCCTGCGGCTGGTTGCTCACGACGTCCGGGACCCCACAGCGCGTCGGCGCCTCTTCCTGGCTCGCGCGGAGGGGCCATTATGCCCGATCGCCGGGGGCGGCCCAACGCGGCCGCCGTTTGCCGCGGACCGGCACGGCGGCGGACAATGGCGCGATGAATGACGACACCCGCCTGGTCGGAGGACTGCACGCGGTGCGCGCCGCGCTGGCGCACACCGGCAGCGTCGGCAGCCTGTGGGTCGACCGCCAGCGGCGCGACGCCCGCCTGCGCTCGCTGATCGACCAGGCGCGCGCGGCCGGGGTGACGCTGGAGCGGGTCGCGCGCGCGGAACTCGACGCCCTGCTGCCGGGGGTCAACCACCAGGGGGTGGTCGCCCGCTGCACCGGACCGGTGGCCGGCGACGAGAGCCGGCTAAGTGAACTCGTGGCCGGGTCCGTCGATCCGTTGCTGTTGGTCCTCGACGGCGTCACCGACCCGCACAACCTCGGCGCCTGCCTGCGCACCGCCGACGCCGCCGGGGTCGACGCCGTCGTCGCCCCACGCGACCGCGCCGCCGGCCTCGGGCCGACCGTGCGCAAGGTGGCGGCCGGGGCGGCCGAGAGCGTGCCGTTCATCCAGGTGACCAACCTGGCGCGGACGCTGGCGTGGCTGGCCGAGGCTGGGGTCTGGCGCATCGGCCTGGCCGGGGAGGGGGAGGGGACGCTGCACGCGGCCGACCTGCGCGGGCCGCTGGCGCTGGTGCTCGGCAGCGAGGGCCGCGGCCTGCGCCGGCTGACCCGCGAACACTGCGACCTGCTGCTGCGCATCCCCATGGCCGGCAGCGTCGAGAGCCTCAACGTCTCGGTTGCGGCCGGGGTGGCGCTGTTCGAGGCGCGGCGCCAGCGGCAGGCCGCCGCAGGCTGATTGAAGTGTCCGCCATAACCCGGTAGAAAGGGGGCGCCGGGCACGGCCGACAAACCACATGAATCATATGGAGAGGATCACCATGCCACGTTTCACCCTGGCGCTCTGCGCGCTGCTGCTGTCGTTTTCCGCCTTTGCCGCCGACTACATCACCAATGCCGACGAGGTGGTCAATGCGGCCGACTGGGAGAAGATGGAGACGATCACGGTCGAGTTGAGCGAGTTCGACTACGAGCCCATGAGCATGGAGTTCAAGGCGGGCCAGGCGTACAAGCTGGTGCTGAGAAACAGTGGCGAGAAGAAGCACTACTTCACCGCGCCGGAGTTCTACAAGTCGATCGCCATGCGCAAGGTGCAATCGAACAAGGACGGCGAGATCAAGGCGCCGTACTTCACCGCCATCGAGCTGATGGTCGGCGGCCAGCTCGACCTCTACTTCGTGCCGGTGACCACGGGCGACTATCAGGTCTACTGCACCATCGACGACCATCGCGACCAGGGCATGGAGGGCAAGCTGGCGATCCGCTGAGCGTGCCGGTGCCCCTGCGCCGCTATGTCCTGCTGCTGCTTGCCGCGGCCGGGGTCCTCCCGGCCGCGGCGGCCACCCTGGTCCCGGCCGAGATGACGGCGCCGCCGCAGCCGATCGTGGTCACCGCGCTGGCGGCCGCGCCGGCGGTCGACGGTGACCTCGGCGACTGGGCGGCGGACGGCTGGACCCGGGTCGCTGTGCAGCCGGCGGTTCGGGACGACGCCCAGAACCGGCTCGGCTCGATCGAGGTCGACCTGCGTGCCGGGGTGTTCGACGGCCGTTTCTACCTCGCCGCCCGCTGGCCCGACGCGCGCGCCGACACCGAGTACAAGCCGTGGGAGTGGGGCGGCAAGCACTACCGCCGCGGCAAGCCCCAGGACGACAGCTTCGCCGTGCGCTTCGACCTCGACGGCGACTACAACAGCTGCATGATCGCCGACGCCGACTACCGGGTCGACGTCTGGCACTGGTCGGCCGGGCGCAGCGACCCGACCGGCTACGCCGACGACAACTGGCACCTGATCACCACCCGGTTTCTCGACCACGCTGCCGAGTACACCGGGCCCGGGGGCAAGACCGTCTACATCAGGAAATCACGCGACCAGGGCAGCGCCGGCTACGCCACGGCCAAGCCCGACCGCAAGAGCTTCCAGGGCGACAAGCTGCCCGGGATCGAGTGGGGCGGGTCCCCCGAAGGCAGCGCGGCGGACGTCGCCGCCAAGGGCGCCTGGGCCGACGGCCACTGGCAGGTCGAGATGAGCCGCGCCCTGGTGACCGGCCACGACGACGATGCCGAACTGCCGCTGGGGGCGATCCGGGTCGGTGCCATCGCCGTGTTCGACCGCAACGACGCCGAGCACAAGAGCGTCTCCGGCGACCTGCACTTCGACTTCCGCGCGCTGCGCTGAGCCGTCCCGCCGGGGCGTGTCGCCAGGTCGGCGCGGTTCGGACCCCGGATCGCGCCGGAGGCGGTGCTCCTGCAATCGAGCTCCGTGACAGGTAGGTTGGGCAAAGCGTAGCGTGCCCAACACCGACGCCCCGCATCGATGGGCACGCTGCGCTTTGCCCATCCTGCAAATCGTGCCTGCCATTTGTATGAGCAGCCCCCACTGCTGTCCCACAAACGAACCGTGCTAATAGTTACAAGTTGCTGTCATGCAATGGTTCTTCGATGTGCTGTGAAGCGCGATGACATGAAAGAGTGAATCCGTGCGTCCCTTCTCCCCCAGGGAGAAGGACAGGATGAGGGGATCGAGAAATCTGAGGGTTGGCTGGATTCATCCCCCTCACCCCAACCCTCTCCCTGAGGGAGAGGGAGTTTATGGGACAGCAGTGAGCAGCCCCTTAATGCCCTTTGGGTATTCATGCCCACTGGGTATTCATGCCCACTGGGTACTGGCCGCGATCTGCGGCGCACGCCTCGACCGCGATCACCGATCCTCGTCATGGGGCGGCGGCTGTCCGCCGGCGCCGGATCGAGCCGCCAGCGGGCCGGAATCAGTCGGGAGCGGGCTCGGTCCGGTGGGCGGCGATCACCTGGTTGCGGCCGGCGCGCTTGGCCCGGTAGAGGGCGCGGTCGGCGGCCTCGATCAGCAGCTCGGGCCGGCTCACGTCGAGGGCGGGGATGGTGGCCACGCCGATGCTGATGGTCACCCGCAGGCCGTCGACCGTCATCTGTTCGATGGAGTGGCGCAGCCGCTCGGCGACGATGATGGCGCCGGCCTGGTCGGTCCCCGGGAGGATGGCCAGGAACTCCTCGCCGCCGTAACGGCACGGCACGTCGACCTTGCGCACGTGCTCCTGCATTGCCTGCGCCAGGGCCTGCAGCACGCGGTCGCCCTGGTCGTGGCCGTGCTCGTCGTTGAAGCGTTTGAAGTGGTCGACGTCGAACATCATGATCGACAGCGGCGAGTGGTAACGCAGCGCCCGCTCCATCTCGGTGGCCAGGGTCTCGTCGAGGTGGCGCCGGTTGAACAGCCCGGTCAGGCCGTCGGTGGTCGACAGCCGCCGCAGCCGGTCCTCGAGACGTTTCTCTTCGGTGATGTCGCGGATCAGCGCGGCCGAACCGACCGTCCCGCCCTGGTGGGTGCGGATGGTGGCGGCGTAGATGCTGAGCACGCGGCCCTTGAAGTGGATGGTCTCGGACTCCTTGATCTCGGCGTCGCGCTCGAGCAGGGTGCGCAGCCCCTCCGGGTCGTCGATCAGGTTGAGAAAGCCCTCGCTGACCACCTGGTGCATCGACTTGCCGAGCAGGCTCTCGGCGGCCGGGTTCATCAGCACCACCTTACCCTCGTTGTCGGTGACGACGATGCCCTCGCGGGCGCTGAGGATGATGGTCGCCAGCTTGTCCTGCTCGTTGCGCAGGCCGGTGTAGGTCTGCATCAGCTGGCGGGTCATGTGGTTGAAGCTGAAGGCCATCTGGCTCAGCTCGTCGCGGCCCATGACCGGCACGGTCTGGGTCAGGTCGCCGTCGGCGGCGCGCACCATCGCCCGCGTGACCCGGTCGATCGGGCGCACCACCGCGCCTCGGATGATCAGTCCGGTGAGCAGCAGGGTGCAGAAGATCGCCGCGCCAATGACGATGGTCGACTGCATCCAGGTCCGGCTGATGTCCTCCTGCACGGCGGCCAGCGAGGTGGTCAGCTTGAGCACGCCACGCAAAGGTTTGTCCTTGCCGTGGCACTTGTGGCAGCCCTCGTCGTTCTTGATCGGCGCCAGGAAGGTGAGGAAGCGCTCGCCGTCGGAGCGGGTCTCGTAGTAGGGCACGGTGACCTGGGTGGCGAGGACCTTTTGCATTTCCGGATGGTCGCCGGGCAGGACCTGCTCCATGCCCTCTTCGTCGCGCGGCAGGAACTCCTCGTCGCCGCGCCGGCGGTTGACCTCCTCGATGGTGGTGTTGTCGAGGAACGCCTGCTGGCCGCTGGTGCGCAGGATGCGGAAGTCGGTGACGTCGGGCACCTGCTCGAGGCGGTCGGCAAAGCCGCGGGCGATGTCGGCGTAGCCGGCCAGCATCACCGCCTGCAGGCCGTTGATGACGCTTTCGGTGAGCTTGGTCATGGTGCGCTCGTTCTGCGCCAGGATGCTCTCCTCCTGCTGGCGGAGGTAGAACATCCCCATGGCCAGCAGGCTCAAGGTCACGACGATGCCGACCACGGCGATGATCTTGTGGCCGATGTGCGCAAAGGATCTGGTCATTGACCTCTTGTCTCCGCGTCCCAGGCTGCCGCCGGTCCGGCATGGCAACCACCCTCCACCGCCGCCGATAGTAGCCCAACGCCACCCGCCTTGGGCAACCGCGGTCGGTTGTCGCTGCCGTGGCCACCGATTACCATCGCGCGCCATGCGCCGCGACGACTTCACCTACACCCTGCCGCCCGAGCTGATCGCCCAGGCCCCGCTGGCCGAGCGCAGCGCCAGCCGGCTGCTCTGCCTCGACGGCGCGGCCGGGAGCGTGCGCGACGCCGCCTTCGCCGACTTGCCCGACCTGCTGCGGCCGGGCGACCTGTTGGTATTCAACGACACCCGCGTGCTCCCGGCGCGGGTGTTCGGCCGCAAGGCGAGCGGTGGCCGGGTCGAGCTGCTGGTCGAGCGCCTGCTCGGGTCGCAGCGGCTGCTGGCCCTGATCCGTAGCAGCAAGTCGCCCCGGGCGGGCGGCGAGCTGCAGCTCGAAGGCGGGGTCCGGGCGCGGGTCCGCGGCCGTCAGGAGGATCTGTACGAACTCGAACTCGAGCTGGCGCCGGGGGACGACGCGGCGACCTGGCTGGAGCGGACCGGCCACATGCCGCTGCCGCCCTACATCGCCCGGGCCGACACGCTGCTCGACCGCGAGCGCTACCAGACCGTGTTCGCCGCACGCCCGGGGGCGGTGGCGGCGCCGACCGCCGGCCTGCACTTCGATCGCCCGCTGCTCGAGCGCCTGGCGGCGGCCGGCATCGGCAGCGCGCGGGTGACCCTGCACGTCGGCGCCGGCACCTTCCAGCCGGTGCGCGCGGAACGGCTGGAGGAGCACCGCATGCACGCCGAATGGGTCGAGGTGCCGGAGACCACCTGCAGCGCGGTGGCGGCGACGCGCGCCGCCGGCGGGCGCGTGGTGGCGGTCGGCACCACGGCGGTGCGCAGCCTGGAGGGCGCCGCCGAAGAGGGCGCGCTGCGCCCGTTCCGCGGCGACACCGCGCTGTTCATCACCCCCGGCTACCGCTTCCGGGTGGTCGACCTGCTGGTGACCAATTTCCACCTGCCGGAGTCGACCCTGCTGATGCTGGTCTGCGCCTTCGCCGGCACCGCGCCGGTGCTGGCCGCCTACCGCCATGCGGTGGCGGCGCGCTACCGCTTTTTCAGTTACGGCGACGCCATGCTGGTCAGCCGCGCCGCCGGGCGGGAGGGGTGATGCGCTTCGACCTGCTGGCCACCGACGGCGGCGCCCGGCGCGGCCGGCTCACCTTTGCCCGCGGCCGCGTCGAGACGCCGGCCTTCATGCCGGTCGGCACCTACGGCACGGTCAAGGCGATGCTGCCCGAGGAGCTGGTCGGGCTCGGCGCCGAGATCGTGCTCGGCAACACCTTCCACCTGATGCTGCGCCCCGGCATCGAGATCATCGCCCGCCACGGCGACCTGCACGACTTCATGCACTGGCAGCGGCCGTTGCTGACCGACTCGGGTGGCTTCCAGGTGTTCAGCCTCGGCGCCATGCGCAAGGTGACCGAGGCGGGGGTGCGCTTCCGCTCGCCGGTCGACGGCGCGCCGGTGTTCCTCGGCCCGGAGGAGTCGCTGGCGGTGCAGCGGGCGCTCGGTTCCGACATTGTCATGATCTTCGACGAGTGCACCCCCTACCCGGTCGACGAGGCGACGGCACGGCACTCGATGGAGCTGTCGCTGCGCTGGGCGCTACGCTCGCGCGCGGCGCATGGCGACAACCCGGCGGCGCTGTTCGGCATCGTCCAGGGCGGCATGTACCCGGACCTGCGCCGCGCCTCGCTCGACGGCCTGCAGGAGATCGGTTTCGACGGCTACGCCATCGGCGGGCTGTCGGTCGGCGAGCCGCCGGCCGAGCGCGAACGCATCCTCGACCTGCTCGCGCCACGGCTGCCGGCCGATCGCCCGCGCTACCTGATGGGGGTCGGCAAGCCCGAGGACATCGTCGCCGCGGTGCTGCGCGGGGTCGACCTGTTCGACTGCGTGCTGCCGACCCGCAACGCCCGCAACGGCCACCTGTTCACCCGCTTCGGCGACCTGCGCATCCGCAACGCCCGCTACCGCGACGACCCCCGGCCGCTGGATCCCGGCTGCAGCTGCTACACCTGCCGCCACACCTCGCGCGCCTACCTGCGCCACCTGCACAGCTGCGGCGAGATCCTGGCCGCGCGCCTGGCGACCATCCACAACCTGCACTACTACCTCGAACTGATGGCCGAACTGCGCGCCGCCATCGCCGCCGGGGAGTTGGCCGCATGGGTGGCCCGGTTCCATGCCGGGCGGGTGCAAGGCGACCCGCCTGTGTCATAATGCGCGCTTTGCTGCGGCCGACCGCGCCGCGGTGACCTCCCCACACGTACAAGGGCACGCCATGAACTTCCTGATCTCCGACGCTTGGGCCCAGGCCGCGCCGGCCGGGTCGACCTCCGATCCGCTGATGAGCTTCCTGCCGCTGATCCTCATCTTCGTGGTCTTCTACTTCCTGCTCATCCGCCCACAGAGCAAGCGGGCGAAAGAGCACAAGAAAATGCTCGAGCAGATCGAAAAGGGCGACGAGGTGATCACCACCGGCGGCCTGTTCGGCGTGGTCAGCGACCTCGGCGACAACTTCATTCTGTTGAACGTGGCCGAGGGCATCGAGGTCAAGGTGCAGCGCCAGGCGATCGCCGCGACCCTGCCCAAGGGGTCGGCCAAGACCCTCTAGACCGCGTTCAGGTCCAGGCCTCGCACGGATTCCGGGAATGCTCAACCAGTACCCTCTGTGGAAGTACCTGCTGATCGCCGCCGTCATGGTGGCCGGTCTGCTCTACGCCCTGCCCAACCTCTACGGCGAGGATCCGGCGGTCCAGATCTCGGCCACGGCGCGCGGCGTCGCCGTCGACGACGCCACGCTGACCCAGGTGACCGGCATCCTCCAGCGCGAGGGCATCGCCTTCAAGTCGGTCCGCTTCGAGGGGGGGCTGCTGCTGGTCCGCTTCGCCGACACCGAGGTGCAGCTGCGGGCGGCCGAGCGGGTCAAGGCCGGGCTCGGCAGCGGCTACGTCGTCGCCCTGAACCTGGCGCCCGGCACCCCGGACTGGCTGCGCGGCCTCGACGCGGCGCCGATGTATCTCGGCCTCGACCTGCGCGGCGGGGTCCACTTCCTGATGGAGGTGGACATGGACGCTGCGGTGCGCCAGGCCGAGGAGAATATGGTCGCCGACCTGCGCACGCTGCTGCGCGACAACCGCATCCGCTACCAGACGGTCACCCGCGGCAGCGACGGCGTGCGCGTGCGCTTCGCCGCCGCGGATCCGCTGGACGAGGCCGAGCGGGTGATCGAGCGCGAGTTCCCGGCGCTCGAGGTCGAGGTCGTCGACGGGGAGGGCGCCCAGTTGCTGGCGCGGCTGTCCGCGGCCGAGGCCGAGACCATCCGCAAGTTCGCGCTGCAGCAGAACATCACCACCCTGCGCAACCGGGTCAACGAACTCGGCGTGGCCGAGCCGGTGATCCAGCAGCAGGGCGCCAACCGCATCGTGGTCCAGCTGCCGGGGGTGCAGGACACCGCGCGCGCCAAGGAGATCCTCGGCGCCACGGCGACCCTCGAGTACCGCCTGGTCGACACCGAGCACGACGTCGCCAGCGTGGTGCAGAGCGGCCGCGTGCCGCTCAACGCCAAGCTCTACACCGAGCGCAACGGCCAGCCGATCCTGCTCAAGAAAGAGATCATCGTCACCGGCGACCAGATCGTCGACGCCGCCTCGACCATCGACGAAAACGGCGCCCCGGCGGTCACCGTGCGCCTCGACGGCAACGGCGGCCGGCGCATGAGCAAGGTGACGCGCGACAACATCGGCAAGCCGATGGCGGTGGTGTTCATCGAAAACCGCACCGAGACCCGGCTGGTCGACGGCGAGCCGGTGCGCTCCACCAAGCGCACCGAGGAAGTGATCAACGTCGCCACCATCCGCGACCACTTCAGCAACCGCTTCCAGACCACCGGCCTGGACAGCAGCAACGAGGCGCGCGACCTGGCGCTGCTGCTGCGCGCCGGCGCGCTGGCCACCCCGATCGAGATCGTCGAGGAGCGCACCGTCGGCCCCAGCCTGGGCCGCGACAACATCGACCAGGGCTTCAATGCCGTGCTCCTCGGCTTCGCCCTGGTGCTGGTGTTCATGGCCCTCTACTACCGCGTCTTTGGCCTGGTGGCCGACCTTGCGCTGGCGTTCAACCTGGTGCTGCTGATTGCACTGCTGTCGCTGCTGCAGGCGACCCTGACGCTGCCCGGCATCGCCGGCATCGTGCTGACGGTGGGCATGGCGGTCGACGCCAACGTGCTGATCTTCGAGCGCATTCGCGAGGAGTTGCGGGCCGGCGGCACGCCGCAGGCGAGCATCCACTCCGGCTACGCCAAGGCGCTGTCGACCATCGCCGACGCCAACATCACCACCCTGATCGCGGCGGTGGTGCTGTTCAGTTTCGGCACCGGCCCGATCAAGGGCTTCGCGGTGACCCTGTCGCTCGGCATCCTGACCTCGATGTTCACGGCGATCATGGGCACGCGCGCGGTGATCAACCTGATCTACGGCGGCCGCCGGGTCAGCAAGCTGGCGATCTGACGGACCAAGGCGATGGAACTGTTCAAGAAGACCACCCATATCGACTTCCTCAGCCGGCGCCGGATCGCCTACGTCCTGTCGCTGCTGCTGATCCTGGCCTCGTTCGCCTCGCTGGCGCTGCGCGGCCTGAACTTCGGCATCGACTTCACCGGCGGCACCCTGGTCGAGCTCGGCTATCCCAGCGACGTCGACCTCGGCGGGGTGCGCCAGACCCTCGCCGCCAACGGCTACGACGGCGCCATCGTCCAGCACTTCGGCACCGCGCGCGACGTGCTGATCCGGCTGGCGCCGCGCGCCGACGTCAGCAGCGCCGACCTCAGCACCGCGGTGGTGCGCACGCTGCAGCAGGCGGCCGACGGCACGGTCGAGCTGCGCCGGGTCGAGTTCGTCGGGCCGCAGGTCGGCGACGAGCTGACCGAGGCCGGTGGCCTGGCCATGCTCTACGCCCTGGCCGGCATCCTGATCTACGTCGGTTTCCGCTTCGAGTACCGCTTCGCCCTCGGCGCGGTGGCGGCGCTGGTGCACGACGTGATCATCGTGCTCGGCTTCTTTTCCCTGCTGCAGGTCGACTTCGACCTGTCGGTGCTGGCCGCGGTGCTGGCGGTGATCGGCTATTCGCTCAACGACACCATCGTGGTGTTCGACCGCATCCGCGAGAACTTCCGCCGCATGCGCAAGGGTTCGGCGGTCGAGGTGATCAACGGCTCGGTCAACCAGACCCTGTCGCGCACCCTGATGACCTCGGGCACCACGCTGCTGGTGCTGCTCGCCCTCTACTTCGTCGGCGGCAAGGTGATCAGCAGCTTCGCGCTGGCGCTGATCGTCGGCATCGTCGTCGGCACCTACTCGTCGATCTACGTCGCCAGCCCGGTGACGCTGCTGCTCGGCATCAGCCGCGCCGACATGCTCGAGGTGAAAAAGGAGGGGGCGGAGGTCGACGAACTGCCCTGACCCGGGAAGGTCTCCCGGGAGGTCGGCTCAGCGTTGCAGCGCCTCGCCGCGGTGCGGGGCGATGGCCGCGACCATGGCGGCGTGCAGGCGCGGCCCGGCGCAAACCACGTTGCCGGTTTCGAGGTAGTCGCCGCCGCCGGCGAAATCCGAGACCATACCGCCCGCCTCGAGCACCAGCAGGGCGCCGGCGGCGGTGTCCCACTCGCTCAGCCCGATCTCCCAGAAGCCGTCCAGGCGCCCGGCCGCGACATAGGCCAGGTCGAGCGCGGCGGCGCCGGCGCGGCGGATGCCGGCGGCCGGTGCGAACAGCGTCCGGAACATCTCCAGGTAGGCGTCGAGGTGCTGCTGCTGGCGGAACGGGAAGCCGGTGCCGAGCAGCGCGCCTTCGAGGCCATTGACCCGGGTGACGCGGATGCGGCGGTCGTTCAGCGTCGCCCCGGCGCCGCGGCTGGCGGTGAACAGCTCCTGGCGCAGCGGGTCGTAGACCACCCCCTGGTCGAGGCGGCCACGATGCTTGAGCGCGATCGAGACGGCGAACTGCGGGAAGCCGTGCAGGTAGTTGGTGGTGCCGTCGAGCGGATCGATCACCCACTCGAACTCGCTCTCGCCCTGGCGCCCGCTCTCCTCGGCGAGGAAGGCGTGCTGCGGGTAGGCGCGCTGGATGATGCGGATGATCTCGCTCTCGGCCAGGCGGTCGACCTCGGTGACGAAGTCGTTGCGCTGCTTGGTGCCGATGGTCAGGCGGTCGACCCGCTCGAGGTGGCGGACGATGACGTTGCCGGCGCTGCGCGCGGCACCGATGGCGATGTTCAGCATGGGGTGCATGAGCCGGTCCGCCGGGTGGAAAAGGGGCGCAAGAATAGCAGTTGAGGCCGGGCCGTGCCACGCCGGCCCGGGTTGTCACGGCCGACGGCGGGCCGCTACAGTGCGCCGATGCCCGGGGCCCTGCGCATCGTCCTCGTCCAGCCGTCCCACCCCGGCAACATCGGGGCGGTGGCGCGGGCGATGAAGACCATGGGGCTGCGCGATCTCTGCCTGGTCGAGCCGCGCCACTTTCCCCATGCCGACGCCACCGCGCTGGCCGCCGGCGCCGACGACCTGCTGGCCGCGGCGCGGGTCTGCGCCACCCTCGACGAGGCGCTGACCGGCTGCCGGCTGGTGATCGGCAGCAGCGCCCGGTCGCGTTCGATCCGCTGGCCGCAGCTGGAGCCGCGCGCGGCGGCGGCGCAGCTGGTGGCGGCGAGCGCCGACGGTGCGGTGGCGCTGCTGTTCGGCCCCGAGCGCAGCGGCCTGAGCAACGACCAGCTCGACCGCTGCCACGCCCTGGTGTCGATCCCGACCGCGCCCGACTTCGGCTCCCTGAACCTGGCCGCGGCGGTCCAGGTGCTGGCCTACGAGATCCGTGTGGCCGCGCTGCAGGCGCCGGCGGCCGCGCCCGCCGCCGCAGACCACCGGGCGGCGACGGCGGACGAGATCGAGGGCTTTTTCGCCCATCTGGAACGGACCCTGCTGGCGCTCGCATTCATCGATCCGGCCCGGCCCGGCCGGGTGCTGCGGCGGCTGCGCCGGATGTTCGCCCGCGCCGTGCCCGAGGAGGACGAAATCCGCATCCTGCGTGGCATCCTGACCCAGGTGGACAAGCGCACCGGGGGCCCCGGAGGCGGGTCGCTGTGATAGATTGGGCGCCACCATCACCGCCGGCCCGACCGGCGTCCAGGGACGTGGAATAACGATGTTCGAACGGCTACGCGAAGACGTCCATTGTGTATTCGAGCGCGACCCGGCGGCGCGCACCTTTTTCGAGGTGCTGACCTGCTACCCGGGGGTGCATGCCCTGCTGCTGCACCGCCTGAGCCACTGGCTCTGGGACAGCGGCTGGCGCTGGCTGGCACGCTTCATCTCCACCTTCTCGCGCTGGCTGACCGGGATCGAGATCCATCCCGGGGCGCGCATCGGCCACCGCTTTTTCATCGACCACGGCATGGGCGTGGTGATCGGCGAGACCACCGAGATCGGCGACGACTGCACCCTCTACCAGGGGGTGACGCTGGGCGGCACCTCGTGGGACAAGGGCAAGCGCCACCCGACGCTGCAGGACGGCGTGGTCGTCGGCGCCGGGGCCAAGGTGCTCGGGCCGTTCATGGTCGGCCGCGACGCGCGCATCGGTTCCAATGCCGTGGTGCTCAAGGACGTGCCCGCGGGGGCCACCGTGGTCGGCGTGCCCGGCCGCTTCGCCGGGCGCGTGGCCAGCGAGGAGGCCGATGCGCACCGCGCCGCGACCGCCCGCCGCATCGGTTTCGACGCCTACGGCACCACCCGCGACATGCCCGACCCGGTGGCCCACGCCATCAACAGCATGCTCGACCACATCCACCTCACCGACCGCAAGCTGGTACAGATCGCGCAAGCGCTGGCGGCGCTCGGCGCCGACATCTCGGAACTCGACATCCCCGACATCGACCCCTGCGAGATCAGCTCGACCGCGCCGGGCGAGGAGGCCCCCCCGCCCGGCGACAATAGTTGACTCCAGTAGTCAACATTAAGCACAATGGCGTCATCTGGAACGGCGCAGGACACCACGCTATGCGACTGACGACCAAGGGCCGTTATGCGGTAACGGCAATGCTCGACCTGGCGCTGCACTACGACGACGGGCCGACCACGCTGGCGGACATTTCGCGCCGGCAGAGCATCTCGCTCTCCTACCTGGAGCAGCTCTTCTCACGCCTGCGGCGGCGCGGGCTGGTCGAGAGCGTGCGCGGTCCCGGCGGCGGCTACCGCCTGAGCCGCGGGGCCGAGCAGATCTCCATCGTCAGCGTCATCAAGGCGGTCGACGAGGAGGTTGACGCGACCCGCTGCGGCGGTCTCGGCAACTGCCAGGACTCCCAGCCCTGCCTGACCCACGAGCTCTGGACCGACCTGAGCAGCCAGATCCACGATTTCCTCGCCGGCATCAGCCTCGCGCAACTGGTCGAACGGACCCACGGGGATGCCGCCGCCAGGCTGGCCGTGGACGAGGCGCCGAAGCGCACCATCGCGGTCTCCTGAGCCGACACCGCGGGCGTGGCAGTGAGCTACCTCGATCACAACGCGACCACGCCTGTCGACCCGCGCGTGGTCGCGGCCATGCTGCCCTTCCTCGGGGCCGAACCGGGCAACCCGTCGAGCGCCCACCGTCCCGGCCGCCGTGCCCGCGCCGCGCTGGAGCAGGCGCGGGAACAGGTCGCGGCCCTGGTCGGCGCCCAGCCGCGCCAGGTGGTCTTCACCAGCGGCGGCACCGAGGCCAACAACCTGGCCCTGTTCGGCCTGGCGGCCGCCGAGGGCCACGGCCGGATCGCCCTGAGCCCGGTCGAGCATCCGTCGGTGATCGAACCGGCACAGGCCCTGGCGGGGCGTGACTGGGAGCTGGACTGGCTGCCGGTCGATGCCGACGGCCGGGTCGACGTCGCCGCCTGGACCCCCGCTGCCGAGACCCGCCTGGTGTCGCTGATGTGGGCCAACAACGAGACCGGCGTGGTGCAGCCGGTGGCCGAGCTGGCGGCCAGGGTGCGCGCGGCCGGCGCCCTGCTGCACAGCGACGCGGTGCAGGCGCTGGGCAAACTGCCGGTCGACTACCGCGCCGGCGGCGTCCATCTGCTGACCCTCTCCTCGCACAAGATCAACGGCCCTCAAGGGGTCGGCGCCCTGATCGTCGACCCGGCGGTCGACCTGATGCCGCGGCAGCGCGGCGGCGGCCAGGAGCGCGGCCTGCGCTCCGGCACCGAGAACCTGGCCGGCATCGTCGGCTTCGGCCGGGCGGCGGAACTGGCCGGGACCGAGTTGGCCGCGCGCGCCACGGCGGCACGCGCCCTGGTCGAGCGTCTCGAACTCGGCCTGCGCGCCATTCCCGGCGTCACCTGCTTCGCCGCTGGCGCCGAGCGCCTGCCCAACACCCTGCTGTTCGCCGTCGACGGCATCGACGGCGAGGCGCTGCTGCTGGCCCTCGACCGCGAGGGCGTCGCCGTCTCCAGCGGCTCCGCCTGCCACAGTGGCACCGGCGCGCCGAGCCATGTGCTGGCGGCCATGGGCGTCGCCGACGCTCTCGCCCGTGGTGCCATCCGGGTCAGTGTCGGCCAGGGCAACGACGCGGCCGACATCGACGCCCTGCTCGCCGCGCTGGGGCGCCAGGTCACCGCCCTGCGGCGGCTGGTCGCCAGCGCCTGAGCCGACCGCCATGGCCCCCCGGCGTCCGATCTATCTCGACTATGCCGCGACCACCCCGGTCGATCCCCGGGTGGCCGCGCGCATGGCCACCTGCCTGACCGCTGACGGCATCTACGGCAACCCCGCCTCGCACTCCCACGCCCTGGGCTGGGAGGCCGAGCGGGCGGTCGAGCGGGCGCGCGGTCAGGTCGCCGAGCTGGTCGGCGCCACCCCGCGCGAACTGATCTTCACCTCCGGGGCGACCGAGTCGGACAACCTGGCGATCCTCGGCGCGGCGCATGCGGCGCACGGCCGTGGCCGCCACCTGGTCACCTGCAGCACGGAGCACAAGGCGGTCCTCGACAGTTGCCGCCAGCTCGAGCGCGAGGGCTGGGAGGTGACCTACCTCGACCCCGAGCGCAACGGCCTGCTGGCGCCGGAGCGGGTCGCCGCGGCGCTGCGCGCGGAGACCGTGCTGGTCTCGGTGATGCACGTCAACAACGAGACCGGGGTGATCCAGGACATCGCCGCCATCGGCGAACGGGTGCGCCGCCACGGCGCGCTGTTCCACGTCGACGCCGCCCAGAGCGCCGGCAAGTTGCCGCTCGACCTGCACCGGTTGCCGGTCGACCTGATGGCCTTTTCCGCGCACAAGCTCTACGGCCCCAAGGGGGTCGGCGCGCTCTACCTGCGCGACGACCCGGGCGTGCGCCTGGAGCCGTTGCTGCACGGCGGCGGCCAGGAGCGGGGGCTGCGCCCGGGCACCCTGGCGACGCACCAGATCGTCGGCATGGGCGAGGCCTTCCGCCTGGCCCGGGCGGCGCTGGCCAGCGAGCCGGCGCGCCTGACCGAACTGTGCGACCGGCTCTGGGCCGGCCTGCGGGAACTCGACGGCGTGCACCTGAACGGCGACCCGCTGCGCCGGGTGCCGGGCATCCTCAGCGTGCGCATCGACGGGGTCCAGGGCGAGGCCCTGATCATGGCCCTGCGCGAGGTGGCGCTGTCGTCCGGCTCGGCCTGCGCCTCGGCCAGTCGCGAAACGTCGCACGTGCTGCGCGCGCTGGGCCTGAGCGAGGCCGAGGTCGACGGTTCGATCCGCCTGTCGCTCGGCCGTTTCACCACCCCGGAGGAGGTCGAGACCGCGCGCGACCTGATCGTGCACAGCGTGCCCCGCCTGCGCGACCTGGCCCGCCGTCGGCATGGAACCGATGGCCGCGGGCGTGGTCCATCTGCACACAGGACGGCCAGCTGAAGCGCCGGCCGGGAACGACATCGGGAGAACGAGACATGGCCATCACCCTGACCGACCGCGCCGCGGCCCGCATCAGCGAACTCCTCGCCAAGCAGCAGGCGGGCGCCGCCCTGCGCCTCGGGGTCACCAGCGCTGGCTGCTCCGGGCTGAGCTACACCATGGATTTCGCCGAGACGGTGGGCGCCGACGACGTCACCTTCGAGGACCACGGCATCCCCCTGGTGGTGGAACGCGAACACCTCGGCTACCTCGAGGGCATGCAGGTCGACTTCATCCGCGAGGGGCTCAACCAGAGCTTCACCTTCAGCAACCCGAACGTCACCGCGACCTGCGGTTGCGGCGAAAGCTTCGCCGTCTGACAACCCATCGGGCGCGTTGCCTGCCACGATCCCGGGCGCTACACTGGCGCCCCGATTTCCCGCACAAACCCGCGGCTCGCCGCGGGTTTCTGTTATTCTTGTAGCGCTTTATCCGGAGATTTTCGATGGCTGTGGAACGTACCCTCTCGATCATTAAGCCCGACGCCGTCGGCCGTAACCTGATCGGCCAGATCTATGCCCGCTTCGAGGCCGCCGGCCTGCAGATCGTCGCCGCCCGGATGCTGCAGCTCGCCCGTGAGCAGGCGGAGGGGTTCTATGCCGTCCACCGTGAGCGGCCGTTCTTCAACGACCTGGTCGCCTTCATGACCTCCGGCCCGGTGATGGTGCAGGTGCTCGAGGGCGACAACGCGGTCGCCGCCCACCGCGACATCATGGGCGCGACCAACCCGCAGGAGGCGGCGCCGGGCACCATCCGCGCCGACTTCGCCAAGACGGTCGACGAGAACTGTGTCCACGGCTCCGACGCGCCGGAGACGGCGCGCGCGGAGATCGCCTACTTCTTCAAGGACGACGAGCTCTGCCCGAGGACCCGCTGAACTTGGATCAACCGGCCACCTTCAACCTGCTCGACCTCGACCGCGAGGCGCTGCTCCAGCTGTTGGCCGCGCGCGGTGATCGGCCGTTCCGCGCCACCCAGCTGATGAAGTGGGTCTACCACCGCCAGGTCACCGACTACGCGGCCATGAGCGACCTGAGCAAGCCGTTCCGCGCCTGGCTGACCGAGCATGCGCGCATCGACCTGCCGGCCGTCGCCAGCGACCAGCGCTCGCACGACGGCACGCGCAAGTGGCTGTTCGAGCTGGCCGACGGCAACTGCGTCGAGACGGTCTACATCCCCGACGGCGAGCGCGGCACGCTGTGCGTCTCGTCGCAGGTCGGCTGCCCGGTCGACTGCAGCTTCTGCGCCACCGCCCGCCAGGGCTTCAGCCGCAACCTGAGCTGCGGCGAGATCGTCGCCCAGCTGTGGCTGGCGCGCGCGGCGCTCGACGCCGAAGGGGCCGGGCGCCTGGTGACCAACGTGGTGCTGATGGGCATGGGCGAGCCGCTGCTCAACTTCCAGGCTGTGGTGCACGCCACCAACCTGATGCAGGACGACCTCGCCTTCGGCCTGTCCAAGCGCCGCGTGACCCTGAGCACCTCGGGCATCGTGCCGGCGATGGACCGGCTGGCGGAGGTCAGCGACATCAGCCTGGCGGTGTCGATCCACGCCCCGAACGACGCGTTGCGCAGCGAGCTGGTGCCGATCAACCGCAAGTACCCGCTGCACGAAGTGGTGGCGGCGGCCAAGCGCTACATCGGCGCCGACCGTTACCGCGTGGTCACCTTCGAGTACGTGCTGCTGGCCGGGATCAACGACCGCCCGGAGCATGCGCGCGAGCTGGCCCGGGTGCTGCGCGGGGTGCCGGCCAAGGTCAACCTGATTCCCTACAACCCGGTTGCCGGCATCCACTACCGGCGCCCGGATGAAGCCACCGTCGACGCCTTCCGCCAGGTGCTGCAGGCGCACGGCCTGGTGACCATCACGCGCAAGACCCGCGGCGAGGACATCGACGCCGCCTGCGGGCAGCTGGTCGGCAAGGTGCAGTCCCGGCGCCGGCGCGACCGCGAGGCCACCGCAGTCAGCGGAGGCGAGGTGTGACCGGGCGTCTGCTGCTGTTGCTGCTGGTGGCCGTGCTCGGCGGCTGTGCCAGCACCGGCGGGGCGCGCTCGACCCAGTACCAGAAACCGGACATCGTGCCCATCCGCCAGGCGGCCGAACCCAACGCCTTGCTCGGCATCGAGTACATGAAGGCGGGCCAGGTCAACCAGGCGATGGACCACCTGCAGCGCGCGCTGGTGCACGATCCCGACCTGCCGCTGGCGCACAATGCCATCGCCGTCCTCTACGAACAGCTGGGCGAGCACGACCGGGCCGAGGCCCACTTCCGCCGGGTGGTCGCCCTGGCGCCCAAGGACTCGGACGCCTGGAACAACTACGGCCGCTTCCTCTGCGCCCGGGAGCGTTACCCGGAGGCGACCGACGCCTTCACCCACGCCCTGGACAATCCGCTCTACCGGACGCCGGAGAACAGTTTCACCAACCTCGGCCACTGCGCCCTGCGCAACGGCGAAAAGGGGCTGGCCGAGCACTACTTCCGCCAGGCGCTGGGCAAGAAGCCCGACTTTCCACCGGCGCTGATGCAGATGGCCCGGCTGAGCTGGGAGGAGGGCAACGCCCTGCAGGCGCGGGCCTACCTGCAGCGGCTGCTCGCGCGCATCCGCCCGACCCCCGAAGTGCTCTGGCTCGGCGTCCAGGTGGAACGCCAGCTCGGCAACCGCAGCGCGGCCGACAGCTATGCATTGCAGCTGCGCGAGCGCTTCCCGACTTCACCTGAAACCAGGCTTCTGTTGGCCTCGGAGAAACAATGACAGGCGACAACGACCGCGCCGTCGACCGCGAGCAGGCGCCGCAGATCGCAACCGTGCAGCCCGGCCCCGGCAGCCGCCTGGCCAAGGCACGCACGGCGGCCAACATGACCGTGGAGGAGGTCGCGACCAACCTCAACCTGACCCTCGGCGTGGTCCGGGCGCTGGAACGCGACGCCACCGATGAACTGCCCCCGCCGGTCTTCGTCCGCGGCTACCTCAAGAACTATGCCCGCCTGGTCGGCCTGCGTGGCGACGACCTGGTCACCCAGTACGAGGGCGCGCGGGCACCCGACATCCCGCTCGAACTCAGACCGCGTCCGGCCGCCGCGACCCAGCAAATTCGCCGCGGCCTGTCGTTCCGGGCGGTCCTGCTGGCCATGGTCGTGGTGGCCGCGGCCCTGGTCGGCCTGTGGTGGTTCCAGGGCGGGCAGTTCGCCGTCGGCGACCTGACGCGGGCGCTGCAGCCGGCGCCCGCCCCGGTCCCGGCCCCGCTGCCCGCCGAGTCGTTCCCCATGCCGGCGTCACCCGAGCGTGCCGCCGACCCGGCCACCCCGACGGAGCTGGCCGGCGCCATGTCCGGGGGTGACGCACCCGCCGCTGCGGCACCCGAGGCCGGGTCCGACCCGGCCGCGGGCGCCGCGGCGACGGCCACGCCGGCCCCGGAGGCGGCCGCGCCGGCCATCCCGCCGCCGCCACCGACGACCGCGCGCCAGCTGCAACTGCGCCTCAGCGATGACGCCTGGGTCGAGATCATCGACAAGGACGGCCAGCGGCTGGTGTTCGACATGCTGCGCGCCGGCAGCACGCGGCAGGTGGCCGGTGAGCCGCCGTTCCTGGTGCTCCTCGGCAAGGCCGGGGCGGTCGCGGTCGAACTCGAAGGCCGCGCCGTCAACCACGCCGCCTTCGAGCGCAAGGGCATCGCCCGTTTCGTCCTCGACGACGACAACGGCAACATCGTCACCCGCGAGCCTTGAGGACGGGTCCGCCCGTTATCCAGCGATGCGCTTCCACACCGCCCCCGAACGTCGCCGTTCACGCCGGCTGATGGTCGGCAACGTCCCCATCGGGGACGGGGCGCCGATCGCGGTGCAGAGCATGACCAACACCGAGACCTGCGATGTCGCGGCGACGGTCGCCCAGGTGCAGGCGCTGCAGCAGGCCGGCGCCGACATCGTCCGCGTCTCGGTGCCGACCCTCGACGCCGCCGACGCCTTCGGCCGCATCCGCCAGCAGGTCGACGTGCCGCTGGTGGCCGACATCCACTTCGATTACCGCATCGCCCTGCGCGTGGCCGAGCTCGGCGCCGACTGCCTGCGCATCAACCCGGGCAACATCGGCCGCGAGGAGCGGGTGCGCGCGGTGGTGGCCAGCGCGCGCGACCACGGCATCCCGATCCGCATCGGCGTCAACGCCGGCTCGCTCGAGAAGGCGCTGCTGGAGAAGTACCACGAACCGACCGCCGCGGCCCTGGTCGAGTCGGCGCTGCAGCAGATCGACTGGTTCGATCGCCTCGATTTCCAGGACTACAAGATCAGCCTCAAGGCCTCCGACGTGCAGATGACGGTGGCCGCCTACCGCGGCCTGGCCGGCCAGGTCGACGCCCCGCTGCACCTCGGCATCACCGAGGCCGGCGGCCTGCGTTCGGGCACGGTCAAGTCGGCGGTCGGCCTGGGCATCCTGCTGATGGAGGGCATCGGCGACACCATTCGCATCTCGCTGGCGGCCGACCCGGTCGAGGAGGTGCGCGTCGGTTTCGACATCCTCAAGAGCCTCAACCTGCGCACCCGCGGGGTCAACATCATCGCCTGCCCGACCTGCTCGCGGCAGAAGTTCGACGTCATCACCACGGTCAACGCCCTGGAACAGCGGCTGGCCGACGTCACCGAGAGCCTCGACGTGGCCATCATCGGCTGCGTGGTCAACGGTCCCGGCGAGGCGCGCGAGGCCCAGGTCGGGGTCACCGGCGGTGAGCCCAACCTGCTCTACCTGAACGGGACGCCGGCCGGCAAGGTCGATGACGCGACCCTGCTCGACACCCTCGAACGCCAGGTCCGCGCCACCCTGGCCCGGCGCCGCGAGGAGTCGTGAGCTGATGCGCCGGCATGCCAGCCGACGGATGCGCGCACGGTGAGTGCGCGGGTGCAGGCGATCCGCGGGATGCGCGACATCCTGCCGCCGGAGAGCGCGACCTGGCAGCAGCTCGAGGCGGTCGTCGCCGCGGTGCTCGACGCCTACGGTTACCGCGAGATCCGCCTGCCCCTGCTGGAAAAGACCGAACTGTTCGCCCGCTCCATCGGCGCGGTCACCGACATCGTCGAAAAGGAGATGTACACCTTCGACGACCGCAACGGCGACAGCCTGACCTTGCGCCCGGAGGGGACCGCCGGCTGCGTGCGCGCCTGCATCGAGCACGGCCTGCTGCACAACCAGACCCAGCGCCTCTGGTACCGCGGGTCGATGTTCCGCTACGAGCGGCCGCAGAAGGGGCGCTACCGCCAGTTCCACCAGGTCGGCCTCGAGGCCTACGGCATGGACGGGCCGGACATCGACGCCGAGGTGATCATGGTCAGCCGCCGGCTGTGGCAGCGCCTCGGCCTCGAGGGTGCGGTCGAACTGCAACTCAACAGCCTTGGCGACAGCGCCGAGCGCGCTACCTACCGCGCCCACCTGGTCGACTACTTCAACGACCACGTCGAGCAGCTCGACGAGGACAGTCGGCGGCGGCTGCAGAGCAATCCGCTGCGCATCCTCGACAGCAAGAACCCGGAGTTGCAGCCGCTGCTGACGGCGGCGCCGTCCCTGCTCGAGCACCTCGGCCCGGAGTCGCTGGCCCATTTCGACGGCCTGCGCGCGCGGCTGGAGGCGGCCGGGGTCGCCTACGTGATCAACCCGCGTCTGGTGCGCGGCCTGGACTACTACGGCCGCACCGTGTTCGAGTGGGTCACCGAACGGCTCGGGGCGCAGGGCACGGTCTGCGCCGGCGGCCGCTACGACGCCCTGGTCGAACAACTCGGCGGCCGGCCGACGGCCGCGGTCGGCTTCGCCATGGGGCTGGAACGGCTGGTCGAACTGCTGCTCGAGGCGGGGACGGACGCCGCCGGCGACACGCCGCCGCAGGTCTACCTGATCGTCGGCAGCGCGGCGCTCGAGGTCGAGGCGCAGGCCCTGGGCGAGCGGCTGCGCGACCAGATCGCCGAACTGCGCTTGTCGCACCACTGTGGAGGCGGTAGCCTGAAAAGCCAGTTCAAGCGTGCCGATCGCAGCGGGGCCGAGCTGGCGCTCGTGCTCGGTGAAGCGGAGTGGGCGCGCGGCGAGGCGGCGATCAAGCCGCTGCGCGGAGGGGGAGAACAGACCAGCGTGCCACTCGGGCAGCTGACCGCGACGCTGCGGTCGCTGCTCGGCCTGCAGGCTGCGTGAGCCAACCGGACGGAGGGGAACTTGGACGTCTACGAAACAGAACAGGAACAGGTCGAAGCGCTGCGCAAATGGTGGCAGGAGAACGGCAAGGCACTGATTCTCGGTGTGGTCGTCGGTCTCGGCGGCCTGTTCGGCTACCGCGCCTGGCAGGATCACCGTGCGACCGAGGCGGTGGTGGCGGCCGACCTGCATGCCACCGTGCTCGGCGCCCTGGAGCGCGGCCAGACGGTCATGGTGGTCGCCGATAGCGCACGCCTGCGCAGCGACTATGCCGCCACCCCGTACGCCGCCCTGGCCACCCTGGCCGAGGCCAGGGCGCTGGTCGACGACGGCGACCTCGCGGCCGCGCAGGTCGCATTGACCTGGGTGGTGGAGCACGCCGACCAGGAGGAGGTGGCCGCGGTGGCGCGCCTGCGCCTGGCGCGGCTGCTGCTCGACCAGGGGGACGCCGGCGCGGCGCAGGCCCAGCTCGACGCCCTGCCCACGGGGCGGTTCCCGGCCCTGGTGGCGGAACTGCGCGGCGACCTGATGCGCGAGCAGGGCCAGGCCGAGGCCGCCCGCGCCGCCTACCGCGAGGCCCTGGCGGCCGGCAGCGAGAACCGGGCCGTGGTGCAGATGAAACTCGATGACCTCGGCCTCGAGCTGGCCGTGGAGACAGCGCAATGAGATGGCTGGCACCGCTTCTGGCCGCCCTGGTCACCACCGGCTGCGGGTTTCTCGGTTTCGGCGACGACGACTCGGGACCGCAACCGGCGGAACTGACCGCCATCGAGACCACACTGCCGGTCGCCCAGCAGTGGTCGGCCGACTGCGGCGCCGGTTCCGGCGAAACCGGCCTGGCCTTGTCGTTGGCGCTCGACGGCCAGCGCATCTACTGCGCCGATCACGAGGGCGCCGTCTCGGCCTTCGCCCTGGCCGACGGCAAGCGCGCCTGGCGCATCGACACCGAGCTGCCGATCAGCGGCGGTCCCGGCGTCGGCTCCGGGCGGGTCGTGGTCGGCACCGCCGATGCGCAGGTCGCCGCGCTGGCGGCCGACGACGGTCACGAGCTGTGGCGCGCCCGGGTCTCGAGCGAGGTGCTGGCCAAGCCCGGTGTCGGTGCCGGGGTGACGGTGGTGCACAGCGCCGACGGCCGGTTGGCGGCGCACGAGGCCGGCAGCGGTCAGCGCCTGTGGTTCGTCGACAGCAGTGTCCCGGCGCTGTCGCTGCGCGGGAGCAGCCCGCCGCTGATCGCCGGTGACCAGGTGATGACCGGGTTTGCCAACGGCAAGCTGGCCGCTTACGCGCTGCAGGACGGGCGCCAGCTGTGGGAGATGGCCGTCGCCATCCCGCGCGGTCGCAGCGAACTCGACCGCATGGTCGACATCGACGCCGCGCCGGTGCTGCGCGGCGACACGGTCTACGCCGTCGCCTACCAGGGGCGCGTGGCCGCGGTGGCGCGCCAGTCCGGCACCCTGCTCTGGTCGCGGGAGTTCTCCTCCAGCAGCGGCCTCGACGTGAGCGCGGGGCGCATCTACATCAGCGACGCCCAGAGTCACCTGTGGGCGCTCGACAGCGGTGGCGGCGCTGCCTACTGGCGTCAGGAGAGCCTCCAGTACCGGCGTCTGAGCGCGCCGGTGGCGGTCGCAGACGCGGTCGTGGTCGGCGACCTCGAGGGCTACCTGCACTTCTTTGCCGCTGGCGACGGCCGGCCGGTGGCGCGGCTGAAGGTCGGCGACGGCCCCATCCTGACCCCGCCGCTGGTGCGCGGGGAGATGGTCTACGCCCTCAGCTCAGACGGCAGCCTGGTGGCGGTGAAGGTCGGTAGCGAGTAGCGGACCGCGGGGGTGCGGCGGCGCTTCCGAGCCTGAGAAGAAATCGACTGCGCGGTCCAGGCGCTGCGTTGGGCGGTGCGTGCTCCTCGCCCGGCGACCGGACAGGTCTCGTCGCTGCGCTCCGCCAACCGCTCGCGACGATTTCCTCTCAAGCACTCAGTCGCCGAGAAAGAAGCCCATCTTGACCCCGGCCATCTCGATCACGTCCTGATCCTGCAGGTGGTAGGCCTGCGGTCCGGTCGGCGTGCCGTTGACCACCAGCTTGCGCGCATTGTCCGGGCCGCCATCGATCTGGACCATGAAGTAGCCGTGCTGGCGGCGCGAGATGGCGACCACCTGCAACCCCTTCTTGCCCAGCGTGGTCACCTCCTTGGTCAGCCGCAGCTCGCGTCCGGCGTTCGGTCCGTTGAGGATCTGCAGCCGGGCGTCCGCGGCGACGGGTCGGGGCGCCGGGGCGGCGGCGGGCGGCGGTGCCGGTTCGGTGACCGGTTCGGCAGCCGGGGCGGGGGTGGGCTCGGGCGCCTTGTTGAGCACGCTGTTCATGGCCGAGAAATTCATCACCACGGTCTTTTCGAGATCGTCGGACGACTCGTCCTGCTCCTCGTTGACGAACTGCAACTGGTGCTTGCCGACATCGATGCGGTCACCGTGCTGCAGCGCATGCTTGCGCACCGGCGTGCCGTTGACGGTGGTGCCGTTGGTGCTGTCGAGATCCTCGAGGAAGTAGTCGTTGAGGATGCGGATGATGCGCGCGTGATGGCCGCTGACCGCCAGGTTGTCGATCTGGACGTCGTTGTCCGACTTGCGTCCGATGGTCGTGTATTCCTTGGTTAGATCGGTTTCGCCGACCGGACTGCCGTGAAAGGTGAGGATCAGTTTTGCCATGTTCCTGTGCGCCCCTGGAGGGTCTGTTCCGTCAAACCGTCCGGACTTGAGTTGCCGCGGTTGTTGCTATGGCGGGCCGGACCAGCACCACGGTGATGTTGTCACGGCCGCCGCGTTCGTTGGCGAGGCGGATCAGCTCGCTGGCTGCCCCGCCAAGGTTAGCACCAAAATTCTGCAGCGTTAACCGGATCTTTTCCGCCTCGACCAGGCCATGCAGGCCGTCGCTGCAGAGCAGGAAAAGGTCGCCGGGGAGGCAGTCGAGATCGAATCGCTGCGGCTGCAGCTCGGGCTCGACGCCCAGCGCCTGGGTCAGGACGTGGCTGAACGGACCCTGCCGCGGCCCGGGCGCTGATCGATCGTCGCGCGAGGCGAGCAGCTGGCCGACGGTCTGATCGCAGGTCAGCTGTTCGAGCCGGGCCGCGCGCAGCCGGTAGAGGCGGCCATCGCCGACATGGGCGGCATGGAGGTGCATCCCCTCGACCAGGATGGCGAGCAGGGTCGTGCCCATGCCGGCCGCACCGGGGTCGGTCGCGGCCGCCGCCAGGATGGCGCGGTTGGCGGCCAGGAAGGCCTCGACCAGGCGCTCTCCGGGCGGCGTGGTTGGGAGGGCGGCGTCGGTCGGTGTGTGGTCGAGCAGGTGGCGCAGCGCCGTGCTGACCGCCAGGCAGCTGGCCAGTTCGCCGCGGGCGTGGCCGCCCATGCCGTCGGCGAGCAGCGCGATTCCCGCCTCGGGCAGCAGGGCGAAGGCGTCCTCGTTGCCCCGGCGCGCACGGCCGGTGTCGGTCAGTCCTACCCACTCGGGCAGGGGCGCGGTGAAAGCGATGGCGTTGCCGTGGGTCATGCGCTGGTCCATTCTACGCCCCTACGTGGGGCTGAGGCGCCCCGTTTGACGGAGTCCAAGGGATGACGCTGGAACAGGCGAAGTTGCAGGATCTGGCCACCCTGCGCGACTGGATCCGCTGGGGCGCGAGCCGCTTCGGCGCCGCCGGGCTGTTCTACGGCCACGGCACCGACAACGGTGTCGACGAGGCGGCGGCGCTGGTGCTGCATGCGCTGCACCTGCCGCCCGACTTGGGGCCGACCTATCTCGATGCGACCCTGACCCGGGACGAGCGGGGCGCCGTGTACGCGCTGCTGGAGCGCCGGGTCAGCGAGCGGCTGCCGGCGGCCTACCTGACCCAGGAGGCGTGGTTCGCCGGGCTCGGCTTCCATGTCGACCCGCGGGTGCTGATCCCGCGCTCGCCGATCGCCGAACTGATCGACAAGGGCTTCGAGCCGTGGCTGGAGCACGAGCGCGTCGGCCGCGTGCTCGATCTCGGCACCGGCAGCGGCTGCATCGCCATCGCCTGCGCGCTGGCCTTTCCGGAGGCCGAGGTCGATGCCGTCGACATCTCGCCCGAGGCGCTCGAGGTGGCGCGCATCAACATCGAGCGCCACCATGTCGGCGACCGGGTCAATGCGCTCGAGTCCGACCTGTTCGCGGCGCTCGAGGGGGAGCGCTACGACCTGATCGTCAGCAACCCGCCCTACGTCCCGGCGGCCAGCCTCGAGGCGCTGCCGGCCGAATACCGGCACGAACCGCGGCTCGGCCTGGCCGCTGGCGAGGACGGGTTGGCGGTGGTCATGCGCCTGCTGCAGCAGGCTTCAGCCCACCTGCGCCCGGGTGGTATCATGGTGGTCGAGGTCGGCGAGGCGGAAGCGGCCCTGATCGACCGGTTTCCACAGATCCCGTTTCTCTGGCTCGAATTCGAGCATGGCGGCCACGGCGTCTTCCTGCTCACCGCCGAGCAGCTCAAGGACTATCGCACCGCCTTTGCCATTGGCTGAATCCCCGGCATGATCCAGATTCCGCGCGCCCGCACCACCGTCGAGTACGTCGACCTGATCAAGCAGGCGCTGTTCGAGGTCGAGGACCTGTACGCCTGCCTCGAATGGGACTATGGCGACGACGCGCTGCAGATCCAGCGCACCATGCCGTTCCTCGATCCGCTGGCCAAGACGGTGCGCGCGCTGCACCAGTCGCTGCTCGACGGCAGCTACCAGTTCGCCACCGGCGAGCTGCCGTTCATGGAACTGCTGCGCCGCTACCCGGACCAGCTGCCGTTCGCGCACCTGCTCGAACGGATCAACGCCACCCACTGTGAAGGGCTCGACGTCGCCGCCGACTGAGCGTGCCCCGCGTGACTGAACATGAGTGAAAAGATCATTTTCGATGCCGAGCTGATCCGCCGTTACGACCGTTCCGGTCCGCGCTACACCTCCTACCCGACGGCGGTGCAGTTCGTCGACACCTTCGACGCGGCGCGCTACCGGGAACTGGCGGCGGCCAGCGTCGCCGAGCGGCCCGACCGGCCGCTGTCGCTCTATTTCCACATCCCGTTCTGCGACACGGTCTGCTTCTACTGCGCCTGCAACAAGCACGTGACCAAGGACCGCGGCCTGGCCCAGCCCTACCTCGACCGCCTGCAGCACGAAATCGCCATGCAGGCGGCGCTGTTCCCGGACGGACGCGTGGTCGAGCAGCTGCACTGGGGCGGCGGCACCCCGACCTTCATCAGCGCCGCGCAGATGCGCGAACTGATGGCCACCACGCGTGCGCACTTCACCTTGGCCGACGACGCCAGCGGCGAGTACTCGGTCGAGGTCGACCCGCGCGAGGCGCCGCCGGAGACCATCCGCCTGCTGCGCGAGATCGGCTTCAACCGCCTGAGCATGGGCGTGCAGGACTTCGACCCGGCGGTACAGAAGGCGGTCAACCGGCTGCAGTCGGAGGAGATCACCCTGGCGTCGCTGGCCGCGGCGCGCGCGTGCGGCTTCCGCTCCATCAGCCTCGACCTGATCTACGGCCTGCCCAAGCAGTCGGTGAGCAGCTTCGCCACGACCCTGGACAAGATCATCGACCTCGGCCCCGACCGGCTGTCGGTATTCAACTACGCCCACCTGCCGGAGCTGTTCAAGCCGCAGCGGCGCATCCACCCCGACGAACTGCCGTCGGCGGCGGTGAAGCTCGAGATCCTGCAGCTGACCACCGAGCGGCTGGCCGCCGCCGGCTACGTCTACATCGGCATGGACCACTTCGCCCGGCCCGACGACGAGCTCGCCGTGGCCCAGCGCGAGGGGACGCTGTACCGCAACTTCCAGGGCTACTCGACCCACGCCGAGTGCGACCTGATCGGTTTCGGCGCCACCTCGATCGGCAGCGTCGGCAACAGCTACGCCCAGAACCGGCGCGAACTCGAGGCCTATTACCAGGCCATCGACGCCGGCGAGCTGGCAGTCTTCCGCGGCGTCGAACTCGACGCCGACGACCTGCTGCGACGCGCGGTGATCACCGACCTGATCTGCCATTTCCGCCTCGAGTTCGCCGCCGTCGAGGCGCGCTTCAACGTCGATTTCAGCGACTACTTCGCGCGCGAGCTGGCCGAGCTGGCGCCGATGCAGGACGACGGCCTGCTGACGCTCGCACCGGGTCGGATCGACGTCACCCCGGCCGGCCGCTTCCTGATCCGCAACATCTGCATGGTGTTCGACCGCTACCTGCGCGCGACGGCGACGCAGCGCTTCTCCAAGGTGATCTGACCCCGTTGCCGGGGGCGGGCCGCGCTACAATCACCGCCATGTCCGGCAACAGCATCGGCAGACTCTTCGTCGTCACCAACTTCGGTGAGAGCCACGGCCCGGCCATCGGCGGGGTGGTCGACGGCTGCCCGCCCGGCATCGAGTTGGACGAGTCCGTGTTGCAGCGCGACCTCGACCGGCGCCGGCCGGGCCAGAGCCGCCACACCACCCAGCGGCGCGAGGCCGACCGGGTGGAGATCCTCTCCGGGGTGTTCGAGGGGCGCACCACCGGGGCGCCGATCGGCCTGCTGATCCGCAACACCGACGCCCGTTCCAAGGACTACGCCAACCTGCGCGACCGCTTCCGCCCGGGGCACGCCGACTACACCTACCAGCAGAAATACGGCCTGCGCGATCACCGCGGCGGCGGCCGCGCATCGGCGCGCGAGACCGCGGTGCGGGTCGCCGCCGGCGGCGTGGCCAAGGCGTTCCTGGCCACCCAGGGCATCGCGGTGCGCGGCTACCTGGCCCAGCTCGGCCCGATCCGCGCCGCGACGCTCGACTGGGACGCGGTGCACGCCAACCCGTTCTTCTTCCCCGACCCCGGCAAGGTGGCCGAGCTCGAGGCGTACATGGACGCGCTGCGCAAGGCCGGCGACTCGATCGGCGCGCGGGTCAATGTCGAGGCGACCGGTGTCCCGCCCGGCCTGGGCGAACCGGTGTTCGACCGCCTCGACGCCGACATCGCCCACGCCCTGATGGGCATCAACGCGGTCAAGGGGGTCGAGGTCGGCGCCGGGTTTGCCGCGGTCGAGCAGAAGGGCAGCGAGCACCGCGACCCGATCGCCCCGGAGGGGTTTCTCGGCAACCAGGCCGGCGGTGTCCTCGGCGGCATCTCGACCGGCCAGGTGGTCCGCGCCAGCCTGGCGCTGAAGCCGACCTCGAGCCTGCGCCTGCCGGCGCGCAGCGTCGACCTGGCCGGGCGTCCGGTCGAGGTGGTCACCACCGGGCGCCACGACCCCTGCGTCGGCATCCGCGCGGTGCCGATCGCCGAGGCGATGCTGGCCATCGTCCTCGCCGACCACCTGCTGCGCCACCGCGGCCAGAACCGCGACGTCGTCTCCGCCACGCCGGTGATCCCCGCCGGGCACGGTTGAACCTGGCGCAGTTGACCGCTGCGTGGCTTCGGTAACCGTAGGGGAATGCGAATGAGCTTGCCGTCTACCGGCGTCACCGAGAGGGCGCCCCTTCAACTGCGGTTTCTAGGTTGACCCCGGTGCCCGGCGCCACGCCGTACTGGCGGCTGTCAGGGTTCTATTGCGCCTACTTCGCCTCGCTCGGCGCGCTGCTGCCGTTCTGGGGCCTCTACCTGCAGGACCTCGGCCACGACGCCGCGGCGATCGGCGAGCTGATGGCGCTGCTGCTGGCGACCAAGATCATCGCCCCCAACCTGTGGGCCTGGCTGGCCGACCGCCACGGCCAGCGCGTGCGCGTGGTGCGCTGGGCCTCGTTCGCCGCACTGCTCTGCTTCGGCGGCGTCTTCTTCGGCGACGGCTACGGCTGGCTGGCGCTGGTGATGGTTGCGTTCAGCTTTTTCTGGAACGCCTCGCTGCCGCAGTTCGAGGCGCTGACGCTGGCCCACCTGGCCCGCGATCCGCACCGCTACGGCCTGGTGCGGGTCTGGGGTTCGGTCGGCTTCATCCTCTGCGTGGTCGGGCTCGGCGCACTGTTCGAGCAGACCGACCGCAGCTGGCTGCCGTGGGTCGTCGTGGCGCTGTTCGTGCTGGTCTGGGGCGTCAGCCTGAGCGTGCCCGACGCCCGTGCTCCGGCGTCCGCCGCGGCGTGGGTGCCGCTGCGCCGGGTGCTGGCCCGGCCGGCGGTGGCCGCGCTGTTCCTGACCTGCCTGCTGATGCAGGCGAGCCACGGGCCGTACTACGCCTTTTTCAGCATCCACCTCGATCGCGCCGGCTACGGCCAGCAGCTGATCGGCGCCCTGTGGGCGCTCGGGGTGATCGCCGAGATCGGCATCTTCCTGGTCGCCGGCCCGCTGTTGCGCCGCTTCACGCCGCGGACCCTGCTGCTCACCAGCCTGCTGCTGACGGCGCTGCGCTGGCTGCTGGTCGGGGGGCTGGTCGAGCAGCTTGCCTGGCTGCTGGGCGCGCAGCTGCTGCACGCGGCCTCGTTCGGCATCTACCACGCCGCGGCGATCCAGCTGGTCCACCGCTACTTCCCGGCGCCGCACCAGGGGCGCGGCCAGGCGCTCTACAGCAGCCTGAGCTTCGGCGCCGGCGGTGCGCTGGGCAGCCTGCTCGGGGGCTATGCGTGGGTGGCGCTGGGGGCGGGCGCGACCTTCGTCCTCGCCTCCGGCCTGGCGCTGGCCGGGGCGCTGGTCAGCTGGCGCTGGTTGCGCGACTGAGAGCCCTCAGGCGGCGTCCGCGTCGGTGTGGGCCAGCGGCAGCGAGACCCAGAACAGCGCGCCGCCGCTGGTGCGGCGTTCGGCGCCGATGCGCCCGTTCATCGCCTCGACCAGGCGCCGGCACAGGGCCAGGCCGAGGCCGGTGCCGCCGTAGCGGCGGGCGGCGTGGTCCTCGCCCTGGGTGAATTCGGTGAACAGCCGCTCCAGCGACCCCTGGGGCAGGCCGATGCCGGTGTCGAGGACGTTCAGGTGCAGTGTGCCGCTGGCGCCCTTGCCGACCTGGTAGTCGGCCTCGATGCGCACGTGGCCGTGGTGCGTGAACTTGATGGCGTTGTTGACCAGGTGCTCGAGGATCGCGCCGATGTGTCCGGGGTCGCCGATCATGCTGTGCGGCATCAGCGGGTGGCAGTTGATCTCGAAGTGCAACCCCTTGTTCTGGGCCGCCGGGCGCATGGTCGCGGCCACGCTGGCCACCAGGTCGTGGGGGTCGAAGTTCTGCGTCCGGATCGGCAGCTGGCTGGTCTCTAGGCGCGAGTACTCGAGCAGCTGGTCGATCAGCTTGAGCAGGCGCATGGCCGCCTCGCGCGCCATGGCCACCTGGTCGCGCTGGCCGGCATCGAGTTCGCCGTCGGCGAGCAGTTCGAGCATGCCGACGGTGCCGTTCAGCGGCGTGCGCAGTTCGTGGCTCATGTTGGCGAGGAAGGTGCTCTTGGCGCGGTTGGCGGCCTCGGCCTCGGCCTTGGCCGCGAGCAGCCCCTGCTGGGCGCTGATCTGCTCGGTGATGTCGCGGTCCGCGCCGCGGTAGCCGACCAGCCGGCCGCGCTCGTCGAGCAGCGGCAGGCCGCTGGTCTCGAGCGTGACCACGCGGCCGTCGCGGTGCCGGTTGCGGTTGACGAAGCCGTTGAACGACTGTTTGGCGCCAAAGACCTGGAACGCCGCCAGCTTCAACTCCTCCCGCTCCTCGGGCAGGAAGAAGTCGTAGAAATAGCGGCCGACCGCTTCGTCGGGACGGTAGCCGAGGATCTGCTCGACCATCGGGCTGGCGTAGGTGTAGCGGCCCTCGGCGTCGATCTCCCAGATCCATTCGCCGATGTGCGTGGCGACGTCGCTGAAGCGCTGCTCGGAGACCATCAGCGCCTGCTGGGTGGTCTCCAGCTCCTGGATCTGGTCGCGGAACGGCAGGTAGATCAGGAAGTAGAAGGACGGGACGATCAGGACGACCAGCAGCAGCGAGTCGACCACCGCCTCCATGTGCGGGCTCAGGTCGAACACCAGCTCCAGCAGCAGCATGACCAGCACCTCGGCGCAGAAGATCGCCAGCACGATGGCGATCAGCTGCGTGCCCAGGGAGCGCAACGGCCCGGGCGTCGTCGGGCGCTTCAGCGCCGCTTCGCGATTGCGCACCAGGTTGCGGCTGTTGGTCGGATGGGCACTCATGCGCGGGGGTCTGGCTGGCCGGGGTCACTCTGGCAAGAGGAGTGGGGTAGTCCACTGTCGCGCGCAGTTTAGCCAATCGGGTCGTCCGGCGGCAGGTCGGCGTGCTCGACCAGGGTCGCGCGCAGGGCCTGCGCGGCGTTCGACAGCGTCCGCCCGCGCTGCTGCACGACGCCGAGGTCGCGCTGCATGGCCAGGCCGGCGATCGGCAGGATGCGCAGCCGCGCATCGACCAGGGTGGCCGGCAGCACGCTCCAGCCGAGGCCGAGGATCACCATCATGCGGATGGTCTCGAGATGGTTGGTCGACATTTCCACGCGTAACTGGACGCCGTGGCGGGTGAACGCCTGGTGCACGATCTGCCGGGTGACGGTCTCGAACCCCGGCAGGATGGCCGGGTGGCGTGCGAGGTCGGCCAGCGCCGGCGTCGCCAGGCCGGCCAGCGGGTGGTCGCGGCCGCAGACCACCAGCAGGTCGTCGCGCCACAGCGGCTGGCTGAGCAGCCGCGCGGGCGGCGTCTGCGGCAGCGTCACCACCGCCAACTCGAGGCTGCCGGCGGCGACCGTGGCGAGCGCCTCCTCGGACTCGAGGAAACGCAGCTCCAGCTCCACCCCCGGGTAGCGGCGCTTGAACGCCTGCAGCACCGGGGGCAGGCGGCGCAGGCCGACGTGGTGCGAGGTGGCGATCACCAGCCGGCCGCGGATGTCGCCGGAGAGGTCGTGGATGCGGCGGCGGGCGGCGGCGAGTTCGTCCAGGGCGCGGCTGGCGTGTTCGAGCAGCACCCGGCCGGCCTCGGTCAGGCGCACCGCGCGCCCACTGCGGTCGAACAGCCGCGCCTCCAGCGCCTCCTCCAGAGCGACGATGCGCTTGCTGACCGCCGGCTGGGTCAGGTGCAGTTCCTGCGCGGCCGCGGAGAACGAGGCGTGGCGGGCGACGCTGGCGAACGCCTGCAGGTGGGCCAGGTTCATCGGTCGGTGGTCGGTGGCGTGGCCATGTATGACATATAGTAATTGAAAGTATGACAAAGATGAATTTGTGTAATACGAGTCGATCCCGTTATCCTTTGCGTCCTGCCTCAAGTGGAGTCATGCCATGACCGCCAGGACCCTGTACGACAAGCTCTGGGACGCGCACGTGGTGCGGGTCGACGACGGCGGCTCCGCGCTGCTCTACATCGACCGCCACCTGGTCCACGAAGTGACCTCGCCGCAGGCCTTCGAGGGGCTGCGCCTGGCCGGACGCCAGCCGTGGCGCACCGACAGCGTGCTCGCGGTGCCCGACCACAACGTGCCGACCACCGACCGCGCGCTCGGCATCACCGACCCGGTGTCGCGGCTGCAGGTCGAGACCCTCGACCGCAACTGCACCGAGTTCGGCATCACCGAGTTCCACATGGACGACCCGCGCCAGGGCATCGTCCACGTCATCGGCCCCGAGCAGGGGGCGACGCTGCCGGGCATGACCGTGGTCTGCGGCGACTCGCACACCGCCACCCACGGCGCCTTCGGCGCGCTCGCCTTCGGCATCGGCACCTCCGAGGTCGAGCACGTGCTCGCCACCCAGTGCCTGATCCAGAAGAAGTCGAAGAACATGCTGGTGCGGGTCGACGGCCAGCTGCCGCCGGGGGTCGGGCCGAAGGACGTGGTGCTGGCGGTGATCGGCCGCATCGGCACCGCCGGCGGCACTGGCTACGCCATCGAGTTCGGCGGCGAGGCGGTGCGGGCGATGACCATGGAAGGGCGCATGACGGTCTGCAACATGGCCATCGAGGCCGGCGCCCGCGCCGGCATGA
>Ga0326597_10000620_pt1 | contig 61769 bp, 63 predicted proteins | sample RVTome_12_FD_203789 | JGI IMG/M metagenome (GOLD analysis project Ga0326597, IMG submission 203789) | Soil microbial communities from uranium-contaminated site in the Upper Colorado River Basin, Wyoming, United States - RVT100D185 | ecosystem: Environmental > Terrestrial > Soil > Contaminated >...
ATGCACGACAACTACCAGATCCGCGAGCTGGCCATGCTCGTCGCGGGCTCGGCGCAGATGCGCAAGTTCCACGTCGACCTGCAGGAGGCGCCCCTCCCCGAGATCACGCGCGACTACAAGTGCGCCGGCTCCAAGATCCGCCGCACGGGCTTCGAGCCGCAGGTCAGCGTCCTCGAGTCCATCGAAACCATGCTCCAGTGGATCGAGCGCGACGGCCCCATCGACTTCACCCACCCCCGCTACTACAACATCGCCTGGATGACCCTGCTCGAAGAGGCCCACGCCAACCTCCAGGGCTTCCCCTCAGTCTTCTAGGAGCTGCCCTTTGCGTAAGGCCCTTTTCCCCGTTGCTCTTTGCCATATGCGCCTTTGCTGTTTCGACCGACGACCGACGACCGACGACCGACGACTGACAACTGAGAACTGACAACTCCCTATGAAAACCCTCCTCATCGGCGCCAACGGACAGCTCGGCACCGACGTCTGCGCCATGTGGCCCGCCGCCGATCTCATCCCCCGCACCATCGCCGACATCGACGTCACCGACCGCGTGCGCGTTTTCGACGTGATCGGACGGCACAGGCCAGCTCTCGTCTTCAACACCGCCGCCTTCCACAACGTCGACGTCTGCGAAACCGAGCCCGCCCAGGCCTTCGCCGTCAACGCCGTCGCCGTGAGACATCTCGCCGATGCCTGCGCCGAACACAACGCCGCCCTCATGCACATGAGCACGGACTATGTCTTCAGCGGCCGCGCCGCCCGCCCCTACACCGAGTCCGACCCACCCGACGCCATCAACGTCTACGGGGTCAGCAAGGCCGCCGGCGAGCAGATCGTCCGCGCCACGCTGCCGCGCCACTACATCATTCGTTCATCTGGCCTTTTCGGCGTCGCGGGGGCCGCCGGCAAGGGCGGCAACTTTGTCGAGACCATGCTCCGTCTTGCCCGCGAAGGCAAGCCCATCAGCGTCGTCAACGACCAGACCCTCTCCCCCACCTTCACGCCCGATCTCGCCGCCAAGCTCGTCGAAGTCGCGCGCACCGGCCGCTTCGGCACCTACCACGTCACAGGGTCCGGCGAGTGCTCCTGGTACGACTTCGCCAGCGCCATCTTCGAGCTCTGCGACCTCCAGCCCGACCTCACCCCCACCAGCACCGCCGCCTTCGGTGCGAAAGCCGCCCGCCCCGAGTATTCTGTGCTCGCGAACGACGCGCTTGCGGCGGCCGGCCTCACCCCCCTCCGCCCCTGGCAAGAAGCGTTGCGCGACTATCTGATGCGAAAGGGCCACATCGCGCCGGCCGCAAAATGATGACGTAGGGGCGCAGCCCGCTGCGTCCAACGGTAGGGGCACGCTGCGGCGTGCCCGTCCCCGGAAGGAACAAGAAGGTGCCAAAGACCACGAAAAGACCCGCGCGCGCGAAGGCCTCGGCGAACGGCCGCAAACCTGGCCGCAAGAAGTACACCGTCGGCGACGCCACCCTTTCTACCCCCCGTCTCTTCGACGACGATCGCGCCCGCCGCGCCTGCGACGTCTTCGGCTTCACCGGCGACGGCACCGTCGAGATGGCCGGCGACATCAACATCACCTGGGCGTACCCCAACCGCGTCGTCGCCTGGCACCGCCACCAGCACCAGACCGACCACTGGTTCGTCATCAGGGGCAACCTGAAGGTCGGCCTCATGGATGACGACAAGAACGTGAAGTGGGTCTACCTCAGCGACAACAACCGCCGCGTCCTCAGCATCCCGCCCGGCGTCTGGCACGGCTACATGTCGCTCGGCGAAGAGGAGACCATCCTTATGTACTACATCACCTCCAAGTACGACGAGAAGCACCCCGACGAGGAGCGCATGACCCCGGAGGCCTCTGGCGTCGACTGGTCCATCCCCGTAAAGTGAGGGCCAACAGCGAGGAGCAAACGGCCAATCAGTCAACCGGCGTCTCTTGGCGTGTCGAGAACCCTGCACTTTTGTAGCCGAATCGTCGCAACACATGCCTGACAACCTTGCGCAGGTGCGTTATGATGGGGCTTCGAGCGCAAGCTCATTTCCAGCCCGGGCATGAAGTCCGGGCAGATCGACGGACCCGGGTTCGGCTGAAGCCGGCGACACCCCGTCACCAACAGCCCCGGGCTGGGAAGCGACTGACATGGAACAGAACCGCCACAGCGGGGGCGAGCGCCCGGGCGCGCTTGATGCCGCCGCGAATAACACTGACCTCTGGACCGTCTACCTGCGCGCCCAGGCGCGTTCGTGGGTCGATCCGCTCGGCCTCGCCTCGCCGGAGGCCGTCGATGTGGTTGCCCGCCCGCTTGCCGATATGACGGCGGCACTGATGTCCGGCTGGGTGTCGCTTCTCACCGGACCGACCGTCCGTGCGATGTACGACGGCAACAAGCAGCAGGTGACGCAGTTCGTCAACGAACAGGCGATCGATCCGGACGCGATCGAGATTCCGGCCGACTACGTGCGGCCCGCCCGCCGGCCCGCGTCCGCTCCCACGCAGCTCGAGGAGTGGGCGGTGACCGAACAACGCGACCTCGTCCCCGCCTGAACCGGCTGAGAACTAACAACTAAGGACTAGCGACTCCTCCTACCCGTAGCGGTAGATGAGGAAGATCGCCGGCAGCACCAGGCCGGCCACAATCAGCAGGGTCACCGCCACCATCGCCCACTGCGGGATCGGCCCGCCACCTTCGCGCGGCGGCTCCGACGTGTAGCCGTGCTCTTCGGAGAGGTCGTAGTCCGCGCTCCCCGGCCCGAACTCCTCCGCGTCTCCGCCGTCGCCTTCGTCCCACTCGTTCGCCACGATCCCTCACCAAGAAATCTGTTGTCTGTCCTCTGCTGTCTGTTGTCTCCTTACACCAGCGTCCGGCGAAACAGGTCCACCGCGTGCTCCCACGCGTCCTTCGCCGCCGCCGGCCGGTAGCTCTCCTTCGTGTCGTTGAAGAACGAATGCGGCGCCCCGTCGTACACCTTCACCACGGCGTTCTTGCCCTGCGACCGCAGCGTCTCCTCGAAGATACGCACCTGGTCCAGCGGTATCCCGCCGTCGTCCGCCCCAAACGCGCAGAACAGCTCCGCCTCGATCTTCGCCAACTCCTCCGCGCCCGGCCGGAACCCCGCGTAGAACGGCGCCGCCGCCGCTACCTCCGGTGCCGAGATGGCCAGCGCCAGCGTCAGGCTTCCGCCCATGCAGAAGCCGATGCACCCCAGCTTCTTCGGCCCGACCTCCGGCAGCGCCAACAGGTAGCGCGCGGACCCCAACAGGTCCTTCAACGCCTGCTCGCGGTTGAGCGCCATCGCCAACTTCCTGGCCTCGTCCGGCTCCGTCGCGATCTTCCCGCGGTACATGTCGGGCGCCAGCGCCACGAAGCCCTCGCGCGCAAACCGCTCCGCGATGTCCTTGATGTGGCCGTCCAGCCCCCACCACTCCTGGATCACGATCACGCCCGGATGCGTCCCGTCATCATCGGGCTGCGCCAGGTACCCGGCCCCCTCGATTCCGTTCGCCGGAAACGCCACGTCCTTCGTCCGGATCTCCATCACGCGCTCCTCGACTAGCGATGCGTTCCATCTTCCGTCGTCCATCTTCCATCTTCGTGATATTTCGTGTCCCTTCGTGGTCAGATCTCGATCTCTCCACGGAACTCCGCGAAACAGCGCGCGACGTTGATCGAGAGCCGCTCCGGCTCCCCCCACTCCGCGTACGCGCCCAGGTCGATCGCCGCGGCCGCCTCCTGCTCCGTGATCCCCGCCTCGAATGCCTGTCGCGAGCCTTCGTACACCAGGCGAAGGTAGTCGCGGAATACACGAAGGTCCTCTTTCGTGCCGAGCGGCCCGTGGCCCGGCACCAGCACGTCCGCATCGATCGCCTCCAGCACCCGGTCACAGGTACGGATCCAGTTGCCCACGTGGCCCTCGAACGCCATCGGCGTCACATAGAAGAACGCGACGTCACCCATGAACAGGAGCCTCTCCCCGGGAAGATGCACCATCACGTCGCCGCGGGTGTGCGCCGTCCCGTAGTGCAGTAGCCGCGCTTGCCTCCCGCCGGCCTCGATCTCGAGCGTCTCGCCGTCAAAGGTCGCGTCCGGCAGCCGCTCCTCGATCCCCTCCAGCTGCCCCTGGAAATGGGGCGCCATCCGCTCGATGATGCGCAGGACGCCCAGCCCCACGCGCTCCATCTCGGCCTTCGCCCGCGCGTGCGCCAGGATCTCCGTGTCGCGTGGGAACAGCGCGTTGCCGAGCGTGTGGTCCACGTGGTGGTGCGTGGTCACCAGCCGCGCGATCGGCTGCATCGAGACGCGCTTCACCTCGTCGATCAGCGTTCGGGTCATCCCCGGGGTGAACAGCGCGTCCACCACCGTCGTGCCCGCCCTTCCGCCCGCGATGATTCCCGCGTTTGCGATGCAAAAGCCGCCGGTCGCCTGCACGTAGGCGAAAATCCCCGGGGAAAGCTCCGTGGTCTGCGTGTCCCATGCCCGCATTCGGCCAGCGTACAGCCGTCCGATCCAGCCCGCACACCGTGCAATCGCGCAAACCGTCACGATAATGCGATGGATGGCCCGTTCAGCCGCGGCGTCCGGGGGCCGACGCCTTAATGGTAAGGAGCCATGCCTCTCTTCAAAAAGGATGCCGCTTCCCATTCGTCACGGGCGCCGTCGGTGACTCGCGAAGCCGTCGACGCGTCGCGCGCGGGCTTCCTGCATGCCCTCGATGAGGAGATCTGGCGCGCCCGCCGCTACGGCCGCCCTCTCTCCATCTTCATCGCCGGGCCGCGGCTGCTCCCCGCCGAACGCCTGTCCTCCGGCGAAGTCGAGTTCGCCTCCCGGACGGTCGGAGATGTCCTCCGGCGCTCCGACGCCAGCGTGTGGCTCCAAGAGTCCTTCATCGCCGGGATCCTGCCGGAGACTAATGCCGACCAGGCCCGGGCGGCCGCGTACCGCCTCCGGGGCGAACTCGAGCGCCGCACCGTCTCCGCGCGCCGGCGCAACTGGCGTGTCGCCACCGTCCCCCTCGGCGACGAGGAGTCCGCGGAGATCCTCCTCGACGCCCTCTTCGCCAGGTACTCGGAGGACGTGGACTGACGCCGCGGCCGTTGGCCGCGTCTTCTGGAGTCCCGTATCATGGGGCGAAGCCGCGCTCGCGGCTGATCTCATCTTTACGGCGGCGCTCGCGTTCCGGGATAGGAAGTCATGGCAGGCCAGTCGAAGCAGTACAACGTCGCCGTCATCGGCGCCACGGGCGTCGTCGGACGGGAGTTCCTCAAGATCGCCGAGGAGCGCCGCTTCCCCGTCAAGTCCCTGAAGCTGCTCGCCACCGAGCGCTCGGCCGGCACGCGCATCCCCTTCGGCGAGGGCGAGATCACCGTCGAGGTCACGACGCACGACGCCATCAGGGGCGCCGACTTCGTCTTCATCTCGGCCACCGGCGCCGCTTCCAGGGAGTACGGCGAGGTCGTGCGGCAGGTCGGCGCGATCGCCATCGACGACTCCAGCGCCTGGCGGCAGGAGCCCGATGTGCCGCTCGTCGTGCCCGAGGTCAACCCGGACGACGTCGACTGGCACAAGAACATCGTCGCCATCCCCAACTGCTCCACCACGCCGCTGGTGATGTGCCTCTGGCCGCTCCACAAGCTCAACCGCGTCACGCGCGTGGTCGCCGATACCTACCAGTCCGTCTCCGGCACCGGCACCGGCGCGGTGCTCGAGCTCGAGGAGCAATCGCACGCGTGGTCGAAGGGCCACGCCAGCGTCCCGCACGTCTACCCGCACGAGATCGCCTTCAACCTCCTGCCGCACATCGACAACTTCATGGACAGCGGCTACACGAAGGAGGAGTGGAAGATGATGGCCGAGACGCGCAAGATCATGCACGAGCCCGATCTCCCGCTCTCCGCCACCTGCGTGCGCGTCCCCGTCTTCTACTCGCACAGCATCGCCGCGCACGTCGAGTTCGAGCGCCCGATGAAGGCCGACGACGTGCGCGAGATCCTGCGGGAGGCGCCCGGCGTCGTGGTCCAGGACGAGCCCGCGGTCAACCTCTACCCCACGCCGCGCGCCGCCGCCCACAAGGACCCGGTGTACGTCGGACGCATCCGCGAGGACATGTCGAACCCCAATGGCATCGCCATGTGGATCTCCAGCGACAACATCCGCAAGGGCGCCGCCCTCAACGCCATCCAGATCGCCGAGGAGATGGTCTCCCGCGGCCTCGTGTAGCGGCGGATGCGGCCGTAGCGCGGGCTTTATAGCCCGCGCGGTGGCGGGGAATCGGTCGAGAAATCTTCCAAAAGTGCAATGGCGCGCTTGGAGATCCGGGCCGTCACGCCGTATGATCGCCCCATCGGCTTCCGTCCGCGCTTGAAACAGCGGCATGGATGGGGCCGCTGCTCGCGCCGAAGACCCGTTTCTGCCGAGCAATTGAATCTGAGGCCAACCGCGATGAACGCTACGGACCCCGGCCGCCTCCTCACCGCCATGGTCACCCCCATGCGGCCCGATGGCGCCATCGACTTCGCTCAGGCACGCCGCCTCGCGATCGCCCTCCTCGACTCCGGCTCGGAGGGCCTCCTCGTCACCGGCACCACCGGCGAGGCCCCGACGATCTCCATCGGCGAGAAGATCCAGCTCTGGGGCGAGATCAAGGAGGCCGTCGGCGACCGCGCCCCGGTCGTCGCCGGCTCCGGCGACAACTGCACCGCCGACAGCATCGAGTACTCGCGTGAGGCCATCTGCGCCGGCGCCGACGCCGTGCTGCTCACCGCGCCCTACTACAACAAGCCCACCCAGGAGGGGCTCTACCGTCACTTCGCCGCCATCGCGCAGGCCGTCGAGCGCCCGTGCATCATGTACAACATCCCGGGCCGCACCGGCGTCAACATGACCGCGGACACGCAGGTCCGCCTCTCGCGCGAGGGCAACATCCTGGGCGTGAAGGAGTCCAGTGCCAACATGGCGCAGATCGCCGCCATCATCGAGGACGCGAGCCCGTCGTTCCACATCTGGTCCGGCAACGACGAGGACACCTTCGGCGTGATGGCCCTCGGCGGCTACGGCGTCATCTCCGTCGCCTCGCATCTCGTCGGCCGCCAGCTCAGCGAGCTCGTGCGCGCCATGGCCGCCGGCGAGACCGCCCGCGCCGCCGCCATGCACCGCCGCCTGCTCCCGCTCATCGATGCCCTCTTCATCGTCACCAACCCCATCCCCGTGAAGTACGCGCTCAGCCGTCTGGGGTTCGAGTGCGGCCCCTTCCGCCTCCCCATGTGCGACCCCGACGACGCCACCGCCGCGCGCATCATGGCCGAGGTGCGCCGCCACACCATCGACCTCCCCCTCCCCGTGTAGCGCGGCCATCATCAACTGCCAATCACAAGCCACCAACCACTGGCCCCTAACGACTAACGACTAACGCCTAATGACTACGATCCTCGGCCTCGAGACCTCCTGCGACGAGACCGCCGCCGCCGTCGTGGAGGACGGCCGCCGCGTCCGCTCGAACGTCATCGCCTCGCAGTTCCACCTGCACGCGCCATACGGCGGCGTCGTCCCCGAAGTGGCCTCGCGCCACCACCTCGAGGTCATCCTCCAGGTCGTCGATGCCGCACTCGCCGAAGCGCGGGTCGCCTGGGGCGATCTGGACGCGGTCGCGGTGACCGCCGGCCCCGGCCTCGCCGGCGCGCTGCTCGTCGGCGTGAACACGGCGAAGGCGCTCGCGTATGCCCACGACGTCCCGCTCCTCGGCGTGAACCACTTGGAGGCGCACCTCTACGCCAACTGGCTCGAGGTGGAGGGCCAGGAGTATCGCGTGCCGGACCTGCCCGCACTCGGCCTCATCGTCTCCGGCGGGCACACGGACCTCGTGCTCATGCGCGGCCACGGAGACTACGGCAGGATCGGCCGCACTCGCGACGACGCGGCCGGCGAGGCGTTCGACAAGGCCGCCCGCATGCTCGGCCTAGGCTTCCCGGGCGGCCCCGCCATCGAACGCATCGCCCGTCGCGCTGTTCACACAAAGACGCCGCGTCTGCGTCTTCCCCGCGCCTGGCTCAAGGGCACGGACGACTTCTCTTTCAGCGGCCTGAAGACCGCCGTCCTCCACACCGTGCGAGGCGAGGCCGGAACCCCGCCCCCGCCCGAGGAGATCGCCGCCGCCTTCCAGACATCGGTGGTGGACGTGCTCACGAAGAAGACCGTCGACGCCGCAGTCCGCGAGGGCGCGCGGAGCATCCTGATTTCCGGGGGGGTCGCCGCCAACACGCCGCTGCGCGAGACGCTGATCGCGCGCGCGCTCCTCCCCGTGTTCGCCCCGCCGTCCGTGCTCTGCACGGACAACGGCGCCATGATCGCAGCCTGCGCGCACCACCGTTTCGAGGCCCTGCGCGCCGGCTGGGACCTCGACCCGCAGCCCGGGATGAAGTTCGCGGTGAGCGCGTAGCGCTCAGTGTGTAGTTCGTAGTTCTTAGTTTGTAGTTCGTAATCGGCCGCTCGTCGCATACCCCAAGCGACAAGCGACAAGCGACAAGCGACCAACCCCCAACGACTAACGACCAACGACCAGGAGACTAACTCAAGGGGCACCGCCCGCACCCATTCTGCGTACACCAGTCATGGTGCAGCGACAGCAGCCCCTGGGCGCGACGTGCGTTCACCGGCACGCGGATCCCCTCCGACCCCAGCGCGTTCTCGATGAACCGCGTGGCGCCGTACACCGCCGGTCGGGGCAATCTGGTGTACAACGCCCGCGCCTTCGCCTCCAGCTCGGCATCCCCGGACGCCGCCCCCGCCGGCAGCAGCCCGTTCACCAGCATCTCCAGCGCGCGCGACCGTCCCACGAACGCGGGCGGCAGCCGGCACGGCCCAGCGCACGCGTCGTAGTGCGTCCGCCAGAAGCCGCGCGCCTCGACGACCAGCGGCGCGATCGCCTCCCGCACGTTCTTCGCCTCCAGGACGCATAGGAGACTCGCCGGCGATTCCAGCCGGCCGAAGAGCGCCGCCGCCGCGGCCACGCGCCGGACGGGGAAGTTTTCCGGCCGCACGCCCCAGAGCTTCCAGACGCCCGCCGGCAGGGGCCGGATCCCGGTGCGCGCGAACGTCTCCTCCAGCGCCTCGACGTGCGGCTCCACCGGCCCGCGATGTCCTCGCTGTGACGGCAGCAACCCCGCGGCGCCCAGCAGCGCCGCCTCTATCGCCAGGCCCGCGTCAGGGATGCCGGTCATGAGCCCGCTCAGCCTTGCCCACGGCACGAGGCAGGCCAGCGACCGCATCGGCGCCGCGTTGCCGCCGTAGCCAAGTGCCTCCACCACGCCTTCGTACAGCGCCTGCTCCAGCCCCGAACCGGCGATCATCTCCCGGAAGCGCGCCACCTTCGCCTCGAACCGGAGGTCGCCCTCCGCGTCGAGCGCGGCGCTGACACCCTCCGCGCCCATCCGCATCACGGCGTCGTGGCAGGGCTCGCGCCACAGCAGCGGCCGCTGCAGCCAGAGCCGCAGTTCGTCCGCCCGCCGGGCCACCCAGGGCGCCAGTGCCACCACCGGGGCCGCCTTTCCGCCAGGCAGCGGCGTGTCCTCCCCGGTGTCGTCCTCGAACACGACGTGGAGCACCACGTTCCGGTACGCGGGGTCGCGTTCGTGCCCGTGCGCGCGGAACATCGACGAACGCACGTGCAGCTCGATGTCCCCGCGGAGCGGCACCCCCGACGGGCCGGCGATCGCGGCGCCCCGGAAGTCCGGCCCCGGCCCGCGCCCCGGCCGTCCGGGAGAGACCACGCGCACGGGTACGCCGTGCCGCGTGGCCAGTGCGGCCTCCGGGAACCGCTGCCCTCGCCACAGCTCGAACAGCTGGGCCTCCGTCAGATGGAGCCGTTCGCGCGAACAGGCCGGCAGTCGCGTGATGTTCTCGTCTATCGGAACCGGTTGGTCCGATGCACTACCGGCGCCGGCCGCAGTCTGGCGATCGGCGACGGGTGGAGGCTTCACGACGCGCCGTCCTCGAGCGCAGGAGCGTCGTAGGTGTAGCCGGCGTCGTCGGCGACGATGGTGAGCAGCCGTTCGCTCGCCCCTCGGGGGCGGTACATCCCGGTCTCCCATTCGCTCACCGTCTGCTGCCGGACGCCCAGCGCCTCGGCGAGTTGCTCCTGCGTCAGTCGCATGTGCCGCCGCAGGCCTCTCACGGAGGTGGCATCCCATGTGGCCTTCGGCCGCCTTGCCATGGCATTAGCCTGTTGCGAAACTCTCACGGCAGGCGCAGGCTACATGCCGCAACCGTAGCGTCTACAGTGGCTGCGTAGGCCTGAGCGTCGCCAAAAACGTTACCTTGGCGAGCAGCATCCTCTAGTTTGCCACTCAGTAGTGCACAGGTTTCCGGTAAGGCTAGTGGGCGCAAGTCCGAAGTCTGCTCCTGGTCAATCCGTACTTCGACGGTTCGTGCCATTGCAATGGCGCTCAATACAACAGCAGCGATGGTCAAGGCCGCAACAGCCGCCAGAAGTATGTTCGACATGTCGCGAGTGTAAAGGAAAAGCCCCCTATTCGGGGGCCTCGTCGTCTGTCTTGCCGTCTTGCACGAGAGCGGGCTTCATAGCGTTGAGCACGGCCAGCATTTGCCGCCACTTCGCTTCTGTGAGGGGAAATGAGGCCTCTAGTTTCGCCCACTCGGATGGCGCTAGAGGGAGCAACTGGACCGTTGAGCCCTTGGGAGTGGTTCCGCTAAACGTACCCGCGCCCATGTCAGAGCCTCTTCCATCCCGCTCTTGATCCAGTTCCTCCGATAGGTTATCACCTTCCGCTAGCTTTGCAAAGGCAATGGTTCGGCGAAACTGCGGGATAAATTCCGTGACGCCAGACTCCGTAAAGGCTCGTTCATTCAAGAGCTTGAATCTGAGATTGGCATCTGAGGGCAGATCCCCTCGGTATTCTTGCCAGAGCTGGCTATGAATAGCTGGCTTCAGCGCCGCTTCCTGAATCGCTTTATCGCGCTCGACCGACTGTTCCCTGTCATCTTGAATGATCTTCAGGGCCAGGTCAGTGAGTCGCACATGGCGCTTATCACCTGAACCTTCATCGTCCAGCAGACCAAACTTCTTCAGCGCAGCCAGGACGACTGCACCGGGACCACTAGCTGACTTGTAGCCCCAGTGGGAGAGGGCAGTCATCACCGGGACGCGATTCTTTCGCTCTATCCCATACACCGTCCGCGCCCGACCGACTGCCTCTTGAAGATCAATGCCTGGATAGCTCGGACTGCGGCCCTTCTTCCGTTTCGGTTGACTTGGGTTCGTAGGCATGGCCCACCTCCATGCCGGATCTTATCGCAGCATCCCCGATAAGTCAACTGGATAAACAAGGGATAGGCTATTGACTTTTATCTCTGCCCTGCTACACTGACTGGAGAGCCGGTCGCCAAGTGGCCGAAGGCACGTCCCCTGCAAGGGCGCATTCGCGGGTTCGAATCCCGTCCGGCTCTCCAGTCAGTCTCGGCCCCAAGCGGCGCGGCAACGCCACAGGGGGCCTTCCGAACACGAGAGGGGTAAGCTCCCGTGCCAGCACTCAAGCCTACCACGCCTCGGCAAGGGCGTGGAACCCACCCATTCGCTGATGTAGACCCACCCATTCGCTGATTTGGAAGCTCTCTTCGAGGTGCTTCCAGATTCAGAGCTACTTGCCAACCTTGAAGCTACGCGGCACACCGGCAGGCCTGGATACCCCATCCGCACGGTCTGGCGCTCCCTCGTGGCCTCGTTCTACCTCGGTCTCGTCCACGATACGGATCTCGTCAGGGCGCTGGAATCCAACCCGCTCTTGGCCGCCGCCATCGGCATCGATTCGCCGGAGAAAGTGCGGAGCAAATTTGCCATCTGCCGGTTCCGGCGCAAGCTCGCGGGCTTCCGTGATGCGGTAGCGGACGTGCTGACGGCCTCAGTTGACCGCCTGCGGGACACGCTGCCCGGTTTCGGTGAAACGGTGGCCGTGGACGCCACGGACATAAAGGCGTGGGCCAACAGCTTCCACCAGGACACGGACCCTGACGCGGGCGTTGGAGCCAAGGGCAAGGGCATGCAGAAGACGTACTTCTGGTATGGCTACAAAGTGCATCTCGCCGTTGATGCCGATTCAGAGCTACCGATCTGGTTCGATGTGACGCCGGCGAATCGATACGACGGCCATCTGCTCGCCCCGGTGTTGAGCGATATTAAGGCGCGTTTCGACTGGTTCTCACCATCATTCGTGACCGCAGACAAGGGCTACGATGCGGGTTACAACTTTGACTATGTGGGCAGAGACCTGGGCGCAGTACCAGTCATCGATGTTCGTGCCAATTCCCGCCCTCGGAAGCGTGAGGGGCGAGAGTGCGAGGCCGAACCAGTGATCACTCCACACGGTCTGCGCTACCGATGTCGCCGCCTGCCCTACGATCCAGTTTGTCCTAGGTTCGGCACGTGTCCGCTATTGCCGGTATTCGTGGACAGTCCACTCAGCGACGCTGGTGCCCCATATTACGAGCGTCACAGTACGTTCCCCTATGGCTCGCGCGAGTGGAAGACTGTCTACAACAAGCGGGTAAGCGTCGAGCGGGTGTTCAGCAGGCTCAAGGGATACCGGAAGCTGAACGCAGTCCGGACGCGACGGTTGCCAAAGGTATGGCTGCATGTGGCGCTGAGCCTGCTAGCAATGAGCGCCTCGGCGCTTGTGGGCGCGAGACGCTCCTCTGGCGTGCGGCAATGCGTGGCTTAAGCGAGAATCCTGATCTTGTATCCGCTATCACCGATGAGTTGCTCGACTCGCTGCCTGAAAGGGAGATCGCGAAGGTCGATACCACCGCTGGCGTCGATGAACTCAATACCGATCACCTCACCATCGGCGGAAACATCGATGAGTCGCAGATCATCAAGGGTGCGTGTGGACGCTACTTGCCCATCACTCAGGCGCACGTAGAGAATGTCCGCGTCTTGATCGTACGTCACCATGGCGTCAGTCCCCTTCCCAGGCTGCGGTCTTCACCTTGCGGGGATTACTCCCGCGCTCGATGTAGACCTTCAAACGCCTACCTCGTGCCTCTCCAACATAGATTTCGGCCGGTTTCGCAGCTCCGCGAGAGGGAGCGGGCCGGTGTATGTCGTAGTTGGCCAGAACGAACTCGATATCTGCCTCCGTGACCTGACGCTGTCGCATCTGATCGCGGGCGTGTCCGGTGTACGCGAGTCGTTCGCGGAGGCGGGGAGGGCGACGGGGAGGATCTTCCATGTAACCCCGTTTACACTGTACGTCATGGTATTGTCCACGGCTCCGCTCGGCTGTCAACCCTGACCGCCTTTGTGCACCGTTTCACAATAACATGCGGGACTTACGCGGGCCTATCAGGGAAGGCCCTCGAATCTGGGAGTTTCGCAACAGGCTAGCATCCAGTGTACACGGATCCGTGTACACTGGCGCCACCCTCCCGGCGCTTGATCGGACGCGGGAACTGGCGTATCATCGTCTGGCACTCACATACTCCGAGTGCTAAACTCGCTTCGCACCAGATTCGGAATCAACTCAGCAGACGACTACAGGAGGTATCAACGTGGCCAAGGCGGCAGCAAAGCCCGCCCCGAAGGCGGCAAAGAACGGCTCCAAGAGCTCGAGCAAGCTCGTTCCCCTGCACGACCGCATCGTGATCAAGCCGGTGGTCCAGGAGGAGGTGCTGGCAAGCGGCATCCTCATTCCGGACACGGCGAAGGAGAAGCCGCAGCAGGGCACCGTGATCGCCGCCGGCCCCGGGCGGCTCGACGACAACGGCAAGCGCATCGCCATGGATGTGCGGGTCGGCGACCGCGTACTGTACGCGAAGTACACCGGCCAGGAAGTGAAGATCGACCGCGAGGAGCTGATCGTCATCTCCGAGAAAGACGTCCTCGCCAAGGTGGAGTAGTCGTCAGTCATCAGTCGTCGGTCGTCAGTTGAGACGATGCACGACACTGGGCTGTCTCCACGCAACTGCGGCTTCGAGTGCGCTGATTACTGAGAACTGATAACTGGAGAACAACATGGCCAAGCAACTCGTTTTTGATGAAGAGGCGCGGCGTTCGCTGAAAGAGGGCGTCGACGCGCTCGCGGACGCCCTCAAGGTCACCCTCGGCCCGCGCGGACGCAACGTCGTGCTCGACAAGAAGTTCGGGCCGCCCGCCGTGGTGAACGACGGCGTCTCCATCGCGAAGGAGATCGAGCTCAAGGACCCCTTCGAAAACATGGGCGCCCAGCTCGCGAAGGAGATCGCAACCAAGACCAACGACATCGCCGGCGATGGCACGACGACCGCTACGGTGCTGGGCCAGGCGATGGTGCGCGAGGGCATGAAGAACGTCGCCGCTGGCGCCAATCCCATGGCGCTCAAGCGGGGGCTGGAGGAAGGCGTCAGGGCCGCCGTCGGCGCCATCCGCGCCATCGCCACCCCCGTCTCCGGCCGCGCCCAGATCGCACAGGTGGCGACGATCTCCGCCGGCGACGACGAGGTCGGCACCATGATCGCCGAGGTCATGGAGAAGGTCGGCAAGGACGGCGTCATCACCGTCGAGGAGTCCAAGGGCATCAAGTTCGAGACGGAGTTCGTCGAGGGCATGTCCATCGACCGCGGCTACGTCTCCCCCTACTTTGTGACCAACAGCGAACGCATGGAGGCCTCGCTCGACGATCCTTACATCCTCATCACCGACAAGAAGATCAGCGCCGTCGCCGACATCCTTCCCGTGCTCGAGAAGGTGCTCCAGGTCACGAAGAACTTCGTCATCATCTGCGACGACTGCGACGGCGAGGCGCTCGCCACGCTCGTCGTGAACAAGCTCCGGGGTACCATCAGCGCCCTGGTGGTGAAGGCTCCGGGATTCGGCGACCGCCGCAAGGCGATGCTGGAAGACATGGCCATTCTCACCGCGGGCGCCTTCATCACCGAGGACATGGGCCTCAAGGTGGAGAACGCGCAGGTGAGCGACCTGGGCCGCGCCCGCCGCGTTGTGGCCACCAAGGACGAGACCACGTTCATCGAGGGCAACGGCACGGACAAGGCGATCCAGGACCGCATCCGCCAGATCAAAGCCCAGATCGACGAAGCGACGTCCGAGTTCGACCGCGAGAAGCTCCAGGAGCGTCTCGCCAAGCTCGCCGGCGGCGTCGCCGTGATCAAGGTCGGCGCAGCGACGGAGATCGAACTCAAGGAGAAGAAGCTCCGCGTCGAGGACGCGCTCTCCGCGACGCGCGCCGCGGTCGAGGAGGGCATCGTGCCGGGTGGCGGCGTGGCCCTGCTCCGCGCCATCGACGCCGTCATCAGAGTCAAGGAGACGCTCACCGGCGACGAGCGGACGGGCGCCGCCATCCTCGAGCGCGCGCTCGAAGAGCCGATGCGGATCATCGCCGAGAACGGCGGGCTGGAAGGCTCCGTCGTGATCGAGAACGTCCGCACGGGCGCCGGCAAGAGCAAGAGCTACGGCTACGACGCCCGCAACGAGACCTACGTCGACATGCTCAAGGCGGGCATCATCGACCCCGCCAAGGTCACGCGCTGCGCGCTCGAGAACGCGGCCAGCATCGCCGCCATGGTCCTCACGACGGAGACGCTGGTGACGGAGATCCCGGAGGCCCCATCGGCCGCCCCGGCTCCGCCGCCGATGGACTATTAGCAAGTCGATAGACCGAACCGGGACGTAAGGAGAGCGCCGCGAAGAACGCGGCGCTCCTTTTGCCCGTGCACAGACGCGCCGGCGCGCCTAACACCTAACAACCCCGCCTCCTACACTGCGTCCACCGCCACAAAAGGAGGACGCCATGCCGAAGATCCGTGACATCGCCGAACGCCTGTGGACCGGCGCGCTCAGCTCCGGGGAGGCCCACCCCGTCACCGAGCAGTACCGCGAGGGGGACGAGATCCTGGACGGCGTCCTGTACTACAAGGGCTTCGCCAGCGCCAACACGATCGACACCGGCGAGGCGCTCGTCATGCTGGACACCGGCGCCTTCACCGATACGAAGCCGCTGTACGAAGCGGTCCGCGCGTGGCGGCCCGAGAGGCGCCTCGCCGCCGCCGTTCTACTCGCATCACCACATCGACCACATCTTCGGCGTCGCCCCGTTCGAGCAGGAGGCGCGGGACAACGGCTGGGCCGCCCCTCTCGTCTACGGGCACGAGGGCCTCGGCCCCAACTTCGACCGCTACAAGAAGACGCGTGGCTGGAACACCGCCATCAACGTGCGGCAGTTCGCCTTCCCGGTCGAGCGCTTCCAGTGGCCCGGGGAGTTTCGCTACGCGGACGTCACCTATGCCGACCGCATGACCTTCCGCAGCGGCGATCTCACCTTCGAGCTGCGGCACGGGCGCGGCGAGACGGACGACGCCACCTGGACCTGGATCCCCGAGAAGAAGATCCTCGCCCCGGGCGACCTCTTCATCTGGGCCGCGCCCAACGCGGGCAACCCGCAGAAGGTCCAGCGCTTCTGCGCTGAGTGGGCGGCCGCCCTGCGCGAGATGTCGGCGCTCGGCGCCGAGACGATGATCCCCGGCCACGGCCTTCCCATTTTCGGGAAGGAACGCGTCTTCCAGGCGCTGAGCGATACGGCCGAGCTGCTGGAGTCCCTCGAGGAACAGACGGTCGCGCTGATGAACCAGGGCGTCACGCTCGACGCCGTGCTCCACGAGGTGAAGATGCCGGAGCACCTGCTCGAAAAGCCGTACCTCCGTCCCGTGTACGACCACCCGCAGTTCATCCTGCGCAACATCTGGCGTCTCTACGGTGGCTGGTACGACGGCGAGCCCGACAACCTGCTGCCGGCGCCCCGCGCCGAGCAGGCGCGTGAATGGGTGGCCATGGCGGGCGGCGTCGACAGCGTGCTGCAACGCGCCCGCGCGCTGAAGGATGAGGGCAACGCACGCCTCGCCTGCCACATCGTGGAGTACGCGGTGCTCGCCGAGCCGGGGTCGAAGGATGCGCACGTCGTTCGTTCTGAGATCTACGCGGCGCGCTCGGCGGAGCAGGACTCCTCGATGGCGCGCAACATCCTGAACCACGCCGCGCTCGCCAGTCAGCAGGGGAAGCGCGATCTGGCCGCGAGGAGCTAAGGCTGCGGCGTGGGCGTCGGGACGGTGTACGTGCCGGTGATCAGCCGCACGTCGAACTCCACCACGTCGCCGACGCGGAGGTCGTGAGATGCCGCGACGCCCCTGTAGAGTTCGATCACGTACTTCACCGGTGAGCCCGACGGGTAGCGGACAAGCTCGCCGACGCTCGCGCCCGGCTGATCCGCGACGTTCGCTTCGATCCTGACGATGCGCCGGTCTTCATCGAGCCACAAGAAGTCCAGGGGGAACAGCATCCCCTTCATCCACAGCTCGCGGGGGGCAACCTCGTCCCAGACGAAGAGCATCCCGCTGTAGTCGTCCAGACGTTCGCGTCCGCCCAGGCCGCTCGTGCGCTCCGCCGGGTCGTCCGCCACTTCGAGGATGTGCGCCACGCCGTTGATGTCCGCGGCGATCGTGCGCAGTCGGGGCTGGCCCGTCGCCGGCGTCTTCGATGCTTCAGGTGAGCCCGAGCACGCGCCCGCCAGCGCGAGGATCGCGATGGTGACGACCGCCGCGAGAGGTCGGCGCATATGTGGCCATGATACACTCGACCGGCGCCGCGCTTCCGCTGCTCGCTCGCACCGGGCGCCCCCAGGAGCAACGTGTCCGCAGGCCCACACACCCCGACCGGCGGCCCAGCGCAGGAGGGCGCGACGCGGTTCGACACGACACCGAGGGGTTCCCGGTTCCGGTCCGTGGAGCCGGCTGATCTGGCGCGGCTGCTTTCGCTCGCGCTGGCCGGCGCATGGGCCGGGTACCTCATCTTCACCCCGGTGCCCGCCCTTAGCTTTCACGTCTTCCCGCAGACGCTCACCCTGCACGTGATGGTCGCCTCGGCGGCCGCGGTGTACGTGGCCTGGCTCGCGGCCTCCCGGCGGCTCCCGGGCGGCACGCCACTCGACCTGCCTGTCCTGGCCTTTCTGGGCGTGTACGGGGTCGCGACGTACGCCTCCCTCGACTGGCGCGCCAGCCTCGAGCCTGTGTTGCTGCTGGGCGCGGCCGTCGCGGCGTTCTACGTGTTGTCCGGTTTGCCGCTGCTCACGGCGCGGACGCTCCGCCTCTCGTTCATGCTGATGGGGCTGGCGCTGGCGCTTTATGGGCTCTGGGTGGTGGGGAACGACTACGCGGACTACCTCCGGCTAACGCGTGATGTCGAAGGCATCGGCGCCGGCAACGTGTTTCCCCCGACGGTGCCGCGCGTCCACGGCGTCAGCGACCATCCGAACGTCCTGGCGATGGTCCTCGTGCTGCTGCTGCCCTTCTACGGCCTCAGCGCCTACCGCCCGTTCGCCTCGTGGGAGCGCCTGCTGGGCCTCGCCGGCCTGTTCGCCGCGGGCTGGGCGATCTTCCTCACGCTGTCGCGCGGCGGCTGGATCGGCGCGGCGGTCGCCGTCGTCTTCACCGTCGCGGCGGCCTGGATCACGACGAGCGTGTACCAGCGCGAACGCGACGGCGAGAAGCTTACCTGGGAGACGTTCGTGCCCAGCGGCTTCAGCCCGACGGCGCTGGCCGCGGTCGTAGGCGCGCTGGCGCTCGCTTTCTTCGGCGCGCTCGCCTTTATCGCGAACTCTTCGACGCGTCCGGGCTGGCTCTTCCGCGGCTCCCTGTCCGCGCGCGAGGACGCCTGGCACGCGGGCATCGACATCTTCAAGGACAACGTCCTTACTGGCAGCGGTCCGAACACCTTCGGTCAGCTCTACCCGCAGTACGGCCGCCACCCACAGCAGTTCGTGGTTCATACACAGCACGCGCACAACGGCTTCCTGCAGGTCGCGGATGACGCCGGCCTGCTCGGCATCGCCGCGCTCGCCGCGATAGCGGCCGCGCTCGTGTATATGCTCTGGCGCACCTGGCGCGAAGGTTCGCTGGAGGCGCGTCTGACGGCTGTCGCCTGTGGCGGCGCCCTGGCGGGATTCGCCGCGCACCAGCAGCTGGACGCCGGCAACATCTGGAAGGCGCCAGCCTTCGCGCTGGCCTTCGTCGGCGCGGTGATCGCGCGCAACTATGCCGAGTCCGTACGGCAGTCGGCCACGATATCGTCGCGGGCGCAGACGTCGTGGCGCTATGGCTCGCTGGCCGGCCGCGCGGCCTTGCCACTACTCCTGCTTCCGTTGTTCTATGCGTGGTATCGCGTCGATGCCGCCCACTATGACTACTGGCGCGGCCTCGATGCCTGGAACCAGGGGGATGCGGCCGGCATCGCGCGCCTCCAGGACGCGGTCAATGGCGACTCCAGCATGATGGTCTACCAGCTCGAACTCGGCGTCGCGCAGGCGACCGCATACGACAACACCGGTCGCACAAACGACGACCTCCTCAACTCGGCGCGCATCCATCTCGAGCGCGCGGCCGAAATCGATCCTCGCAGCGACCTGGCGCGCGCGAACCTCGCCCGCGTGTACGAGCTCACAGGCCGTGACGATGATGCGGCTCGCGAGGCGCAGCTCGCCCGCCTCGCCGATTATCACGTGACGCCGGTGCTCGTTGCCGGCGAGGTGTATGAGGACCTGGGCCGTGATGCCGACGCCGTCAGCACGTACGGGCAGGTCATCTCCATGGACGCCGGCCTCGCCAACTCCACCTTTTGGGAGATGACCGCATGGCGCCGCGACCACCTGGACGAGATCCTGCTGGCATCGACGATCGGCATCAACCCGTGCACGTACGGGGCGTACCTCGTCGAGGCGCACCGCACCGGCGTCTCGTCGACGCTCGACGGACTGGAGAAGGCGCGCGACGACTGCCAGTTCCTCGCCTTCACAGGTGACCTGGGGAACGATCTCGCACTCCGCGTGGCCCTGGCCAAGATCCAGCTCACGCTCGGCCAGAGGGACGAGGCGTTCGGTCACCTGGCGTATGCCGTTGACCGGCAGCCAGATTTCGGGCCGGCCCGCACGGAGCTCGGGCGCTGGTACGCGGAGGGCGGGGATATCGAGGAGGCGCGCCACCAGTGGGTGGTCGGCGGCGAGCTCGGCGAGGGTGAATCGCTGCGCCTTCTCGGTGACAGCTACCCGGCCGGCCAGGTGCCCGGGCAGGTCCGGGACCGCCTCGAAGACCTCATTTCCACGAGTGGCAGCAGTGTCCGCAACGACCTGATCTCTGTCCTTTACTACCGGATGCGCTACGCCCGGCTGTCGCCGGTGTTTGCCTTGATCCCCGGCAGCTGGCAGGACGCCGTCCCGCGCCCCTACGCCGAATGGCAGGACGCACTCGCGCGCTGGGAAGCCGGTGCGCCCGCTCCCGCCCGGTGACTGGTGGGTGGGCAACCCGGCGAATCACCGCGGAACTGCCGGAGCACCCGCGGCGTAGTAGATTCAGCTCAGATTCAGTCTTGACCCCTGTAGAGGCTCATTATGGTTAACCTTTGGCTCCATTCAGGCGTTCTACTCGTAGATGTACAGGACAATCGCGTGGACGCCCTTTCCGACTCGCGGGTACCATGCCCCCGTTGACTTCGTTGAGTCGCGAAGCCTCGGGAACGGACTTCCCCGCACTCCAGGCCGTGTTGCCGGAAGTGGAGCGCGCGACGGTCGATCGCGCCCGCGAAGGGGACCAGCAGGCGCTGGCGGACCTGTACGACTGGTTCATGCCGCGGGTCTACCGGTATGTGGTGGCCCGCGTGGGGAACACGCACGAGGCAGAGGATCTGACGGAAGAGGTCTTTCTGAAGCTCCTCGGGGCCATCGGGGACTTCCGCTGGAAGGACGTCCCCTTCTCGTCCTGGGTCTTCCGCATCGCCCACAACTGCGTGGCCACGCATTTCCGGCGCTCGGCTCAGCGCGGCGGCCCGACGGCCGAGATCCCGCTGGACCTGGCGGATGGCCGGCACGATGTGGCCCACGCGATCGAGGAGCGGATCACACTGGAGGAGGTGCGCGCCGCGGCGGCCCTGCTGCCCGATGCGCAACGCGAGGTCATCGCGCTGCGTTTTGCTGTTGGGCTCTCCATCGCCGATACGGCGAAGGCGCTGGGCAAGCGCGAAGGGAACATCAAGGCGCTGCAGCATAAGGCTGTCGCCAAGTTGCAGAAGATGCTTATCCCCGAACGAGACGGGGCGAAGCCGAAGGGATAGATGGACCGGTTCGAGGAACAGTTGCGCGAGTGCCTGGAGGCCCTGATCGAGGGCCGCTGGGATCTCGACGAGTGCGTCCGGCGCTACCCGGAGCACGGCGACGCGTCGCGCTTCCGGCTCGCGATGTCGCTCGCACTGACCGATGCGTTCGCAGTCGAGCCTGCCTCGGAATGGGCGTCGAAGGCGCGCGAACGCTTCCTCGTCGCCAGCGGCCAGCGCCTGGAGGAAGCGTTGGACTGCGAGCCGCAGCCGTCGTTCTTCGCCGCCGCTCGCGTGCGTTTCCTCATGGCTGCCCAGCGCATGCGGCGGGAGCGCGCGGTGAAGCAGCCGCGCCGCGTACCGGCATTCGGCTCGCCGATGCGAGCGTTCGGCGGGCTGGCCGCGGCGCTTGCCCTTTTCGTCGGCTTCTCCGCGTACACGGTCGCCAGCGCCGATGCAGCACTTCCGGGCGAATGGCGCTACCCCGTGAAGCTTCAGACGGAGCACGTGCGGCTCGCCCTGGCCTTCACGGACAGCCAGGAACGGGACGTCAGGCTCGACATCGCCGAAGAGCGCATCCACGAGATCGAGCGGATGGCGAGCAAGGGGAAGATCATCGGCCCTGGCGTGCTGAACCGCCTGGTGGATCAGACACAACCGCTGGTCGATGATGCGACAGACGGCAACTGGGACGCGCGCGACGCCTCCCGCCTGCAAGCCGTCTCGATGAAGGGCACGAAGGTGCTGAATGCGGTCCAGGCGCAGGTCGATCCGGCCGCGCAGGATCAGCTGCAGGTCGCCCGGGCGATCTCGGCGGCAGGCGCCAGCACGGCGCACGAAATCATCATCGCCGATCCGGACCGGCCGCCGGTCGTTGTGACGGCGCTGGTCGTCGCCAGCACGCCGACGCCGGCACCGCCCACGGCCGAACCGACGGTCGACGCCGGCGATTCGCCGACCGCGGAGCCGACGGGCGCCGCCAGCGTGACCCCGGCGCCATCAAGGACGCCATCGCGAGAAGAAACGCCGGAGCTTCCGACCGATCGCGTCGTGTTTGGCGCAACACCGATGGTGGAGCTGGGCGACATCCGGTTGCACACGCTGCAGGCCGGCCGCCTGAAACTGCTGGCGCCAGGGCCGGGTACGGGCTGGTATCCCGAGATCCCGTCCACCGGCGTGCCGGCGTTAATCCGCCTGCAGACGCAGGACGGCCAGTCCTTCGTGGTCATCAGCACATTGACCGGCGACATGTACTGGTACATCAGCGCCGCGAAGAACAGCCGCTTTGACGAAGTGCAGTTGCGTATCACCTCGGCCGATGGCACTGTGCGTATCGGCGATGTGGAGGCGCTACGCACTCGCTACGGCGATGCCGCGGACATCCCCGTCCTGATGATGCAGAGTGTGACGCTGGTGCCGGAGCCGGCTGCGCCCGTCGAGACGGAAACGGCCGTTGCATCGCCGGTCGCCACGCCGTAGTCGCACGACACAACGGTTGGAGGAGGAGCGCGCCCTCGGGTGCGCTCCCTGCTCGTGCCCGACAGCTCCCGAACTGCGTGGCGGGGGCGCACCGTTTACACTGGAGCGGGCCCTTAGCTCAGTTTGGCAGAGCAGCGGACTTTTAATCCGTCGGTCCAGGGTTCGAATCCCTGAGGGCCCACCAAACCCCCAATCCGAATCTGGAATTGCCTCAGAGGCGAGCACAGCGTCCTACACGGGCCGTTCGCGACCGATGGATTAGTTCCATCGTGTCCGAACGGTAAGGCGAATCCCTCGGTCTGCCCTTCCCGGCGAGTCACTGCATTCGCAAGGAGGAAGACCGCAAGATGGACAAGAGGATTCGCTGGACCGAGATGGACAAGAGCAAGACACCCTTCAGTCAACTCAGAGCGGCCTTCAAGGTCTACAACCAGACGACGGGCAAGTCGCCGCAGACGGTCAAGTGGTACGAGTTCCGCCTGGAGCTCTTCGAGCGCTGGCTGGGAACCGATGCCTCGCTGGCTGACGTCACCGTCGCCAACGTCCGCGGCTACATCGCGGAGCTCCAGAACCGGACGCGGCGCTGGGAGAACAACCGCTTCGTCGTCAACAAGGACGGCGCGCTATCAAGCAGCTATATCCAGGGCTTCGCACGTGCTCTGCGCGCCTTCGCCAGCTGGCTCCACGAGGACGGCTACACCGAAACCAACATCCTCAAGAACCTGAAACCTCCTCGCATCCAGCAGAAGGTGACCGAGACGCTCACGGACGAGGAGGTGTCGAAACTGGTCGGTGTCCTCGACCGGGACGAAGCCTTTGGCGCCCGCAACTTCGCCATCGTCTGGACGATGCTCGATTGTGGCCTGCGCGCCTCCGAAGTGTGTGACCTCACGACGGAGAACGCCCACGTCTCACAGCGCTACCTCAAGGTGCTCGGCAAGGGCAACAAGGAACGGCTCGTTCCCATCGGTCAGGCGTGCCAAGAAGCCCTGATCCGCTGGCAAGACCGCTTCCGGCCCCACCTCGACGCCAACGGTAACCCCAGATTGTTTCTCAACGCGAGCGGCGAGCGCCTGACTGTAGATGCTCTCGAAGCGATCGTCAGCCGCACCGCGCTTCGAGCCGGCATCCGGCACGTGCACTGTCACCTGCTTCGTCACACCTTCGCGACCAACTACCTGGTGAAGGAAGTGGGGGATCCGCTCCGACTACAACAGATCCTCGGGCACACGAGCCTGGAGATGGTTCGCCGCTACGTGGCCTTGGCGAACGTGCAGCAGAGCCTCATCGAGCGTCGCGCATCGCCGATGGATCTGATCGTTGAGGTCTCGCGGCCGAGTACCCGTAGTCGACGTTCCCAGCCAAGTCGGCCTCGCCGTGGGCTTCGCGTAGTGAAGTAGGCCCCGAAAACAGTGGCACCCTGATAGAGGGACCGACCTCGAAAGGAAGACCTTTCACTCGCGGAGCAAATGAGGTATTCAAGCGCACAAGGCTTGTGACGGTGCTGGGCAGGCGGCGTTGCCGGTTCGGAGTCTGCTCTTGGGAGACGAAAATGCGACGAGCGATTTTGCTAACAGTTGCGCTCTTCGGGTTAGCGCTCGCCGCTTGTGGCAGCGACCAAGAGCCAGACGCAGACACGGGCGTGCCTGAGACAGTTCAGACTCCTGAAATACCAGCCGAGAACTCGCCTGAGGCCGTCGTGCGTCGCTTTCTTCTAGGCATCGAGCTGAACGATGCAAACCTTTATTTGGATGCGCTCGATCCTCAGCTTCGCTCGCAGCCAGGTTACGGAGCCGCTCGTGTCCTTCTTCAATCCCTAGCCTATCTTTTTGGCGTAACAGAAAGCGTCACACACGTCGCGTTCCGTGAACTAGAAGTTGTCGCGGTTTCCCAAACGGACGACACGGCACGCGTTTCCGTGAAAGGGAGGCTGCGCAACCTCGATCTCTTTCAAGAGGAACGCTTTGAGGAATTCATAGAAGCTCGACGGATCGATGGTACCTGGTATGTATCGGAACTTTCCCCGGATGCCAGTCGGACCGCTCAGGCGGTAGAAACACCAAACGCCCTTACACAAGCCGTGGTTGGGCCGAACGGATGCCTGGCACTTTCGCTCCCTCGTGATTGGGAGGTCGAGGACTACAAGGGCATCATCGACGGAGACACGGCTTATTGTCCGGGTGGAAGCGAACTTGACCGTACCCGGACTTTGGATGTGTGTGACGAAAGGGCGGAACTCAACACAACCGGTCTGTTAAATGCGGACGGGCCCGCCGCAAGAAATACGGGGGGAAGTATTGACCACGAGAGTGTCTTCAGCGGAGGAAGCACACCGGGTATTTTCATCTCCCATCTGGCTCAACGGTGCAGTTCGATCGATGATCAATTGCGAATCCTACCAAGCCTGTTGGATGGAGTAAGCGTAGATCGGATGACTGACCTGACCATCAATAGTCGGCCAGTGAAATGTGCCGAATTATCAGCAGAGGAGTATCGCGCCCTACTCTGCCTTGTCGAGGACTCCGCTGGGGACATTTTTCTGATCAACGCAGGCTCGATTCCTTCCCAATGGGACGAAATTCGTGGAACACTCATCGCCATCCTTGAGAGCATCGAACTACGCAGAGTGTAGGCAGATGAGAGAGGAAGAAAGAGGGCGGTGTCAGGCAGCCTTCCTCTTCGCCTACCGAAGGCTCTGAGGCAGGACTAGCTGTTTGTAGTCCGCCGCGAGCAGAAGCTCATCGACTTCCGGAACCGGAAGCTCCAGACCGAACGCGCCGAACAGTATCAGCGCGTCCCGGCTAGGGTTGGTCCGCTCGCCCGAGAACAGCCGAGAGACATAGCTCTCGTTCAGCCAGCTGTCCCGGGCGATGTCTGCCTGCGACTTGCTCGTTCTTTCTCGGATGTCGCCAAGAAGCTCTGTCAGAGGACTTCTCCTCAGCACGATGCCACCCGAACGACTGGTTGCCGCGTGGTTCATTGGTCACCTCCCAAAACACACAGAAGACTGACCTGACCGTCGCAGCAACCTGGACTACAACCGCCCTCCTTTCGAGGTCTATCTTCGATCCGGTCTGACTTCTCGTCAATGACGGCCAGTCAAGCAGCTAGCCATTCACCTTATTAATGCGCTCGCGAAACTCGTTCCAAATATAGATTGCGACCGCTAAACACATCACGAGGAGGAGTACGACCAAGAGCAGGCCAGCACGAAGGGTGTCGTAGGACCCGCCCCATTCGACTCTAGCCAAGATTCGCAGAGTCAACGGCGCCAGCAGCACCAGAATGACCACGACCAACAAGACCAGCACCACCAAGAGCCACCGATACGCCTTTAGTCGCCCGACAAGCTTTGCCCTGTCGGTTGCGACGGCCGGAATCGGTTCACTGAGCAGGCTTGACGCTTGTGGCCAAATGGCCGCAAAAAATGCAACGACAAAGACCAGCAGCAGCGATATCAGCCCGACTGCGTCACTGATCTCCCTGTTGAGATCGCTCACGGCACATCCTTCTTTTCCAGTCCGAGCTGCTCACGGAGCCAAGCGAAAGTCTCGTCTGGAAACTGCCAGATAGAACCGCGTCGTGCAGGTGATGGGTCCGGCTGTTCGCCGCGGCTCAGGATGTCCAAGAAACGATCCCGAATGAAAGCTGTTGGCATCGCGACTTCCCATCTCTCCGCGTCTTCGTTCCATTCCGCATCGTCCAGTGTTGCGGCAGCGGCCTTGTTGACATCCGCGTTAAGCTCGACTGAGTACCGAGCAACTGCACTCATGACCATTCGTTTTGCTGCCGGTGCTGGTACTTTGAATAAGTAGGCCACCAGGGCTTCGGCTTCCGCGAGCGTCATACCCTGTCGAACCAAACAGTAAATGCGATGGGAGCGCACCTCCGCGATTGTTGACGGCACCGATCGTCCTGTAGCTTGATCGAGCGCCTCCGTGGCCCCAGCGAGCGCGACGATTTTAGCCACTCGCTCGATATTCGCATTACGCCCAAGTGCGAGCGCTAGGCGCGCCTTATCGTCTTCTGACAACGGAACATCCAGATTCATCCGACCTCCAACAACCGGTCTTCGGAGCTAAACAGCCTACATTTTGTCTCGCGAGCGTATCTTCGATCCAACCCGACTACCTGTCAAATGACTGTTAGTCAAAGACCTGGCGGGTTCCATGAAGCTATGCTTGGCCCGCCAAGGAGTTGGCGGTCGGGTGAGGAGACGCAACCTCTTTCAACACACAGCGTCTCCACCGAAAGGTGGTGAACCGACCAATGGCAGAGAACGAGAAAGAAGTGCAGAAGTCTGAAACTGAGAGCCCAGCGGCCTATCGACGCAAGCCCTACACTGAGTCATACCGACAGCTGTATGGACTGCGCCAGGACGTGCTCAACAAGGCACGCCAACTGGAACAGAGCCTCGATACCGTTGTGCTCTACGTCCGCGACCTACTGCGCTAAGGACACTTGCGGCCCTTCCTCGATCGTCACTCCTCTGGCTGCCCATTCCCATAGACTGAGATCGATGGAACTCTTCGAGAAGATGACCGTTCCGGCCATCGCCGATGCAATCGGGATAGCGCTCGACGATTGGCCGTACAAATGCACGTGGGTTGCCGTCGCGATGCGGCGCTCCGGGTTTGTTCAAGGTGAGCTTGTGAACGGTCACGCGACTTTCATCAATGATGGTGGAGACGGCCGCCACAGCTGGATTGAGCTGAGTGATGAACGGGTTGTAGATCCGCTTCGTTGGTTCTACGAAGGAGTAGAACCATACATCTGGGTGGGTCCGTGCGGTCCAGAATACATGCGACAGCCAAATGTCGAGTCGAGCCTCGATCGACTTCTTCGCACGATGCGACAAGGTCGCCTCTGATTCGCGCTCCAAGCCTCTGATCCAGTTCGATATGGATCGACCCGCTTGACCGGCTCAGCTTCGGTCGTGAGAGAATCTTCGCCACGGGTCGGCTGGTTCCGGCTACACGCGAAGGGCCGTATCAGGCGTCCTGTTCACCCAGTGCGCCGGCGTCGTCGTCGCCTGTGGTGAAAACAGCCGCCGACACGCTAACTGCCGACCCACGTCATCAATCAATCTATGGACAGGAGCGCTTCATACCGCATCATCATCCTCCGCAGGACCGACGGCTACCTAGCCTGGGCTCCTGCTTTCCCAAGCCTGACCGGCCGCGCTCATAGCGCTCGTGCCGCCTACAAGGACCTCAAAGAGCGCATCAGCCGCGAGCTCCTCCAGCGCTTCTCCATCTCTCAAGCAGCTCCCCGCGATCCTGTCGTGCAGACACGGACTTACCGGCTCGACCTCTGGCATCTTCGCGAGAAGGAAGAGCTGCAGTGAGACTCTGGCCAGTGCCCTTGGCTACTGCCGTTGGCTTTCACAAGCCAAGGGTGAGACCTCCCTCTCGGTCGGATTCTCCGCAGAGGCGGAGACAAGGGGGAACTCTGGCCTCCTCAGCGAGGGAATCTGTGCGGGCCGGCGCAACAGCTCCCCTCAGTCGTCGACCAGCTGTTGTCGGTCTCGCGGCGCCTCCCTACGGGCTACCCTCCACGGACCCGACCACCCCCGCCCGAACTGCGCAACTGCGTTGCACAGTCCGGCCGTCGTCGCTGCGCTCCTCCGGTACGCGGTGGTGGTCGGCTCACGCCGACAACAGCGGGCGCTCGGAATTCCCCCTTGACCCCCTTCCTTCGCGCCAGGACCGGCCGCCAGAGCAACCTGCTTGCCTACCGCCCGATGAACTGGTGCATCCAGCACCGACTCGTGTCCTGCGGCCTCTCTCAACGCCCAGGGGATGCCAATGACGGACATCCTGTCATCGGGCCGAAGGCGCGAACGTCTGCCGCGCTATAAGCGCACGACCAATCCCCCGCCGATGCAGCTCACGCTGCGGGACGAGCAGATCGTCCAGTGGGTCTACGACCTGCGCTTCGCCACCCAGGAACAGTTGCAGCAGGTTCTCTTCACGCCGAGCACGGCCAGCTCCTGCAAAAGGCGGCTCACGTTGCTCTATCACAACGGCTATCTCGACCGACGTCTGCTTCCCCTGCGATCCCGGTTCGGGGCCAACCGCGCCGCCTATTGCCTGGACAAGAAGGGGAAGGAGCTGCTGGCCTTCCGGACGGGCACCGGTCTCGCCCAGATCGGCTGGCGGCCGGTTGACAATGACCGCGAGCTGTACTTTCTCGAACATATGTTGTCTACCAATCAAGTTCGCATCTGTGCTACAATCGCCGCCACCGAACAGGGCTTCGACCTCTCCTGGGTGGACGAGCGCACGCTCAAGGCAACAGCCATGCGTGACCTGGTGGCAGACCCCAAGAACAAGGGCACGCAGCTCGCCGTCATCCCCGACGGCTACTTCCAGTTGGCCACCGAAGGTACGCCGCTCGGCTTCGCCGTCGAGCTCGACCGGGGGACGGTCGAAGAGAAGCAGTTCAAGGCCAAGATTCGCGCGCTCGGCGAGTGGAAGGTGAAGGGCGCCTATCAGCGCCGCTTCGGCACGGACAGTCTCCGCGTCCTTTTCATGGTCGCTCCGACAGACCGCGATCCGAAGCGTTTGCAGCGTATCAAGGCCTGGACGGAGCACGAGGGTGGTCAGAGCCTCTTCTGGTTCGCGCCTCTCACGGCACTCAGCCCCGCCTCTGTGTTCCAAACACCCATTTGGCAGGTCGCCGGGCGGACCGGCAACTACGCACTGTTCGACTAGGAGGGGGAGCACTATGATCTGGCGCCGCAGCGCAACCAACCACCTCGCCGCCATCGGCGGCTTTCCCCGCCAGTGGCTCGGCTGGGGCATGCTCGACCGGCTGATTCCGGTCACCTTCCTGGGCTGGCTCTGGGTGGTCCTTGTCGGCTTTCTCGGCCTGGCGAGTCAGAACATCAACGTCTTGCTCTTCTGCTTCTTCATCCTCGGCCCCATCCCCTGGCTACTCTGGCTACTGGACGCGGTCATGGACGGATCCCAGGTGAAGCAGGACATCGCCTCGCTGGCCCGCGATGGAGCCATCCTCGCCACTCGCTGCGAATATCTCGGCGGTCACCCGCAGCTGCCCCACGGCCGCTTCATCTACCTGACGCTCGAAGGCACGAAACAGAACCCCAGTCTCGCCATCGTCCTGCCGACGGTCCTCCAGTCGGGACTGGCCAGCATGAGCGCCGAGCGCTTTATCCTTCCGGTGCTCGACCTCGGGAAGATGAAGCCTGAAAAGGGCTCGGACGCTTCGCCCGCTGCCGACCTCGCGACCGCCATCAACGCCAGTGCCGGCCGAATGCTGCGGCCGGAACGACTCACCTTCGTTGTGGACTACGACGGTGAGGGCGGCCGAAAACACAAGGTCGAGTTCACCAACTTCTTCAACGGCAACAACGAGATCCGCAACTGGCAGAACTATCTCGTCTGCGCCCAGGCCCAGGCCGATAGCGGGATCGAGCCCCACAAGCCGTGGATGGCGCTGCCGGACGACCCGACACCGCGCAGCGACCTGCTGGCGACCACCAAGGAACTGGAGGCGGTCGATGGTATCTCTGGGAACGGACACGAGGAGCGGAAGCCCAGTAGCGCTTTCACCCGCCGGTAGACGCCAGGGCACCTACATCCTCGGCATCAACGGCACCGGCAAGTCGAACCTCTTGCTGGACATCGCCCTGCAGGACATCGTCGCCGGCGACGGCCTCTGCCTCATGGATCCGCACGGGGACTTGATCGACGCCGTCCTTGCCAGGGTTCCTGCACGGCGGGTGAACGATGTCATCCTCTTCGACCCGGCCGATATCGACTACCCGTTCGGGCTCAACATGTTCGAGTGCCCGGATGTCTCCAATCCGCGGCTGGTGGACCGCGTCTGTTCCGAGGTCGTGCTCACCTTCAAGAAGCTGTTCGAGGACTTCTGGGGCCCGCGGATGGAAGACCTCATCCGCCACACGGTGCTGACCCTGATGTCCACACCCGAGTGCACGATGCTCGACATGCTGCCGCTCCTCACGGACGCGGAGCGCCGGGCCCAGTACGTCGCCCCCGTGACCGACCCGGTGCTGCGGCACTACTGGCAACAGGCCTTCCCGGACAACAAGAAGACCCAAGGGGAGTGGGTCTCTTCCTCACTCAACAAGATTGGCCGCTTCCTGACCAACCCGGTCATCCGCAATATCGTCGCCCAGCCCAAGAGCAGCATCGATTTCCGCCAACTCATGGACGAGGGCAAGGTGCTCCTGGTCAACCTCTCCAAGGGCAAGCTGGGTGAGGACAACTCCTCACTCCTAGGTTCCGTCCTTGTCGGCAAGATCCTCATCGCGGCGCTCTCAAGAGCCGAGATCGAGCAAACAGAGCGGCGCCAGTTCCATCTGATCGTCGATGAGTATCACAGCTTCGCCACCGACAGCTTCCCAACTCTGCAGAGCGAAGCCCGCAAGTTTGCCATCGATACGATCGTCGCGCACCAGTACCGCGACCAGCTCGACATCTCGAACAAGGGCTCGACCCTCAACGTCGGCAACTTCATCACCTTCCGCATCACCGGCCGGGACGCGCGCGAGCTGGCCATGCAGTTCGACAATACCCCACCGGAGGGGGAGCCGAAGCTCCAGGCGATACCGTTCCGCACCGGTCGCGAAGGCGTCTACAGGACGGGTGGCGGTAAGGTCTACGCCCTTGGCAACTCGCGCGGCTACGGCGATGTCGAGCATGAGACGGCCAACTACCTGACCAACAATCCGAACTACCAGGCGTACTGCAAGTTCATCGAGGACGGACAGCTCACCGAATACTGCGTCAGGACGCGTCGCGTTGACAGCGCGGAGGACGAGGCCTTGGCTGACAGGATTCGCCAGCAATCGCGGCAGCTCGCTCAACCCCGCGCCGCGGTCGAGGCTCGTATCATGAGTCTGTGGCCTTCAACCGAGAACCCGAAGGAGTACGCCGCCGATGGCAACGGCCGCAAACCGACCCGATCGCCTTCACGTCTTTGACCAGCGGCGTCCTCTCGTACGCCGCTGTCGTCTCTTCGTTGACAACGGCCGAACTCAAATGTTAATGTCGATAAACATATGAGACTCACCGACTACACCGGCACTCAATTGACTGAGGCGAGACTTCGCGAAGTGACGAAGCGGCTCAGCGCGCCTGAAACCGAACGTCTTCACGTCGCTACCAAGGAACTCGCCTCGTTGCGGGACAGCATCCTTAAGCAACGAAGCGGCCGGCCCCTTTCCTCATCGTCGCCGTTAATCCAAGAAGCGAGAGAACAACGTGCCCGACGCCTATGAACGACGTCCTCGTCATCGAGGCGAGCGTTGCCATCAAGTGGCTCATCCCCGAAGAGTTCTCCGACAAGGCTGAGGCACTCCTGCGCGCAAGCCGCCAGGAACGGAAACGCTTCGTCGCCCCAGCCCTCCTGTTCAGCGAAGTCGCCAATGCCATCTTCCAGAGGCAACGGCGCCGGGATATCACCGCGGCACAGGCTGAACGAGCTCTTATCTGGTTTCAGGAACTGCCGATCCTCCGGATTCAAAAGCCAGACTTACAGATGCGGGCTTTCGGATTCGCTCACAGACACCACCTGAAGAGTGTCTACGATGCCGAATACGCCATCGTCGCCCAGATGACCCACTCGTCGCTCTGGACCGCAGACCGCCCTTTCTTTGAGTCGGTACGCGAACCTCGATACTGGATCCGTTGGATTGGAGACTATCCCTCGACCGCCCCGAACCCCTGATCACGCGACCGCTTGCACGTTGACACTCGTGAGAAAATGGAGGGATGAAGCATCCCTATGAGACGCTGGCGTACGTCGCCCGCCTATCCTTCCGCGACGCCCATGGACTGGAAGCCGTCTTCGACTGGTACCAGCGCATTCGCGTGCTCACGCCCGGAATGCGGTTCGTGCTTCAGGAGATCTGGGGTAGCGGCGACCAACTGAAGGACTATGTCTCGACCAGCGCCGATCCGATCCACCACGCGCGACTCAACAACCGCGACATTGTGGTATCGAAACTCAAGCAGCCGGCTAAGGTCGGCGACGAGATCGAGCTGTACTCAACGCGCCGCATTCATCACGCGTTCAAGGACGGCAACCGCTTCTTCTGGGAATACTCCCCGATTTCGCCAACCAGACGAGCACGCGTCGCCATCGACTTTCCGCTCGGGAGAGAGCCCCATCAACTCCAGGTGGCTGCATCTTCCGGTTCGCGAACGCCCCAGGTCGCCAGACCGGGAACCATGCAGCTGATCACGACGGTCGATCACCCCACCCTTCGTTCGCTGTACCGCATCGATTGGCGCGGATAGACGAAAGCCGGGCCTACACCCGGCTCCCGCCGCCTTTAGCCTCCGTGTCCGCCGCCGCCATCCGACATGCGACACCTCCTTACGGTAGGCTCACGCGTGGCGACTCACTATACCCGCTATCGGGTCTACTTCTCAACGTCGGTTCTTGTAAGGATCCCGACTACGCTTTTCTGAATCCTTTAGGTAGGCAACGACGGCTTTCCGCGTTGTGACCCAGTTCCGTCCCACCTTCCAGGCTTCAAGCTGGCCACGCTGGGCCAGCTTGCGCAGGTGGTCTGGGTGCAACTTCGCGGTGACCGCTGCCTCGGAGAGCGAGATGAGCTCCTCGCGGTCCAACGGCCTCCCGCCCGATTACAGGCACGGCCACTATATGGATTACTCCTTGCAGGGGCTACCAGCACGATCCAGTATGAACTGGTCTCGACAATCGTTCTCGAGAGGCCGCCTCAAACTTACTGGCCAGACGATTTAATAAGCGTCTTCAACCCAACGCGTCGTCAGGTCACTCGTCTACAGAAGCCAAGGTGCTGGAAGGGTCGTTACTCTCCCGCTGATCGTGGTGTAGCCTTCGGAACCCACCGCTATTACGTTGGCGTCGTCGCTTGACACATGGAGGAGACTTGCCGCGAACCTATGCATGCCAATCATCGCTTGCGCCATGTAGGTGGCTCCGCAACCGATCAAAGTCTGCATGTACTCGTCGTTTATCATGCGACCGACTATCCCATTCACCCCAGCATTCGGCACATACCAAGCACCCGGCGCCCGCTTCGCTTTGAAGCCGCTTGCTGTCTCGGCAATATAGAGCGAGGTGCATAGGTTCTCAGCTCTATCTGCTTCATTTACGTACGGCCCCGCAAGAAGGAGACAAACTCGCACGTCATTGGCTTCGGAGGCTGATGCAAGCGTTCTCAGACGATCGCCCAAGAACTGACCAATCTCATCAGGTGTTAATGCCGAGTAGCCCTTTTCCCGGAACGCGGCCAATTCATTGAGCGCGGCCAGATACACATTTGCCCGTCCTGCACCGGTTGCGTACACGTCCGGCGCTACCCAAAACAGTTTCGAAAACGTCGTTGCGGAGAAGCCCTTTGTCTCGCTGATCGCCATGCTATCTGTGAGCATGACAGCGTAGCGTGATCTGCGAAGAATCATGAACGATGACACAACCCGCCTCCTAAGCTCGGAACCCGACCAAGCTGCGCAGGGCAGCGAAAACGGAAGAGATTGCTTTGCTATTCGCTTCATCCGAATCACGAAGCGCGCTCATTTCGAGTCGCGCAAGGAGTTGGCTGAGCTTAAGCGTGCTCGGAGCCTGGGTCTGCTGCAAGATGTGACTCACGAGTGCGTCCGCAGCGGACGACGTTGCCTCGTCGAGGTAACGGCCGTCTTCCCTTATCCACTCGATTGCAGCGTTCGCCAGTCGAACAAGTTGCTCCCGCTCAACTGAGCCGGCGTCAACATTCGATGCCTGTGATTCATGCCGTAGCATGTTGGTCAACAGCGCGGCAAACTCACGCATGAGGTCATCAAGCTTCTCGTGCGCCCGGCGCTTCGGCAAACCGCGACTCTTTACAGCCAGGGCTGCAGATGCTCCAATCAGGGCCAACACGACTCCGAAACGCCATTCGTCCAACAGGGGATAGTCCGCTAGCCCGCGGATTCGGTCGTTGACCCAGCCGACTACGTCGTCCGTGAGTCCTTGCCCAGGCGCGGCTGGTGGTCTTGCGTTGTCGTCCGCCGAGTCCGATGCAGCAACGTCAGTCAGAGTCTTAGAAACACCGTCGGTCGGCGTGACAGCGTCAATTTGCATGATGTCCCCCTTCTTAAGAGCACCGTTTTAGCTCGCCACGTTGTCAAGCGCAACCGCAACCGGCTCAGACAAACGGAAGGCCCGCACCCCGATTGAATTGGCCCGTGATGATTGTCCACTCCGGGCTTGAGCCCCGGGCAGAACTCGGCCTCAAGATAAATGCGTAGGCCTATAGTCCAGGCACGATCCCAAAATAGCCTCGCGCGCGCCGAACGCAAAGACCCCATAAAGCGTTCTGGGCTGTTGGTGGCGTGGCGGGATATCCTGGCTGAAGTGGAGTGTTGAATCGTGGAAGGTCTACCACGCACTATAAGCCATGGGGTCAGTCCAAGCCGTTTCAAACAGGACTTGGGCGCCATGAAGCAAATTCCTGCGGAAGGAGATCCAAGATTTGCTCGGCTGCCATCCCGTACAGGTCGTAAGTGAGATCCAGCTGACCCGCAACCCTGATGAAGCGACGAAGTGATCCAGCGCGATTGGCTGATCCTAGACTTCCGCGCTTCCAGCATGGCTTATCAGCATCATGCCCAGAGTCCAAATACAGGGTGTTCACTGCCCCGATAAGTCCCCTACTAGTGATTAATTCTTGACGACTCCCCAACTGCTCAAGCCAGTCCCCGTGACTCGATACGGAACCGCAGAGAAGAACGCCAGATTCTGCTGCATAGCGCCTGTATACGTCGTACGGTGTGGCCAAGAGATGGCGGTAGTACGTTCTCCAATCGTAGTGGCCGCCGTGACTGGCCAGCACGTAATGAACGTCTGCCAGAGTACGACGGCGCTCTCCGTTGGCACCAACCGGCACAAGTTGGTCAAAGAAGAACAGAGCCAGCCATGACCAGAGACCACCATTGTGTGATACCAGTCGTTGGTCAATGGGTCCCAGAATGCTTTCGAGATAGATGGCCGCATCCAGCTTCGTTGCAAATTCACGGGTCTCAATATTCAGAGGAGTAGGGAACGCTGCTGACGTCTCGTCATTTGTTAGCAACTCATTCGGTACAATCGTGTCCTGGCCTGATTGGAGGGCGTTGAGGAATTGACGAAATATCGCAATCCCGTTCTCATTTAAGGTACGAACCGAGGGCATTGTCTCACTCCTGACTGCGCGATTGCTCAAAGTGCTCGCGCACATGTTGGCGAACGCAGAACGCGCTCACAACGTCAGTGATCCACTGGTCCCGAAGCGTTGGGTCATCAGGCGGAGCACTGGCGACTAACTCCGCTGCGAATCGAAACCACTTTTGAACCTCCAGTTGCATATCATCTGCATCGTACTCGTCGATTCGCAGGAGATACGTTAGTACCTGTTCGAGAATTGATGGAAACACCACGGTCCGAAACCCGCGATCGTGTTTTGCGATGTGTTCTATGTCGGCGATGCGGCTATTCACTTGAAGCACTACCGGCCCGTCTGGGAATTCCTGCAGACTCAATCGCCAGACCCGCTCACCGAGATCGACAATTTGTAGTGGCACGAGCGGCTCACGCTTCTTTGCATCCTGGTCCGGGGCTTGCGGCGTTAGGCCGTCCGCGACGCCTACGATACGACCTGCGCCATGAGCCTCGTCAACAACTTTGACTCTGAATCGGAGATCTACATTCGGGTCAATATCATCCAGCGACCGGTCGGGCGCCGGCGTCAGGTTCCCCACGGTTCCAAAAGCAAACCGCTTGTAGGAAGACGCCCGATAGGCCTCCACATAGACCCGTGCGTCCGTTGGCAAACCTAGTCCCTCCAAGTCAAACGCTGCGTTGAACCTCCGCGAATCCCCCTCTCCACCAGCCAGCACTATGGCCACGGCGTCACGGCGCACGCGCTTCCTTCCTGTGTAGTTGAACTTTCGAATCATTGCTCACCACCTGCGCGCGCTCGTACGTAAAGGTCTCGCCTTGGATCAAAACCCTCTGCCTCGATCCGAAATTCGTCGCTTTCGGGCGTGATAGTCATCCTGTTTTCGGAACATGAGACTACAGCACCCTCTGAATGACAACTGATTGGAGCTTGTGCCAGCGAAAAATCAAGAGGCGAGTAGTTCTTGATGGGGTTGCCGCGGCGCACTGTATATGCCACTTCCACGCTTATCGAAAGGGGCCGAGTGGCGCCCGGCTTGCTGCGAATAACAAAACCTCCTGCAACCTGGTCAACAGCGAACGGCTGAGGCCTAGCAGTCGACCCGCCTGGCCCGCCCGTAACAGTTCCGTCGTCATTGGTTCCCGTGGTTGGTTCCTCGCCCTCTTCCTCCAGCAGCGTTTCCACGTAAAACGTGTCGATCAATGCGTCCTGATCCACGTGCTCAATTGGCTTGGAGAGTAGAGCAATTAAACGCTCCATTGCATGATTGACGAAGATTACTGTGGAGCGAGCCCGGTCGTAGCGTTCCCTAGCTCGGGGAGCATTCGGCCGCCATTTCGAATGTGACGGGTCTTCTGAGTCGCGGAGCAGCGCGTGCAGCGGAGCATCCTCCACGAGCAAGAATCCTCGCACAGGCTTGCTCCGGATGAAGTCCATCTCGGGAATCGCCAACATGTGCCGAACGAAATAGTCCTGGCCTTCGCTCAGGCCGTCGTCCCGTTCGAGGCAAACATCGAAGTAGGACCGCTCAGTTGATTGAGAGCCAGACCTCGTCACCGGCAGTGAGACCCTAAATGCGAGTCGCTGGCCGTCTTCAAACCGCACGCGTAGATCGTCAACGGCACTGTTATCGATCCTGCCATCAATCGTGAGTTGAGGTGGGTCTGCCAGATCGATACGTTCTGCGGGCGGGAGCGTACGCAGCCAAAGCGCAAGTTGAAACAAGCGCTTCATCTCATTCGCGGTTACACGGGACGAAGACCAATCTATGTGTTCGGCCACCGAATCGATAGTGTCGAGATCGATCCGGATTACTTCCCCTTCGTCCTCGACTTCAACAATGAGGTTGCCAACCACAATCGGATAGAAGTAGTAGTGAACGACGGCCCGCACCACGTCTTGGTATCGCAACTCATCGTGCGGATAGGGAATGACGATCGACAGCCCGGTTTCGTTACTCCGGCTCAACCCGAAATCGGCTCGCGCTTGGTCCAGTGCTCCGCCAGTCATGGTCGGCATTTGAAGGCCGCTTTCATCGAGACAGCAGTAGAATCCGTAGGGCGCATACTTCACGTGTTCGCCACTCGGAGAACCGATGGTGTGCTTCTTCAACACGGACTGGCCCATCAATACACTGGATCCGTCGTCAATGCGCTTGCTGAACGCAAAAAACGAGTGAATCTGCGAAGCATCCGGGAACACCCACTTGCCTAAGCCCCAGCTTCCTGCTTCGGTCTCCCCCTTGCCTGATCGGCCAACATTTCGGAAGAACCAGTAGAAACTGTTGCCGGCTGCAGGTTGACCCGCCCAGTCGTCACTCTGCGAAGGATCTCCGACAAGCCCCTTCGTCCCGAAGTCTTCGATAATGAAGCAGGGCATCGGTGTTGCCACATCTCTAACGATGGCCTTGACCGACTCCGGAACACCCTCTGTGCTGTCGAGGTGAACGCTCAAGCCCGCGAGGTATTTGGCGGCGGATTCGTGGGATAGAGCTTCGTCCAGGCCGCGAAATGCGAATCTGACACGAACGGGTGTGTCTGGGCCAGACGATTCATCCAATGAATTCTGCAACGTTTCCCGCACGAGTCGGTCGGCCAGATCCTGCTGCGTGAAGAATTCTCCCTGTACAGGATCCTCGTTCATCTCACCAGGAAACATCTCCCGGAAGTGCCAAGTTGCGTCCTCGTCCATGCCAAAGCGCTCCAATCTCACAGCTCGAACCGCTCACGATCAACATCGCCGAACTTTGCCTTCGTCTTGTTCAGTTCCGCCTGGATCGTACGGAATATCTTCTTTACCTCATCATCAGAATATTCGTACAAGCCCCTATTTGCGCAGTTACCGAGTATGCGAAGTTTCTCAAGTACCGCGTTGGTTCGCTGCGCGGCTAGACGCTTGAAGGCATCGGCCTTTTTTCGGCCTGAGGATGGGGATCGTGTCATGGGCGGGATCCTACCCATCAATCCGCGATTGGTCAAGGATCAATCGCAGATGATTCGGCGATTAGTTGACACGCACTGACCGGTCCTCACTATCCCAGCCTGTAACATTCAGCACTTGAGGGAGACCGTTTCCTCCGCGAGGATGGAGCGATGAGGAATTCGTCAGCTTCAAATCGACGGCAACCGCCAAGGAAGACACGAACTACCGCCACGCTCGTAGCGAAGGCCGACCTCCTGCAGCAAGATCTGCTCTCGTGGGCAGCCAACAACGGCAGGACGTTTCCGTGGCGCAAGCGGCTTCCGCTTTGGCAGGCTTTGGTCGTGGAGGTATTGCTGCAACGAACGCGGGCCGAGCAGGTCGTTCCCGTATTTCGCGAGTTCCGCAAGCGCTATACGACCGCGCCGTCGTTTGGTCAGGCATCACACGATGATATTGCGGAGCTGATTGCTCCACTCGGCCTTCGTTGGCGAGTCCGAAGCCTCATCGGCCTTGCGAGGGCTCTGGGCAATCTCAAGACGGTGCCACGCGACCCGCGGCAACTCAAAGAGCTTCCAGGCGTCGGATCTTACGCCGCGTCGGCCTCATTAAGCTTTCACGCCGGCGTCCGCGCCACGATCATCGATTCCAACGTAGTTCGCGTTCTTTGCCGTCTGGTGAACGTTCCGTACGATGGCGAGACGCGACGTAAGAAGTGGCTCGTCGATTTGGCGGACAAGCTCACCCCTGTGGATGACTACAAGGACTATAACTATGCGTTACTCGACTTCGCGACTGTGGTCTGTCGACCAGTACGGCCACTTTGCGGTGGATGTCCTCTAACGGCTTACTGCGCCTGGAGCCAGCGTTCCCGTTTTGTCGTCAGGCAGGAAGGAATCGAGCACGGTTAGCACTCTGGTCGCGATTTGTTGAGCCAGCATAGGTGGCACTGCATTCCCCACCTGGACATACTGCGCCGTTCGAGGCCCTTCGAAAAAGTAGTTGTCAGGAAACGTCTGTAGCCGAGCCGCTTCTCTTACGGTGAGACTACGACACTGACTAGCATCGTAATGAATGAAATAATGTCCGTCCTTTGAGATGTGCGAGGTGATTGTGGTAGCGGGTCTGTTCCGAAGTTGGACGCGAAATCGATCCGAAAACAAATTGCCATTCAGAGCGTCAAGCGCGTTCTGATGCACCGGCAGGAGGTCCCGGGGAAAGTCCTTCAGCGTGGGTGAACGTCGGTAGACTTGCGCGAAGCTGCAAGCAAAATAGTACCGAACCAAATCTTGGGAGATGTGGCCCCTTGTCTCATGGTTGCACACACCTCCCAGGCGATCGTCAATGAACCAGTCTGGTCGATAGGCTGGCCGCTTTATCGTCTTGATGAACCGCGCGCCGCGCTTAGCGCGAGGCCGTGTCAAATTCTTGGATAATTGCTCGGCTTTGCGCAGTACGGGAGCGAGTTCTGGACCACAAAATGCCTTGTCGTGACGCCAGTTTTCTACGGCTCCCTGAACGACGGAATGCCATGCGTCATCGGAATCGGGGCTCTTGGAGAGGCCACTCCGTAGTCGCGGTAGATCGTCGATGGCCTTCGCAGCTGGGACCGGTTCCAGCCGATCCAAATCAAAGCTGGCGGGAAAACCAGCCAGATCACTGCGAACTCCAAACACGATGAGTCGATGTCTCGCCTGCGGAATACCATAGTCCTCGCAGCGAATTACATAGTCTGATGGCGCCGGCCACAACGTAGGCTGGCGGCCTACTCGCTCGACGACTGAATACAGTCTGTACTCTCCACCGTTCGCCCTTCCGATACTTGCCGCTGGGGCGCGCAAGTCATTGAGAATGAGGTCGAAGATTCCCTCCCCTTTGAACGTCGATGACAGCAAGCCTTTCACGTTCTCCATGATGAACACGGGGGGTTCGTGATCTGCGAGTATTCGCAGATATTCCTTGTACAGTACGTGCCGGCTGTCCGATTCGAACTTATCTCGGGAAACGCGCGCCATCCGTGATCGCCCAACCAGGGAGTAGGCTTGACAGGGAGGTCCGCCGATCAGCGCCCACGTTGCAGCGCCGTTCAGCGCCGCCGCTATTCGTGCCCGGACTGTGTCGTGAGGCTCGATCCCGAGCTCAGCTTGCCAGGCTTCATCTTCAGAGGCCTTGGCCTGAACGGGATGGGAAGAATACAGCCTCTCGCGGGAAATTTCCCCACGCAGGTACTGATAGTACGCGTCAGGCACTTCCCCGTCGCGGAAGTGTCTGAAGAACGCCCGCAGTCGCAACGTAGAATGCGCTGTCGCGTCGCGCTCCATCGACAATGCCACGCGAAACAATCTCTCACCAGAGCGGGAGCGCAGACTCGAGAAGCCTTCGCTGAGTCCTCCGGGTCCTGCGAACAGATCGATGACTGGAATGGGCAGCTTCAAACGACATCCCCGCGCTCGCTTGTCTTACAAAGAGCCCGGCCCAGGTTATCAAACAATTGTCATAGTGCATATACCGCGCCCTCGACCTCGGAATTGAGAAGTCACGGGTATCAGCCCGTCCAAAGGAGCCCCGTTGACATGCGGCGTATCATCGAAATAGAAGACAGATCGGCCCGGGCCATCACCATGACTAGAAAGGACATCCGATGACCACGCTTTCTTCGACCTGCCCACGATGCGGAAACGAAATCACGGCGAGCATCGTCTCACGATTCAGCATCGAGGATATTTGCTTGCCCTGCTCAGATAGGGAGCGCGCCCACCCGCGGTATGCCGAAGCCGTTGCCAAAGAGGAAGAAGAAATCCGTCGTGGTAACTTCAACTTCGCGGGGATCGGCAAGCCTCCCGATCTGTAATTCGCTTCAACGACGCCGCTCAAGTCCTCGACTTGTCGGCGTCGCACAATCCACGTTATGCGACGCCCGTTTCTAGCCTCAGCTAGGCACGGTCGGCCCGCTACCTGTGGAGTCGTTCTAGCTCATAGGCGCACGCCTGTGGGCATACGCTATCGGCCGTGAAATCACCATCTTGACGAGGGTCTCTTTGGACGTGAGATAATCCGCCCACATGACAGATGACGAGACAAGAAAACTCGAACAGCTCTTTGACAAAAAGATCTCCACGCTAACGCAGCGCACGGAGGCTGGATTTGCCGATCTGACTAAAGTCGTCGAGCACGGCTTCCGAACTGTGACCGCGCAGATAGATACCGTCGCCCGTCACCTCGCCATTGTGGACGAGAAGGTCACCCGCGTGCAGACGACGCAAGGTGAGCACTCGGACCAGCTCGGACGTATCGAGCGCCGACTCTCACACCACCTCGATCGCCTGGACAATCACGGTACGCGCATCGAGACACTGGAAGCCAAGACCGCCCACCTCCCTACTCCACCACGGAGCTAGCGGAGAAGGGGTTCCCCCTCTTCGTTCAAGGGTCGAGATGAACTCGCCTCTTGCAGAGTCTCGCCCTTGACCTGAATTCACCCGTTTGACGGTTCTTTCCGAGTATGACTTTGCTTCGGCAAAGTCTTCTTCAATTGCTGAAGACAGCACCCAGCGTTCCCTCCAACCTTCCGCGGTAACCACCGGCTGAGACCTCATGCTCGGTCCGGTGTTTTGTGTTGCCTATTGGTTCTAGTGAAAGGAGCCCCATGAACAGCAGAGCGACCATCCAGAGTGCCAAGGTCGGTGGCAGCGAGCACGGCCGGGAGAGTGTCCTGACCCTGACGCTCGAAGTCCGCCTCCCCACCCCAGTCGAAGTCCGGTCAATCAACGACTGGGCCGGTTCCGAGCTGGACTGGCAGACCAGACAGCAGATCGCCAAGGCCCAGCAACGGCGCCGCGAAGCCAGCAAGAGCCCGAAGCTCAGCAAGGCCGAGAAGAAGGCCCAGGCAGCAGCCCACAAGCAGGGGCACGAGTGCACCATCGCCTCCTGCGAGACCTGCTACGAACGTGCTCCCGAGGAAGTCCTCATCTGTCTGGAGCATCGCCTCCCGGTGATGGAGTGCCAGGCGTGCGATGGCGAAGGCGCCATCTTCCTCGACCAGGAGGACGTCGCCAGCCTCCGTAGCCTGTACGACGCCTACGTGGAACAGCAATCAACTCTCAACCGCGAGGCGTTGCAGGCTGCCCAGGAAGCTGCGCTCTTCCTGCTTCTCATCAAGAAACCCGTCCACCTGTCGATCGCGCCAGCCCAGCAAGCCTTCGCTGACTTGCTGCAGCTGACCGCGCCTAACGCCTGAAAGGAGCAGTCGTGCCACGCGACAACAACACCGAGGAACAAGAGCAGGCCCAACCACGCAACTGGACCGAGTGGAGAGAGGAAGCCCACCAGATGCTGGAGGAGCTCGATCGGGCGCTGGCCCAGGCTCGCCAGGTCATTTACCGCCTGCGACCCATGGTGCGCCCGAAGAGCGAACAGGGTGAGGAAGGTCGCAACCGGCAGGAGCGGCCCGCGCAGTTTCAGCGCCGCCGGCAGTCACGCCCATGAGGCCTGAACCGCGGCCGTTCTGGTCCCTGTCGTTCCGATTCGACGACTGGGAGCCGGCCGGGACAGCCTACGAGAGCTGCCGGGACATCATCTTCGGTCTCGACATCGACGCCTCCGCCTATCGCATTCTCCTGAATGAGAGGGCGCACGTCGTCATCGTCGGCATCGGCCTGCCGTCCAGTTCGCTGATCAAGAAGCTGCTAGAGGCCTGTCATCAAGGAGAAGATTCGCCAGTTCCGGATGAGGTCGTGATCGCGCTGGCCCTACGGCATGAGCAGTTCGCGGCTAAGCCCGGAACTAGATTTGAGCGAAGGAGTTCTCTCTAATGGAACTCCTGCCACCCGAGATTCGAGCGACCCTTCCGCCGCTTCGGAGCACTGAAGCGCTTGGCACGGATGCTCCGATCATCGTCAAGTACTTCACGCCCACGTCGAACTGGACGTGGTACGCCACCGAGTTTGACGGCGAAGACCTGTTCTTCGGACTGGTCGACGGATTCGCCAAAGAGTTCGGCTACTTCTCGCTGTCCGAGCTGCAAGCCCTCCGTGGCCCATACGGTCTCGGTGTCGAACGTGACCTGTACTTCGGCACCGAACACACGCTCAAGGAGTTCGTCTGAGTCAATGTCATCACAAGCCCGCGATCGTACGCGACGAGAGCGGGCTTCTTTCTGCGCTAATCGACGGACGAGCCGCGCTTAGCGTCGCTAATTGAGCAACCCTATTGACATTTCCGATCTAATCGTCGTACAGTCTCTCTATAGCCCTGAGACCTATGTACGAGTCGTTTTTCGGCCTCCAGGAGAGGCCGTTTTCTATATCACCAGATCCGCGCTTCTTCTTCCTCAGCAGCCAACACAAGGAAGCGCTTGCCAAGTGCCAGTACGCCGTGCAGGAACGTATGGGCCTCGCCGTTGTGTACGGCGACGTCGGCACTGGCAAGACAACCATCGCCCGTCGCCTGTTCCAGACGTTCACCGATAACCAGCAATATCGCACGGCGATGCTCATTAGCCCGAACCTCAAGACCGAGAACGCCTTTCTGCGCGAAATCATGAAGGAGTTCGGCGTCGCGACGAAGCGCGAGTTCGCCGAATCTCGCTCGCTATTCCAAGCGTTCCTCGCCGAGCAGTACCGCGAAGGCCACACCGTCATCCTCATCATCGATGAGGCTCAGACGATCAAGAACCGCAACTTCGAACTCATCCGCAGCCTGCTTAACTTCGAAACCGACCGGCAGAAGCTTCTCAATGTCATCCTCTTCGGGCAGAACGAGCTCGCGGCCAAGCTCGATGCCCGGCCCGAACTCAAGAGCCGGGTGACGATCTTTGGCGCCCTGACTTCCCTCTCGCGTGAGGACACCGAGAGCATGATCCGCTTCCGCTACCGCGTGGCCGGTGGCGAGGATCCGCCGTTCAACAGCAGAGCCCTCGACGCTATCTTTCGCTACTCGACGGGCCTCCCCCGCATGATCTGTACTCTCTGCAATACCGCCCTGACGAAGGCGTTCGTCGCGCGCGCTAGGAACGTAGACGTGCGCACCGTCGACCAGTCCGCGGCCGAGATGCGCATCGAGGCCATTGAAAAGGCCGAGGAAGCGAGGACCGCATGACCGACGCTGACGGAACTTACTCCCAGCTCGTGGAGCTGTCCAAGGAAACTCCTGACCGAAAGAAGAAGGAGCTCCCCAGACCCTCGGAACCCAGGATCGAAGCCATCGCCGAAACGCCCACGGAAGACGACGAACTCGCCACTACGCCCTACATCAGCCAGAACTACCGCTTCACCGAAGACGAACTGAAATGGCTACGTCGCCAGTCCTACAACCTCACTGAGCGTTTCGGAGCGAAGGTCTCGCAGAACACCATCCTTCGCGTCGCCCTGCAGAGGCTTCGTGACCTGTACACGAAGAACCCCAAGGACAACCCTCTCGTGGAGTCACTCTCCAAGCTCAAGAAGTAGACGCGTGCTCCTATCCACCCATGCAACCATGCAATGACGGGAGCATCGTTGCGTCCACCCACCCGTCCACCCTACCAACATTGCATCCATCCACCCGTGGTTACACCCACCCGTCCACCCAACAATCCTCCCGCGGTTGTAGACAGCGTTGAGACAATCAAGCCATGGAAAACACAGCCAACATCCGCCGCCGCAACCGGCTCAAGCGCCACTACACGATGACCAGCAACGTCCTCATCTTCGGCTACCAGGGCAAACTGACCGACGCCGAGAAGCTCACCTATCAGTCCATCGACAGCTTCGACTGGCCCGACGGAGGTGGGGAGCGTAAGGGCTATGCCTACCCCTCGATCGCGACACTGGCGAGGTTGAGGGGAGTGAGTGAACGCTCCATCCAGCGCCACCTGGAGAGTCTCGAGAAGGTCGGCCTGCTGAGCCGCGAAGTTAGGCCGGGCAAACCCAACTTCCTCTGGATCGAAGAGCCCTCCGCCGAGGAGTGCGAGCGGTACTTATCGACAATCGGGGAGAGGGGTGACACAGATGGCACCCCCAGGAACGCCACGGATGTCACCCCTTACAAGAAAGAAGAAAGAGAAGAAAACAAACCCGTTAACGAGAGTCAAAGACTCTGGGAACAGAAGGGGAGGAGAGAACGCCTAACGGAACTGGAGAAAGCCAAGCGGGACTGGTTGGCGAATCACATGGCCGAACAACTGCACGACTCGCACAGTTTCGGCTTCTACCGCAAGACCGCCGCGACCGTCCCAGAAGCCCGCGTGTTCGAGGCTCTGAGCGAGGTTAGAACTATCGCTCGGCAAGGACGGGTGACCACGTCGCGGGCTGCTCTCTTTGTCACTCTCGTTCTTCGCCAACAGCGAGAGGAGGTGATCGCCGATTAACCTAAAGCGTTTACCGTGGTGGATGACCGCACTCATTCTCGGCGGTGGGCACTTACCACTGGAAATAGGCACTAAGGGTCTCCTATCGAAGTTGGGTGTCTTCGAGAATCAATACGAACTCAGCCGGTACGGATCAGAGGTGCTCACGTCCTTGGCAATCGTGCTCGTCGTTCTTTCAGTCTTGGCCCTTCTCTTGGGCCGACCACGCATCCCATCCCTCGTCGCCACTTGGGTCGTTGTGGTGGCTCTGACCGCCATTGGCTACTGAGACACGTTCGTGGACGGCCGTTCAGCAACGACGCCCGAGCTGATGTACGACGAATAGCAAGTCTTTGACGTCGAGGCGCCCATCGCGCGCCAGGTCGTACCTAACGTCGTATCTTCGGCGCAAGATTGCGCTCAACTCGGCCAACACGTCACGCATCGTGACATGGCCATCTCCAGTGACATCAGCGCACGGCGGCCGTGCGGTCGCAGTCACCGTGAAGGTGGGTGTTCGAGTGGGCGTTAGGGTTGGCGTTGCCGTAGACGTGTTCGTGGCCGTGTTCGTGGCTGTCTCCGTTGCGGTTGAAGTGAAGGTGGGAGTTAACGTAGACGTCTCCGTGGGAGTGGGTGTGCTGGTCTCCGTCGGTGTCGGGACTTCGGTTGTTGGTCGATCGTCTACGAAATCGCACAGGTCTCCCATTCCATCACCATCAACGTCCTCTTGTGCGGGATTCGGATCGAGGGCACAGTTGTCAAGGCTATCAACAATGCCATCAGCGTCCGCGTCAGTTGCGGAATCAGGATCGCAAGCGTCCCCCATACCATTTCCGTCTCGATCTTCCTGCTGCGCATTCGACACCCGATCGCAGTTGTCCATCTCGTCCACTATGCTGTCGGAGTCGTCATCGGTGTCACAAACATCCCCAAGACCGTCCTGATCTATGTCGGATTGACCTGGATTCCAAGCACCGGAACAATTGTCGGCGCTATCTACGACACCGTCATCATCGATGTCATCGGCAGCAGAGACCTCAGTTAGACTAGAGAACGCGACGTCTTCGCCAGCCTCAGACACGTCGAGCCCAAACAGTTCGATCGACCAAACCCCCGGCTCCGGGCTGCTTAGAGTGAATGATTCGCTGGTGGAGTCGGATTCGTGCTCAACATCTGGACCTGACGTGGACGAATCAATTCGCCGCCCGCTCGGGCTCACGAGTGTTGTATTGACGGTAGACCCCGGCCAGACGGTCAAGGTCCTTAGGCGCTGAACGACACCGCCAGGCGTCACGTTTACAACTGCATACTGAGCAGCGCCTGGCATGACTCGGAGGTTCTGAGCGTTCGCAAACTCAGCGCACTGTCCTGCTTGGCGACTTCCTGCCACGATGCCGCAGGTGATGTACCGCAGGAGCCGGTCACGATCACAGTTCACGCAGCCATCACTTCCTAGGGCACTAGCTCCGCGCCAAGCGTCTGAGTGCATTGGTGCGTTCATTTGTACGTGAGCCGCTTGCCAGTTCGTGAGTTGGCTGTGTGCATCATCGGCGAGAAGATAGTCGACAAACCCCCAGCGCACGTAACCAGGATCTTCGTCGACGGTTAACAACGGCACGGTCGGTGGGCTGCCGTTCGCAAGCGTCCGCTGTGCGTCCGACCCCGTGATCATGTCGCCTGGCGAATCGAAAGCCGCGCCGCAACGACAACGCGCATTAGCGGCTTCCCCGACGATGCGCGGAACGCCGCCAAGGGGACTGTCAATGCTCACTATGGCTCGTAGCCGCGAAGTTACGAAACCATTGGCGTATTGTTTAGCCATGAGCGTTGCGAGGAAACCACCTTGGCTATGGCCAACGATTGTGATGCGATCATTCGGGTTGTCGTGAAGATATTCATCGAGCCAGTCGGCTAATCTATGAGCCTGGCCGTTTCCTTGGACATCAAAAGGGATGAAGAGAGAGTGCGCTTTGTCGTCCAGTGACCAATGCGTCGTTGTCGCGCCGTATGACGGGTAGCGTTCGCCATGTGGGCCGGCAGGCGGACAGAACTCGATGATGCCACTGTCGGACGAGTAATCGAAGTAAAGAAAGTCACCTGGCGTCAGCCCTGTAATCGACTGCCTCCATCCTCGCGTGAGATTCTCACGAATCCATCTCGTCTGTTCATAAGCGGAGTCGCTGCCACCGTCACACGCGCTGTTACTCTCAATACCAGCAATGAACAAGACCTTGTTGCTGACCGTCGATGGTGGCGGCAAGGGGACTCTCGGAGGGTACGCAAATAGACGATCCGGTGCGCCGGAAGCGTCACCTGCGGTTGCAAGAATCGAGAGAGGCTGTCCGCTGACGGCCGCCGCAAAGATGCGGCTATTGTCAGGTGTGCGCGGAAGACTCGTCCATGTATCCCCACCGTCCTGCGTCAGTGCAACCTCGCCGAGTTCGCCAAGCACAACATTCGGAACTCGCGGCGAACGAAACAGTCGGTCGGCAGGAGCGACACGAGATTCCCAGCTCAGACCTCCATCTCTGCTTAGCGCGACCGTATCGCCTTGACCAAGTAAGAGTTCACCGCCGTTCGCGGAGTTCGCGGAGATGTCGGTGCACAGACCGAGACTGCTTGCGGCGCAGTCTCGAATGACATTCCACGATGCTCCGCCGTCGTTTGTCCGAAGCACAATCGTAGACTCAATGCTGTCACAGCCAGCGATGGCGTAAACGGTATCTGGATCTTGTCCATCGGCAGAAAGCCTCATCGCACCTCGACTCTGCGTTGGCAGCTGCTCCCAGCTGTTTCCCCCATCCGTGCTTTGCCACAAATCCGTTTCGCATGTCAGGTTGTATGTCCCGGTGGCGAAATAGATGCGTCGGGGATCGGATGGCGACATCGTGAGCGAAGTGTCTCCGGACTGGCCGGGCCAGCAACGAACTGTGCTGCCGCCAATCGCACTCAGTGAGCCGTAATCCGAGTCGAAGAGTAAGAGTGAGAATCGCGTCGTTGATGATTGACACAGTCCGACGGTCCCGATCAATAGGTCGTCGCCCGGCGCCTCGACAATGGCAACGATAGAGGTCGTGGCGGGCAACAACTGCTCCCATTGAACTGGAAGCTCGCTCGTACCGCCTACGTATAGTCCTTGCCCGCCAAGCAGGACTCGGTTCGACCCATCGGGAACCTCGGCTATCATCCTTGGATTGATTGGTAGCGCACCCAGGTCTTGCCACGTGTTCGATCCAACTGCAGAAGGCACGGCACCCGTGCCTCCATCGACTGCGAGCCCCTGCGTGCTCGTTGGTGTTGGAGGCTCTTGAGCTCCAGCGATTCGACCTTGATGGAGTTCGGATGATTGCAACCACAAGGTCAACAAGGCCACGCCAAGCACCGTCACGACGACAAGCTGCACGATGCGGTCGAATCTCGGCACCACCGTTTGCCCCCTCTGCGGAACTGCCCTGGCGCACACAGTAGGCGAGCTTTGACTCTTGGTCATCTCTCCGAGCGGTACTGCCTGTACCGCGAAGAACCTGGCCTTGACGCGTGGGGCGGCTAATATCGTGGTGATGGACGACTGGCGGATCCGTATTCGAACGGCGCGGGAGGCGCTGGGCCTCAGTCAGAAACACGTAGCTGAAACAGCCGGCGTCTCCGCAGAAACCGTTCGCGGCTACGAGAACGGACGCCGGCGCCCGACGCGTGCGCACCTGATCGCCGTTCTCGAAGCGGTCGAGCTGCGTCGGAGCGACGCCAACTCCATCCTGGAAAGCGCCGGCTTTGCGCCTATCCGTAAGCTGGACATCCCTACCGACCCCGCTTCATTTCACGCTCTGGCGGAACTCGATGAGGTCGTGAACCGCTGCCCGTGGCCCGCGTTCGTGATCAACGAGTTCGCGGATGTTGTCGCGGCAAACTCAACGTTCCAGGCGCTTGTTGGAGTGAATCTTCTGACGGAGTTCACCGACGTCACAGACCGCAACCTGCTGATGCTCGCGAGCAGTCCGCGGTTTGCCGACAGAGTCGAGAACTGGGATGAGGCCATCAGCATCCTCATTGGCGCGACCAAGTACAACTATGTCCGGCCGCTGGACATCGAGGATCCCTCCCCGTACTTCAAACGTGTTCTCGAGCGCTTCGTGGATGGTGACCCCAGGTACGTTGGCCGCTTCGCAAAACTCTGGGATGAAGTCCGGCCGCTAGGAGATCGCCAGCGTTGGGAGTACCCCATTGTCTGGGTCGATCCGGAATTCGGCCGAATGCGTTTCAAGTCGCTCATCTACACGGGCGAGGACCCGGAGATGCTGTTCTCGTTCAATGACTGGATTCCCATTGACGCCGAGAGTTGGACCGTGCTTGAGAGAGTCAAGGCGCGTCGCGCGCCTTAACTGCATAGCATGGGTATGAACCCGGTGGGCAGCCCTACTTCACGTCCTCTTCGGCGAGACCCCGACATCAGCTCATCGCAGCACCCTCAAGCAGCATCCGCCCACCAAATGAAGAATCAGAAGAATCAGAAACAGACAAAGCCGTTAACGCCGAGCAAAGCTCTTGGAAGGGGAGGCGACAACGCCTATCGGCTGACGAATTCGAGAAGCGCGAGTGGTTAGCGAACGAGATGGTCCGAGTCTGCGGCGATCCACATAGTCTCGGGTTCTACCGCCGGATCGCTCTATCGGTTCCGGAGCATCGGATCTTCGAGGCACTCAGTCAGGTCAGGACGGCGAGCCTAGAGCGGCGGATCGCCGCTTCGAAGGCCGCTCTTTTCACCTCACTTATCATGAGTGAATCGCGCGCTACCAAGTGAGCAGAAGTGGACATTCGTGACGAATTTCCCCGTACGCCCGGTACAGGTGGGATCATTGCCGCCGGCTGGAAGGGCCATCACCGCGGTCCCGAAGACATCGCCAACCCGTCGCCTATTTGGCATCCGTCTAAGAGCACTTCAGCGACGGCGACCCGACGACCCGAAGTACATCACGCGGTTCCTCACACTCTTTGAGAAGGTAGAGCCAGCGACCGGCACGATCCGCTGGAGCTATCCCGTCGTCTGGAATGAGCCAGGAGTAGGGGAGATGCGTTTCCACTGCTTTGCCAGTTCTGCCAACGAGGAAGACGGCCTCTCGTTCCAAGACTGGATCCCGTTGGATGCGTCAATCTGGGAAGCCCTAACCAAGCTGTAATCTCGTCGCCACATGTGCCGACGATCGCGATGGGTGGACCCAGCGCTATGAGCTGCCTGGCTGGATTGGAAGCGCTCAACTACGTGACTGACTCAAATCTGCGTCCACCACCATATCTTGTGTTCTCCACCCGATTCAGTGGTGGAGAGGCCCAATATCTGGTGTTCGAGTCTTGACAATGATCCCAAGCAGTAATATGATCACTCCGATGATCGAAAGCCAGCCGGATGCGGGTAAGGTCCATAGAGACCCTTGATCGCGTTACGCGACGGCGATAGAAAGGAGGCGCTGAATTCATAGAATGGAGCAAGACCCTTCGATGGCCCTGCGTCATAGTCCCTTGAAGAAAGTGCTGCGCACTGTCGAGCCAGGCGAGGCTGCTCATCAGCGTAACCGCGAGATGAGTCGCGACGTCGAGCCGGCAATGCGGGCACAGACAGGGATCAGCACTGTCTACTGGCGGGGTTCAACTTTGAGTTCTGGAACCTATTCGCGTCTTGTCATGCCGGCGATAATGCTCGTCGCATCGGTTGTTACTGCAGCGGGCGGAGGCCTCATCGCTGCATACGCAATCGACCCAAATTCAGGAACACTGCTTCTAGCTGCGGCATTTCTAATTACTGGTATTGCTATCCTGACGTTCGGTTGGAGCAGTCTCGCTCGACGTTACCGCAACTAAGGTCATCAACCTCGGGAGCAGTAGGCCGCCGCGCTGCTCCCTTCTTCTCCGGTCCACGCACGTGCGTTTAGGCGTTCGAGGTACTCGGCTTTTTGATCGCCGCATTTGTCGTCGTATTTATCTTCATCGTCGTCCTGCTTAGCCCCTTGTGGCTCGAGTTCGCACGACTCTACCTACAGCATGTCACGACAAGCCACATAGTTGATCGAGTTTTTGAGTTCCTAGAGCGTCTGCCAGCCAGAGCGGCGGTTTTGGTTGTTGCAATCGCTGCCGTAGCTGTGATCGCTATAATCAGTGTCCGTAATGATCAGGCATCTGTTGCGAGTGTCTCCGTCATTTGCATAGCGTTTCTGGCAATCGTGATCGCTCTTGGCTGGCGGGAGTAGGCCCGTGAGCGACGGAAACTTGTCCCTCAGCGTATCCGACTTTGGTGTACGTCTTTCATTTCTTCGCGCCGTGCCCGGTTCAGAGCAGCGGCTCTACGAGGAGTTGTCCGGTGCGGATGACACAGAGGCCATTCTTAAGTGCCTAGGAGAGTTCGACATGCTGTGCGTGTCTAAGCTCCCGGCGGCAGGACTTGTAAGTGAGATCTTCGAACCGAAATCATTGATTGTTGATACGCACGTTGTCCCAGCCTTCATGTGGGAGGCGCCCGAGATTGACCCAGTTTCACGGCTCGCAGACGTTCTCAAGAGGCCGTTCTTATCGGTCACGCTTCTCAAGTTCCGCAGCTCGCTGGTTCGGCGCTACGGCGTGGAACTGGAGCAACGCCTCTTTGCCCATATGACCAACTTGAAGGCAGGCCCTGATTTTCAGAACCGCTGGCTAGACATCGCGCCGGGATATGGAATCAATAGACCGGCGCCTCAAGCAATCTCGTTGGGTTCACTGGGCTGGTACGAGTCGATACTGCTTGTTGGAGCCGACCACATCGAAGATCTGTTCGCCACGGTGTCAATTGCCAGGACTACACAACTCTCGGACCTCATGGAAGAAGTCAGCACCGACGAGACTGTGTTCGATGACTCGTACACGGTGCCATGCCTGGACTGGAAGATCCTAGCTGAACACGTGTACAGCGAGCTCGGTGATGTTGAGAATGCCGGCGTCTTTGTCGGAATACATCCGGCCAACAAACAAAAGACGTTGATGTGGATGAACGCCGTCTTCCCCGATGCGAAGCTGTCTGAGGTGTTTGGAGAGTACGACTACTATTTGGAGCCACGCTCGGGGACAACGCTGGGCGCTCTTGTCGAGGGTGTGGTGGAGGGCCTCAGAGCGGTTCCTGGGAGTCCAGATGCGCCGCAAACCAAGTCGACACGTACGGTTCTGCGAAAGTCGGCCCTAGATCTCGACGTTGGCATCACGATGCCAAAGCCGGAGGAGAGCCAGAAGTGGCTAATAGAGCTCCCTAGCGAACTATGCGAACCACTCCGGCAGCATGACGAGGATAGGCACAACCCTCTCTATAGCCTTCCCACGTACGCGGGTTTGCGACACGCTTTCTCGGCTTATAACGCGTCCGTCAACGCTAATCAGATCTACGGTCCGCTGCACGACTTTTGGCCATTCTTTCAGTCGCTTAAGGCGACGCTAACGGATTCGATCCGGGGAAGAGAAGCTGCAGATCCAAACTCCGCCAATGACTTGCTGGCCAAGTTAGATGCCGCCATTCAGTTGTTTCAATTCGCCCACGCGCAACGAACCCGAGGTGCATTTGGTGTACCCCTTGGTGGCTCAGATCCCATATCTGGGCGATTCGGAGGACTCCAGCGAGCTCTCGCCGCTGCAAGCGCCGTGCCCATGGCTCTCAATCGCAATCAGTTCGGACTGATGTGGGACGGATTCATCGTCTTCGGGTATCGCTCCGAGCCGCTCAAAGCGGAGTTTGGGGCACTTAATCTTCCCGCCGAGTCAGCACTCGCCCCCTGGGAGTGGTTTCTCATCTTCCACGAGATCGGGCACGACCACGCAGCTCTTCGTCGGCTCCTTGCGGATCCGGAAGTGCACAAACGCGTAATCGAGCGCTTCCCGCGAGTCGAATCTCGCTGGCCGCGGGGAGAATACCTCGTTCTTGAGACCTATTCGGATATCTTCGACTTCGTATTCGGCTTCCGCGGGGTTTGGGACCTTTACATCAAGAATGTTTGGACCTTCCTCAGAGAATACCGGGGGTCCCGACCGCGAGAGCATCAGCGAGATTACCTGCTTCGCTCTCTGTTCGTTTTTGCGTACAAGCAGCTCGCGATAGCGAAGAATCCGTCTCGACGAGAGATATCAATCATGCTGCAGCATCTAATCGAGACCGTGAAGCAGTGGTTCCCGCTGGAAGAACCGAACAGGACACGGATTATTGAGGACTTCTTTGCGCTGGCACCGCTTCTAGAGATCTTCCCGCGTTTTCTCCCTGCGCCGAACGCGATACCAGTCCCAGGAGAGGATTGGTTCGCTAGCGTTGCTGAGGTTACTAACGATCTTCGTGAAGGACGAGTTGTCTCTGACATTGACGATCCACGAATGGTCTTGCTCGCGCTCGCGGACTCACACGAGCGCGAACCATTGTCATTTGGAGCATCAACCGCAGTCATTCTGAGCCTCTGGAACACCTACCTTAGGCTCTCCGACGAGCGAGATGGTCAGTTCGCGACCCAATTTGAGCAACTGTCATTCGATTTCGATGAGGCTAGGCTCTGACGGCAGAGGATCCGCGCATCTGAATGCGAGCTATCCTTGCGCGGAACACCCCCAGCGTGATCTAATCTCATGGTCAGATGCCGTGCAGGCATGACTACGAGACTCGTCCGCGTCGCGCGCGGACAGCGTCCTTGCCCAGATTCAGCGTTGACTGTTGGACATGCTTAGGCGCACACGAGCCTTCTAATCCGATGATCGCAGCGCCTTCTCCTCGATCACATCGGCATTCGCTGATCAAGAACTTCGATTGGACGGCCCCGGCAAGCAACTCTTACAATCCTACGGTCAGATGCCGGCGGGACATGACCGCTGGATTCGTCGGCGTTGTGCACGCCTTCTGTGGTTGACTAGATTCGCGATTGACTGACGGACACACAAACTCGGCTGTGAGCCTTTTAATCCGTCGGTCCAGGGTTCGAATCCCTGAGGGCCCACCAATTTCGAACCTAAAACCCGCCTCACAACGACCGTCGGCGGCGCTGCAACGGGAAATTGCCGACGGATTGCCGACATCATTTGGTCCGGGTTAGAAGCTGATCGATGACAATCGCGGCCTCGTGCTGCATGTCCGGCAGCACGTGCGAGTAGGTATCGAGCGTGATGTTGACGGTGGCATGGCCGAGGCGCTCGCTGACGATCTTCGGGTGGGTGCCCGCCGCGAGCATCAACGTCGCTGCCGAGTGGCGGAGGTCGTGGAAACGAACGTGCCCGAGGCCCGCGTCTCGTGCCAGCCGCTGGAAGTTCTTCGTCACATTCGTTCCATCAAGCGGGGCGCCGAGCGCCGTGGCGAAGACCAGGTCGTGATCGGCGTAGTCGCCGCCCATGGCCAGACGTCGTTCCGCCTGCGCGGTGCGATGCGTTTTGAGGATGCGTAGAGCCACCGGCGACAGAGCGATCGGTCGAATCGAACGGTGAGTCTTGGGCGCGTGAAAGACGATGCCCTTGCCGGGTATCCGTTGTGCCGTCCGTGTAATGCGCACGGTCTGAGTTGCCCCGTCAATGTCGCGCCATCGCAGCGCCAACAACTCTCCCAGCCGTGCGCCCGTTACCAGCGCCATGTAGATGAGGCAGTGAAGTGGGTCCTGCGCGCACGAGTCCAAGAGGCCCTGCGCTTCGCCGCGGTCCAGGACGCGCAGTTCGTGGCGCGTGGGTTTCGGTGTGGCTACGGCGTCTGCCGGGTTACGCGCCAGGAGTTGCCATCGCACCGCGTGGCTCAGCGCTTCCCGCAGTACGCGGTGGTGTTGAAGGACCGTCCGCGCGGAGAGGCTGCCGTCGCGGCCGTCCTTGCGCGCCCCGTTCGCCAGCGTCCGGGCATACGCCGCCTGGATGTGCGCCGGCCGCAGCTCGGTGAGCTGCACGGTGCCGATCAGCGGCACCAGATGATTCGCCACGATCCCGCGGTACCGGACCAGCGTGGCGGCGGAGACGTTCGTCTCCGCGTAGTCGGACAACCAGCGCCTAAGATACTGTGCGACGGTCATCTTTCCGTAGGCGACGTCCAATCCGGTGTTGTGGCGGTGGATGGCCTCCGCCAGGGCGCGCTCCGCGTCGCGGCGCGTGCCTTTGACGGTGACGAACCTGCGCAGTCGAGCGCCCGTCACCGGGTCGCGACCGAGATCGAAGTTGAGCTCCCAACTCCGACGTCCGCGCCTGCGAATGCTCCCGGTCACCGGATCGGCCGCTGGCGCTGCGAGGCATCGGGCGTTGGAGCGCAATCAAGCATGCTGATCGCCTCGCGCGCGGCGCCTTTGCTCCCGCTTGTGAAACCGCATGGCGCACTGGCTCTCACGACGCGAGGGAGGGGGAGGACAGAAACGTTGTCGACCGTCCGTCCGAATAAACGGCGTGTGGCACTCGCGACACTCCTCGACTTCGCCGCTCGAAATGATCTCGAAGATGTGCCTGTAGATGACGCTAATGAGCGCGTCCCACCCCTGCGCAACGATCGACTCGTTTGGATCTTTCGGAAAGTAGGGGCTCAGTGCCGCATGGACGCCGCGCAGGTTCGGGTTGATGATCTCCCGAATAATCCTCCATGCGAACGACCATGGCTCGGCGCCTTCGTGGTCCCTTGGATAGAACTTTGGGACGATGCGTGACTCCTCGGCCCAAACGATCACGAGGGAGTCGCCCTCTCCATTCCGACCTGGCTTCGCGACGTGGGCCTCAAGTTGCCGTTGCGCTTCGACATATCTTTGGTCGAGGATCAGCTGGTCGAGCTTCTGAAGCCGATGCCACCGCAACCGTGACATCCGCCGTCTGTTGAGGAACTGCGCGAGCGCGTCGACATCCCTCTCTCGCCAGAACTTCCAGAGTGCGAGTGCCGTCTGAATGCCTGCCACGTGGGCCCAGACCCAAGCGACCGGATCTCCGTACGTCCACTCCGGGACTTTCGACAAATCGCGATGAGCGACGTCCTCATAGCCCAATGAGCCCCAGCGGCGAGCGAATGCACAGAGCATCGCCGTATCGCCAACCCGCAAACGCGCAAAGTCGCCCACGATCGACGGCGTAGCCATTGGCAGGTAGCCGCCGCCCTCTTCGTCGGCGTCCCGCACCCAGCTCAAGACGCCATCGACGATCTCGTAGTCCGCCTCAACCCAATGCTGAAACAGGCTGCGGCGTCGTTCGGCCGCGTCCCATTCGGCGGGCATGTTTGCCCGTGTAACTTCGCCCTTGATCTCTGGCATCGTGTCTCGATAACTCACACTGATAGTCTGGACGATGTCCATATTAATCCGTTAGGTTGAGCCAGGTCAACCGCCATCGTGTGAGGGGTGGTTATGGACATTCCGGCGCTGCCAAAGACGCTGACCATCGAGGAGTGCGCCTCGGTCCTGCGGCTGAGTCGCGGGTCGGCCTACGAGGCCGCGCGGACCGGCCAGATCCCGGTTATTCGGATTGGCCGCCGGCTCCTGGTCCCGCGCGCCAAGCTGCTGCGCATGCTCGGAGAAGATGGAACTCCCGATGACGCTCCAAGCGAATGAATCACTGACCCCCGAGCATCTCCGCACGCTGGAGGTCGAGTCGGGCATCGCCCGAAGACCTGCTATGCCGCATCCGGCCCGAGGTCCTGATCCTCGACCCGCTTCGCAACGCGCACAGCCTCGATGAGAACTCGTCGCAGGACATGGCACTCCTCGCCTCCGTGCTGGACGGCGTCATCGCTCGGCACGGCTGCGCCATCGTGGCGGCGCACCACGACCGGAAGCGACCGCCCTTCACCAAGCGTGACTCCGGTACGGACCGCATCCGCGGGTCGACTGCCCTCTCCGGTTGGCTCAGCTTCTGCTTGAGCCTGGAGAAGGACGTCCGGGTGCCCGACACGCTGATTGCCGAGTGGACGAAGGTACGCGACGCGGAGGAGGCACTGGCAGACCTGACCGTCACGTTCGACCGCGAGACGCTGGGCCGAGTGGACGAAGGTACGCGACGCGGAGGAGGCACTGGCAGACCTGACCGTCACGTTCGACCGCGAGACGCTGGACTTCTCCGCATCGGAGCGCACGCCGGCGAGCAAGGTGTCGGACGAGGAGGTGCTTGCGGCCATTGCACGGGCGGGGCCAGACGGCGCACGCGGGCAGCAGCTCGTCGCTGTCATTTGCCAAGCGACGGGGGCCGGCAAGCGCACGGTGCAGGAGCGAATCAGAGCCTTGTCACGCGATGGTCGGTTGGAGGAGTTCATCGCCGACGAGGATCGGAAGACCAGAGCCAAGTCGTACCGTCTGGCCTTGGAGGAGGAGTGATGTCGCTTGGCAACGGCCGAGTTGCCAACCGGTTGCCAACCGACCTGGCGAATCTCGGTTGGCGGTTGGCAACGGGTCCCCTAAAGGGTGGCGGCTGCCAACCGAGCCGCCGCCCACCCAGTTGGCAGCCGCGGAGTTGCCAACCGGTTGCCAAGCGACGTTTCGGGTCGCTGCTCGGCGCTTGGAAACGCCCCCCATGTGGGGCCGCACGATGACGCGATGGTGCCCGCGGTGCGGACAGCGTTGTCCGCAGGAGACGTTCGTGTTGCTCCACGCTGAGGCGTACGTCACCGACGGAAGACGGCGCGCTCGGGTGTACCAGCACGGCCCCTGCGAGGCGATCGTGATCGCGCTAGTGCGGTACACTCAGCAAGACAAAGGTTGAGCAGCCGTCCAGAACGGCTGCGGCAGCACTCGAGCGGCTGCCATCGCTGACCCCGACGGGTCCGGTGGCGGCCGTTTTGCGTTGTGGGACTGGAGCACATGCCAAAGACGAGATCGCGAGCGATAAGTCCCTCTGTGCGGGCGGTCCCGCTGAGTGCTCTTCGTCCCGCTGACTGGAACCCCCGCACGATCAGCGATGAACGGTTCCAGAACCTCTGCCGGTCGATCGAGGCCGATCCCGAGTTCCTCTGGCGCCGCCCGATCCTCGCCCAGGAGGACGGCTCGATCTACGCGGGCAACATGCGCTTCAGGGCCACACAGCACCTGGGCATGACCGAGGTGCCAGCGATCATCGAGGACGTGTCGGATCAGCTCGCGCGCGAACGCGCCCTCCGTGATAACGCGCAGTGGGGTGACTGGGAAGGCGACGAACTGGCGGAGCTGCTCGACCGACTGCGGGCGGAAGGCAGTGATCTCGGACTCCTGGGGTTCGACGAGCGAGAATTACAACAGCTGCTCGATCGGCTCGAGCCGCCAGCCTTGGGCGATCCCGACGAGGTGCCGCCGCTGCCCGAAGAACCAATCACGCGGCCAGGCGACCTCTGGCTCCTGGGTGACCACCGTGTGGCCTGCGGTGACGCCACCGATCCCCAGATGCTCCTGGTGCTGATGGGCGACGCCACAGCGTCCTGCGTCTGGACAGACCCGCCGTACGGCGTCGAGTACGTTGGCGGCACCGAGAAGAAGCTCACCATCAAGAACGACACCGCTGACGGCCTGAGCGCGCTCCTCGCCGACGCGTTCGCGGCGATCGATCCCGCCCTGGCCGACGGCGCGGCGATCTACGTCGCCCATCCGACCGGACCGCTAGCGATGACGTTCATGAGCAACTTCGTCGCGAGAGGTTGGCGGTTCCACCAGAGCCTGGTGTGGGTGAAGGACTCCCTCGTCCCAGGCCACAGCGACTACCAGATGCGCCACGAGGGCGTGCTGTTTGGCTACAAGGCCGCCCAGGGGCGCCGCGGGCGCGGCGCACGCGGCTGGTACGGCGACAACGCCGCTACCTCGGTGTTCGAGGTGCCACGGCCGAAAGCGTCGCCGGATCACCCGACCTCCAAGCCGGTGGACCTCATCGCGCCGATGCTGCGAAACAGCAGCCGCACGAGCGAGATCGTCCTCGATCCATTCCTCGGCTCCGGGTCCACACTCATCGCCGCGGAAACGCTCGGCCGACGGTGCTTCGGCGCGGACCTCGATCCTCGCTACGTCGATGTCGCCGTTCGGCGCTGGGAACGTGTGACGGGAAAGACCGCGCGGCGGGAGGAACGGAATGACTCACAAGGCTGACTCGTTGACTTCGCCCAGCACCAGAGCGATGTATGCGTCTGCCAACGAGCCGCCCTCGATCGAGGGCTTTCAAAAGGAGACGCGAGATGCCACTGGAGAACCGAAACCTGGAGCCGGGAACCGTGCTGGTCGCGCGGTACAAGAAGCAGGAGCGGTCCTGCGAAGTCGTGCAGACGGACGATGCGACGCCGGGCTCCGCACAGAGCGGCATCCGCTTCCGCCTCGACGACGGGACGGAGCACCGGAGCCCGAGTTCGGCGGGCAAGGCGGCGATGGGCGGCGTGGCCTGCAACGGCTGGCGCTTCTGGAGCCTCCAGGGCGACCTGAAGCCCGCCAAGGCCGCAAAGGAGCCGAAGGCCGAGAAGCCGGCGAAGGCCCCCGCGAAGAAGGCGGCCAAGAAGACCGCCGCCAAGAAGGGAGCGAAGAAGGCCGCGAAGGAGGGCAAGGGCGGGAAGAAGGCCGCAAGGATGGCGAGCGCCGGTTCGTACGGCTGCGGCGCCTGCGGCCAGGAGTTCCCCTCGATGAAGCTGGCGACGGAGCACGCCCTGATGCACACCGCGAGCTGATCGACCGACGATCTTCGCCCGGGACGGGCCGCGCAGGCGGCCTGTTCTCGTTGTCTCTCACGCCCCAACGACCATGCACACGATGGCCAGATAGTGCCGATAAGCATCCCGCTCAATAAGCAGAGGTTATCGATGCTTACCAGCCGAACCTGCAGGGAACGCACCAAGTCTGGCGAACAGTGCCGCCAGTCGCCTCTACGCAACGGCGAACTCTGCTTCTGGCGCGACCCCGAGCACGCCGAGGCCGCCGCCGAAGCGAGGCGCCTGGGCGGGCTGCGTCGGCGCAAGGAAGGGACGATCGCAGGGGCCTACGACTTCGAAGGGCTGGGCTCGGTCCCTGAGATCCGGCGCCTGGTCGAGATCGTCGTCACCGACGCGCTCAGCATGGAGAACTCGATCGCCCGCGGGCGGCTGCTCATCGCGGGCGCGCAGGCGGCGGCGAAGCTCCTGGAGGTCGGCGAGCTGGAGACCCGCGTCGAGGCGCTGGAGGCGACGCTCACCCCCAGGCTCGCGAAACCCGCGAGGCGCCGATGAACGACAAGCGGCTCGACCGCCTGTACCCGGCGCTGACGGCCACAGAGCGCGGCCTGCTGGTCTTGCGGGCGTACAAGGCCGGCCAGAAGCCGGACCCGGCGATCTACCACTCCACGCCCTCAAGCCAGGGCCCGGCGTTCAACCGCTACATCCGCCTGATGAGCGCCGTCAACGGCGAACTGACGGCGGTGCTCCAGGTCCTGCAGGTACAGGTGGAGAAGCTCGACCTCAGACATGCCTGGTTCCTGACCGTGCACCGCTGGAGTATCGAGACCGGCGTCATCGGCCAGTACCTCGACGTCGCGCTGAAGGAAGCGATCACAGCCTCCGCGTACGCACCGATCCTTGCCGCCGCCCGGGCCAAGTTCCTGCCGCTCGCCCAGTGCGCCGAAGCGGCCACGGAGGAGCACCCGTTTCGCGAGGACGAGTACATCGCGGCCGACGACGGCGAGCCGCTGATCCCGTGGCCGACGTGGGACCGCGTCGAGGCGGAGAAGCGGGCGGAGCTGAAGCGCCTGGTCGCCGACGGGACGATCGTCGGCCGCACGCGTGGCAGGGCGCTCTCCCTCAACGCCGGCTCCTTCTACGACTGGCTGGGGCGGCCGGTG